>Ga0307971_1002148_pt1 | contig 9929 bp, 9 predicted proteins | sample OrgLakmetagen714_FD_201820 | JGI IMG/M metagenome (GOLD analysis project Ga0307971, IMG submission 201820) | Saline water microbial communities from Organic Lake, Antarctica - #714 | ecosystem: Environmental > Aquatic > Non-marine Saline and Alkaline > Saline | place: Antarctica: Organic Lake... | reverse complement strand
AACTCCAAACTCTCCAAAAAACTAAAATTTGAAAGAAGAGTTTTATCATTAAATCCTAAATACTCCCCTCAATACTTCCTACTCAAGACTGGCTACTGAATTACAGTAGAGAGGCGAAATGAATAAGCGAATAGCAAAACCCTAAACAATGGAGGAAATTAAAATTGACATGAAAATTCTTTGAATAATTTATTCTAAGCCACCCACAGAAACATAAAGAGAAAAATCATAAGCAAGGATTAAAAATCTTTTCAATTAGACCAAAAAAGGATTAGTCATCTAAATTTGATGACAAAATTATATTAACAATATTGGGGAGGCGATGTTTGAGATAAAGTGGAAATTCTAAAACCTGTGTTATTTCAAAATTAATTTCGTCAACTTTATTTATTTCACAGATTGTTTCTGGTATGCTATTATCTTTTGAATTATCAATAAAAATAACATTATCGGCTAAGTTAAAATGTAAATTAATGTTTTTGTAACCTTCTTTCCATTTAAACCTAATTGTTTCATTTTCGACAAAATGGCCGTTGTTTTTAGCCCTAATTAGAACCCTGTTTTGAGCTTTTTCAATTGTATCTAAAACAAAAAAGAAAATGGTTATTTTATAGTTTAATGTCTTTGCGCTTTGAATCCATTTTTTTGGAACATTGGTGAAATTAGTTTCAAAGGCGATTGACTCCTTTTTATCAAATGCATTTTTAATTAATTCTTCTAAGCGTTCTGTGGTTTTATCTAAAGCTATTTGTTCTCTTAATTCAGAGTCACGCATGCTGTCATAATAATTTAGAAATGTTTTATCATAATCAAAAACATCTACCCCATTCGATAGTTTTTTTGAATAAGTAGATTTTCCCGAGCCATTGCATCCTGCAAAAATTATAAAGAAGGGCTTAGACATCTCTTCTTATCAAAATCCAGAGTGTTTTCTGCTTTTTTTACCTGCGGAATAACAACAGTTTTAAGAATTATTTTAGCTTCTTCTTCAAATTTATTTTTATCAAAAGATAATGGATTATTTACTTTTCTTATTACAATCTTTTGCTTTTTCATAATCGTGAGGTTTACAGTGCAAATATAGTGATTATTAAACATAAAACCGGATTTAAATCCAGTTTTGAGCAAGAGTTTACCGATAAAATTCGGCACAGGTTGAGTAATGATGCGCGCCGAACTAACGGAATACTCAATACTAATCATTGAACCAAGCCAAATTTGAGAATACAATTTCAATCAATTAAGATAAAGCCCCCTCAAAACTCCCTACTCTTGCTCAATACTGTTATGTTTAACTGAGACTGAGCGAAGCGAAAGTCACAGTTAAACATAATCCGCCATATCTCCTTCGACTTTTCTAAAATAGAAAAGACCAGTAATAAATATCACCAAAATCATAAATATAGAAACAAACATCAGTGGTCCCGGAGCTTCACCGCCGAACATTGACCAACGGAAACCTTGCACTACTCCAGCCATTGGATTAAGGTAATAAAGTGTGGCTGCCCATTCTGGAAGTTGCTTGACTGCAAACTCTGCTGGATAAGCTACAGGGGTAATATATAAACCCAACTGAACCATGAATGGAACAACATGCTGGAAATCTCGGTAGCGTACTGTTAATGCACTTAACCAAATCCCGACAGCTAATGCTGCAATAACACCGATTAAAATAAATACTGGTGCCAACCAAACATTGGCAGATGGTGGAACTTGAAAATAGATCATTAAAACGATCATAATTAATAATGCCACTCCGAAATCGATAAACCCTACAACTGCTTTAGACAATGGAATAATTAATCGTGGAAAATAGATTTTCTTAATCATGTTCTGACTCGCAATAATTGAACTACCAGAGTTGGTCATTACGTAGGAGAAATAACTCCATACACTCATTCCTGCTACAGTGAATAGAATGTGTGGAATTTCTGTTTTTACACCAACGAAACGTCCGAATACCAAAGAAAGAATTAACAATGTAACAACAGGCTGTAAAATAGCCCAAAGAAAACCGATGGTGGTTTGTGCGTAACGAACTCTAAAATCTCTCCACGCCAAAGTGACAAATAAATCTTTGTATTGATATAATTCCTTGAAATCTGGAACGATGGATTTCTTGTCGGCGTCTATAATTGTTTTGTGGAGTTGTTTGTTCATTGGGGAGATGCTTATTTGATCGTTTGGGTTTTGGAGGGTAAAAGTAAGAATTTATTGTTTAATCTAACCCCTTAATAATCCCAGCCAACTTCTCCACCTGCTCTTTCCTCGAAAACTTCTCAACACCAATAGAATTACATTCAATTTCACCCTTTTCTACGAACTCCTGCCATAAATCATCTAAAACATAACTTAAATGTACTGCATCTTTTACAACAATTCCGCTTTTGGTTGCTGCGATTAGGTCTGCTTGCAAAGTTTTACTAATTCCTTCAATCTCTTCTATACCATAATATTTTTCTTTCAAACGATTTGCTTCTTTATCATCAGAATAACAAAGAATTATCTTTCTTTTCACTCCTAAATAATCAAATATTTTGGTACCCATATAGGAGTAATAATTAAAAAGCAGCATGACATTATTCTCGGCTAACCTTTCTAAAACTTCTCGATTGGGAATGCGAGGTGTAAAAGTGAAATAGTCTTTTAATTCTGGATGATTATCCATTATGAAACTTTCAATTCTTTCTTTTCCACTTACGCCATAAAAATTAACCTTCAATTCTGCTTTAGGATGCTCATTTATATATTTGCAAAAGTTCAATATAAAAGATTGCCAAGGATGCCACTCATATATTGAGCCTACAAATGCAATATTTAAACAGTCGTTCTTTGGCTCTATTTGAGCAACCTCATCAATTAACTCATGGTCAAAGCCATTGGGTAAAAGATGAAACTTTTTATCAATTCCTAAACTTTGTATTTTATGTTCTAAAAACTCTGAAACTGTGGTGATTTGATTAACATTACGCATTATCCTTTTCTCAAAAAATCGATAAAACAACTTTAAAGCTGTGTTTTTCTCAACATCACCATATTGACTCCACAAATCACGATAATCAGCAATCCATGGGGTGTTAAACTCTTTACTTAATTTGGAAGCAAAAGAAAATAAAACGAAGGGTTCACCTGTAGCAATTATTGCATCAACTTTATTCTCTCTTAAATAATCCTGAGCTGCTGAATACAGTTCTTTTTTAGTACCTGTTACATAAAAGAATTGAGCAAACTCATAATAAGCAGTGATGATTTTGCGGAAAATTTTAAACCGATGGTTCCCGTGTTTTAATAGTATTCTATTGCTCAAATTAGGTAAGTAAGGGCTTCTGTAAATAGTGCCCGAAGTTGAATGTTCGATTATGGTTTCTTTTGACTTGCTTGGTGCAATATAGTCTAATTCATTCCCATATTCATTATCCCATTGACGAGTAATTATGACAGGCTCAACTCCAAATTCTTTTAAATATTTATACCAATTGTGAGGACGAAGACCACCTACAGAAACATAAGGTGGAAAATCATAAGCGAGGATGAGGACTTTTTTCATATCTTAATTATTTAAATCAACTACAATCCACTTCCCCCCTTGGTAGAGCCTTTTTTCTCTAGCTTTCCTGTAGCTTTTAACTTTTTGAGATAATAGCGAACTCCATCACTTGAAAGGACAATATGATGTGCCAAATCTGTTGCAGTTAATCTTGGGTCTGTAGCTAAAAGAGACAAAATCAGGCTTTCCTTTTCTTTGGTAGTAATCTCTGTTTCTTTGGTAATATTCTCTGTTTCTTTGGTAGTACTTCTCTTTTCTTTGGTAGTATTCTCTGTTTCTTTGGTAGTAACTTTATCTATTACAGGAACAGTTACCTCAAATAAATCGTCTTCATTAAAAACGGGTGCTTTCCCAGAGTACAATGTACTGTACTTAAAAATTTCTCTAATTTCTGTTCCTAATTCTTCTGCTCTAAAACTTAAGCTGGACACAAACGAATTCATTATGTATTTTTTATTAATTTCCAAAACCCTGTTTTATTATTGCCAATTCGTGTAATAATATCTTCGCTTTTTAGAAAAGCGATATCTGATGCTATTGTACGCTTGGTTACGTTTAGTTTTTCTGCTAATTCACTCATGGACACTTTATTGTTTTGATTTATTTGAAAAATAATTTGCTTTAACCTTGAATTGTTATCGGTGAGAACATCGGTGAAATCATCGGTGAAATCATCGGTGAAATCATCGGTGAAACTTTCTTTGGTGGTAACTTTATCTATTACAGGAACAATTACCTCAAATAAATCGTGTTCATTAAAAACGGGTGCTTTCCCAGTATATAAGAGGCTGTACTTAAAAACCTTTCTAATTCCAGTTCCTAATTCTTCCGCTCTTCCGATTTGAACAAAGAACTTAGCCAAGTGTGGATTTTTTGGAAATGACTCACAGTTAGAAGGTTCTAAAACACCATGTAAGTGAGGTTTATTTGCGTTTTTCAAGGAACATGAATCTGTATTTATTTCAAAAATAGAACTTCTGGGATTAATGTATTCACGGTGAATTAAAAAATTAGCTATAAGCTCTCGAAAGATATTTTCTCGTAAAGAAATACGTTGATCTCCTTCCAAATGAAACTTATCTGGCAAATACCTGGAAACAAAATCCATTAAACTTTCATAAGCACGGATCAAGTTATACCGAATACTCAGCCGATCATCATATCTCTCCTTATCAATCTTCCGCACAAGTGCTTCAATTTTATAATGGGGTAACATACTTAAAATAGCTTCTTCTTTTCCAAATAATAGTAAAGAAGCCAGCGTAAATCCATGCTCTCCTGAAGTCAAGTCCTCTCTATATAAGCCCGATGCTTTGAAAAATTCAAGTCCACTTAATTCCAACCAAGGGTGTGCTGGTCGATTGGCACGAATCAAGTTCTTAGCTTTTTGCACAGTTTCAGATTCAAAATGTGCTTCGGTTAGATAGGGATAGATGGTGTTTTCACTGTATAAACTACTTTTACGATTATAGAGTTCACTTATTTTCGTATGGGTTGAAACAACAAAATCGCCGTCTCTACTGCGGTCATAAATCTTTCCATTAGTTTTGTGAACTTGCGAACTCGAAGGAACAAACACATGGATTATCTTCTTATTTTCAATTTCCAAAACAGTAGCTTGTAGCAGAAAAACAGGATCTAACTTGGATGGATTATTACTCAAATTAACTAAGTTTTTACTTAGTTGATTTACCTTGTTCTCATCTACTCCAAGTATTTCTCCAGCATCAGATACGCCTAACAAAATAGTTCCTCCATTTCGATTCAAAAATGCAGATATGGTTTCAAACAAGCTTCTAGGCAACTCAGAAGTCGCTTTCTTAAACTCAACAGTTAATCCTTCGCCGTTTGAAATAATTCTCAAAACATGTTCCACATCCATACTGCGAATCTAACTATTTTAAGATTAGTTATCCTACGCTTAAGAACTGTTTTATGCCTAAGGAATTGAATTTTACTTCTACCTTTGGAATAATACTTATTAAAATGGCAAAAGAGAAGTGCTAATTACTTCTGTATTTCGCTATATATAAGGACGTTTTTAGAGAAATAACATCCAATTATTTTTTAATAAAATAACCTTTCAAACTATCACCAACCCCAAAAACAGTAAGCGTTTTATTAATAATCTTTTTAACGACTTGAAGGTGTTTTTTTTCTTCAATTTCTAATCTTAATTTTTCATCAGAAGATGATTCAGAAATCAATTTTTCTTTAGGTTTATCACTTCCACTTTTGGATGCCTTCCCTCTTTTGAGTCTTGTTAAGCTAATGCCAGTAGTCAATACTTTCAAAGATGAAAAACCAGTCCGTTTAAAGACTTTTTTAATGGTTGACGGAGTATAATAACTTAAGTGCTCTGGGTAGGTAATTATATCATAGAAACTTTTCAACCGATACCTCAACAAAGAGTTAAAGTTTGGAGTGGTAAAGTAAACCAAACCTCCTTTTCGAAGGATTTTATTAAATGAATGTAACTCTTCTTGAGGATTGTTAATGTGCTCTAAAACTTCAAAAGAAGTGATAATATCGAAATAACCAGAGGGATAATTATCCGCATTCAAGACACCTTGCTTCATAGAAGCACCTTTAGCTTCACAAATTTCAATCGCCTTATCGGTATATTCAGTGCCATATATTTCCCACCCCCTTTCTTTGGCTACTTGTAGAAAATAACCAACACCACAACCAACATCAAGAATTCTGTTGGATTTTCTATATCTTTCAAACTCGTCTAAAAGTTCGTTGTATCGCTTGATGGTAATGGGAGAAAGATAATCATTCCTTCCATATCCTTCATAATGTTTGATAAGTTGACTTTCTGTCGGTATTCTTTCAGAAAATACAAATCCACAAGATTTGCACTGACATAGGTAAGTTTTTTCATACCCATCTAAAGGTTTCAAATCAGTGGAGTCACAGATTAGACATGACTTATGTGTATTCATAGTTAATTGTTTTAAGCGGATTTAATAAGTTCTTTCTTTCACTTTATTTGGCGTAATATAATAAAATTTATTTCGCTAGTTATTACATTAATGGTGAGCAATTATAATGCTTCTAAACCTATTCTTTTAATTTGTACCAATTGTAAGGTCTTAACGCCCTCAAAGAAACATTAGGTGGGAAATCATAGGCAAGAATAAGTACTTTTTTCATGTATTTTGACGTTCTAAAATTTTCTTTTTTAATGTGAAACAGTCGAGTTTATTTCAAATCTAAAAATCATTTTCACCTGATTTCGATCTTGTTATTTGTTGATAATATAAAGCCTGTTTCATCCTTGAATTGCTGAATATTTACAGCATGGCCTGTGTGACTTCTCGGACGTTTATTATTGCAAATATGTGCTTTCACTTGATATTCATCTATAATATATGATTTTTTAAATAAACTAATCGTATTCGTAATTTGTTCCCGACCTTCTTTTACCCAACGCCCTTTTTTCCAACTTTTCAGTTCAACGAAAATAAGTTGTTTCTCCTGCTTTAATAAACAATCACACGTACTCTCTAAATTTCCGTTCTCATCTTTTATCTCTAAACATTTATCAATTGCAAAAAAAACGACTTTCTTCTCCTTGCTATTTTCCACCTCTCCTTGCCAAATTTCATGATTTTCTATAACTATACTCGCATAGGTTGCTTCATTATCGTAAAGACCAAATTGAGAAGCGCGCGTTGAAGATTTACAACTTTCTTTAAAAAATTTAATCGTCATAATTCTTCTAACTTTAATAATTCAACAAAATCATCATTAAAGTCTCCCAACAATTCATTCAGATAATTTTCATCGGAAGGCAGTCCTTTATAACTCTCCAATTCCTCCACTAATCCTTCATTGTTGATTTGATAGACAGCCACTTTATTTGGGTTCAAAGCTGCATCTAATGGAACAATATTATTTAATTGATTGAGTTGATCATCCGATAAATTCTCTTTTAAAGAAAATGCTTTTATAGCAAGGGTTAAATAGTTAATGATATACGGACTATGTGTTGTAAGTATAAGCTTGTTATTGATGTTTTTATTGGTGTTTCTGAACAAAGCATATAAAATTTTCTTTTGAGAGGTAGGAAATAAATTTTGTTCTGGTTCTTCCACTATATTTACGAATGATGTATAGTTGATTGTTCTTAATTTTCTTTCAATTAAGATTTGTTTAGCATCTTCATCTAGTTTTGAATTGGCTAAAATTCGTTCTAATTCTTCGTTGAACTTTTTTGCGCGATCATAGGTTAAGTCGTCTTTTGCGGTATTTCCTTTCTCAGAGATGATTTTACTCAAACTTTCAGTAACTAGATACATTGGCACTAAAGATTGAAACCCACTTGATGCAGCCAACAAGTCCAATTTGTATGGTTCACCGCTGTAATCTTCACCAATGATCCATGATTTTTTATTTTGTTTTCTATACTCAAATGTAACTCCATGAATAGGTAGCTGAATCGTTCCCTTCAATGTTCTTTTGGCGTATTCGTATTCTTCCAAAAAAGAAAAAATAGTCATGGGCAAACGCTTGATTAAATCGGGACGGTCAATAGTGCTCACGAAGTTTCTTTCTGCTGGAACATACATTATTTTTGGAAAATCGTAGGGCTTTGCCTTTTTATTATCTATAGGTTTAATTTTTACCTTTCCATTATCATATTTAATTGTAAAAGCATCTCCTACATATTCAATATAACTGTTTGGTTTTAAATATTGATCAATATTTTGAAATTCTAACTGTTTTTGAAATCGTTTATATTGACTAATATATTTTGGTGTAAAGTCTTCTCTAAAAAGTGCTTTTTCAATCCAAGAGAGCGTAGAAAACAATTTAGCCAGCGTACTTTTTCCTGTACCTTGATCTCCTATAAATACGGTTAGTCCTTCAAACCTTATGAATTCTCCATTGATGGAATCCGTGTTTTTTATTGGTCCTACATTGCTAACTTTAAGTAACGCCATGATTTCTATAATTGTTTGTGGCTAATTTACAAATTAACTGCCGAAATACTTGATAGCAAATATAACAGTTTGAATTCAATTGGGAGTGTCTAGTGTCTGGGCGGAAACACAACAATATTAAAATAGATTCTTTTGAGCCTATTTCGCCTTTTTTCTTGTCGGCTGATGCTAAGGCATCTCCTAAAGAAAGAAAAACAAAATATTTCTCAAAATTTATACAATTTATAAAAACCGTCTGTTTCCGACCAGACACTATCTAAAACGCGTGTTTTTCAACTGATTGATATTGTAGGGATTTGCGTACCTTTAGCCCCTCGAAGTATTTGCATTATGAACAAAAAGTTAATTCTAATAACCTCTGGATTTCCGTATGGAAAAAGCGAAACCTTCCTTGAAAATGAAATCAAGTATTTGGCTGGTGTTATTTATAACAATTGTAAGGACGTAAACCGCCTACAGAAACATATGTCCAAAATTATAAGTGTAAATCAGGACTTTTTTAATTAGCATCGACATATTCTATTAATTTTTTCACTTCACTCTCCCAATTATACTTATCTACAATTGATTGATATCCATTTTCACCTAATTGTTCTAAAGAGGAATTTTCAAAAGCACTATTGATTCCATTTGCTGTAGAATCCCTAGAGGTATCATTAATTACAAATCCACAATTCTCTTCTTCTACTATTTTGGAGGCTTCAGGCAGTTCGTTAGTTATAAATGGTTTACCAGCCACCATGTATTCAAAAACTTTATTCGGTAAGGTTAGTTGTTTTGACAAGTTAAAACTCTCAATTAATAGAATACCGACATCACAAGATGTCGTATATTCATACAAAACTTCAAAAGGAACCCTTCCTAGAAAATGAATTCTATCTGAACTATACTTTACTTTAAATTCATTTAATTTAGTTCCTCCTCCTAGTACAACAAAATGAACATCTTTATTAATGTACTTCATTGAATTTGCAATTTTTTCTATTCCTCTACTAATGTTTATATCACCTTGGTATAATAATATTTTATCATGATCAGTTAACTTTAGCATTTCTCTTAAAAGCAAAGGGTTTCTATTTACCTCTATTTGTTTCGGACAGTTCTTAACAACATGTATGTTCGAAATGGAAAGTTTAGAAGTGAAATAATCTTTAAAGCTATCACAAACAGTAATCATTAAATCAACTTTTTTAACTGCATTTCTTTCAACCTTAGCATGTATTTTTTTATTTAACGCTACTAAAAAATTTCCATATATAGATTTCCATCCAATAAGTGGAAAAAATTGATTGATTGTTTCAATGTAGATTTCATGACTATCATAAATGAGTTTTGCCTTTGTTTTAGCTTTTAATTCAGTACAAAGATGAAGTAAGGGATAATCATTACAATAAATAAAATCAAACTCATCATTCAGAGATAAAAAAATT
>Ga0307971_1002141_pt1 | contig 9941 bp, 4 predicted proteins | sample OrgLakmetagen714_FD_201820 | JGI IMG/M metagenome (GOLD analysis project Ga0307971, IMG submission 201820) | Saline water microbial communities from Organic Lake, Antarctica - #714 | ecosystem: Environmental > Aquatic > Non-marine Saline and Alkaline > Saline | place: Antarctica: Organic Lake... | reverse complement strand
CACCGAGGCGCGCATGCCGGTGCCCAAGTTGCTCGGGCAGCTGGTCACGAAGCCGTACTTGGAGGAAGTCGCAAATTGGATGCCTTCAATCGACTCCACTTTTTCGAGGGCCACGCGCAGTCGGTCGAAGATAGAGTTGAGCAAGAACCCTTTGCCCATGCACATGATGCGGAGCTGGTCTTCTTCGCCAAACCAAATGATGAACCCGCCGTCAGCCGACTGGTAGCAGCCGCGGCCACAAGGCCAGTCGCCGGAGATGCCCGCGGACTTGAGGAAGGGGTCCGCATCCATATCCTAGGAAAACGAGGGAGAGGCAAAAGTGGAATAGAACAATACGCCAGGATTCAAAAAGAAGCCAAGTAGTCAGGCACTTAAGAAATGTTGGTGTGAACCGCCAATTAAGTCTTCATCTCAGAGGTGTTTAAAGTAAATCGATCAACACATCAGATGCACACCTTGAACATCACGTGGGCCTTGACCAGCGCGTCGTACTTCTCCGGGGTCATCAAATTAGGGTTTTCCGCGGCGCCCGTGACTTCTTTCCAGTCGGCGTGTGGCGTCAACGAGTGAATGGCGCCCCCATAAGCGGGGTCTTGCACCAAAAGCGCAAACGCTTTCAGCATGGTTTGTTCGAATTCGATGCGCTGGGCCTTGGTCATGGCCCCGGGTAGAGGGAAAGTGGTCAAGTTGCGCCCTACCCGCACGCGCATTGAGAGCTCGTCTTTCAGCCCCAGTTGCGCCATGTCCAACTGACCACCTTCCGGCAAACCCGCAATGCCGTCTAGAGACCAGTTGGTGACATGCACCTGTTGTAGTGGGCGCAAACACAAGGTCATTTTTGTGTTGTTTTCGAAACAAGTGTAGGTAGCATGAGTGGTATCGCACAATTCGTCTTGGTTTTCCATCATTATTATCAAGGAAGACATCTACGCATTTGCACTATCAAGTTCTTATTTGTTTCTATTTTCCTTCATCACTTATCTACGATTGAAATCAGAATACCTTGTCACCCTTGGGGTTGTTGTGGTAGTCGTTGCAGACCGCGTCGAAAAAGTCTGAGTATTTGTCGTAGTCTCCAGGCGCCATGGCGTAGCATCCCAGCCCGCTGTCTTCGTTGTCGAGCCCTGTCTTGACGCACGCGTACAACCCCGCCAAGTCTTCTTGCGGCATCTTGGCCAGAGCCCCACTCTTGTGCAGGGCCAGCAAGTGCTTCATGGCCCGGTTGTCGGGAAACTTCTTCACAATCGCTGCGGCTTTCTTCATCGCGGCTTCCAACGGCTCGTTGCCGAAGTCCAACTTATCGCTGCTGCCTTTGCCACTTGCTGTTGTTGCTGTGGCGCTCTTCTTGGCTCCTGCTGCAGCAGTGGATGTGCTAGCAGGTGCTTTCGGCGAGCGCGGCGACCCCGGCCGCGGAGATGTGGACCTCGATGACGTCGCTGAGGTTGCCTTGGGGGTGGTGGACTTTGCCTTGGGCGTAGTCGTTGCTTCAGTTGTCTTGGCCTTGGGAGTCGTCGACTTCGGCGTAGTGCTTGCCTTCGGGGTAGTAGTGGTCCTTGATTTAGGAGTAGTAGTTGACGCTTTCGGCGTCTTTGTCTTGGAGCTTCCAGGCGTGGTAGGTTTCTTGGTTCCCGACGGTGGCGTCTTGGCACCCGGCGTCGTCGTCTTTACAGTCGTCTTTACAGATGGCGACTTGGTGGAAGCAGCACGAGGAGGCGAAGCACCAGACCGTGGCGACTTCAGGCCAGCGCGGCCAACCGCTGGGGACGCTTTCTTGGCTTTGGGAGTGGCGGTGGCGGACGACCCACCGCTGGTTGGAGTGCGCGGCGAGGTGGGCTTGCTTGCGGCGGACTTCTTTCCCGGGGTCACTTTCTTGGCCGAGGACGGCGTGCTTGGCTTGCCTGCAGGAGGCGGGTTGGTGGCGCTCTCACCGTCTTTCTTTTCCTTGAGGTTCGGCACGTCTGGGAGCTTTTCAGCTTTCCCCACTCCACCAGCCTCGTCCGCGGCCAGAATAGTGCCCAGGGCGCTGCCAGCTTTGATTTCTGCCGCTTTGATGTACTTGCACCACTCGTCCATGAGCACAATCCCGCCGCCGTTGTCGTCGATAGCATCGAAGAGCGCTTTCGCTTCTTTCTTGGAAGTCACGCCACTGAGTGCCACGAAGCCGTAATCGTCGAGGCCCTTGAACCCAGCTTCAAACTCTTTCAAATCGATGCGCCGGTCGTCGTTTTTGTCCCTTCCAGCGCCACCGCCGTCCACCCGGCTGAACGCGTCGCTCATCGCCGCGTAAATGCACAAGTACGCGCAAAAGAAGCGAAACTCTTCAATCGACACGAAGTCGTCGTCGGTGGCGCTTTTGGTGCCCTTGATTTTGGTGCCCGAGTCGGCTTTGTAATCTTTGGCGTCGGAAAACGCACGCACGTAACTCGGCCGAAAAGCATCCCAAATGTCCTTGCCAGGTTCGACCATGTCTTTTCCCTTGCCCGTTTTGGGATATTTCGTCACCAGTGCTTTGAGCACCCAGGTTTCGAGTTCAGCCAAAGAGCACAAGCCATTGCCATTGGGGTCTGCGGCTTTGAATTCTTCTTTGCGGGTTGCTTCTGCACTCTCCGACTCTTCAGCCAGGGGAGCAATGCACTCGAAAAAGTTGAGCAGTTCTTTGGAAACGGATTTGCCTACGGCCAACCCAAAACTGAAGCTGGCTACTGGCTCACTCTTCTTTTTCTTACCTCCTTCCGCCGACGCCCCATCACCAGCAGCACCTTCAGCGCCTCCACCACCTTCTTCGTCTTCTGCCAAAGTGCGGCCCATCTCAGTGTCTGCGGACACCTCGGCGTTCTTCAAAAAGGTGCAGAACTCTTCCAGAATCACCACGCCACCACCGTTGTCATCCATCTTAGCGAACACCGCTTTTGCAGATTCATCGTCAGACAGGCTTTGAAACGCTACGAAGCCATAACCAGTGACACCCTTGTATCCTGCCATCCACTCTGACAAGTCGATCTTACGGTCGTCACCAATGCGGCCACCTCCTCCTCCATCGATCTTAGAGAAGGCATCGTACATGCTTGCGTACACTACCAGCATCGCATTGAATGCCCGAAACTCGCCCTTCGATACGAAGTCATCGTTGGTGGCTTTCTTGGTACCTTCGAGGATCTTGCCCGTGTCTGCTTTCACATCCTGTGCAGCCAAAGTACGAGAAGAAATTATGTGTTAAACGAATGACAAAGATTGTCAAACGACTTTGAATGCAGTCCCCAAATTTACGCATTAAACATCAATGAAGACAAAGAGAACACGCTCTGACCTTGGCGTCGTTGAATGCGCGAATGTAGCACGGACGATACAGCTCGAAAAGGTCACGCCCCACTTCTGGCTCGTCCTTGCCCTTCTTGGGGTAGGCGCCCAGCAAGGTCTGCAGCACAAACCCTTCCAGCTCCGCCAACGAGCATAAGCCGTTGCCGTTCGGATCGGCAGCCCGGAAACCTTTCTTGCGGAGCGCGGCGCTTTCATCGGTCTTTTCAGAGTAAGGACGGAAGGGCGCGCAGAACTTGGCTAGGTCATCACCGGCCCCGCCTGCTGCCCCACCACCGACGCTGGGCTCAGGTGCCTTTTCGGAGAAGGTTTTACCTTTCTTGAGGCCCTTGAGAGGAGGTGGCCCGCCGCCCTTGCCTGGTGCTGGCTCGGTCGCGGCGTAGTGAAGGGCGTTCTTGTCGGCCAGCTTAGGTCCGCTCCCTCCACCGCCCGCCGCCGCTGCCTCACCACCTGAAGCGGGCGCCTTGCTTGCTTCGTCTTCGTTCAGCAAAAGGCCGACGGCCGTGTCGGCTTTCACTTCGGCGTCCTTGAGAAAGGTGCAAAACTCGCCAAGGATCACGACGCCGCCACCATTTTGGTCGATGGCTTTGAACACTTTTTCAGCCTCAGCGTCGCTCCCCAAGCCCTTAAAAGCAACGAAGCCAAGGCCTGGCAAGGCTTTGTAGCCTTTCAGCCATTCAGCCATGTCGATTTTGCGATCGTCGCCAACGCGGCCGCCGCCACCACCATCAATGGTAGAAAAGGCGTCATACATGGCCCCATAAATGACCAAATACGTAGCGAAGAGTCGGAACTCGCCCTTGGATACAAAGTCATCGTTGGTAGCATTTTTAGTACCCGCCAGCACTTTACCATCGTCGGCTTTGTAGTCCTTCGCGTCGTTGAACGCGCGGATATAGCACGGGCGGTAAGCATCAAAAAGATCTCGACCAACGTCTGGGTCATCCTTCCCCTTTTTGGGATACGCTCCAAGCAATGAATTCAAAACAAAACCTTCAAGTTCGGCTAACGAGCATAGCCCATTGCCGTTCGGGTCAGCCATTCGGAAGCCCTTCGCGCGGAGCTTTTCACCCCCCTCAGATTTTTCAGTAAATGGCTCGAAGACTGCGCAGAACTTCCGTAGATCATCAGACCCATTTTGACCCACGGAGAGCGCCGCCACTGTATCTTCTTGCGTTGACTTCTTTGTGCCTAAGCTGAATGAACTCAACCGCTTCAACATCTTTGAATGGCCCGGCGGACTTCAAGCGCCTTTGCTAAAAGATCAAATCCAACAGAGCGCTGCACTCAGTCACTCATCAATCATCACCTCATCACTCATCACCTCTCTCTCTTTTCTCTTTCCGCATCACTCCTGCCTTGTCAAGCGATTCGATGATTGGTGGAATTCATTTGGATTTGCTTTCCTCTAATATATATTCGTAAGATTTTTCTTCGTCGGCTCTTGCCGTCCGTCTTGCCGTCGAACAGTTTTGATGAGCTTCTTGAAAATTATTTACCGTCCCGTTGTATTATCTCAAATTGCTAGTTCTAGAGCTACAGCAGCTTGGCGCGCATTGAAGGAGGGGTGGCTGAGATAACCACATATTCAAGAGATTACAAAAATAGCTCGTCTTGACATTTTCTCACGGCCATCACGAAGAGACAAATTCTGTATTGTGATTTCGTAGACCTTTTGAGACCAGCACGAGGCAAGTTCGTGTATTTTTGCAAGGCAACGTGGCCCTTTCGCTTCGTTACACCATGAATGCTAGATCAAGCGATGCTCGACTGATTCCTACATGGCTATCATTTAACTTGCGATGTCGGCGCCGTCGAAGTGGGCTCTCATTCATGTTGCACGTGTTAGCCATTGCTGTGGCCCTGGCGCCGCTTCGTGTGAACGCATTGTGCGCAACTGGGCAATACTCGAACGACGGCGCCACAGGCTGCGTAGAATGCCAGAGCGGCACTTATGGCCCTACTGAGGGTGCAACTTCATGCGTAGAAGCACCGCCTGGATATTATACTCCAGATTCTGGTTACAGCTACCTCTTACGCTGCCCTGGAGTTACTTTTTCCGTGGCGGGCTCTTCGGTGTGTGATCACTGCGTTCGCTCTTTTTACTTTTCGAGCACTGATGGAACTTGCAAGAGTTGTCCTGACGGTGCGTTGTGCAATATAGATGGTAATTCGACTCAAGAACGACTCTTGCTGCATCCTGGGTTCTGGCGAATATCAGCTGAATCGGAAGTAGTTCTCAAATGCCCCTTGCGTGAAGCTTGCACGGGCGGCGTGGTTTTTGAAAATAGCGGTGACAGCTACTGTGCGCAGGGTTTTACAGGCCCACTTTGTGCAGTCTGCGACGTCGGTTATTTTTACGAGGCTTCGAAATCGGCGTGCTTAAGTTGTGCTGATCGGTCAAGTACTGAGGGCATATTGCCGGCCTTGGTGTGCGGCTCTGTTATAATGTTGTTGGGCTGCTTGTGCATTGTGAAGCGATCACGCTTCTTCCAGGCCGTGGAGTTCTCACTGCAAGCTAGCATCGGAAGCGAATCAGGTGCAGTTCGCAAACGAATGCTTGAACAGCTCGATTATTTTGTAGAGGGAGCATCTGAAGCCGCGACGGTTGACCCTTTCGACTTGATCGTCACATATGAACACAGCGCTGATGCTCCTGAGACGTCGACAACAACAGTAAACGTTACTCCAGTATCAAAAGTAACCGTTGTTACTAGAAGGTGTGTGGAATCCAAAGTTTCTGTTACTGTCAAGCCGATGACAAGCATAGGCGCAGCAAAGTCGTTCATCAAAAAGCTTCGTGTTCCATTGCGGACTATTGTAAGCTTCTGGCAAATATCAGCCTTTCTGCCACAAAATTGCGGGGTGACATTTCCTGATTCCTTTGGCACCGTGCTTCATGCTTTGTCAGTCCTCAACCTAGATATATTTTATCCAATGGAAATTTCATGCTCTTTCGACAATTGGGACTACATTTCGCAACTGTTTGCCATCACAGCAGCGCCGATAATAATTTCCGTGCTTGGCTTGATTGCTTACGCTTGCTTAGCGCTCACGATGCGTGACAGTGCCACTCGAGAGGGGCAAACACGGCGACATTTGTATGCGAACGCATTTTTACTTCTCACTTTTTTGGTCTACCTTTCATCGTCTCGAAAGTTATTTGAATTCTTTCGATGCGAAAGATTTGATGACGGGGCGAATGGATCAGAGTATTATCTCTCGGCCGACTATTCAATTGATTGCAATGACTCTCGCTACAAACAAATATTACCGTACGTTTTGGTAATGCTTTTATGCTATCCGCTCGGTATTCCTTGCCTCTACGCATGCCTTGTATGGAAGCAACGCGAAATACTTTGTGACCAAGAATCGCTCGAGCTTGAAGCCGCTTATGGCTACCCTAACATTGGAGGGATATTGTGCATCGTTGAAGCTTACTCAACTCAGTATTATTGGTTTGAATGTGCTGAATGCTTCCGTCGTCTTTCTCTTGGCGCTATTCTTGGCGCAGCATCGCGTCAGTCTAATGTGGTACCTAGTGTAGGACTCCTCATTTCCTTGGGTTATCTCTGCGTCTCGACGAGCTCTGGCATATATCGAGATCCTGAAGGATCAATGTTGGGCATTATGTTGTCTTACAGCTTGACGCTTCAATTTTTAGCTGCTCAGTTGATCAGGGTTGATGCTGTTGAAGTAGAAAGCGATACTCTGGGAACTATTTTGCTGATGATCTTTTTCGGTCCGAATGCATTTCTTTTCTTTCATTTAGTAAAAGCGCTCGCCATTTCCAATCCGTCCTCTTTCCGGTTTTGTAGCCAATTTACTCGTCGATTGTTTTTCACGCCTATGCCGTCAATTGAATTGAAAGCTCATGTACGTCCGGCTCGTGGAAAGTCTACCGGTAGTGACGAAAGCTCCTTGGTGATTAGCAGCGATGATTTAAATGACGAGATGAATGAGATGAGCGGCGAAGAGGAGACAAAAGATGACGTCGATGACTCCTCGGAGGATGATAGTCTATTTGGTAAAAGCAGCGTTAGTAGCAGTGCTTCTAGCACTAAAAGTAGCTCCAGTGTCAAGAGCAAAGTCTCCTTGGGCGAGAGTGACGGAACTTCGCTATCGAGTGATCATGCAGTAGATGCAGCAGATGACTCACCTGACGATGATAAGAGCTCGTCATCGTTTCGTACTTCAGACTCTGAAGAAGAGGATGAAGAAGATGTCAGAGTCACGCCTGAAGTAGGGAAGTTGTATGGTATTGAACTTCGCTCAGCGTATAACTCTTCTGGTTACGACCCTGCACTATCCAGCTACTTCTTGGATGCACATAGATCAACAAAGCAGGATAAACTTACAAGCAAAGCAACGTGTGTACTTGTTCACGACTCAACTGGGGAAAAGCTAATGGCTCATGATGAGACTGCTGGGCATTGGCTGATGGAGGCTCTTGATAGCGATGACCTAGCAACCATCCCCAAAGATGCTGCTGGAACGGAATACTTTCGACTCAAGCTTCTTTCAGGCCATCGTTTTTGCCCTCAAAATAATTACCTCTGTGGTGTAACTTCAGAATCAGTAACAAATTTGCGCAAGCTCGAGGCAAAAGTATTTTCTCGAAATGGAGAATCAACTTGGTGTTTTGTTCAATCCCTCGAGAATTGCTTCGAGCCAGTTTCCTCAATATGGACGTTGGAGCCTGTATTCGGTTCGAGTAGTCACTGGAAAATTAGATTGGTTACTGAACGCAATTTGGATGTTGAAGGGTACGTTCCCAGCGCTTCGGAGCACTACCTGGAAGCGCATCGTTCAGAGCTTAGTGACATGAGGGATGAGGTATCTTCAAGCGTCAACGTTCACATGGCCGGGTCTTTATGCAAAAGTGAATGGCGCTTCCACGAAATTGATACGAATAACAGCACCTACAAAGAGAGCTCCAATCAGAAAAAGGCTGCAAATAGGAGACCGTCTTTTCAGCGCGTGAAAAGTGTGAGGCGTTCGGTGTCTCCAGTTCCTCCTTCTTCTAGCTTGGCAAATCTAGCGGCGAAGTCAGAATGCCCACGTCGGACCAACAGTCTTGAACGATTTTTAGAAGATTCGCAGGAGTCACGCGCGTTGCCGAAATTGGAAGCACAGGGAAGCAGCATAAGTACTGGAGCTGAGAGTTCTCTGGGACAAAGCAGCCAAGCGAGCTCAGTAGGTGGGAGCAACAGCAGTGCACAAAGATCGCGCGGTGCCAGCGGTGTGAGTAGTAGAGCAAGTAGTTCATATGGGGACGAAAGCAGTCCCATGAGAAGTCTTCGTGATGGAAGTGTTGGCAGAAGCAACGATCCAGAGAGTGAATATGGTGACGAAAGTCGACGTAAGCCTAGTGTCAGTCTTGTGCGCAAGAGCAGCTTAGATCGAAGCTCATCTCAGGTTTCCTCCCCTGCAAGCCAAGATCGCAACAAACTACTTAGCGCGTCGCGGAAGGGGCCGCCTAGCCGGAGAAGTCCGAGCAAAATTTCAAAAGATAGCTCCTCAATAGAGGAGCCGGCTGAGCGTGGAAAGAAAGGTGGTGTGCCTACAAGGACAGCGCCCGCAAGGCGCCGTAATTCGCCAAAAGTGGTCTCTGGTTCAGAGAAAATTTAATAATTTTCCTGTGTTGTCCTAGTCCTAGTGTCGCAAAATATAAATCCGTAAATCCACCAGGTTTAAGTGCCTTCCGTACTCATTTCTGCTTCGCAACAGCAACAACAAAAAGAGAAAGCATACAAATCTGATAAGTGAATAGGAATAGGTAATAGCACTTCCATGGTCTCTCTGGCATGTGTACCTGATTAGCTTCTTCATTTGAGCTACCTTTCTTTTTGTTTCTACCTGTTAGCCTTATGCGCTACTGCAACCAGAGGCCTATTCAACTTGAAACTTCGCCTTCGTCTCAAATACACTTTTCATATGCATTGGCGTCAGCAAATTTCTGCTGCACAAAAATAAATGCAATATCTGTAGACCGCATTCAATTAAGGGATGTTGTTGCACAGCAAGGTGCTTCTTGATCTGTCAGCAGAGTCGGGTGATGGTATACGTAACTCCCTGAGATGGCGAAAATGGTAATATACCTACCACCGGGACCACATCTTTTCATTGTGATTCGTTGTGAGTTGTGTTCGCGCGGTAGGCAGTAGTTGTTGATAGTGCCGCCACGAGATTCCCTTGAAGGCCATGATTTCTGGCAGGTACAAATGACAAATGACCAACAACGTTATCAAGGCCCAATCTTACAGTCTAAGCCTCTGATTGTTGCCTCATTTGCAAATCATTCTTGTAGTCTACCTCAGCAATTGCACAAAACCTCGTCAATGGTCAAAAAGCTGCGAGGAAGCTAGCATTTGAGTAGCATTCTGCGTCTGTGTACAGTATTCTTTAGTATCTCACCGTGAACTCACGAAGTCAACTCCGAAGAATGATCCAGCAAAAATCCGAACTTTTGGTTGGAACGAGTCGTCATCTCAGTTCTGTTTTTCATCAGTCTGCTCTAAATACACAGTTTGATTTGCCGAAAATTACTCAGAGACCACAGCCAATTGCAAGGATGAAAGCATAGACATAAACGTGCTTACTCCTCTGCAAACTTAACCGCCTTG
>Ga0307971_1002140_pt1 | contig 9941 bp, 9 predicted proteins | sample OrgLakmetagen714_FD_201820 | JGI IMG/M metagenome (GOLD analysis project Ga0307971, IMG submission 201820) | Saline water microbial communities from Organic Lake, Antarctica - #714 | ecosystem: Environmental > Aquatic > Non-marine Saline and Alkaline > Saline | place: Antarctica: Organic Lake... | reverse complement strand
GCCGGATATTCGCAGAGCTTCCCTTCATCGATTTCCGCTATCCATCGTCTATCGAGAAAAGCCTAGCTGTTTCCAGATTCTAGCGGTTGCACATGACCGGCGACGCCCGCACTACTGGCTGGGCAGGCTTTAATCGGGTAACCGAGGGTGTTTAACCCCCAGTCCCCACAACACCCTGCACCGAGACGTCGGACCGGCGGATCCGCACAGGGCGTTTCATCCAGAGTAGTGAAGCTTGATTCATCCATCGCGCAGCGAGACTAACCCAGCTTTCTTCAAGTACTCGTCATTCAGCGCCTGATTAATTCCCGGGGTTTTCGAGCTTTGCCATGGACCTTTGCTAGTAATACCACATCCAACCGCGGACTTGATCGGCACGCCCAGCTTCAATAGATTCCCGACTTTGGAGTAAGACTAAATTGACACCCAAGTTAGTGGGCGTTGCGTTTCTGGGGCTGTCCGTCGTGAGCACTGTTTTGATCTGCTAATCTGATGTTCAGGTTTGTTTACCACATCGGTTGCGGTGTTTCTAAACGCAGGGGCTTAATGGGACACCGACATTAAGCAGCCCCATCAGTTTTACATGGGTAATTTGAAAAAGGCCTGCATTTCTCCATTCTTCAAGAAGATAGATATCTACAAACTTTTAGCAATAAGCCCGGCCTTAAGTAACCCACCCTTACTCAACAGCTTAGGCGGAAAACTCGCCTTTCGCTTTGATTTAAAGGCATCATAAATCTGTTTCAAACCATCAGCTTCAAGAAGTGAAATATTTATTTCCGGATCCATCTCAGCAGAACTAATAAAGTCCTGTGAAAACCTCGGAGCTACAATTAACACCTGAGCAACTCTTTTACCAAAATTTTCACAGCGATTTGCATACGCCTTAACCTGGCGTGATGTAGTTGAATACTTAGAAAAATCTCCATTTTTACAGGTTTTTGCTTCACCAATGATGACATCGTCATCGCTGATAGCCAGTATAATATCTACCTTGTCTTTTGCTGTATTTACTTCTTTCCGCAAATCCTCATCCACTACTAGACCCAGACTTTCAAGAATTGCCTTTGTTGCTTCTTCAAACTTAACTCCAACCTCCGCTTCCGTGATATCAACGCCTTTTTCCTTGAGCGTTTTCATATCCCTGCTGGCTAGAGCACCATAATTCTCGATTAGGCGATCTTTGGCGCTTTCAAAAGCATTTATAATTAAGGTTCTTGGATTGCCTCTCTTAGGTAGGCTAAACTTATCGCGTAAATCTTTTACTTCTTCGTTACTCATTGAATAGAGCACATCCAATGGTGTGATCGAGAGCGCTCGCAACCTGTCCGTACCAATTTCCTCGGTATCTTCTAGCTCGAACTCTCTACGGGTACGATCCTTCAAGCTTTCAGAGCTGCCATCAGCGTCTACTCCATTGAAACTTTTGCTGATCTCATCAAACATTTCCTTATAACTAGCCGCGCTTAACATATTGAATTCGCGCTCGGCAGCTCCTCTCAGCGAGTCGACAATGACTTCAATCCGCTCTTCGATTGTCGCTCCGAGTTTTTCCGTTTCTATATCTAAATCGCTAATAAGCGTTTTCAGCCGGTCCTTACGTTGGTTCAGGCTTTCACTCTCTGAGAATATGTCTCGAGACAGGACATTATGGATGCTCAGGCCCGAATGAAGACAAGTAGCAATTTTTTCTGATCGACTTACACTGCGAATGCGTTTTCCGTAGGACTTCAGGATATTTGAAAGCTCTGCATCTGAGAAGGTTCTAAGGATTCTTAGGAAATGCTTGTCGGCCATTGCCTTACCCTGAATATTGTTCAGGATCTCAACAACCTCATCAGCAATCATTACCTCTGACGTTTTTCTTCTAATGAAGATAACACCTAGCTCTCTCAGTCCATTCAAGCATTTATCAACAGTATCTTTCCCTGCTTTTACAGGACATTCCATGTGCTCAATCGCGGCAGCCTCATCAGAGGAGATTTTTAGATTGCTTGCTAGAACATTCAAAATCCCTCTTTCATCGTCAGATATCACTGGGTCGCGGTTAGTTCTTCTATCATTGTTATAGGCTTCACTTAGGCAGTCTCTAAATATACGGAACCGATGACCATGACTAAATTCCTGCTCGAAATCATCTTTCATTTTCTGTTCGATATCAGCCGCCAATCTATTTAGGCCTTCCCACTCTTTCATATACAACTGCTCTATCCAGCTAGTGCGAGCAAAGCCGTTACCGTCCCGGGACAAGATGTTAACGAGCAGTCGTGTAGACGCGCCGAATAATGAAATTTGTTCCGATATGGTTTGTTCGAAATCGTTCTTTACTGCATTAAATAGTTGTGTGATTTCACTGCCGGAAGCATCTTTGATCTGCCTATTTACTCTATCAAGGGTTTCAGACACCATAGAATTACCGCTTTCTGCTGAACTGCACAGCCGATCGAGAAGATTTATGAATTTCGATTTCTCTATTTGATTGAGAGAAGAAAGGACTTGATTGAGTTTCATGCAGTACCTTTTGTAGTTGTGCATCTTGACCATAAATTCTTCAGAGCTTACTACCCAGGATGCCTATCTTGTTGCAATACACGCATCTTCGAAACAGCGGTTTTTCGGCAAGACTCGCTACCGCCCATCCGGTTACAGGGCACACCAAGCAGAATAGGTTGTGATTTCACCATGTCACTCTGTGACGTGGTAGGCAAGTACTTATTTCGCAGAGGTGTCGGATGTGTCCGGTCTTAGCTTGGAATGTGGTTCTGTGGTTGGTTTTGCTACCCGTCGCCCAGGGGACTGGCCTCGTACGCTGTGCCTAATTGGTCAGTCACCATAGTGCGGTACAAGAAAGAAAAGCCGACCACAAGGCAACAGGACATACACTTTAGTCGCCACCCGTGCGCGACATGAAGCAACACAGCCTTCATCGGACAGCCACATTAGGCATCTATCGCAATGGAATATTTAATAGTAACGACCTATGGCTATTGGTGTGGGTGTGGGTGTCCAAACTGGGTGGGGTCTAGCCACCGAGTCTACAAAACGCGATGGCTGGGCGATCCACGCGTCAATATTCAGAATGCGAAAGGCAAAGCCAAGGCATATCAAGTAAAACAGGTGCTGTATGCTGTAGAGCGGCTGGAGGTCAAAAATGGATAAAAGCATTGATCGGTATACATATAGAGTCACTTGGTCAGAAGAGGATCAGGAACATGTGGGACTGTGCGTAGAGTTCCCGAGTCTAAGCTGGTTAGGAAAAACACCCGAAAAGGCCCTTAAGGGTATTCGTGACTTGGTTTTGGATTGTATCAATGACCTTCAGGAAGAGAATCAAGCTATACCGCAGCCCATAGCTTCTAAGGCATTCAGTGGAAAATTCATGGTGCGTGTCACTCCAGACACACATCGTTCACTTGCGATTCAAGCCGCTGAATCTGGCGTTAGCTTGAACCGTTTAATCTCGAGCAAGCTGCATTGAATCATGTAACAAATGCAGGCAAGGGACACAGCTGTATGCTATTACCATGTAACGCCAAGCTTTGCGGCAATTTTGGAGCTGCGCAGCGGTGGAAAAATTGTTTGGCAACAGCGACTGGCTATGCATTACTCGTAGTGGCTCCATAGCCGGAGAACTTTCACTACCCGCTCATCCTCTAGCACCTGATACACCAAACGATGTTGAATATTGATGCGGCGTGAATAGGCCCCCACAAGATCACCGATCAGTTTCTCAAACGGAGGCGGTTTGCGGTATGGATCTTCCGCAATTAGAGCCAACAATTCCTGAGCTTTTGGCTTGAGACAGCTGAAGGCCAACTTCTTCGCATCTTTCTGGGCTTGCTTGGTGTAAACCGACTTCCATGTCACCAGTTCAGCCCCTCATCGCATTCATCCACAGGGGTATCCATCCCCTTGCGAATAGACTCACGCATACCTGGTACAGAGAGTAGGTAGAGCGTTTCCTGAATTGCAGACCAATCTTCCTCGGAAACCAAGACAGCTTTGTTCCGTTTGCCCATGATGATGATTGGTTGGTGGGACTCGGCAGTTTCGTCAATCAACCGATAAAGGTTGCTGCGCGCCTCAGTTGCTGTAATTCCGGTCATGAAACACCTCTGGTGTGTTCAACTTTTCACCAGTGTGCGCCTTTTAGTACGTACGTCAAGACGCACGCCTTGCATAAGCACCTACTGTTACTTAAGGCTTCGATAACCGTTCAGGCCACCATTGATGAATCGGGCGTTTTTATAGCCCATGCCCTTAAGGGTTGCGGCCGACAATGCGCCCCGGTTGACGGCATTGCAGTAGCAAAGAATCTCGCTGTTCAGGTCGGGTATTTTGGATTCAATGACCATTTCCAGCTTGCCCCGGCTTACGTTCAGGGAGCCGCCGATATGCCCATTGGCATGCTCTTCGCTGTCGCGAATATCCAGCGGTATGGCGCCGGCTGCGATCCTTTCGTCAACCTGTTCGGGCGGTATTCCTTCCACCTGTGCGATGGCAGTGTCGGCAAAGGCCTGAAATTTTTCGGTATATTTCACAATATTCTCCAATCTATAAATTAGAATATACTAATATAAATAAAAAGCACCGGATTAGCAAATCGGAGCCGACAGCGCCTACTTGGACAGCCATCATAGTGCGCAAGAAAGAAAAGCCGACCACAAGGCAACAGCAAGGCAACAGCAAGGCAACAGCAAGGCAACAGCAAGGCAACAGCAAGGCAACAGGACATACACTTTAGTCGCCTATCGATTACATATAGATCATAGCTTTTGACTATATTTTTGGGGTGCATGTCCATGCCCTGGCAGACTATATTTTTGGGGTGCATGTCCATGCCCTGGGTGTCCATGCCCTGGGTGTCCATGCCCTGCGTTAGTGTCGAGTGAAAAACCGTCGATTAAAACAATAACCCGGCTATGCCGGGTTTTTTGTGTTTGGCACATACCACTCCTTTTATGCCAACCCTGTCCGAAAATGACGACCGCAGCTTGAAACTAGGCGAAGAAAACAACATGCTGGCAAGTCTGCCGCTGTTTTAAATAGGCTCTTGCGCAGCACCGATAATAAACGAGACCGGCGAGATCGAAACGAATGTCTGGAAGAAAGCCCCCAAATTCACTCGAAGCACCGATGGCTCGAGCCCTGGTCACCGTCGCGGCCGTGATCATTATTATTGCCGGTATGCGCATCGCGCAGCCTATCCTGGTGCCTTTTCTGATGGCGATGTTTCTGGCCGTGCTCACGTCACCGGCAGTACGCTGGCTGATACAGCACAGGGTGCCCTCACCGCTCGCTATTGGTTTTGTGGTGTTGCTGGTGTTCGTTGTGCTTTATGGGATCGGCAGTCTGGTGATCTCGTCTACTGAGGAATTCTTTCTTCGTTTGCCTGAATACGAGCTGAAAGTAGACGACTGGATTGTCATGCTGCGCGAACAATTACCCTGGCTTGCGTCAGACCTGAGGACCAGCCTGCAAAGCATGGTACCGGACCCGGACAGTCTCATCGGCGTGGCCAGTGCCTTATTTTCCGGACTGGGCAGTATTCTGTTAGCGCTGGTGCTCACCATTTTCATACTGATTTTCATGCTTGATGAGGCCCAGGGTGCTCACGCCAAGCTGAACAGAGCCCTGGGTGATGACCGGACGGTCGATTATACCCGACGTTTTTCACGCATGGTCCAACGCTACCTGGTGATCAAATCCCTGATCAGTGTTATCACCGGCTTACTGGTATGGGGGTTTCTTTCTTTACTGCAGGTTGATTACCCCATCCTTTGGGGCACTCTGGCGTTCGTGATGAACTTCATTCCCAATATCGGTTCGCTGATTGCCGCCGTGCCCGCAGTTTTCCTGGCTACAGTGCAGCAGGGCTGGACTGGTTTTGCGATCAGCCTGGTCGGTTTTGGTGCCATCAATGCCATTATCGGGAATCTGCTTGAGCCACGTATGATGGGTCGGTCACTGGATCTGTCGACGCTGGTGGTGTTTTTGTCACTGATTTTCTGGGGCTGGGTGTTAGGGCCGGTCGGTACCTTGCTGGCGGTTCCACTGACGGTGGTGGTCAAGATTGGCCTCGAGGTTTATCCAAAAAGCCGCTGGCTGGCGATTTTACTGAGTCAATAGCGGGTTCAGGCAACTGCCGGGAACTGCCTGAACATGACCATTATGCCCGGGACATGAACTTTTTGGATTCTGTATTCACTTTAATGCGCTCACCCTGCTCAATGTATTCCGGCACCTGAACAGTAATACCCCCTTCCAGGACCGCCGGCTTGGTGCGCGCAGAAGCTGATGCGCCCTTGATGCCGGGAGCCGTTTCTATGATCTGCTTGACCAGTGACTGGGGCAGTTCAATGGCAACCAGACCATCGTTGACCAGCAGGCCGTTCAGCCCTTCCATTCCGTCGTGCAACCAGGCCAGCTGATCACCCAGGTCGTCAGTCGACAACATATGCTGGGCGTAATCCTCAACATCCATGAAGGTGTGCATGTCACCCTCGGAAAACAGGTATTGCATGGAACGGGTAGCCGCATCAGCCAGGGTCAGAAAGTCGTCACCCTTGTAAGCTTCTTCGCGTTTACGCTTGGTAACCAGTTCATTCATGGTCATCTTGTACAGAGTGGCAGCACCCCGGGCACTGGGGCTATGCACATCGACTTTGCTGACTTTGTACTGATTACCGTCCAGCTCAATAACGTGGCCGGGTTTGATCTCGGGAGCTTTCGGCATGATGGCCTCAACAGGGAAGTGGGAAATGAGCCTAGAAACCCGGCAATTCTAGCATTGAGATTTGCTATGGCGACAGTTATTCATTCTGTGGCGGAAGTACTGAGTTGGAAGTTCGCAGACCTCATCCATGCGGTCTTCGAACCTCCAATAGGCATACCCGGTAGCGGGAAAGACTTCTAAGCGACACCCAAAAGCGCCGTCAGGCGCGGTGGGCCTCCTTGGCTTTAATGCGAAACGCATGCAACAGGGGCTCTGTATAGCCGTTGGGTTGTAGCTTACCTTCGAGTACCAGCGCCAGGGCGGCCTGAAAGGCGATATTGTTGTCCGGATCTTTAGCCATAGGCCTGTAGATCGGGTCGTGGGCGTTTTGTGTATCGACCACTGCCGCCATCCGTTTCATGGTTTCGATAACCTGGGTCTCACTACAAATGCCATGGTGCAGCCAGTTGGCCATGTGCTGGCTGGAAATGCGCAATGTTGCCCGATCTTCCATCAAGCCGACGTTATTGATGTCCGGCACTTTGGAGCAGCCAACACCCTGATCAATCCAGCGAACCACATAACCTAGTATGCCCTGAGCGTTATTATCGAACTCTGCCTGAATCGCATCGGCCGTTAGTGCACCGGAATCGTCCATCAGCGGTATCTGCAAGATAGCATCCAGCGATGCCGGGGTGCGCTGGCGCAGGATCTCCTGGCGTTCAGCAACATTGATACGGTGATAATGCACTGAATGCAGGGCTGCACCGTTGGGAGACGGTACCCAGGCGGTGTTGGCACCGGCCATCGGATGGCCCTGTTTTTGCTCGAGCATAGCTGCCATCTCATCAGGCATGGCCCACATGCCTTTGCCAATCTGGGCTTTGCCGGGCAATCCGGCTGCCAGGCCAACATCGACGTTGTTGTCTTCGTAGGCACTGATCCAGGCTTGCTGCTTCATTTGTGCCTTGGGAATCATCGGTCCGGCCAGCATGCTGGTATGAATTTCATCACCGGTCCGGTCGAGGAAACCGGTATTGATAAAGACGGTGCGATCATTGGCAGCCTGAATGCAGGCAGCCAGGTTAACGGTGGTGCGACGCTCTTCATCCATGATGCCGATTTTCAACGTCTTCGGTGCCAGATCCAGCGCCAGCTCAATACGGGCAAACAGATCGGCGGCAAAAGTCACCTCTTCCGGACCGTGCATCTTGGGCTTCACAATGTAGACACTACCGGTACGACTGTTACGTCGCTCGGTGTTGTTCAGCAGATCATGCTTAGCGGCCAACACAGTCACCATGCCATCAAGTATGCCTTCAGGTACCTCGCGCCCATCCCGGTCCAGCACGGCATTGATGGTCATCAGGTGACCAACATTGCGCACAAACATCAGGCTGCGGCCATGCAACACCAACGGACGACCGTTCAACCCCTGATAGGCCCGGTCACTGTTCAGTGAGCGGGTAACGGTGCGGCCGCCCTTTTCAAAGGACTCACTGAGTGTGCCTTTCATCAGGCCGTTCCAGTTACGATAGACCTCGGTTTTGTCCTCGGCATCTACAGCAGCCACTGAATCCTCACAATCCATGATGGTGGTCAGCGCTGCTTCGACCAGCAGGTCACTAATACCTGCATCGTCGGTTTTGCCAACCGGACTGGCCGCGTCGATCTGGATCTCAATGTGCAGACCGTTGTTTTTCAACAAAATGGCCGTGGGTGCGGCTTCATCGCCCTGGTAACCAAGACACTGACCGGGATCCTTTAGGCCTGTTCGGGTGCCGTCGCTCAGTTCAACCGACAAGGCTCCGTGCTCGATGGAATAGGCTAGCGCATCAGCATGGGATCCGGCCGCCAGAGGTGTGGCCTGGTCCAGGTGCGCCCGGGCAAAGGCAATCACACGGGCACCACGCACCGGGTTGTAGGCCGTGCCTGCTCCGGCGCCGCCGTCTTCCCCAATAGCATCCGTACCATAAAGGGCATCATACAGGCTGCCCCACCTCGAATTCGCCGCATTCAGTGCAAAACGGGCATTCTTGACCGGTACCACCAATTGCGGACCGGCCTGGTCGGTGATTTCAGTATCAACATTGGCTGTGGTGATCGGTTGCACATCAACCGGAGGCAGCAGATAGCCGATTTCCTGCAAAAACGCTTTATAGTCTGCCGCATCATGGGGCTCAACCGAGCGCTCGGCGTGATATTGGTCAATCTTCGCCTGCAGGCTGTCGCGCTGGCGCAGCAAGGCTTCATTACGCGGTCCAAATTCATCCAGAATGGCTTCAAACTGGCTCCAGAAGTGGGACGACTCAATACCGGTGCCCGGCGCTATTTCCTGGTCAATCAGGGTGTAAAGTTCGGTCGCGATCTTTAGACCGCCTTGCTGAATTCGATCCGTCATGAGTCTGGCCTTTCGCTGATTGTTTTTTATTCACGTCTGGAGCGCCTGTTATTTGAGTCTAGGGAGCCAGCAAGAATACGCCTAATTTATAACCTTTATGTTCGCCATTCATGACATGAATGACGAGCACGCTTGCTGGCTGAAATACAGCACCAGCACTGACTTTCCAGTCTGGCCCCGGACTTAGAACTCAGGGCTTGGTACCTGCTCCGCCACTTCGTTAATGAGACGTCGCATCCACCGGTGCGCAGGGTCATGATGCAATAACGGGCTCCAGACCAGTTTCAGCTGAATGCCAGGAATCACGAAGGGCGGTGCCATAACCCGCAAACGCTCATTGTGTGCCTGTAACAGGGCTGCCCGGGCTGGCAGTGTTACCACCAGATCGTTTTGCTCGGCCAGCAGCATGGCGGCCTGATAATGACGGGTAAAAACGGTGATGTTGCGCTTGCTGCCCAGTTGACCCAGCACTTCATCCACCCAGCCCAACCGCTGGACATCGGCCGGATCAACGCCCACACCCACACCATAGCCGGTTTTACTGACCCAGACATGCTGGGCCTCAAGGTAATTTTTCAGGCTGAAATTATCGAGAATCGGGTTATCGGCACTGAGCATGCAACAGAAGTCGTCACGCCAGACGATGGTTTGATGAAACGACTGTGGTATGTCGTCAAAGCGGTTGATCGCCATATCGACCTTGCCCTGCTCCACATCCAGAAAACTGACGTCACTCGGGGTCATCAGATCCAGGATGACGTTCGGCGCGTCTTCGCGTAAACGGCGCAATAGCGGAGGTACCAGGGTCGATTCAGCATAATCGCT
>Ga0307971_1002135_pt1 | contig 9950 bp, 7 predicted proteins | sample OrgLakmetagen714_FD_201820 | JGI IMG/M metagenome (GOLD analysis project Ga0307971, IMG submission 201820) | Saline water microbial communities from Organic Lake, Antarctica - #714 | ecosystem: Environmental > Aquatic > Non-marine Saline and Alkaline > Saline | place: Antarctica: Organic Lake... | reverse complement strand
ATTGTTGGGAGGTGAGCGAGCGCCATTGTTCGAGGCACGGCGCACTAGCGGGCGCACACTGCCGTTCGGAGATGGTGCAGCTGCCACGGAAGGTGACGGTTCAGGCGCAGGAGGCGGCCACACGGGTAAAGGAGTAGTGCGACCGCTGCTGCCGTGGGTGCTGCTTTCAGAGCTGATGGCAGCCGTGACAGACGAAGAAGTTGACAGAGCATCGCCGGAAGGTTGCGGAGGCACTGAAGAAGGCCTCGTCGTTTTATTGTTACTTCCCTGTAGTGGTGCTCCTCCAGCAGCCGTAGCGCTGCTGCGCACAATGCGGCGGCTGGAAGCGCGGCCCCGGCTACTCGGCGGGCTCCCTGGCCGTTGGTCACTATGAATTGCCCCTACTGTTCCTGCTGCAGTGTCAGCCCCTCCTGAAGGAGCAGTTGTGGTGTTGTCGGAAGAAGGCCACGACAGCTTCGCTCGAGCAGCTTGCTCGTACAGTGCCCCCACCGTCGACTTGGGAGCCGTCACCGCTGCTGCCAACGCCCGTGCTGCGGCCTCATCTTCTTCTTCCGACTCTAAGCCACCTCCACCAGAAGGGTGCTGAGACGATAAGGAGGGAGGTGGAGCGGTAGGTCGAGGACCAAGGGAGGTCGCGCGCCGAGGCGGGTGACTCGAGCTGCTGTTGCCTTCCCGGTTCACGCGCAGTTCTTTCCGAGCGGACACTTTCTGCTCCCAGAATCCTGCGCCTGCCGACACTGCGCCGGATTTGAACAAGGTCGGGGATTCTAACGAGGTCGGGGCTGGCGGTACAGCAGCAGGCGTAGATTCTGCGTTCTCGTCGGTCTTACCAGTGAGCAAAGCGTTAGGACTATTGTGGGTGTTGTTTCCATTATTCCGGCTCCCACTCCTACTTCGCTTCGCAGTGCTGGCACCTCCAGCGAGGGCACCAGCGCCAGGCGTGTGCGGAGCACTCTTGTTCTCAACGCCATCACTAGTAGTAGTGGTAGGAGAGGGCACAGGTGCGGCTGTTTCGAGTTCTTCCCGCAGGTTGCCTGCTTTCAGCTGGAAGGTGCGGCCAAGGTCCAACTTGATGACGTAACGCCCGCTCGCTGCGTCAAACCGCGTGGCAGTGCCCGCGCAGCCGTTGATGTCGCGCTTGTTGGTGCCTTGCACCTGTTCATCACATATGTGTTCAAAAATGGATAACGAGAGTAAATTAATGAGGAAAGGTGCGCGCACAAGGTCATACGAAATCCTCGCTGATCCAAAGATAGCAAAAAAAAACAAGAAATAAACGACATTAACTTCGCTATGGAAAAAAAGGTTGAGATAAACCAGAAGGAAACAGAAGGAAAGATGAACGAAAGCCTCATCATCTGGAACCATTCACGATTGTTCCTCTTACCACCACACGACGCCCAAGCAGAGGCGCATCCCATTTTCCTTTCCGTGCTGCGACCGACTCCGGCGATCGCGCATTGTTGTCGTTGCTCGCACCACTGCGACTAGCGCCGGCGGTTGCAGTGTCTTTTTTCTGTGCTTGGTCTTCGCCTGACCCAATCACCGAGGAGCCCGAAAGCGTGCGTCGCAAGAGGGGCGGCGCCGCAGGGCCTTCCATAGGGGAAATGCGCGCACTCAACTTCGCTGTCGCGGACTCGTTCATTGGCCGCGGCGTTGGTGCTGCCTTGTTTGTAGGAGGCAACAGCGGTGGGAGGTCTCTTTTTTCTTCCCCATCTCCGACACCATTTTTGTTCTCACTGCGAGCAGCAGCAGCAGCGGCGGTAGTTGAGGAAGCGGCAATGGCAGCTGCTGCGGTTAGCACCGACAGTTTCACGTGCCTTTCGTCGTCTCGTTCTCGCTTCACAGGGCTACTCCCATTCGAACTCGTACTGCCACCATGACTGCCGCTCTTGCTGCTGCCGTCGGGTGAGCCCACTCCGGCTTGCTGATTGGTGGAATGGGCAGCTGCCGGTTTCCGAGGGCTTCCGGTGACGTAATTGGCCACCACTTCGGCCCTCGCTTCCGCCGACATTTTCCCGTAGGCGTCGGCGGCGGCACCGTAATTGTTCCCGTGATTGTTGGCTTTCGTCGCCTCGTCATCGTCGTTGCCATTCTGTTGGTCTTTGCCCTCTTGCACTTCTCGGTCCCGCTGCATCAGGGCGTGGATGGCCAAGGATTGGGTAGACGCAGCCAGGAGAGAGCTCTGAGCTCCGGGGCGAATCGCACGGCTGTTGAAAATGCCCTGACAACGTTGATAGTAGAGAAAAACAGCATGAAAGAGAAAGAGAGAGTTAGAAAGGGAATTGCAGCAAGAGAGCTGACAATAACAAGAAAGGTACCCGCATTTCAAAAGCATTCTCATAAGGTGGTTCATTTGGTTGATATACAGGCGACTTTTCAGCGATACTCGATACAGCACCTGGTCTTTGAAGAACTTGACAATCAAAGGGTGCTGGCGCATCACTGCCACGTCATAGGCCGTCAAGCCGTCGGCATTTTTCACCTGCAGCTCCACCCCCACCGCGGTCAAAAACGACACTACATGTAGATGGCCCTCCCAGGCTGCTACCGCCAGCGGCGTATCGCCATTAGCATTCATGCGATTGGCCACCGTGCCGCCGCCCACCCGGAACAGAAACTTGACCACATCCAAATGGCCCTTGTTTTTGTGGTTGTTTTTTTGAGGCAGAGAGAGGAGACAGAGAAGAAGTGAACAGAGAAGCGCAAAGAACAAATGAATAAAAGGCACAATTAGGAAGAAAAAGAAACACTAATGTGTCCTGTGTAGTGAATAGGAGATAAGCAAAGCGATAGATAAGAGAAACACGAGGGTATCCTATATTCATCTTTGGCATGTTGTTCATGAGCGTTACCTCCCAGCAAGCAATGAGAAACGGTGTGTCGCCGTGCTCGTTCACTTCATCCATGTCCACGTTCAGCGCATGCAGCACCATCACCGACTTCAAATTGCCCCGCATGCAGGCTACTTCCAAAGGGGTGATGCCATCCAAATTCCGAGAATCCAGCCTCACCCTTGGCCTGCCACCCAGATACCGCACGATCTCATGATGGTCTTCCCAGCACGCTATTGCCACTACACTATCTCCGTCGGCATTCCCCGTGCTGACGTCAGCCCCCGCTTCGGTGAGCGCGCGCACCACCGCTAGGTGCCCCCTCGCCGCGGCGGTGGCCACTGGAGTCACCCCATCCATGTTGCCTCGGTTCAGGTCGCTGCCCTTGGCGATGCACCACTCGGCCACGTCTAGATGCCCAGCATGGCAAGCCGCAGCGAGCGCAGTGACACCTGCCTGGTTGGTGCGGTGTAAAGCTTGCTCATCGCGCAAGAGCAGCTCTTCTCCTAAGGCCCGCCAGCCGATTCGCCGCCGCCGGCAATTCACAAGCAACGCGAACGACCTCGGGGGAGCTTTCACCCCTTGAATGGTGCCCTGCTTGATGGTGGCGTACAACTTCAGGAAGGTTTCTTGGCGCATCATATTAGGGTTGGGAGCAGCCTTTACATTGGTGGTGGAATCAGTGGCAGCGGCAGCAGCAGCCTCAGCAGCAGCCGCTGTCGCCGCACTCGTTAAATCATTCTTGTTTGGGCTGCCTTGAATCAAACCATGCCCAGGAGAGTAGCTGTTGCGACCATCTTTGCTCGAAGCACCACCATTGCCTCCTTCGAGAGGGTCCACGAGGGACTCTAGCAGAGCCACAATCGACCCTACGCTCAAGCTTGGCAGATGTGCTTCCTTCGCCTGTAGGTCAGGCTGCTGCAACAGGCCCTCAAACACGGCCCTCTCCTGGAAGCGCGCCCTCAGCAGCGCCGCCTCGTGCGAGGTGAGCACCCCCAAGCAAGAGGGGCTCGGATCCCCCACTCCGGCGGGTAAAGAAATGGGCTTGGCACACTCTTCCGCCGCGGCGGCCTCTAGCGCAGCGACTTCAACGCTCGCCCATGCGCGCTCGCATTGCCCGACTTCCGGCCGGACCAGCTCTTCGGCCGCGGCCAAACTGGTCTCGGTGCGTGCACGAGTGCCCTCGACCTGATCCAGCGCTGTGGCGGCCACCGACGCTAGTTTCTTCAGCGACACCGCGGAGGTAGCGTGGAAGGTCTTGACCCGATCGTCGAGCCGCGCTAGGATGGGCGCCACCTTGCTTTTGGCCCGCAGGCACCGCCGCTGCCAGAACTCGACTACATGTAGCTCGAGCCGTAGCGCTGCTTGGTTGGCCTCGAGGTGCACCTTTTCGGAGAGAGGGAGTGAGGGCGAGAGAGAATATGGGTGCGGTGAGTGCATTGAACGAGAGTGGTAGAAAGACTTCAAGCGAAAATAGAAGTCGCATAAGATATATCCTCGTCCACACGAGAAGCAAATTTGCCGTGTTCATAGTAAGCTGAGCAAAGAAACAATGCTGCAATTCGCTTGTATGCAGAATCAACACATACACAAGCACACACACATGCAAACACTTGGGACTAATGTAGTATTACCTGTTTGGGGTCAATCCGGCTCGCCAGCTTTTCGATTTTAGTGACGTCATCTTCCAGGGCCCCTTCCCCCGCTAACTCCTGGGTGCAGGCGTCTAATTCCTGTTGAAACGACACCTGCGCACTGGAAGCATCTTGCAAACACTGGCTCAACGCATGTGCGTGCTCTACTGCTGCCTTGGCATGCTCCCGCGCCTGCCCCAGTAGGACTTCTACAGGGGCGCAATCTTGAAACCGCTCGTCGGCAGCTGCGGTGTCAACTAATTGCTGCACGCTCGCGGCCTTCTCCAAATGTGTCTTGGCATCGAAGGCTTCCGCTGCTTGTGCTTGAGCGGCCATCTTATGGGACAGCGCTCGCGTCGACTCAAGGGCATCGTTCACTTGTGCCCTTCTCTCAGCTGCTGCAGTAACTGCCCCAACACTCGCATCGATCGCGATCTGCTTCACTTCTTCTGCGAGAGCAAGAGCTGCCTTGTACTGTTTCAACAAGTCTTCTGCAGCCGTAAAAGCATCCGCGTCGGAAAGTGGCAATTTCCCGCCGAGCATGTTGCGAATCGCCGCAATGTGGCCAGCTTTGAAGAAAAGCCGCGTTTTTCCAACTCGATAGGCATCAGCAGGCACATTGAAAAGCTTCAGCACTAAGGCTACTCGCACCACCAAAGGCTGCCCCAACATCAATTTGGCGACCGACTGTGGGGCACCGCCAACTCCGCTAGTTCCTAAGAGTTGGCTGTGGGGCACACGAGTGGGGAGGCCCGCCTTAAGCACTTCGCACGTTTGAATGATGCCCAAAGACGCAAGCTGCGCACACACCATGGGGTAGTCGAGGCCTTGAGGGCTCAAGGAAGTGTTGGGCTTCACGCAGCGAATGAACGAGCACTGAGTACTGCGCAAGGTGATCATCAGGGCCTGCATCGATTTCATGAAGGAGTCCGCCACCGTAGCCTTCTTCAGAAAGGAGCTGAACTTGCCCCGGGCGCGCAGCACGCTTCGCGTAGTAGACATGGGGTAATTCGTGCCTGCTACCAGCGGTCGAGATGGCAGCGGTGTCGAAGGAGCTGTTGCTCCTAGCGCAGATGCTGTGGCTGCTGCTCCTGTTGTCGTGGAGGCAGCCGAAGTCAGCGCTGGCTTTTTGTCCACGGACGCCAGAGCGGTTACCCTCTTCAGAATCGCGCTCGGCGACCCCTGTAGCAAGGCATCGCTGCCATCGGGCAAGTAGTCGGTGTTTCTGGCCACCCAATCATTGACCGAATAGCACACCTCCCCCGCAAAGTGCGCAATCCCAAAGGCATCGACTTTCACGCCTCGGCGGCCCCCCGCGCGGAAATAGTCCGCCGGCTCAGCAGCTCCTCCAGCTCCGCCTTTGACTGCCTTGTCAGCGGTAGTGGTAGTGGCGAGGTCATTTCCGATGCGGCGCAAGATTTTCACGTCCGAAGGCTCGGGTTCTCGGCTGACTCCTTCGACTGCTTTCAGGATGCGCCTAAGGGCTTCCGTGCAGGCTTGGTTGTCGGGGCACACGAACTCAGAAGACACTTGCTTCTTAGTGCTACTACTACTGTTGCCGCTACCGATGTTGTTGCTGACAGCAACTGGCATTCGTGACGGCGAGCCAATCAACTCGCTGTCACTGTCGCTATCGCCAAAAGCCGCGCTCGATTTGCCACTCGAAGAAGACGAAGCGGCGAGCAAGCTGATGCCTTCTTCTTCGAACAGTCTCAGCTCAGCTTCGAACACGAAATGGTTGAAGGTGCTTTGAATCGACTCATTGGCAGTGTTGATCAGAAAAGTTTGAAAGCCGTTGGTTTCGAAGTGCTCGAACCCGAAGATGTCCAAAATGCCAATCCAGGGAAGCCCCGCGCCTGTAGTAGCTGCGCCTGCTGTTGTGCCTCCTCCAGCAACTGTGGTAGTCGCTAGTGGCATTGCTGCCGCTGCTGTTGGAACGGAAGCAGCAGCGGCGGCGGCACTCGCAGGAGTGGTAGTCGGCGTGGTCACTATAGGAGCCAACGAGGGGCGGCGCAGCAGTTCAGCAGGCGGGGAAGGAGACGGACTCCGGTTGTTCTGGTCTTCGCCGTCACTGCTGTCGTCGCTGCCATTGCCGCCAGCTGCTGTCTGGTTGACCCGTAAGGACCGGCGCCTCCGAGCGGAGATGGCGGCGGCTGCGCGAGAGGTGAGCGGCGGCGTGAGGGATCTATTGGGCGAGCCGCTGGCTGTAGCTGGATCGAGCAAGCGCTTTACGCGCCCTGCCTGATGAGTTTGAAAACACACGAAGCATCGAAACAAGAGGAATGATGTAAAGTTAAGAACACGAGTGGAGTGTAAGTTACAATAGCACCAAGTGCGAGAAAGAAAAAAGTAAGCGAAGATGTGCAGCTGCGCTGTGGCCGATTACATGTAGGCCTCCTATTTCTTTCCTCTTCATCCTATCTGTCTCTCTAGTTCTTTTACCGTCACGAGCTGTTCTTCAATGTCATGTTTCCACCGCGGCGACTCATCCACCGGCAGTGAGGTCACACCAGATGGAGCGTTGCGACTGGCAACGGTGTCACGCCTAGGAGTTTCCAGAATGGTCGCAGGTGCTGTACTTTTGGCAGTGTTCGCTGCTGATTGAGCCGCTGCTGCTGCTGCTGTAGGCGGGCCTTCTTCGCCATTGATAGGGGCATTCATGCGCTCAACCAAATAGCTAATCAAGAGGAGTAGGAAGCCGCATTTGAAAAGAGACCAACAAAAGGAGGTATGAGACTACGAAACCCACATGTCAGATCTTCAAACGCGCAATAACCTTACTCGTCCATTGAAAAAAAAAACAAGGTGTCATAACAACGGAAACAATTCATTACAAACTCCCAAATATAGTATAAGCTAACAAAAATACAGCGCACACTCTCGGGCTTACCCGAACACCGCGTCATACAAAGCTCGGCTCAGCGCATCGCGGCAGTGGCCTGCGTCGGTCTCCGACAGTGGGATGCTCAGAGTCTCAGCCACCGTTTGAATGGAGCGCACCGTCAAGAACTTCCTCAAGCCTGCGGTGCCCTCGAGCTGCAGCAGTTGCGCGACTAGCACCAGTGGGTCATTTTCACCCGTTCGTGGACCGTTGCTGCTGTTGCTGCTAGCGCTGTCGACAATCCGGCAGCAACCGTTCGTGCTGCCACTGCCATTGCTCGCCTTTGACGAAGAAGAAAGCAAAAAAGAAAGGTTTCCGAGGTGCAACACAGCGGCGGTGGCGCCCCAGATTTCACGCCTCGTGTCCTGGGAAAGGCCGCACACGCCAAGCGCGGCTTCGGTTTCACTCCAGTGCTGAAAGTTGGGGGTTAAAGGTGTTAGGGGAAGGGAAAAGCGTGCACAACAGAGGTGTAGATTGTGAGAGAAGATAAGTGGCGAGAGAGTAAACGAGAAGCTCAAGAGTGATTACGCGCACTCGAATAGTAAGCCACAACGCCTACTTTCAAAAGAACGCAAGCTAACGCCCAGCCTACCTGAGCATCGGGCAAACGAGGGTCGGACAAGCATCCAGTGGCAGCTAACACTTTGAAGTCCTGCGCAGCTTTTCCCTGTAGGCCCAAAGCGGAAGCCAGACTGCGGTCCGAGGTGTGCAACAACTGGTGTTGGATTGTAGGTCGCAGAGAAAGAGGAAACAGAGACAGCGACAGGAAGGAGGCGGAGAAGTAACAGATAAAGAAGACGGGAGAAGAAGACAAGTAGAATACAAGGAAAACATCGCAATGGCAATAATGCACTTAATTAATTTCTGATATTGCTATTTCAACTTTTGACGAAACAAGAACCAATGATGATGGTGTTTCACCTGGTAAAAAGCGTGAAAATTGCGCTCGCCGGTCGAAGGGGCGGTCACCCGGCTCCGCTCTAATAAATACGTCTCCAGATGCGCACTGTGCAAACTCAACTGCTGCGTGGCACCACTACTGCTACCATCACTGCTGCTAGTCGTGGCAGTTTGGGCGCCATTCTTTTTGCCGTTCAGAGAACTCGCAAGAGGCGCGAACCGCAAAGTGGTGAATTTCCCAAAGCGCGACGAGTTGTGGTTCCGCAAGGTCTTGGCGTTCCCGAACGCTTCAAATACAGGGTTGGTCTGAATTAGGCGCTGGTCCAATCCGGGCGATGACGAGCTGGTAGCGCCAGCGGCTTTTCGAGGCTGCACCTGCGTGCCCACTGTAGTGAGGTAGGGCAAAATCATTTTCGCGGTTTCTGTTTTGCCGGCGCCCGACTCTCCACTGATGATCACCGACTGAAATGGAAAACAAGCCATGAAAACAAAAGATGAATGGCAGTGTGCGTCAGATAAAAGTTCAGGAGAGGTGTTCGCTCGTCTTGCAGAAACGTTAAATGATTCTAGATCGCTTGAAACCGGATGTTGATGGTAGCAACGGTCAAGCACACAAAAAAGAAAAGCAATAAGGCGCCATTCCGTTCGAGAAGCGTTTAATAATAGCAAGAACCAGAAGTGCAAACTAACCTGATTCACGGGCGGCACCGCAGCGTGTATCCTCTCTGTCGAGGAAGCGTGCTGGGCGACTAGCGCGGTTTGCTGCTGGGAGTACGCCAAACTCAGCTGCTGAAACGCTAATTCTGCGAGGGCATAAGGGTGAGGCTTTCCCGGGTCGAAGGGTTTCTCCCGGTAGGCTTCGAAAGAGGGGTTCGAGAGCCATTCGCACGGGTTCAGAGAGATGAGCACCACGCTCATGAAGGTGTAAGGCTCTTTCTTCTTCTGTTTCTGCTTCGAGGACGAAGAAGATGAGCTTCCTTTGTCGTCGTTACTGTTGCCTTCCCAACGCGCCGTGAGGTTGCCGAGCACCTACAGAAGGTAAACCATTTTTGCGACGGGCAAGAATGAGCATTATCTCGCTTCATTTTATGCCCCGTATTTTAATGGCCCATTTTTCGTACTGCAGGAAGGCATTACAAGGCATCTACTAACACAACAAGCAGGAAAGACCAGAGGAGACAGCTCTCTCACCGCGGGCTCATGAATGTGGTCTAGTGCAGTCATGTCAGCGGAGGTGCCCTGATTGGCTAAGAGCACTTCCTCGTCTGCTGCACGCTGCCATTTGCTGCCCTCGTCAGTCCTGAAAGAGGGTTGCCATCCATTAGAAGATATAAGGAGGAGGCAATAAGGAAGGACAGTGCAAGAGCACTAGCAATTATAACTGAATAAGAATATGCGCAGGGAGTGTGCGTGAAAGCAGAGACAAAGGCTAGGGCTGTATGAGATGCAATGCAGAGACACGAGGGCGATAGGAGGGATAGCGATTATTGGGGAATGAGATAACGAAGGTAGGTGCGCCACAAGTAAGGAAATAAATGGCGAAGACAGAGAATGATGACGACGATGATAGAAGGATGGACCTATTTTGTCTCTGAGCAATTCGAGTACATTGCTGAGCTATAGGTTAGCCGTGACAGTTGCTCCTCGTGCCAGGTGGAAGGTTATCAAATCATGTACACGAATACTACAGAGCAATCTCAC
>Ga0307971_1002118_pt1 | contig 9984 bp, 2 predicted proteins | sample OrgLakmetagen714_FD_201820 | JGI IMG/M metagenome (GOLD analysis project Ga0307971, IMG submission 201820) | Saline water microbial communities from Organic Lake, Antarctica - #714 | ecosystem: Environmental > Aquatic > Non-marine Saline and Alkaline > Saline | place: Antarctica: Organic Lake... | reverse complement strand
GCACGAAAGGTCTCCATCACTGTGTCGTGCGCCGTGAATTCCAACGGTCGCAGCTGTTCCGCCGCGAGCGCCGCCGCCGCCGCTTGGGCGGCAGCATTCTGAGCTTTCTTCGCAGCGTCGCCGGCAGCGGCCTGCTCTTGCTGACGTTTGCGCTCTTGGGCGGAGACTCCTTTTGCACCGTCGCCTACGAGACTGCCGCCCGCAACAACAGCGGCAGCGCCACTAGCATCGCTACCGAGTGCAGTTGCTCGGGCCGCTGCCGCTGCCTCTGCCTCTTTGGCTTCAACCGCCGCCAGGGCTGCGGCCGCGTCCTTGGCGGCGGCTACGCAGCGCGCGCGCAGGGAAGCCCGCGCGTCCTTTCGGCGGGTGAGGGCTACCGCGTCAGCCTCGTGCACCGTGCGCACGTGGCCCAAGCAGTCGTCCCAATTCTTGAAGCCCCAGGCGCCGCACAGGCAGCAGCGGTGACCGGTGCGCAATGCCACCGGCACGAAGGCTACTGTAGAGGCAGCATCGCTGCTACTGGGAGGAGCGCTGATTTCCTTCCTATCATTACCGCTCGCAGTGCTGGCAGTACTGCTGCTGCTGCTTGCGCTCTCACTGGCATTTGCCGACTCGGATGCGGCAGCTTCAGGATTCGCTGCTCTAGCGTCAGCCTTTTTGGTCGAAGCAGCAACAGCAGTGGCGCGAGCGGGGCTCCCAGGCAAAGGCAAAGCAGCAGGCGCGAGGCGCGGCGGGTCCGGGTGCTGCAGAGCATAAAGCAAAGCGCTCACCAAGGGCCCAAGCGCCATGCGGCAGCGGCGCTCATGCGGCGTCAAAGCTTCTTCTTGTTCTCCCCCTGTATCATCTCCTTCATCTTCTTGGCAACCACCACCTTCAGCCTTCAGCTGATTCATGCCCGCATCTTCGCCTTCAGCTACGATGCCAGAAGACACTGACAGCGGCGAAGTCACAAAAGAGGAAGTCGTTGGCAGCATGCGGGTTTTGCTCGCCAAATTTTCCACTTGCACGCGAACCGACCGAAAAGCGGCTTCAAACCGCCCAGAAAGTAACGCCAGCTATGTGGAGAGAAAGGGAAGAGAACAGCACAAGAGGATATATATGTGTGAGCAAATCAGAATAAAAATATATCAAACAACATCACGCAGTCAGCGTCAAAAAGAGTTCCTTATTCACAAGCACGCTCACTTCCTTGGAACCTCGGGGCCTGCAAATTTCCTTCAACTCAATACCTCAATCTTTCGTCCATCTACAAATGCACCTCCATGCACATCATACCTTTGCGGCAGCGTCTAAGCCGAGATTGTTGTTGAGCCGCACTAAATCTTTCGCTAAGGCGCGCGCGCGGCTGGCGACCTCTCCGCCGCTGCTGCCGCTCCCGAGGCGCCCATCGAGCACAAGTGCGCGCCACTGCTCGTCCCAGGGTGCAGCGCAACGCCGCAGCTCGGACGCAAACACCTTATGGGCACATTGATAATTGAGAAGTACGGTGATGCTTACAACCAATATGGTACATGGATAAAATCGTAAGGAATTAGTTTGCATTCATTAGGAACTGCGTCAACTTCTAAAAAAATGGTTGGCCGAAATTGTGCAAACGAGAAAAAGGCTGCGTGATAAGATACTACTTAGTTGAGCAGAACTTAAAAAAAGCCAATTTATACCTCATGCTCAGCCACTAGGAGGCCCCGGTCGCTGTCTGCTCCCTTCTCGTCGTCGTTCGAAGTATCGTCGCTCGCCTTGCTGCTGTTCTCAACGACTTCCATCCCCCACTTCCCTGACGCAAGAGCTGCCCGAAGGCTCAAGTAACGCCCGTGAAGGGTTGGCACAATTCCCGTCTTCATGTCTCTTTGGTTCTTGACCACCTCCTGCTCGTTCGCCTTCTCTTCGTGCGGCCTTGTTTCAAACACGCCCACAACCACTTGAAGCACGAGGGCTTTCGGTGCAGCCACCGCGAGCCGAGCGAGGAGCTTATGCACCAAGCCAGCGACGTGGGTCGAAGGATGATTGAGCCGCGCCAAGAGCTGTGGGACTACGGCTAACCACGGCTCAAGCGGCGCGGACTCACTGATTGTAGCCAAGGCCACCGCAGACGCTAATCCTCTCGAACCACCATCGCCACCACCACTGCCGCTATTGCGGCTAGTCTCCGCAACGCCAGCCTGCTCGTTGCTCGAGCTGACGTGAGCAGGCATCGAATCAAGCAGTTCAAGCACACGCAAGCTCACTCCCATGGTAGCTGCGCTTCCGCCAACAGTGCCCTCGCTCATGGCACCGCCGTTGCTTCTGCTACAACTGCTGCTGTTGCTGCTCTCGCCAGCACTTGTGGAAGCCCGCAAGCAGGCACCGTACGCAGAAGCCGCTTCCGTCAGCCAAGCTTCCACTGACATCACACGATTTGTAGTAGGATTTGTTGAAGGAGCCTTTTGCTGCGCCTCAGCCTCTTCTTCCTCATGCTGCATTGGTGGTATAACTTCCTGCTCTTGCTCCCGTGCTAGTTGCTTCGCTTGAGCCAGTGACCAATCCCCGAGCCGCCGCCACGCTTTCGCTGACGTAGGGGCTACGCGTGTGGCTAGCGCGAGCAGCGGCCTGCCCCACTGCCCTGGAGTACCCGTGCTGCCGCTGCTGCTGTTGTCATCGCTGTTGTTGGACGCACCCATCTCACGTGATGGCTGATGCTGCGATGTTCCTTGGGCATGGCTTCCCGCAGTCTTTTCTTGCTCTTGTATTGAATCGCTGTCGCTGTCCCACTGTGCCAGTCGCAAGAGCGCTCGAACCAGCACTCGCCGCCGCACCGTCTCGTCGGCCTGCGCCACAATTACTGCTGACGCACCCGCTTTAGAGGCCGACAGGGGCCCTCGCTTCCCCGCTGAAGTCGTAATTGTCGGAGAAGTGAGATGAGACAGATCTGATGCCTCAAAGCCGAGCGACTGTGCAGTGTCGGCCGCTACTGCCGTCAGCCGCCGCACTGCGGCCGCTCGGGCCACTTCAGAGGACTCACCACCCCGAATCGATGCGAATCCTAGGCGTTGGGCGTCTGCAAACGCGAGCTGAGCGCGCTCGTAACGGCAGAAAAGGTGCACTTCCGCCGCCGCAGCAGCGGACGGCAAGTAAGAGATGTTGAGTGCACTCTTTCCGTGACCAGTAGTGTCAACGAGGCCTTCGAGATCGCTCACGAGGCGGCGACTGAGGCGAAGGTTACCCTGCCGCCGCGACAGCCGCGCCACCGCACAACGCACGGCAATTCCGCTCGCTCGTGCTTCTGCGGTCATCGCTGCGCCGTGATGGTAGGCAGGCTTACTTGAACTGAAGTTCGGAGGCGTGGGGCGCGGTGGAAGAGGCGACAGGGCAGGCAACAGAAGCGTATCGTGGGTGCGCAACAAGTGGAGCCAGGGCGCGGGTGCATGCGTTGATGGGTCCAACACGAGTCGGCGCGTGATACTCGATTCAAGGACACCATCTACACTTCTAGGCAAACAAATCAAGGCAGCGTGACCAACATTGCCGTCGTGGCCGCCGTTGCTGCTACTGCTGTTGTTCCTGCTGGATTTGCTGCTGCTGTAGCGGGCAGCAGCACTTCCCACTTGAACCATTTCCGTAGCTGCTGCGGCAGCCAGCCAAGGCGCTTGATCGCTACGCGTAGCTCGCGAGTCCAAGGCCGCGGGGTCTAGCAGAAGCGCAGTGGCGGCGCCGCAACCTCCACTCCCACCTGCCAGGGCTGCTCGAGCTGCTGGCACAAGGTTGGCTTGGCTTGCTTCACCCCACGCAGCTGTGGCAGCCGCTTTGGCTTTTCCGGACTTGCCTTGTCCGCTGGACGCTGCAGCAGTAGCTTGCAAGAGCACTTGAGCGAGGGATGCGTCAGCGGCCGTGAGCCCTCCATGGGGTGTTAGTGCGCTAGCTGATGTGGCAGCACTAGTTGCAGGAAGCTTCGTGTTTCCAGCAGCGGAACCACTGTTGCTCTTACTCCCACCACCACCACCACTGCCGCTGTTGCCGCTGCTATTTTGGCGATTGGGCTTGCTTTTACTCACTTCCATAGCGCTGCCCACGTCCACCCATTGGCCCAATGCTTCGGCTGCAGATTGGCCAATGAGAGTGCGGTTCGCCGCTGCAGCTGCCACCGCAACGCCTTCAATAACATTTAGCGACAACAACGACGAAGAAGTCGACGGCGACGAAGATGAAAGGTCATTGGCGCCAGCAAACGCCTTTCGGCCCTTGATTGCAGCGTCATTGTCGTGAAAAACACCGTCGAAGCCTCCAGAATCATCATAATTGGAAGACGAAATGTCCTCCGAGTCGACATCTGTTCCACTGCCACCACCACTGCTGCTGCCGCTATGACTGGTCTCCTCTGAGGCCCAACTCGCAAGGTTTGCCCAATCGTGCATTGCTGCCAGAGCTTCCACCTGAAAAGTGGATCCTAACCGTGCGGTGCGAGTAGCTCCGCTGCTATTGTTGTTGTCGCTGCTGCTGCTGCTGCTAGTTCCATTTTTAAGCAACCAATCCGCCGCGTCTTCCCACTTTCGTTGCGCCATGAGCGCAGGGCCAATCAGCCAAGGGGCCGCAGGGGCCGCCGCCGCAGCAGCAGCTGCTCCCTCTAGAGAGCTACCACCCTCCAACGGCGGTGCGAGTGCAGGCGTGGCGACAGTGGCGCTGACTGCTAAGCGTAGTGCAGCCTCAATGGCGTCACCACTACTGCCACCACCATCATCAATTGCCTTGTTACTGCTAGTGTCGCTTCCTCCTGCGGCCGAAGTTGAGGAGGTGTCTGCTGCAGTGTCCTTGGTGCTGGTGCCGGCATTGTTAGTTACAAAGAAAGGCGTGTGGTTGCGGTGGGCAGCGGCGCCAATTTGCCGGGCGATGGCCGCGCGCCAGTGCACAATGCCCATGGCAGCGTCCCCGTCGCCGAGATGCATGAGCGCTGCTACTGTTGCCTCGCAAGCCTGTTCCACTTCGTCCCAGGCGCGCCGCAGTTCCTTCGCCCGTGCGCTGCGTGCAGCCTCCACGGATGATGCGGAATCCGGTGGTGCGCTTGTTGCTGACACACTTCGTGGCAACAGCACCGCGTTGCCACCACTACCACCACCGCTGCCACCGCCAACACCACTGCTGCTACTGCTGCTGCGGGAAAGTGAAGCAGTTGGCTCGCTTGGAGATGGTAAGGGTGCACTCACGAGGCTGCTGAGCTTGCGGGTGAGGTCACCGAGCCGCCCTAAGCCTTGCCGTGCGCTCTCAGGCGCTGCACCGGGGCAACGAATCGCAGCAGCGCTCACGAGGGGCCGCACGCGCGCAAACCAATCTTCGCAGACTTTGCGGTTGGTGACATAAAAAGCCACGGAGCTCGCAGAGGGCGCGGGCATCAAAAAAGCATCGGAGGCTTCGCTGTGCAATGCGCGCTCTTTTACAGCAACAACTGCTGCCTCAGTAGTAGATTGCTTGCTGCTCTCACTGGCACCAGCAGCGGCGCCTCCATCAGTGCCTCTACCTTTTAGAGACTGCGGTGGTGGTGGCGGAGGCGGTTGTGCTAGCAAGGCAAGCACCTCATCTGCAGTGGCCTCCGCATTGGTCACGGCCGCCGAAGCCGGTGTAGCAGCTGCTGCAGCAGCGGGTGGCGCCGCAGTCAGGGACGCTGCAGCAGCAGGAGCAGCAGTTGTTGCAGGCGAAGTCGCGGTGCGCGCAGTCCCAAAGGAAGCATGCAGCACAAACTTCTCCAAATGGTCTACCAGAGCCATCAGCAGCCGAATCCGCACCACTTCGTTGTCCGCACAAGCTGCCACCGAAGTCGTCGCAGCAGACGACGTCAGGGTCGACGCAAGCGAAGAGCTCGCGCTTGAAGTTGAACTTGTCGACGACGACGACGACGACGAGGATGAAGGCAGTAGTACGTCATTCACGGCGGCTGCTGCAGTCATGGCAGCCGCTACAGCAGAGCTCACCGCGCCAGACGAGGTCCTAGAGGACATTGACCGAGGAGTTCCTTGAGTTGAGGACGACGACGATGAAGGCGGCACCAGCATAGCGGCAGGGGCAGCAGCTAGGCCGCGGCCGCTCACCGAAGCACGCCCAGCCCGCACCATAGCTACACCTTTGCCACCGCCTCGCATCATTTGCTGGTACTGCACGCCTCGAGCACCGCTGCTGCTGCTGCTGTTAACGCTGCTTGCTGTGGCATCTGCTGTAGACCCAGTAGGAACCACCGTGGAAGAGGAGGCGGACGAAGAAGAAACAGCAGTTGTAGATGAAGTGGGAGAAGGCTCAGTAGTAGCAGACGTTGGAGCGCGCAGGGCGCGCTCGAGGACCGCAAAAGTGTCCTTGGGCCCCCCTGCGGGGGACTTGAGCCGCTGACGGGTGATGGCGCGCGCTGCCTCGAAGCAGCACCACAGCTGAGGTAGAGGCGGACAGGCTGCAGCAGCTGCTAGGGCCGAGCTCGTGGACAACGAGGAAGCGGAAAAGGACGAAGTTTCGTACGTCTCGGCTGGTGCAGCAGCAGCAGCAGCAGCAGCTCGAAAGTCCTGAAAGCGCTTGTGAGCAAACGCCGCGAAGGCAGCGGCTCGCGCGTCACCTGCCTGCACCGCCAAGGCAGCCTCGTCGGCAGCTGCAGTGGAAGAGCTCCGGTTCGCCAAGTCTTTGGTGGCGTTCTTGTCCAGGCCTCGGAGGGAAGGCGCCGGCACCGCCAAATAAGCGAAGCACTGAACGAGGTCGTTGGCGTCGAAACCGCGCCAGGCGCCGCTCGACCCCGCTTGGCAGGCTGCGCGCAACACTTGGCGGTAAAGCTGGTGCGCTTCCGAGAGGTTGCTGCTGCTGCTGCTGCTGCTGTTGTCGCTACTGCTGCTGTTGTTGCTGGTGTTTTGCGCTGTGTGTGCCTGAGGAGGTTGTGAAGCGGCGAACAGGCCCGGTGCCACAGCTCCTAGCAAGCTCCATGCGATGTTACTATCATGGTCACTGTCGAGAGCATTCTCGCTCTGCACGCTCCCTGAGGACAGCTTCAGATTTTCAACTTTAGACCGCGTCGGATGAGTACCACTGCGCAAGGCCGTAGGCAAGTTGTCATGCAGCGCTACACGCGCAGCTAAACCCATGAGGTGAGTCGGCACGAGCCCAGCTTTAGCCAGTGCCGTCACCACCTGCTGTGCCACTCCTCGGGTAGACACAGTGCCCGCTTGAGTGGGTTCGCGCGCCAATGAAGGCGAATGTACTTTAGCAGCAGCAGTAGCAGCAGGCGCTGCAGAATCATTTACGGTGGAGGAGGAGGTCAAGGAAGGCTGCTCTTGAAGAACCCTCAGCGCGAAGTGCACAATTGCCTCGGCATCCGCTCCAATCATCGCATGCTCGTCGTTAGCTAAGCCGGCCGTGACGCTAGGAGGCGGCAGGGTTGTCGCCGCTAATGTCAGTGCCAAGCCAGCATCTACTCTTTCGCTCGCGGTGTCAGGAGAGGAGGTCTCGCTCAGGGACGAGCTCTTTATCTCCTTTCTGTCGCAAAGGCTGCTGCTGCTGCTGCTTGCCAAGAAATTCTGCGCGATCTTAAAAAGCTGCGCTGCCTCTTGGGTACCACCTCCTGCAGGACCTGCAAGAGCAGCAGCTGACACCAGGGCCTCAGCCTGCAGCGGCGACATCGGTGAGGGCTCCGGCTGCTGCTGCGCAAGCAAGACCGCGAAGAGTGCGTGGCCAACAGCACTTCGCGCATCTGACGGTTGCTGCAACATGGCGCGAGCTCCGCGGCCTGTAAGCTCAGCCCAAACTGCTGCTGCTCGTGCTGTACCACTGCTACCGCTGCTGCTGCCATTACGACCATCCGAGCTGCTGCTGCTGTCGCCGGCTTGTTCCGCTGCAGGCCGAGCTGTGAGCACTCCAGAGCGCCACAACTCACCCAGAGCTTCCACTTCGGCTTCCACTGCAGCTCCTGATGCGGCTGGAGGCTGTCCACCTGTGCTTGCGCCACTGCTCGCTGTAGCTAGGCTTGCTGCAGTAGCCGTGGTAGCGACGGCAAGCGCACACTCCAGCATTGCGCGTTGCCGCTGCCAGCTCGAAGCCCAGGCCGCTTCGGCAGCAGCCACCTCACCACCGCCACTGCCGCCACTGCTGCTACCGCTGCCGCTGCCACCACTGCTAGTGCCGTCAGCGTACATCACGCTGCCCAAGTCTTCGCTCCCGAGGTCATCGGCCAGCGCAGCAGCTGCAGCGTCGAGTGCAGCTTCGCCACCTTCCCTGGCGGCTGCTCCTGCCTTGTCAATGAGTGCGCGCACCAACTCCACTCCGAGCGAGCGCTGAGCTGCAGCGGCGACTCCTCCACCGCTTCCACCCGTTGCTCGAGGCCAATAGGGAGCTAACGATTGCAACGCGTCGAGCAGAGGCACCAGGCTCGCTGGCCGTGGGTCAGTGTTAAAGTCTCGCTCTTTTTGAGGTGTAAAGCTACCTGCAAGCGCAATGGATGCTCCAGCTCCACCCCCATCCGAGGCGCGGAGGGCACCAAGGTTTTCCGTAAGAGTGCAATCCAGAAGGCCATTGGCAAGCGCAGGCAGATACTTTTGCAGAGCCCGCGCGTGAGGGCTCACTTGAGACTTGGGCGAAGGCGTTCCCTGTGACGCGCTCGTCGTAGTAGCGGTGAGAGCGCCTAGCAGCGCTAGCGCTTCGTGAAACGACTCGTCGAGGCTGGTCTCACTAACGCTGTGCTCAGTCTGCATGTACTTCGCTGCGAGAGCAAGGGAGCCCAGTATCTTGGCCAGGCCGCCCACCAGTGCGTCCGAGGCTGCCTGAGCGGAAGAGGCAACCTGCCCAGTACCGCCCCCACTGCCTCCGGAAGCGCTCGCAATGTCAGTTGCACTGCTGAGCGCGAGGCGCCGCAAAAGCTCCCAGTCAGAAGCCATGATTGACGGTGGTCGAGCTTGCCGTGGCCTAGCGTTGCCAGAAGCTGGAGGAGGTGGCGGTGGGGCCAAGTCTCGAAGCAGACGCCCGCGAGCGGCGTCCACCCGTGAACTAGCACTGGGCGCACCTCGGTCTCCCTTGGAGGGTGGCGCATTTGCTGCTGCTACCGTCGAAGACGGCGCGGCCGCACGAGGCGAAGAATCCTCTAGGACGACAGTGTTCGGAGTTTTTTTGCCGCCTTTGCCCTTGCCCTTGCGGCCTTTGCCCGTGGCGGGTTGTGGAGTGGCAGCCTCATCAACCTTCGCGACTTCAGCCCCACCAATAGCAGCCACTGCCGAGTCATTCAACGGACCTCCGCTACCGCGACCGCGACTGCGCTTCCCACTTTTACCTGGTGTCACAGTTTCAGTTTCTGCGGCAGCTGTCGTAGCATGTTGGTCCACTGGAGCTCCATTGCCCCGCCCTCGGTTGCGCCTCCTACCCGAGCTAGAAGGAGCTGGATCCATCTGATCCTCGAAAAAAAAACGGGATCTCGACTCCCGATTACAATCACCTCATGTCGTTCTCATCGTGACTTTCAACGATCACGGCTGGCGTGCACGCATGCCATTGTTGACGTGTTCTTATCATCCTTGTCTTCAAACTAACTTATTTGTAAGCTTCTGATGATTGAGAGGTGATGACGATGGTCTTCTCGTCTTTGTAAGTTCGTAAGGCTCGCTAAAATTCTGAGAAATCCAAGAGCAAACGATTCTCTGCTTCCTGCTTCACTTCACTCGGTCGCTCCAACAAGGGTGTGAGCCCATAGCAAAGAGCGTACCCTTCTACAGGTCCTCTAGAGATCTTTAATACGGTGATGTGATTTAATTACGAAATTTATGAATGGGCTCCGAGTTGCTGAAGTACAGGAGGCTGCCAGGTGGACCAGTTATGCAGTAGAAGTTATAGAAGATAGAAGTGATTTTCCTTCTCGCAGTTCGGAGAGTTCGGAGTCCTCCCGTTTAAGCAACGGAAAGCCCCCTTTTCTTATTTCTAAAAAACATTAAAAGGGCGCAATCAAATCAACCGCGGAATCAACAGAACTAATAAAGAGCCAAGCAAAGAAGCACCCCTCGTAGAGTC
>Ga0307971_1002117_pt1 | contig 9985 bp, 10 predicted proteins | sample OrgLakmetagen714_FD_201820 | JGI IMG/M metagenome (GOLD analysis project Ga0307971, IMG submission 201820) | Saline water microbial communities from Organic Lake, Antarctica - #714 | ecosystem: Environmental > Aquatic > Non-marine Saline and Alkaline > Saline | place: Antarctica: Organic Lake... | reverse complement strand
GTGCTCATGGCTGAGATTATGGCCCAATTCAGCTGGGATCGTCCGCCCGAGCACCGGTTCTGAGTTCCTGAGGTGAACCACTGGTCGAGACAAAAGCGCTGTTTTTTCCTGCATTTGGTAATTTCTGTACTACAACTGAGGTTTATGGGGACAATACTGGCGTTCAGTTTTCATTTGAGCGTTTGTGTTGGCTGTGCTGTCAAGTCTATACGTAATGCTGGTCTGGTGCTCTTTTCTGCGTTGCTATGCCCATTTTCGAATTTCCGCCCTTTTATTTCTAAGTTTGACTTGTAGTAGTTAAGGCGTGTTTCTCATATTTCCCCATGCAGATTTAGGGCTTTTTATTCCTATGCCTCTTGGTGCCTTATAATCCTCGCCTTTTGTGTGAGTGAGTCCACTCCATCTCCTGAAAAGGCCGTCGTTATTATTATTATAGATTATAGAAATTATAGGCAAATTGTTGTATCTTGACCTGGGCTCCGGGAGCTTGGTGTGTATTGTTTGGATAATAGGGAATTATGAAGAACAAAATTCGAAATCGCACTCAATTTCCTGCATCAAATTTACTGCATTCCCATGCGGCCATGATAGGATAGCCTTCGGATTAGCACGATCTTTTCACATCCTGAGAGCCTCATTGAGATGCATTTGGCCTCGAAATCGTTTTCCGAGAGTGGTCAGGAAAGCGGCAGATTAGTAGCAGAACAAAATAAGAGGGCATTCAGCCTAGACAGGCATGAGTGGGAAGATTTTGCTGTGTGTATTTGGTACTCTTCAACCACGGATTCAATGAGCGGAGGAGTACCAATCGGCTCCCACCCGGTGTAACGTGCGACATCCCAAAGCGTGCTTGCAGAGCTAGAAGCAGCCAGATACCCATAATTGTCTTGTTGGTAGCAGCAAAAAATTGCTTCCGTTACAAATCTTGTGGGCAAATTGAGCAAGTGCTATTGATAACGCTTCTCCTTTCGCCCTACATGCCAGGAGAGTTCTTTCAGTCCAAGTCTCCGACGATGTGCCATCAGCTCATTTCATGATTCCACATTCATCGTTCTAGAGATAGCATAAACACCAACGAGCACTTTCCTGTAGAATCCCGCGAGATGACATAGCTTTAGAAGTGGGCAAAACCATACAGGTTCATGTTAGGCTGATGTATCGTGGCATGAAGATAGTTTTTTTCGCTGCGATATCTCTGCCATTCCTTCGTGCTCGCCGGGGACACTTCAGATTGGAAAGCTTCAATGCATCTCTAGCATATCTTAAGAGATAAGTTTCATTGTGCGCTATAAGTAAGACACTCGTTGAGTGCGCAGCTAGCTAGCTACGAAGGAAGAGCCTGTCTGCTACGTAGAGCCATTTTTTTGCATCACCGGATGATTTTGCATCCGCTACAGCAGCATTTCTGCTGGGCAAAGACGACGATCGCGCACTGAACCTCAAGTCGATTCGAAATCTAAAGTCTTCGACTTGAACGTAAAATAGGCGCTTGTACTAAAGCCCTTCCAACTACTCTCGCTGTTCGATGCCACGAAGAGCTACTGTTGTCTTTGAGGGCACATGGAAACGGGCTCCTTAAACAGCAAGTACGCACAGACTGTATTGTTCTAGCTAGAGCTATAGAGCTACAGATAGCAACACTTGCACGCGTACCAGGCGTATAGGGTATCCTTGGCTATACTGGGGTAATTAGTAGCGGGGGCGCGGCCGGCGGAGGGGCAATCAATGGTCCCACTGCATATTACTGTGCTTTCGGCCGCACAAAAAGGGTCAAAATCGGTTCATCGGGCCCCTCTTAGCAACATGAACAATCATACAACTAATATAATATACATTGAAATCAATATCTCAAAATTTCCGCATTTATTTTTCTTTTCATTTCCCCATCGAAGCTACTTGCAAGCTTGCGAGTCTTGCGGCATCCACACAATCGGTCGTGGCTTTCGTCTACATTCCGGAGCTACGATGGAAGGGCAGTCTGTCGTCGATCTCAGCAAGTAAGCTTGCAGTAGCATGCGTAATTTTTCTTTTCACTGCGCAGTCGCCTTGTTGTGTGGAAACTAAGGCTTATGCCACTAATCGCATTTGAACCCGTGCAGGGCCCTCCTTGCGGATGATGACTCGGAGGAAGACGAGCAAACTCCGCAGCAACCTGATCTTTCGGTAAGTTCCACAATTCTAACGTACTTACGAAGAGGTCAAATTTAAATTTTGGCTCTAATTCGTCCCTGCATCTGCTAACTACCAGATTTCGGAAAGCGTCCCGCCCACAACTCATATCGAGTCGCAGCGATTATCACAAGTATCCACCGTACCCCCGGTTCAAAACATTAGTACAGTAGTATCTGCGTCGGTACATCGCTTACCAGAGGGCAGTGCTCCACCACCGACGTTGAAGCAGTCGGAGGTCTTTCACACGTCGGAAAAAAATGTCGAAATAGCTGAGTCAGGCAGTGGGCAATACAGGAGAGAGCACCAACCGCCGCCACCGCAACAGCAAGTGCCACCAAACGTGCCATCACATACGTCACAGCAGCAGCCTCCGCTGTCACAGCAGCAGCCTCCGCCGCCGCCGGAATCGCAGCAGTCGCTGCAGCAGCCGCCGCCCTCGCAGTCGCTTGTATCACCACACGCTGCACCTGACTCCAACGGCCCGTCCCAGCAGCAACGGCGAGCAGGCGCTCAGCAGCAGGCTGCTTTAGTGAAGGAGCTCGTGCGGCTGCTGTTCATGCGCACTGCTGAAGACCCAACGAAACACGCGAATCTGAAAGCCATGATGGAGGGGATGAAGGTTGAGCGCCAGGCAGGCACGCTTACCAACATTCCGAAGGAGTTGTTGCGCCGCGCTAGCCCTATCGTGGGCGAAGATGTCCTTCGCGAAGCCTTAACAGAAGTGAAGACGCGTTTCAAGCAAAATCGAAGCAGTAACAGCAACGCCGACTCGAGCACCACGAGTAGTGGTGGCAACGGTGGTGGCAACGGTGGCACGCAGCATGGACAGGCACGGGGCCAGCAGCAGTTGGATTCGCGGTATGACCCGCGACAACAGCAGCAGCAACAGCAGCAGCAGGAACATCAGCGGCTACAACAGGAGTACAAGCAGCCAGGGCAAGGACAAGCGCGATCGTCGCCTGGTAGCAGCGGAATGCCGCCTCAGCAGCAGCCACAGCCAATGAGCCAGGAACAGCAGGAGCAACTAGCCGAATCCTCCATTCAAAGTCGTGAAGCCGGGCAGGTGCGCATACTACTCGGGTTGTTCATGGTTTCCATCTCTCCCCAGCATGCTCTCCCTGTGTCTTCACCATCGTCTGTTTCTCGTGCTGACGATGTTCTTTTGTATATTGGTATGTGCACCCGGTATGACTAGGCTTTGTTGGACGACACTATTCGGGGTGGCTTGAAGAGCGGCCAAGCGTATCGCCAAGGCGTGCAGGAGGCGACTCTGGTGAGTGCCTTTGACGAAGACGCAGAAATGACGCATCTCTTGCAGGACAATGGCGATCCATTCCCCGGTGCTAGCGACCAACATTACGGGAGCAAGATGAGCAGCAGTCATGGTAATTCGCAGGGAGTTGCTGTAGCTTTGGCCGCTGATGCACCGATGGCAGGCTCTCAGGCTATGGCAGCCCCAACAGCTACTACAAGTGCTATGCGGCCATCGCCACAAGCGAGCTGCTTAGTGCGATCGCGGCATGAATGTGCTGCGAAATTAGAACAAATGACGCGCGGCACGGGCATCGGAGTCGCTTGTGGGAGCAATGAGAGCGGCGGAGTAGTTGGAGACCCAGCTCAGATGCTGGCTGATGCTTGCCAGCAGTATTTCAGACGCGTCATTGGCGACGTACAGCGGTACGTGGTGGTGCAATACGAGAATTACTTTCCCAACCTTTGCCTGCACTGTTTCAGTGGAATTCTGGCTAAAGTAAATCAAACCAGTCATCATCTCATTTCGTACCTTTTCGTATGTCTCAATCTCCTCAATTTTTGTTCTTAGCCTCGCACGGCAGCGCATAAACATGACCAGCGAGCAGTTTGGCGATCGAGCCGAGTGGGGTCCCATTCCCGAGGCGCCTCTGTTGCGCGAGCGGCAGGAAGCAGAGAAGCAGGCTGCTGCTCGTGAAGTGGAAGTTGAAGCCAAGCTTCGCGAAGAAATTCGCGCCGAGGAAGAAGAGTACAACCGCTTGACCAAATCCGTTGGCCGCGGCGCGCCCGCCACTGCCGCTAGTGCGGTGCACTGGCACGCCCGGGACGACGCGAAGCTGGTGGCGGGTGAACTGAACTGGGCGCAAGTAGCGTGGCACTTCAAAAAAGTGCGGCTGTGCATGGCAGAAGAGTTGAGCCCTTACCTTACGAACCTCGCAGGAGGAGGCAATGGCAGCAGTAGTGCGAGTGGTGGTGGGAAGCGTGGGCGGCCAGATAACAGTAGCGACGGACAGGGAGATGCGAAGCGCGCGAGGGCTGACAACAGCAGCATGGTGAGCACAGACGGCAGCGCAGCGCCAGTGGAAGAAGGAGCTAGTTCCGCTGGAGGTACTTCTTGGTCCTTGCTTGGGCGCGCATCGCCAGACAGTTATCGAAACAGCGCAGCCACGAGCAGCAGCAGCGCGGCGACATCACCATCTTCATCGACTTCATCGGAAGCAACTCAAGCTTCCCTTTCAGGCTTAACATGGCGGCCCATTTCGTCGACGCGTCAAGCCATTTGCGGGCGAGATGTGTTGCAGTACTTGGACGGACAGCGCAGCGCTCCTTTCCTGTGCCCGGACATACAGGTTTGGGTCAGCACACGCTCAATAGTATTCCTGCTCTTTTTATCGTACTCAATCTGAAGGAGTTTTGTTGTCCGTATTTTAATTCTTTTCACGTCGCATACCCTCCTGGTTTTACTCTTGCTCAATTCTATGTATACTGCCTCAGATGCGCGCTCACGCGAAGATGAAAGTGCCGAATGGCTACTGCGGCTCTGCCACGGTCATGCCGGAATATGCGCCTTCTAGCAGTGGCACAAACACCGCTGCTAGTAGCAGCACCAGCTTGAGCCCTGTCACTTCGTCGATGGGTCCACGCTGAGATGAACACGGAGGTCGAAAGTTTTTTTTGTCCCAGAGTCGCTGGATGTTGCTTAATCCAACTCGATTCTCGCACTCAAAGAAAAAAAGCGTTACCGCCAAGGGCGGTCTTCAGGGGCGTGTGCATGTTTTGCTTATATCTAATATCCTGGCCTTCGTATAATTATGGCTTCGTATAGGGCTGGTGGTCTTCAGATGAGCAGATGAGGGAAAAGAGCGAGAACAACGAAAAGCTGAACAGCGCCTTGCGCCTTGTAGTATATAGGGCCTTAAGCATTATCTTTATCTATGTCCAAGTCTGCTTAGTCGCGCAATATAATGCTCCTCCTATCGGCCACCGGCGAAAATTAGTTCTGAAGATGTCAAAAAAGTATTGTGGAGCCGGGATACTGGGCCACACCGCACTTGTGTGCGTGTTTGGTGGGCTTTCATGAAATCAAACATGAGAGGGCTATCGAGTCGACCTGCGTGTGCTAAAGCACTAATTATTGTAATAATTATTTGGCATCATGAGCCCATACGCCTCTTTCTCTTCCTGAATGTTCCTTTTCCTCGGCAACTGCACTTGAATTTCTCATCAAGAGTGGTTCCTCGCCTTTGGCCTCTGCGCGGCCACTAAAACGGTCTTCTTCTTTCTCGTCGCTTTCGTCGTAGTCTTCAAAGTCGTCGTCGTACTTTTCGTCGCCTTCTTCAGTATCGCAAACTGCTCTGTTCCTGACGTGTGATCTGCTGGAGCTGCCTTCGTCCTGGGTCAGAAACACCTGTCTACGATTTGCCGCTGCATCGCCTGCTTGAGAAACTGATGACGCAGCTAATTCTATCTTTGCTGCTGCTGCTGCCGCAGCTGCTGCACCGCCGTTGTTCAAGTCTCCCCAGCCCTCGCTCCAGGTCGCATCGTCTTGGGCCTCCAAAGGAAGCGCCGACAGCCCGGCAGCCGAGAGGCCGCGGAAGCGAACGCCGAGCCCAGACTCCTCTTCCCTGGACACAGCTGCGGGCGACAGCGGTGGTGAGGCCCTCTGCCCATGCCCTCGCTCGTGGTCGTCGTCGTCGCCAGCCATCGCCCTCACCGAGCCCAGCATTGCCTGCAGCGCTGCTGGAGAGACATCCCCTACTTCGCGCTCGCGCCAGCAACAAAAAGGATGGCGGCGAAGCGCAGCTGCCGAAGGGCGTTGATTGGGGTCTCGTATCAAGCATTGCTCGACGAAATCACGCCCTTGGCTCGACAAAGACTCGGGCATGGGGGGGAGCTCGTCCGTCATGCAGGCTTTGTACACGGCCACGGAGGCGCTGCGCCACGGCGGCGCTCCACTGCACATTTCCAACACCAGCATCCCTACCGACCACACGTCGGCTTTGCGCCCATACCCTGGCCCGCCACCTTGGCTGCTGCCATTATCGTTGCCGCCATCGTCATCGCCACTGCCGCTACCACCACCGCTGGCGCCACCGCCGCTACCGCCGCCTCTACTGTGGCCGTGGGAACGGCTACCGTTGATGACATTGTCGCTATTAGCATTCTCAGCCTCAGCTTTCAGTACTTCAGGCGCCATGTATATGGTAGTGCCTACGACACTGTGCTGGACTTCTGACCGCGGCCCCGCTTCGTCAATTTTTCCTTCGTCACCTACAGATGAGCCACTCGCGCCAGCACCTCTGCGATGGGCTTGCATGGTGAGTGAGGTCCGAGTCGAGCACCCGAAGTCCGCCAGCTTGACGACGCCTTTGCTTACAAGCACGTTGCTAGCCTTGATGTCCCGATGAATCACCCCTTGGTCGTGCAGATATGCCAACCCGTCAAGCAACTGGCTGGCATACTTCCGCACCTACGGCGGAAGCAATGATGCGAAGAAAGCCATGATTTTTATTCATTCATTTAAAAAAATAAGGGGGAAAAGAGCGTGAAAGCAATAGAGATATATCGAATGGAAAGAAGGTTGTGAAGATATGAACGATATGCCGTAGCTACTAATGCGCCAAGTTAAAAATGAGGGTGGTGTTCTCTCGGCTTTCGTATGTACACACACGAACCACAAACTCGCTGAAGGGCCCAAACTTCTGGAGGGCTGCACCAATGGAGCCCTCGGACGCGTATTCCAAGAAAATATTCAGCCGCTTCTTGGTTCGTTGGGTCCCGAGGTACCTGCGTTTAGGTCGCAGAAAGCGTCAAATAGCTAAGAGCTAAACTTCACTCAGCAACCTCACACGTAAAACGAAAGGCAGCATTGATTCAGGTGTGCGATTGTGAACCGGTCCACAGCTAAAAGGATCTTCAATTCAATATACACACTTGATGATGTTAGGGTGTTGGAGGTTTTCGAGCAAGCTTATTTCGCGCTGGAGGGCCACTACTTTTGGATCTTTGTTTGCTGCTGGCGAAGCTGCTGCTGAAGATTGGTGGTCGCTGCTGCTGCTGCTACCGCCGCTGCCACTGATGCGCACTTGCTTCACCGCCAGCCAAGCTCCGTTTCTCAAGTCCAGCGCCGCGTAGACTTGGCCGTAGGCGCCCCGCCCCAGTAAGCTGCCTCGCTTCCAGTACAGTGGGGGGTCGCCACCTCCTCTGTTTTTTCCGTGGCTGTTGCTGCTGTCGTTGTTGGCCGGCCCACTGCGGCTGCTGCTAATGACGTCATCCGCGGCCGCCCTCGGTGTTTTTGGTGCAGGGGTGGTTGCGGCGACGGTTTGGCGGCCCATCAGAGCTAGATCATCGCGGGGCGTGCTTATAATGGGCGAGTTGTCCTGGTCTTCTTCGTGGCTTACTACTGTGGCCGAAAGTGAAGTCACCTCGAGGCAAAATGCGCCGTCACTGTGAGCACGCTTCAAAGCGTCCCCGGAGCGCAACCGAGGCGACCGCTGCGCCCCCAAACCAAGCCCTGTAGTGCGCGGCATCGTTGCAGCAGCGCTGCGGTTGGTGCAAGCATTGCGATGCTGCAGGTGGTGGTGGTTCGGCCCGTTGACGAACAGACGGAGGGACGTTGGCACGGCTGCCGACGGCACCGCCCAAGAAGCAGCGCTATTGGCTGAAAGCGGTGGCACTGCTGTACCAGTGAAAACTGTCGTAGTCGAGGCATTTGCGGCAGTAGTACAGGCCAGGTGAGATCGGAGAGCAACTTTCAAGTCACGCTGCGACCGTACGGTACACTCATCACCTTCAGCGTCCAGGTAGCTTACATGTAAAACGCCGTGCCGCTTGGAGCTGCTGCCTCTGCTCATTTTGCACTCCTCACCGTAGTCGCGCCAAAGCTGTCGCTGAAGCCGCCGCCACTGGCAAGATGCCTTGAGGGCAGCGGCTCGCACTTCACCTTCTGGTCGGCCCGGCACGCCGCGGCACACAAACTTGACCTGCACGCGTTCGCCGTCGCTCGAGCTATCGTCGTCAGAGCTGTCTCCACTGCTCGACGTTGCACTGTCTTCATCATCCGACTCGCCTTCCGTCTCATCATCGTTGCTCGAATCATCGTCATCTTCATCATCTTCTTCCTCTTCCTCGTCGTCGTCTTCGCTACTCTCAGTTTCCTCGCTATCGTCATCTTTGCTGTCCTTACTGTCGCCATCATCCTTACCTGGAGCAACACTAACCTCCGATAATACTTGGACTGGATCTGATCCGCGCTGGGCTAGATTGCTCATAATGTTTCTCAGTAGGATAGCCTGGCTGTCTGGGTCATCGCTGTCCTTTGACCACCTGTCTACGAGTAACTGCTGCGTGATGCCATCGGAAGCCTTCGACTCAGCATCCATGCCGAAATTGCGGTGGTGACGGGCTAATTGAGGTGCCGTAAAGTAAAACACGTGATGCACAATGCGGGAATTCTAGTAACCAGCTCCCGAGGCCACAATAGTGGCAATGCTAGCTCCCGTCATTATACTCAGGGACGTTCTTCTCATCTTCTCATCATCGGAAACCGAAACTGCCAACAGCCAGGCCAAACCCACAGTCGAGTCAACACCAAAAACATCAAAACATCACCAAGAAATTTTAGCACATAAAACTACCTCACAGAACTCGAAGAGTTCACTTATCACTTAGAGCTCTTTGGCTACAGCTAGGCTATAGCTACTATAGAATCGCTAGTCTTAGCAGTTCAATGGACCCTGTTGTTCTATGCTTTGGTGCACCTCAAGCTCGAGATGCCTTGGCGTCCTCTCTTCTGTCGTACGCCAGCATCGTAGCACCTGGTTCAGAGGGCGAGGAACCAAAATTGTCGGCAAGCAACCTTGCCTTGAACGCTTCTAAATCTATTGAACTCAACGAGTGCCCGTATTGCATTCAGGAGTATCCTTGGGTTTTAGATACCAAATACTACACGGCGCACTTGACGCTGTGGGTGGTGCCGGGAGATGCCCGAGCCTCTCTTGGTGAAGATCCAGCTCTTCGAGCGGCGCTTATGTCGGCATGCGCTACGGGTCGCGTTCAAGGGCTGCTGCTTGCGTGCTCCCCGAACGATGACCTTAAATCGCTAGCGCAGTGGGCTGACCTCCTGCAGTCCTTCAAATCCACTCAGAGGGCTGGCGCCGCTGCAGCGATTGGCGGAACGTCCAGCAGCAGTACTGAAATGGATGGCAGTGGTGAGGGCGAAGATGACGATGGTTTCAGTTTGCAGCTCCTTGTGGCCGTAAGTCCTGAAAATAAAAGTGGCAAGAGCACTAGCGGCGGCGACAGGGACAGTAATAGCAGTTCTGGTAGTGTGTTTGCCTCCGAGGAGTCACGCGTGGCCGCAATAGAGTGGGGGCTCGACCGGGCTTTTGAAGTGGTGGAAGTCAACCTGGGCGCCAGCCTTCGTGAAGGCCACGCGGAACGGGACAAGGACGGCATCCCGCGCGTAGTGGAAGCTGCTGAAGCAACCCCGTGGTCGAATCTCACTCGCAAAAGCGTCAACAGGAACGGCGGCAGCAACAATGACTCAGTGAGCGGTTCCTCA
>Ga0307971_1002102_pt1 | contig 10007 bp, 12 predicted proteins | sample OrgLakmetagen714_FD_201820 | JGI IMG/M metagenome (GOLD analysis project Ga0307971, IMG submission 201820) | Saline water microbial communities from Organic Lake, Antarctica - #714 | ecosystem: Environmental > Aquatic > Non-marine Saline and Alkaline > Saline | place: Antarctica: Organic Lake... | reverse complement strand
GACTAACATTTTTCGACAAATTGGTTTGTGTCGACCAATCAGTGACCGTCGGCACGGTCGGCTAAAGGTCAAACTCGGAGTGACCACCTTGCATCAATATTTCAGCAGAAAGCAAAATAAGCTGTTTGAGCTGAAGAGCTGAAGAGTTGTTGAAATCATGCTACGGAATTCTGATAATCAGAATTTCAGAACCCTGTCACGCTGCCCTGCTGCTCTGTCTGTTTTTGTTTCTCTCCTCGCTCTGTCCTATTCTTTCCTCCCCTCTTTTCTCTTCGCATTTGGCAAGGGCCCTGAATGCTTGACTGGAAATATACTAAGCTTCTACGACGAGATTCTGATTCCCGGCAGCTTATCGTCATCCGTCTTCTTTTGTTGTCTTTCCTTTTACCTGCTGCTACTGTTGCTCTATTTGTGGCATGGGCATCTCCGTTTTATCGGCCTGTATTCATAATTCATATGCAATTCAAATCCAAAAGATGGATATAAATAAAGGAAGCACTTGGAATTAACTAGTTTTCGTCACTGCCTTCATCGTCCTCCTCGCTTCTTGCTGATGTAGCCTCCGCGCCATTGTAATCCTCATCGTCGTCTTCCTCTCCTTCGTCCGGTGCGTAGTCACCGCTCACCACCGAATCCCCAATGTACTGGTCGAATTCACCGCCGCCGTCTTGGGAGCCCGGTGGGAACCCTTCGTCGTCTCCGTAGTTGACGTAGCTGCCCGTGCCTTCCCCAGGCGTGGTGGCGGCGGTGCCTGAGGGTTGAGTTGATGCCATGTAAGGCACCAAAGTGGAGCTCGGTCGAAGCACGTCGTTGCCGCTGTCCTGATCCTGGTCCCCGTAGCCTTCGGCAGACTGCGCAGATCGAGGAGGTGGCTGTTCAGCGAGGTCCGCCTGAGAAGGAGGAAAGCCATAAAAATAGAACTTTGAGTGAAGTGCGTAGGAGGATGAGGGTCAACATTTTTTAAAAAATCGCTGTTTTGTTTGTTGTGTTAGTAGCGTTCATTTTCATTGATAATATTTACATCCGCGTGAAGTTGAGCATAGTGCTTTTTGAGCGCTTTCTTTGCTTCCTTAGCACGCCGTTGCCGAGCTTTCTCCCGCGCCTTCTCCGCCTTCTCGGCTGCCTGTATTCGAGCTTCCTCCTGGTCCAATAGCGCCATTTCTTTCTCTTCTTTCGCTTTCAGCCACTCCTGCAAAAATGGTTGATTTTTAAAAAAACAAGCAGACACTCGTACTCAAGGCAAACTGGTAGACTCATAATAGGAATAGCTAGAATCAACTCTATTTCTATGCCTCTGGCTCCACTTTCACTAAGATCAGCCATGTGCACGATTGTGCATTACCTGCAATTTCTGGTGTTTCGCCATTCTCGCTTTGGCTTTGGCTAATTCCGCCGCTAACCGGCTTTCTTCGGCTTCTTCAGTGTTTATGACCGTTACATGTGCTGCGCTGCCTCCCTTTTTGCTGCTGCCACCGCCGCCCTTGCTATTGCCTTGGCCTTTGGCACTGTTGCTGCCTCCGCCACTTGAGGCTTTCCCGCGTACCCGATAGCTTGAGAGGCCACTGCTGAGCGGTGCTCCGCCCATTGAGGACAGAGGCTCGCCGTATCCCCCACCTCCGCCACCAGCGCCACCGCTGCGATCGAAGTCTTGCAGTGGCGGTGGAAACGCTTCTGACGCAGTCAGCGGCAACGCTGGCTCGTGCATGCGCTGCGCACCGCGCTTCCCGCCTTCGCTTGAGCGAGACCCTGAGGTAGTGGGAGCGTACTCGGCCATGGGAGAACGGTTCGAGTTTGGCGCGGACGCACTCGTGTTCGCATTCAGAGGTGGCTTCTTGGAGCTGGATGGGCCAAGGGGCTCGAGGCTGCCGTTGTGCGGCCGTCGAGACGACGAAGCTGCCTGCTTGGGCGACTCAAAGAGCCGCGGCTGCTGAGACGAGGCGTCCGCGCCACCACCGCCAATTGAGCCACTTCTCCTGGTTGCGCCTCCTCGTAAATTGGCGGAAGGGTGTGGCAAGCCAAAAGATTCTGCACCTTCATGGGCAAGAGCCGATCCATAACCGCCAGCGGGGCTGTACCGCTCGTGCGAAGGTGCCGGTAAAAATGTGCGCTTCCTGTTGCTGTCGTTGCTGCCATCGCTATGGCCTCCACTGGCCCCGTAATTGTTACCTGCTGGTTTTGAGGCATTGCGCCCAAGCGGAGGCATTACAGAATCGTGGTTGGACATTGCGTCACTGCTATAGCGAGCTCCTCCACTGGTGGTTGCCTCAACAGACGCACCAATGCCACTTCCACCACCAGGGCGTTTCTTGGGACTATAGCTGCCCTCAATTCCAACCTTGTTTTTGCCTTTCTTGTTCACTTTCGGCGATACTACTGCAGCAGCAGCAGCAGCTCGGGCCTCTTCCTCCAATTGCCGGTGCTGCATCGACACGGCTTCGTGATGCGCAATCGCAGTGACACCTGCTGTCGTGTAGTCGCTCAGCTCCTTGCGGAGGTCTTCTTCCTCGATTTCAAACGCGAAAAAGCGCTGGCTGGTTTCGCTGCACCCCTGTAAAGCCTGTTGCAAAGTACTGGCTAGTTCTTGCAGCCCGCATACTTTGCGCTCTAATGTAGTCACCAAAGCAGCAGTTTTTGCTTCTGCGCGAGCCACTGCTGCACGTACGGCTTGCTCTACCTGGGGCGAAGATGATGAAGGTGAAGCATCGTAGCCCTGATGAGGATTCCCACTGCTGCCGTGACTAGACACTGGGGACTTCGATAGGCCGCCGCTGTTGTCGCCGCCTCTCGGCGTGCGTGCTCCTCCCTGTGTCGGTATCGGGCTGCTGTTGTTGTTCTTTTGCGTCAAGTTCAAACTTTGGGTGGCTTTTGCAGCTGCTTCCAATGCAGCGCGCAGTTGAGCGTTTTCCTGCGCGAGTGCTTCGCTTCTCGTGCGTTCTTCCTCGAGGGCTCCTTCCAGCTGCGCTGATTGGTCCGCTGCCAACCCTCCACCACTTCCACCTCCTAGTAGGGGGTTGCTGCTGCTATTGTTTCCTCCTCTGGCGCGGGCTGTCTTGGACGGTGAGGCCACCGGCGACACGGACAGTCCTCTCGTTGACGCTCCTCCTGCACCCACACCACCACTACCATTGCTGCTTTTGTCGTTCAGACTTCTATGCTCTGTCATTTGCTTTACCACTAGCCTCAGATGGGCCACTTCTCGCTGCAGCTTTTCCACTAGCTTTGGGTCAATCGCTTGGGCCTCGTTTTGCCGCAAGAACACCATCACTTGCTTGGCGCGGTCCGCGAAGCGCAGCGTGGAGACGGACTCGTCGATGCAGTCCGAAGCAGGGCTCAGGGCCGCGACCACGCGGGTCTTGGCGTTACCCCCGAGGGAGTCCTGCAGCAGGCGGGTCAGTTTGGACTCGCGGTACGGCACATGAGCGTCGGCGGCGGCGGCACCTCCTCCAGCCATGGCCATCCCTCCTGCTGCCGCTGCACCTGACGCTGCTTTCTTGCCCGCCGCAGAGAGCGCCGCAATGCACCGCCCTAAGGTATACAAGCTCAAGTTGATGTTGGTCATTTCCGAGACCCGGTCTGCGCCCATGTCTACGTTCAAGTCCCATTTTTCAGACCCTGCCAGATCCACCTGAAAAGAAAAGCAATGAAATAATATGAATTACTTCGACATTTCCAAACACGACGTACGTTTCAATTATTTTCATGCATGGCAAGATTGTCTTTTAAGGGCAACGACACTTCGAAACTAAGAGAACGGAAATAGCCCTGCGTGTTTGCGTGGTGTGGGAAAGATCTCCATATGTATGAGAAAGCAAGCCATTACCAAGTTGAACTTCGAGCGGAGTTCTCGGGGTTCGCCGCCAGGATTTAAGCTGGGCCGGGTCTGCTCGACCAATAACGTGAAAATGGAGTGCGACCGGCTACTCGCCATGTTCATGTGGGTTTCTCGGGTGGCGCGGTTCTCTTCGCCTAGCCTCAAAAGCTCCAAGCAGTCGGCAAAAGTGCGCACTTGGTACTCCGAAAGGCCTTAGAAAAAGAAGAAGGGTTGAGAAAATATTGGAAAATATAAGAGTAAAAGGGAGCGTACGAGCACACAGAATACAAGAAAATGAAGCTAAGGGTGGAGATGAAGGTCTCGCTTAGGTCTATTTATTTTTTTAGTCAAAGTGTACAAATTCGCCGCGTGAGATAACACGCACGATAGTAGCGTAAGCACCTTGCACATATATGCCTTGCAAGCGGTCCTCGTGGACTTCGAGGGGCTTGCTGCGCGCCGGGTCGCGGAGCATGTCAAACACTTGCTCGTTGTAAATTTGGACAAACGAGCAAAACACCGTTACCGACGACGCTACTGGTGCAGCACTACCTGCGGCGTCTCCTTCTCTTCCTGACTTCTTCTTCGAGCGGCCCACGCCACCACCGCCACCCGTACCAGCAGGAGATGAGCCCGTCGGGTTGCTTACCGTAAGTTTGCGCAAGTGCTCCAAGAGGTCCACGATTGCGCGCGGAATCACGCCCGATTGCGGCGAGACTTTGGCGGAACCTGCTGCTAAACTTTGCACGTGGCCTGGAGGCCCAAACATCGTGTGGGTCTTGCCGGTGCCCGTTTGCCCGTACGCAAACACCGTCGCGTTGAAGCCTTCGGCCACCGCCGTCGCGCACTCGGCCACTTGGGCATAAACCTACGACGAATTACCGTGTAAAAGCCAAGTGAATCGAAGGTTTAAGTGGATTACGACACGAGTACAAACAATCAAAAGTCAGCCAAAGACGCAGCTACGCTGTAGACCTCAATACATGTCGGTCGTAAAAATCAATATTGGACGCTGCGTACCTCTTCCTGCCGCGATTGCCCGCCAAACACAGCGTCAAACTTGACCCGCAGCTGATGCCTGGCTTCACCTCCTGCTAACGTCAAGCTCTGTCCATCGGCAGGCTCTAGCTTCACCACTGATGCCGAAGCACCGCGCTCTTCTTCAAAGGCGAGGAGAGGTCGAACTCGCACAATCACCTTGATGTTCTCCGAGCGCCCCACCTGATGTCATAAATGCTTTTGGTAATGAAATCGAGCACCGCCTATCCTACTAAAGCAGTTACACTCAACTATTGCACAATCTACTGATAGGGGCACAAGATAAGACAGACCTCGTCATCGTGAAGCGGTTCGTCGTCGAATTTAGATGAAATTTCGCTGTTATCTAACATTTCTATAGCCAAGAATCCGTCGTGCTCTTTGGCCTTCGTTTTGCGTGGAGATATGTTCCCCGGGAGAGCTCGTCCGAGCTGGATCGCTTGGTTCGATCGACGTAGTTCTTGACTCAACCGCAAGTTCACGTCGTCTACTAATTGGCAGTAATGCTTCACACCAGCTGCAAAAGTTTGGCCGCAGCGGCACTGGCTCATCAACTTTATGAGTGGAAACCGTTACGCAATTGACCGGCTACGAACCTCTCATAGCGGTTGAGAAAGCAGAAGTCGAGCTGAAAATGAGAGAGCTGTGCAGCCAACTCGTCAAAGGGTGTCATCCTTTCCGGGGGTGGCATAAAATGGTGTTCAAAATAATTGAAGCAGACCAGCCAGCAGAGCAGAAGAGCTCGATAACTCGGACAACTCGTCAGTGATGGGCAAAGGAGGGCATGGCGGCGGCGCTGTTGGCGGTGGCCACTCGCACAGCGTTGAGGTGACATTCAAACGGTTGTTTCTATCAATAGGATGTGAACTCTACTTCTAGCATCTTACATGCTATTCATGCATTCTTCTATAGTACCCTGACGACAGCTGGAACATTTACCAACACATTGAGCGATGCGAAGGCCTCAATGCTACTGTACCAGGAGATGCCCCGGGTAAGTTACGACAAAAGATTTCCCAGTAAAATCTAGACTGCATTCCTAGTCACAGTGTTTGGATGTTGATCCCAGCATTCGACTCTTTGAACTCCCGAGGAAGTTAGGCACAGAACCTCGCCGTTCGCAGTATTGGTCTTCTTCTTTTTTTTACAATGCCGACTTTTCATTTGCATCGTTTGCGATTCATTCTAGGTATTTTCAAACCAAATGTAAGGCGGTTAGAAGCCACGCCCTGTTTAGTGTCGGACAGTGACGAAGAGCTCCTCATCAAAGTGTTCTTCGTGTCACCGGTGCACATTCGGAAAATCATGGTGATTGGCGGCGGCGACGAGGAGCAGCATCCTTCACACCTCAAGGTTAGGAAGTGGTTCTCCGGGCTTCTATAGTTTAGCGCATAGCACACAGTTCCTAACACCTGTTATTGCTCGAGTTTGAGAACAGCCGTGATAGAATGAAGTGTTCGGTGCGTACCGGTTTTCACGTGCCTACCGTTCTTGTTGTTCAATGGTGCTCCTAGGTCTTCGTGAACCAAGAGGAATTGGACTTTAGCAGTGCAGCAGACAGCACACCCACACAGGAGTTTGAGCTCACCCCAAACCGAAGCGGCGAAGGCTTCGTGAACACCCGCCAGGGCCCGTTTACGAACGTTACCTCCATGGCGTTCTACTTCACGTGAGTTCACAATGCACTGTACCACTAATGTGCGATATATTATTTGCATGTTGCTTTTTCAAACCAAGCAAAAATGTCCATTTCTGAATGCATGATTTGTTATTTTCTGCCATTAAGCTAACGGAGCATACTTTCTTGGTGCACTCAACCACGATTCTCGATACTCGGTAGGGCCAATGTGGGCGACGCTGACTCGACCTGCGTGCAGTACATTGGGATGCAAGGCGACCACACCCACGACGTGCGAGCACCCGTGCACGCGACTTACGAGCTGCTCGGCACGCCGCATTCCACGGACGCGAAAGACGAGCGCGCTGCCACTGAGGGGGTTTAGATAGGGTGAGTGCCCGAGAATGCAATTTCTAAGGTGGAATTCGCGAGACACGCCTAAGTAGCGCTTCGATTTTTACCGGCTTTAACTAAAAAGCGTGTGGGCACTGCCGAGACAGCAATTCCTTTACGCTCGTCAACGAAACCGGAAGCGGGGTCTGTGTTGTGCGCTTGGTCATGCGCCAGAACTACCTGCTACGTGCCGTTGCTGAGTTGCTTGTTCATTTGTACTTCATTGCTAAAAACTTACACGGCTGGAGCTGCACTAAGAGAGCTGTGTAGTATAAGAAAGCCCGGTGTCTTTCCTTACATCACCAGCCCAACAAGTCTATCTAATTCGATTAAATGGGTTATCTATATCTCCATGACGAAAGTTCGCAATGCAAGTTGTGATGACATCACAGAGACATAAGACATTGAAGCGTAAAAGTTTATGTATTTTGGTCGTTTGGTTGACGTATTCTTGAAAGCCCAGAATCTTCGTTCCGACGCGATGTGAGAGATGCGCATGATCGCATGGATCCTTTTATCTGACAATCACATTGCCGTTGCTGCACTCTTTACGCCCTCTTGAAGGTATCGACGAGCTTAGAAATTGACCAAGGTGTCCAATTCAATAGAGCTTTCACTTTCAGAATCGCACGCGTTCCCCTCTGATTAGCTTGAGGAACTAGTCTTCAGTAGACAAAAAGCTGACCACTGGCCTAAGCTTGAAGTTTATCTCAAGGCGTTGCAGAAAGTTGCTAGCTAGCTAGAGCTAAATACGGCTGTCGCAGAAATGAAAGATGAAGCTTCAAAAATACTCAAGTCTCACCAAGCCAAGAAATGGTCCACTGAATGGTATCTTGCTGTAGCATTTTTCTCTTTGAGCTCGTTCATGATCCTATGGATTTTTTCGACTCCTATCCATATGGCTAGCGAGCAGCGCAAATCAGAGGAAGAGGAAGCTGAGCTGTTGCGTGTTTGCGAAGCACAACAGCCAATATGGGCACTATGGCGTAGAAATGAGTTCGTTAATGAGTGTTACGCTGAAGCGCTCTGGCAGTTACGTGCTACTCAGTCTTTTCCACCAGCAATTGTTTTGAAGCATTATCTACACCTGGATGTTATCTCCACGCATCACATCGGGGCGTTTTTGTGGACAGCAGCAGGCATCGCTCAATTTGGCCTTGCGCGAAGCAGCTCACTAGAGCGGCAGCGGCATCGCTTCGTCGGAAGGCTCTACATGCTTGCTGTAGTGCTCCTCACGGTTGGTTTCCTGAGGATTGACAAACACGATTTGCACGCCGACAATGACTTTCGAGCAGCCTATCCGGGCATGCCCCCACGTCATCCAATCGAGCATTTAGCGACTACAATCGTGCTATATGGTCTGCAAATTTGGTTTGTCTATACGGCCTGTAAGGCAGGAATCACGGCACGAGCGAAGCGCTTCAACGAGCATCGAACGTGGATTGTCCGCCACGTCGCGTCGGGATTGTGGGTCGTGGCGATGCGCGTGTTCAGCACGCTGCTTTTTGGCATGCTCGCCGCCGCAATTGAGCTTGGGATGAAGCCACCGGGCGGCACAGCCAGGTATTGGCTCTTTGCCGGGTCTATGATGCTTGGCACGATTGCCTCCTTCGCTGGCTCGGAGCATTATCTAAAGCTCACTCAGCCGAAGCAAGTGAAGTAAATGCACAGTCGGCTGTTTGTATTGGATGAGGAAGCATCCGGGCATATGTCGCTATTATTGCATCATAATGTTCCCTTAGATGTGCTCGTAAAATCCACAGCTTTTTCTGCTTGTTGAATTTATACTTCACTGGCCAATCTTTCGAGGCCGGGGCCTAAATCAATTAAATTAACGCCACACATTAGCAAGTTTCGTTTTTATGAAAGAGTTTTTAAAAAGCAAGAAAACCCACGTACTCGAATACCTGGTTTAGTGCTTGCTAATGAGCACTTTTGCGATACAGAGTTCGTGGCGAGGTGCGCTGAGTTGCGAAGGATAAGCCATGTAGATGTAGCCAAGTAGTCGAGCTGGTGCTGCACTTGGAATAAACTATCATCTATCATTACACTTTAATTTTAAACATTAAACACCAAATAAGGCAAGTATGCGTATTTTGGGAGAAGTATGCATGTTTGAAGCCCAGTCCCTGCCTTAAAACCCAAGGCCGGGAAATCAAACTTCTGTGGATGGCTGGATGGTTTCGCGCTGCTTGGTTATTCTGGTCCAGCTCCTGAATGATTCCTCCTTAGCGGAGAATGGAAATACTAGCAGCAACAGTTCTTCTCATTTCTCGTCTTCGTCTCCTCTTCTCGTCTTCGCTCTGCGCCTAACTGCGGTTTCCGGTGCATCACGTGCTCAGCTGACTCACGCGGCCCACGCCGCTACTCCAGCTGCGCGACCAAGGCTGTCGTTCCACACCTCACTGCTTGCTGGCATAGTGCGTTCTGGTGCACTCAGTAACATAATTGGGGCACCAAAGGTGGTGATACTTAGTTCGCGATTGGCGATGGAGCTACGAGCCGCAGAGTAAATTTGCGGTGGATTTACGGATGAATGGGTAGGACCTTCACGTGTATGGGCGACGCTGCATGTAAAATGAAAACGAAGGTGTATGTCTCAGTTCTTAGATATAGATCGCAATTCATAAGGCAGATTTAGAGTCGCGATGTGGTGATGTGGTGATGGCCGTCTGCAGTTTAAGCCATTGCACCCCCGGTTACACAGCAGGATTTAATACTGAAGTAGATGAATCAAAATTTCTCGCGTAGTAGAGCAACTTTGTTACATTATCGAGATCTATTGATGAATTGCTGACTGGTGCGAAACCGCCCTGCGCATTTCGAGCATGATAGGAAGAATACCAGTAGAATTTGATCGCAACACAAGGGCATATTAGAATGGTGCGACACTAGAGTGACACCAGAGGAGAAGCGGAGCTTCCTGGCGCGGCGTGCCCAAGAGACTGAACAACGGCGCGCTCTCTTCAATGCAGAAACAGACGCAGAAACGACTTAAGTCCGGTTTCAAAATTATTTCACGAACAGTTTCCACTTTAGAAGGGGGTGGAAGTATTATGCTTCCTGCCCTCTACACACTATCCTCTTTACGATTTTGACTTGCGCGCAACGCACGCGCGTACACTTCTGCCCGCAGCATTGGCTTCT
>Ga0307971_1002099_pt1 | contig 10012 bp, 12 predicted proteins | sample OrgLakmetagen714_FD_201820 | JGI IMG/M metagenome (GOLD analysis project Ga0307971, IMG submission 201820) | Saline water microbial communities from Organic Lake, Antarctica - #714 | ecosystem: Environmental > Aquatic > Non-marine Saline and Alkaline > Saline | place: Antarctica: Organic Lake... | reverse complement strand
GCCCGCGGCATTGGCTTCTGTGTCATTTGGGTTTGTATTGGTCCGAGTTCCAGTTCCAGCCGCACAGCTAAAGAAGCGGCGCGGGCCGCGTAAGGCAATTGTACCAACGAGGCGCCGGAAGAAAAACGAGTCATAGACTACTTTAGACAGGCCCCGAGGGGCCGGAATTAGAATTCTAACAAGTAGAGATAAAAAGGCAAGCAGCGCCATCTAAATCTAAGAAGCTAATCAGGCGCACATGCCCGAGTGGCCATAGAATTGATGATAGCGGTCCAAAGTGACACGCTCCTCCGTGCTACGAGAGTGCTGGTCAAGAGAAGAGTTCAAGCCCGCAGAGGAGGGGACTTCAACGAAGTCTCTCAGGCGATCCAGAAGAAGAGTCGCCCATTCCCGAGCAATTATGTGGCCCCATTTGCGTGTAAGCTTCTGCCTGTACATGGCTTTGGCTTCCGTGAGGCCTATCCACGATTCGTACCCATACAGCAGTACCGCCAGAACACCACCAGAGTAGATCTTCCCTTTGAGCCGCTCAGACACATCGCGAGTATTGAAGAAATGATCACGTAGCGCTGTGCGGCTGGGGTTGCCGCTCCGTACCTCACTGCTTGCTGACATAGTGCACTCTGGCGCAATCAGCCACACACTGGCATCGGCGAGTATGGCATGAATAAAAAGAAGATCAGATGAGTTTGGGCCGTGAATACCAAGAAAAATCAACAAACAGGGCGACGAAGCGTATCTTGAGTGCCCTCTATACTATTGAGTCCGACTTCCGGCGCCTCGTTGGTACAATTGCCTTACGCGGCCCGCGCCGCTTCTTTAGCTGTGCGGCTGGGGTTGTCGCTCCGCACCTCACTGCTTGCTGACATAGTGCACTTTGGCGCAATCAGCAACACACTGGCATCGGCGAGCATGGAATGAATAAAAAGAAGATCAGATGAGTTTGGGCCGTGAATACTAGGAAAAATCAACAAACAGGGTGACGAAGCGTATCTTGAGTGCCCTCTATATTATTGAGTCTGACTTGTGTCCACTTGTATTATTCGATATAATTTTGATTTCATGAGCACTTCTGAATCAATGATCAGGAGAAGGTGCAGGTTTCGAGTGTTTTTGCGCGTACTTGTGATCTTCAATTCGATCAACCCCCTGCAGAAGTCTGAAATGAAACGCCATTCTTGAGTCGTTCAGTTGACCGGAAGTCCGCCGGACCCAAGGGCCTACGTCGTAAGCGCCCAGCCCCAGGCCCCAGGTCATATGGGATTTCGTTCGGACGAGATTACAAAATCAATAAGCATTTGCCGTGGCAGGAAGCTTAAGGCCGTTGAATACCGAATATTTTATGGGATATAAGAATAAATAACCCTAGGGCCGCAGACGTGGGAGGTGGGAGGTACGGCGGTACGGCGGAGGCGGATATCGGCAGGATAGATCATACAGAGACAGGAGGCACAACGCCCATAGAAGGTAGAAGCTCCGGGGAATACTATACGGACCTCCCTTGTCCCATTAAGCCAAAAAAAAAAATCGAATTTAAGTCTACTGGCTGCTAAAGGGGGGTCACTTTTCGCAAAAGCGGAAATTTTGCGCATTATTGGCCATTTCGCATCATAGACGTAATTTATTTATCATCCACTGCACAAATAAGCCGTTTGTGGTATACCCGGTAGGGCCGCGACGTAAAACCACGGATTTTTTTCCGTTGGGTACCATTATTTCTTTTTGGTGCTCATCTAGCACAGCCAGTGCAGCCGATCGAGCGATTTTGGCTCATTCTAGGCCTCAAATTCAATAGAATACCGTGCTTCTTGGTATCGGGATTCCCCCTCAATATTTTCAAAATACCGGGCCACAGTGGCAAGAATGCATGAGTTCGGTTAGGGGTAATCCCGCCTCCATTTGCGTATGCTATGGCGAATAAAGGTGATTTTCAGAAGTGACCCCCCTTTAGCTGCCAATTGGCCTTGAAGGCAACTCCAGTTCATCCCCACGAAGCTAGCAAGCTTGAAGCTAGCCTGGCCTGGTCACTAGTTCGCGCCTATTACGTCTATTCCTATTACCGAAATTTGGTGAATGGCTAATGGTTAATACGTATACATAACAAAAACAAAATCAAAAGGAAGGATTTTAACCACCGGAGTAATTTTGATTAGGCTGGGTGTCCTTTTTATGAGAAATCCGGTATTTAGTTGCTCTCAGTTGCCCTTCGAACAATCATCAGGCTTCAGGAGGAGGTTTAGTCTTTGGGTGAGTCTGTTGTCTCCACTTCGGTCTATTCTTACAGAAGCATCCACCCATTGTTCAAAATGAAAGCTCTAAGCTCCAAATCTTATTTCGAAAGTTGAAACAATCAGAAGGAGCACTTAGTACCTATTCCAGATCAAGCCGTCGGGAGACTGGTAGACGAGTTCTTGGTCGCACGGGCAAAGGAACGCTAGAATGCCCGCTCTGGCAACAAACAGCGGGAATTGGTGTGAGCACAGAAGCACGGTGTGCACTTATACCACACTCGTAAATGTAGTGTAATTGGGATTAGTGAAGACAAGTGCAATTGGGAGATTACGAGCGAGGGGTATAGGAGAGGTGGGAAAGAACGTCTGTGATTGTGGGTAGGTACGTACGGAAACAGCCAGAAGGCAATGCAGCAGGTAACGATGCCTATTGCGGGCCGGTGTATCCAACGTCCGCCTGGAGGTGCGCCTTGGGGGATCTCAGGTAAAGAAGTCTCCCCCATGGCCAATGCGGGATGCGCGTGTAAGCTCCCGTCGTATGGGCTAGCGTACTGCCGAGTTGCCATGCCGGCATGTTGAACGTGCTGCCTCGCGACAGGCTGCGCGTGCACGACTTGAGGAGTTGCCACTACAACCGGATTCGCCACCTAAGGATTTGTGACAAAAGTTCAAGACTCGTCTCAGATCAAGGCTGATCTTATACCGTTATCTGAGCGGATCAGGCAATTTCGAGCATTGGCCTCAAGAACGAGGTGATGCTCACTATTTACATGAATAAACGTCAAATTTATGTGTACCTGAGGTTGTGACTGCTCCTTTTCCGGATTTACTAACGTCGCGTACACAACCTGAAAAGACCCGAGGGGTTATAGACTAGTCAGTGGTTTACCGAGGGCCTCAATATTCCGAGGAGGTGGTGCCGATTTGTATGCAAAGAAACTTCAAAAAAATGTTCCAGACCTGGGGCTCTGCTGCTGGCAATGCTACGCGGATAGTTTGCCCTGGCGCCGTCCCAAGAGGAACTGTTACAGCCACAGTTTGGCCATTTGCTTGCACATGGAACTCTTGCCCAGGCAGAAGCCCGTGTGGGATCTGGCACTCAACCTGATAGACGAACCATACATTAGGAAATCGAGTCAACAACGTGACGAATACATCTGAAGCACTTGATCGTAACTTTTTCTCAAGCGTCACCCATAAATAAGTTCGATATAATGACCAAACTGAGTAGTAAACAGACCTGCGCCATTGCACTGCCTGCCTCGAGCAAGATAGATTATGATGAGTACAGAATAAGCGTATCCCATTGGTGCCTCCAATATAGTTGGATTTTAAAAATATGGAAGCCGCACAAAAAAAGAAGAATAGATAGATAATGATGCGACAGGTGGAGATGAATCCGAGTCATTTCTCGAACAAAACAACAACTTACCGCGCTTCAAGCAGCGTGTGTGCGTGGAAGCATTTTTCATACTTGGGAATGCAAACAAGGATACTACGGCCTATTGTTCTCGTTTCGCTTGCTTCGGTGCGTCATCGTTTTGTATTCTTATTCATTTCGAATGTAAATTTATCCAGAATAAATACACCGTCGACGTCGGCACGCGTACGTTCAAAAATAAGCTGCTTTATGCCTACATTTTTCTACTACACCAGGTGGCTAGTGCTTGGATCGCTGCTGCGCCAAGCTCTCGGTTTCCTCTAGATACATCATCGCTCAGTGCAAGATCGCACCTCTCTTGCCTCGGATCACGCCCCGAAAGGCGCAGTGCGCTGTGGCCAAGCCGTGTGAGAAATAACATGTGGCGAAACAAAGCAACGCCGCGGTCCGATTTTGAGCTTGCAGGCGGAAGAGACAACGCTCCCAGCTCCGATGGCTCCTTGAGTCCTAGCAGCAGCGTTGTAGCCGGCAAGGACAAAGACGAAGAGGCGGGAAGCAGCAGTAAGGCAGGGTCTGGCAAGGATAGGGACAAAGATGATGACAAATCAGAGCCCGTGTTGTACGCTCAACGGTGGGTTCAACTAGGCATCCTATCGATGCTCGCTTTGATCAGCGACATGGTCTGCTTCTCCGTGGCGGCCAATCCTCGCGTCTTCGTGTCAGCTTTTGACGGGCACTCACCGACGGAGCTGGTACAATTCTAGGATGCACATGCTTAGCGGGCTCTCTTTTGCATAAGCATAAGAACCACAACCACTGCCTCTATAGTACCTATCATGCGTAGACTGGATTGACTCCTTAGTTTATAGGAGGCACCGAGGGTAGACCTGCGTGTTTACGCCCAAGCATCTTTTCTTGTTGTTATGCACCTTCTTAGGTGGACTACTTCCTGATCACCAACGTGATGGGTTGCTTTATGGTGACGGACTTCACGCGCATCTTTGGCCTCCGGAAAGTGATGGTGGCTGCCTCGGTGCTCATGGCCTGCGGGTGCCTGGTGAAGTCGGGAGTGCCCTTCGCCGATCAAATGCCCACTTACCAGTGGCAGGTGGCAGGCACCGTTCTGGTAGGAGGAGCGATGATGTTGTCATTCACGAGGACGCATGCTTTTAGTGTGCTTGTAAATAGACTGGCAGACATTATATTCTGCAGCTGCTTGATATATTGTCGTTTCTTCCTTGTTCCCTGTTTTTTTTACCTCGTTATGCTCTTCCCAACCATCTTGCTGTACTTTATTCCAGGTTGGAGCGGCTCAGCCGTTTTTTCAGTGCACGCCGCCCCTTCTCAGTGCGACTTGGTTTGGCACCAAGGAAAGGTCCCTCGCCACCGCCGTCGCCATCAACTTCAACCAGGTGACGGTTCATGGTATTCGATGATCGCTGGGCGGATGATGGGTGACGATTCTTCTCTTAAGCTAGTAGCGCCTGTGCATGCGCCGTTTCTACACTTCCTTGCTTTATTCAACTTCGCATCGCTACCATTATCTTTGTCATCCGAACCCACGAAACACTCCTCCAGGTTGGCATTGGGAGCGCTTTCTTGCTGGGCGGATTTATGGCCACCGACGCGGAGGGACTCGCGACCTACTTCGCCGTCATCTCGTCCTTGTCGCTGGTATCACAACGACGCCTCGTCAATATCATAAGCATGCATGCGAAAAGGCTTCAATCGTGTTCATTACCACTATGCGTCTCACGACACTGCCTAAAATCCACGAACCATTTAGATTCCTCAACTCTTTGAACCTCTCTTGCTCGTTCGTATAAAGATCGTTCCTTCTCAACAAAAAAAAACTATCCCGTCATCCATCCTCGTGTCTATGTACGAACCCACCGATCATCCAACAAAAGGTGCTCTGCGTGGTGGCGTTCCTCAAATTTGAAGACCGGCCTTTGACGCCTCCGTCCGCATCGGCTGCAGCTGCGGCCAAGGAAAGCAGCAGCAGTGCTTTACCGGGAGGCGGCGGATTACAGGGAGGGAATTACCGGACGAGCAGCCTCAAGTCCCTCTTCACCTTTCCTGGCAACGCAATAGCGCTGTTTCGAAAGCCGGGGTAATCAACAAAAGAACGATAGAGAAAAGGACTGCACTTCGTTGGGGTTAGGGGGGGGAAGGGGAGAGATATCTTAGAATGCCACGTATCCCTTAATAAACTCACTATATCGTTTACAGCGCACATCACTCATCAACGCAACAACCCTCTTATACTTTCTCTTTTGATGCACTCTTCACTACATCATCAGGTTCATGCACCCGTTGGCAGCGTTCGTGACCTCAATCGGTGTCACAAATGTAGTATCGGCATTTACCGAGACCACTCTGCACCGCGCCGGCATGATGGACCAGGTGGGTGGGTGGTGGTGGTGATGATGGTGATGATGGTGCTAGGATGTTGGCACCGTCCTATCGTTTTCAATCATTCGCTTCATTTACCTTGCATGCATGCAAATCTCATCATCGTCTCCCTTGCCATTCCATACATGTGTGAACAGCTCACGGTGGATTTGTGCGGCGCGGGTTTTCAGCTGAGCATTGTATTAGGGGGCATCGTGGTGGGCGGGTGAGTAATTGAAGAGTATTAGGGGAGGGGGGTCACAGATGAAAGTGTTGCACGAATCACAAGACGGGAAAGAAGGAGGCTAGGTATCAGTGTACTTACAAGAGCATGTTTTTCAATTTCATGTATCCTTTACTAAATCGATCTCCTTATGTGTACTCCCCCCCGCCTTCTGGTTCCTTCTTCTTCCAGCTATGTGGACAAGACCAAAGAGTTCAAGGAGGTCACTTTGGCCTGCCTTTCTGCCACTCTAGGCTTGCTAGTGCTCCTGGGCCTCGCCTTTGGGTTTGACCTGGACTTACCGCACTTCGTAGTGGTCCTAGCGCTACTGGGTCTAGGCGCCACGGCAGGGCCCGTGCAACCGATCAACGCCGAGTTAGCCGTTGAGGTGGGGTGGGGTTGTTTTATTATAATTAGTGTGGGTTGATGAGGGGCAGAAGAAGTGTTGAGTTCGAGATGAGAAAAGAAAACGGGACAGAGTTGTAATCAATTTTATTTACTAGAGTACATGCATCACTTATTCACATTTTGTCCTGCGCTGTCGAAGGTGAGTTATCCTTCGGACGAGACCTCGATTGAGGCGGTGCAGCAGCTGTGCGGCAACCTCTTCTCGGCTCTTCTGGTTCCCCTCTGCGAAAAAGCCGCCACTATGGACTACGAGGTACTCACATGAGGGAATGCAGAATAACGTACAATAAAAGAAGAGCGAGGATGCTTGAATGCCCGAAATTATGAATTGTTTACGTTCATTAATGTTTGCTCCTTCTCATGGTAAATATCTTCCTCGTATATAGCTCATTGGATCAGAAGAGAGTTGCAAACGTGTGTGCACTAACTTTTGAATCTTTTTTGTGTTCTTGCCGCTATTTTCACTCAAGGTCCTCCCTGGGATGTTGGCCCGACCTGAGGACATGCGAGGTGACTCCGTGGTGCTGATAGCGCTCACGCTGGCGTCGACTCTGTACTTTACCTCGTTCAATGCGCCTCTGAAGAGGTCTGAGTTCGATGCACACAACTAATTTATAAAGAGATGTGCGATTCACGGGCGGTATAAGACATAACACAACCTTATAGACTCTTGGATGCCACTTGGAGTTCAGAGCTCTCAAGGGCAAATAAACAGCCAGATTATTGCCCTAGATGGCTAAAGCGAATTCTAATTCGGGGTTGCGGTTGGGGAAATTGGTGCTTAGTATCCAGATAACCATTACCATTACCATCACCACGCACGTCGATGTCAATGAGGAACTGTCACTCAATTTTCTAAAGTATCATAGTATAGGACATTTAGCCGAAAGGCCTTGTAACTCACAACCACGAGTATGAGATACGAGAAGCGCTTCAGAATTAGAAAAATGCATAACACTTACCATTTTTGTATCACCCGAGGCACCAAGAGTGTGTTACGTGTTAAATGGACTGCCACAATGATACTACTTCTGCTGGCTTTGACTTGAAAACTGAGATGAGATCTGATATCTGCTTGTCCTTTCTTTCCTCGTTAAAAGTGGTCTATAATTTGGCAATGATCCAGTTTCGAGGTCATCATATGCCCTAGGCAGAGTATGAAGCCTAAGCTACAGCTTATACAACTCAAAAACAGATATCGTCAACTAGAGCTCAAATCTGCCCCTCTTGAAATCATTCAAGTGAAGTCAGCTAAAGATACGATGGTTCAGGTATAGGCGACATTTCAGAATCGCCTTCGGTCGTTTGATTTGAAACAACAGTCATTTGCAGAAGTTTTCTGAACCAAACATCGCAAAGACAGGACAAACGATGCGAAATGATTTGTCCATAAGTACGAAGTCCACGCTTGTTACGATTGCACGTAACGAGCGAAACGAATGCAAAAATGCGAAACGTGATCCCCAAAAGAAGGAGCATTGCGACATCCAGATAGAAAACCTCTGAAACTGGTGTCAGTCCAAACATCAAAAGCCAATGAAGTTCGCTCGACTCAGTTTCGTTTTCGTAACAAGGTGGTGGCATTCGCCAAGCCAATGAAAGGGAGTAAACTTGGCGCAAGAAGATCAACTCACTCAGCCATCTCATGATACTGAGGTAGCTAAGAGTCATAAAGAAAGGGTTTCCTTTGAAACTTAATACAGAGGTGGTCGCAAGTCCCGAGAACATCACAGCAACAAGTACGTAAGTGACTGTGCAAAGCTGCGCTTTCAGCGGATTGAGTGCTATGGATACGAAGTAACCAAATCCAGATATTGCAAAGGTTGCAGCGCAGCAAAAAGCCCAACAAAAGATCCACTCAAGATTTGGCGTGACAATTGGATACGATGCCAGCACAAAGAAAAGTGTTAGACCTGCAGACAAAATAAAAAAAGAGAAAATGAATGAATTCATGCTCGACTCAATGAACAATTCAGTAATACGATATATCTTGCAATCAGTGCACCTGCAATTCTTGGAATTTCAACGATATTCTTTGATATGAAATACGCTGAGACATCAATGAAAGAAGCTTCACGCCAAAAGACGACCCGCTCGTTCCCGAACACCCGCAAGGATGCTATGCTAATAGTAAGACCGAGGCCCATGGCCATAAAACACAACCACTTGTTAAAGTCTGCAAGAACGACATGGGGGAAAAGAATTCCGACTAGGACACCAGCGAATGACTCCAGCATTAGGTCCGAGATAAAGTACTTGTATGCACGTAGTTGTTGAATAGCAGCCCTCATCATGAAAATCCTCAAAGAGCAACAAAAACCAGCGGGAAGAGCCCTCGGTGTAAATGGTTTCAGGGTTTGAATGCTTGCATCTGAAAGGTTCTCTAATTCCTGGTTTTTCCAGAGTTTAACCAAATCATCCGAATTGAAGTGAGTGCTTCTTTGACATTGATACTTTGTTGATCCGGCGATTACGTCGAGAAAAAAATCGCAAGGGTTAAGCATTGGAGGGCAGGTGAATCCTGCACATGCAAAGAATGAAGAAGCTTCTGACGCAGGCCCAACGAAGGCGCTTTGACCGCCGTTTGATAAGAATATGACATCGTCCAATAATTCGAAGATTTCGTACGACGGCTGGTGCAGAACAGCTATGACCTGCTTCGATATATTTATTTAATTGAGTTATTTGCGCATATTCGTAAAAACAAAGCTGACAAGAAAAGGTAACTGACATTTGCGCCTTTACGGCTGAGTTTCTTCAGCGCAGTTAGTACAGAATAAGAGGTATTCGAATCCAGGCCGGAGGTTGGCTCGTCCAAGAATAAAAGAGATGGATCAGCAACCATCTCAATTGCAATGTTGACTCGCTTGCGTTGACCGCCGCTTATGCCACGCTTCTCAACGCTCCCGATTACGGAATGAGAGATCTCACGGATATCTAGGACGGACATGACATCTGCCACAATTGCAATACGTTCCGCTCTTGTCAAAGTCGATGGGAGTCGTAGGCCTGAATACATGAGCAGAGTCTCCTTCACCGTAAGATCATCATGCATGACATCGTCCTGTATTGGAAGTATACAGTAGTGCGTTAAGAAGCACGAGGGTATATTTCGCATCCATTACAATTGTAAAATGATTAATACAGAACATACTTGAGGAACAAATCCAACCAAGTCCAAATATGATGAAATAGAGTCCTCTGCGCCATTCACGAGCAGTGTACCAGATTGCTGACCGTGCCTAGACAAATAGTAAATGAGTTTTTGGACATCGATGTGGTGACATTATCGTTAATAATTTTGATTTATCTAACATACTAAGAAATCTTACGTTGCTCGACCGCACAGCGCGTTCATGAGGGTTGTTTTGCCTG
>Ga0307971_1002094_pt1 | contig 10028 bp, 10 predicted proteins | sample OrgLakmetagen714_FD_201820 | JGI IMG/M metagenome (GOLD analysis project Ga0307971, IMG submission 201820) | Saline water microbial communities from Organic Lake, Antarctica - #714 | ecosystem: Environmental > Aquatic > Non-marine Saline and Alkaline > Saline | place: Antarctica: Organic Lake... | reverse complement strand
TACAAGCACAAGCAACACCCGTACAAGCACAAGCAACACCCGTACAAGCACAAGCAACACCCGTACAAGCACAAGCAACACCCGTACAAGCACAAGCAACACCCGTACAAGCACAAGCAACATCAGGGCCGGCACAATCAGCATCTCCACCGTATCGAGTACCGTCTACTGATAGTGACGCACAATCAGCATCTCCACCGTATCGAGTACCGTCTACTGATAGTGACGCACCGTCGACAGATGTAAAAACCGGTGGGAACAATAAAAATACATCTACACTAAAAGATACCATTAGTTTAAATACCGGCGCGGATAGTGTTTTTTTAACCATTCATGATGCAAAAAACGATATGGCGCAAAAATCACAGATAGCTATAGATAATAATACGGGTATATTGTTTAACGAACCACCACCAAAACCCACGGATGAATCCAAAAAAGAAGGAGGAGGAGAAAAAAAAGTTGTTACTATAACTAACTAAATAATTAAAAAAATGAAATTGTTTAAAAATACTTAGTTATAGTATAACTATGGCACAAAGCGGACTTGTACTTCAAATCGTGAAAAGCAGGATTAATTTGCTTTCTATATTGAAAACTCGTGGATATGATGTATCGAATTACGAAGATCAGTCGGTATCTCAAGTTCATATTATGTTACAAAATGACCAATTAGATATGTTAGTTAAAAATCCTCGTTCGGATAGAACTGCATACATAAAATATCATTTAGGTAAAACTTTGCGCGGTAATAATATTATGGAGTTTATTGATGATTTATTTACATTAGATAGCGTGCTTAAAAAAACAGATGAATTGATTGTCATCGGGAGGGATATTGCAAATGACTCTATGGAAAAAAATCTTCGTCAGATATGGTCGCAGCATCAATATCTGATTACTGTATTTGGACTTCCATCACTTCAATTTAACATATTAAATCATACACTTGTACCGTCGCATCGTATTTTAAGTGATAATGAAGCCCAAGAGATAAAGTCCAAATATAATATTATGGACGATACGCAGCTACCTGATATATCTAGATTTAGCCCGGTTGCACAAGCAATTGGAATACGTCCAGGGGAAATTTGTGAGATTTTACGTCCAAGTAAAACGGCGGTGTTTGCTCCATTCTATAGAATTTGTTCTGCATAATATATAGCATGGCAACAAAACATTCCCCTCAATACTATTCCAATACAATAAAGAAATTAGATACCGAATTTACTATAAATCTTAAAGAAATGTCTTCAACATTTCCTTACGCAAAAACATATCCAGATATTTCAACATATACCAAAAAACTTTCAGAAGAACAAGGTGCAACTGATAAAACAAGAAGTTCTATTTTTCTTTTACGAGACAATATCGAACAAGACATCCATACGGTAGATGCTTCTATTAGCAATATAATCACCCAAATAGAAAAATTAGATAAAGACAATAATGAATTATCGCAACATGTAGATAATTTGAATGATAGAAAAGAAGGAGCAGATGGAATGTTTCAAGATTCACGGGAATTATATAATTTTACTCTTTTACAAAATTGGATAATGTTTTTTTCTATTTGTGGGTTAGGTGTCGGGCTATATAAGTTTAAAACAACTATGTAATGTAAACCGTATATTTTCTATTGGTATTGTATAGCACATGAGATTTTTAAGTTTTTTGAATGACCTCGGGATTGTCCCAAATAAAGATACACAAGTAGAAAACGACCCATCATTACGTCAAGGACAAACATTAAATGACTATAACAGACACTATATTAGAAAAGAAATACCTAATTTGAATGCATTACAAAATACAGGTATTCCAGGGGTAGGAAGTGTTATTGAAGCGATGGATGTATCATCGCCAAAAGTACGGACAACCGTTAGACCAAAGGATGATATATCTAAATTAGAAGATAAGTTTAACACCGCACTTACAAAATATAACGCAACATATAAATTATTTAGTGAATCTGTTCTCGCTAGTAATAAAACAGACAAACAAATCCAACAATATTTTGGACAAGCGATTACATCTAGTGATGGCAATTATGCATATATTAATAATTATGGATTTACCCATAAATATTCTACAGATGCGTGGTCAAATAATAATGCATCGTGTCCTACCGATGCTATCACAGTCGATACAACTACATATAACACCTTCCATACTGGACCAGATATGGGACAAGGACAGCCGTGTAGTATAGCAGGTAAAAACATCAAAAATTCAACTACAAACGAGTATGCATGGGTTGATATAAAAGGGTACAAACACATATATTCCTCTACTTTATGGAAAAAAAAATCTCCATCGTGTGATGTAGACGTGGTTTCTCTTAAAGACGAGGAATATAATTCTATTCCTAATGGTGGCAATATGACATCAACAGATACATGTATGCAGCTAGATATTGACCCAGCTATATGGGACCAGTTGATGAAACAAAATAATGAATTATTGTCTATTTCAACACAGTTATCTGAAAAATTACAATATATGGTAAACGAGGATAATGCGCTACAAGGTGCGTTGTCTGAAACACAACAACAATTAGGACAAACTATTGATAAAGTTACCAATGACAGAAGCCAATTAAATAATATTAATAAGAGTCTTGTAACGATTGACGCAGAACAAGAAGATACTAATCTAAATAAACGCTTGCAGTACGCCCATATGATTGTATGGTTTATATTGTTATTAACGGTAATAAGCCTTACCGCTCATGCATTCGTGTCTTCTCAATCCAAAGCTGGTGATATATTAGGATTGATATTTGCATTAATTTTTTTGTTTATTATAGTAAGATGGCTATGGAGTAAAGTTTCAAATTGAAATCTTGTATTATAATATATGACCCGTTCTAATATTAGTCATTATCCAAGTATTTTGAAACTAAAAACGATTGAATTTGAAATAAATATGCTAATAAAAGCATATAAATCCGGACACTCAACATACATACAAAATATTGTATCTAAACAGTACACCGATGCGGCAAAAAATCTTGCAGAACTTACAACAATAAATAATCTGATTGAGACAAAAGTCTCAAACGGACAGACACTTTTAGCTAAAATAATAAAAGAAGGGTCATTCGATCAAGAATTAGTGACGATACAAAATCCCCGTTTAAAAAAAATAGCGAATCAAGTAAAATGTCAACAGAGAGATGTAAAAAATTTACAAGATGAACTTAATACTATCGATGGCGAACTTAGTACTACAGAAACAAGTCAACAGTCAAATTATTTACAATTTATTATATTAGTATTAGTTGGTATAGCAGTAGCAGGATTAACGATCAAAACTATACTAACTAAAGATGATAGTTTACTTGATACAGCAATTCTCGCTATAATTATAGGCATAATCATCTATTTTTTAATAAATAAATTTATAAATTAGGAACAATATTAAAATCACATTATATATTAGATTTTAATATGGATGTATCTCTAAAGCAAGGGAGCAGTTATCTAGAATTACAAGAGCAAAAAGGCAAACGTACAAAAAATAGATATAGTGATGGTGGTACACATATAGAAGGGTTTACAGGGTTTGGTTCAAATAAAGTAAATAAAGAAAATATACGTGAAGATAGACATATAGATAAACTTAGTGGAAATTTAGATAAAGCGGTTAGTAAATATAGCATAGCCCAAAAACAACTTATGGATGATACAAATACATTCATAAATAATAGTAGCGGCAGTTCATTACAAAACTCTTTGATAAGAATGTCGAACGGTGTGGTCGGTTATGTTACAGATAAAAATACGTTTATGTACGTGAGCAGTACGGATATTCTTGATTCTATAAAAGGAAAAAATGGATGTCCTTCTAGTGTTACAGATGTAGAGTTTACAAGCGAAAACTATAAGAGTGTAGGAGAAACACTTGAGACAACGCCAGACTTGTTTGTAGGTACTCCTATGACTATGAATCAGAGTTGTGCGCCTTCATCTGTTAATTTTCAAATACTTGGGGCATCCGAACCCGCAGAAAACAAAGCAAACTGGTTGGGGTGTTTTGACAGTACAGGTGATTATTTCACAAAACAGGATGATCTTACTGGTTTATCATCATCTGATATATTACTCAATTGTCAAACACGCGCTGCAGATACCGGTGCAAGTACTTATTTTATAGGTTCAGAAACCGATAATTCGTATTCTTGTTTTACGTCTAAACCAGGTATGAGCACCATAGATATTGAAAAAAATCTTAAACCTGGTTACTTAATGCAAACTAGTAAAGTTATATATGAAACCACAAAACTATCACCATCTAGTTCAGAATTACCCGCCGCAGGAATTATGAACAACGGACAAATCGCTATTGGAACTGTTTCGGGGAGTGTAAGTAATTTTGGCTCGAATGTAAAAAACGCACAAATAAAAACAGATATGGATGGTATTGATAATTGTGATCCTACATACGGGTCTAGAATAAGTTTGAAGTCATCAACGTACGGCGGAAACTGTAATGGAATCACATACAATTCAAAAGGTCCATGGAGTGTTCCCGTGAATAATTGGTTGGATACTACTCAAAAGAGTATAGATTCAACCGGTGATGGAACTACTGGTAGCTTGTTGGTATCCTTTACTACAGACCCAGCACAAGGATGTCCAAAAGAATACTACGCTACTTATACTTGCAGTCCTGGAACAACACCAAAAATAGTAAACATTCCAGGAGAAGCATCGAGTAAAACCGCTGTATTTGATTGTTCTAGTGAAAATGATAAGTGTAGAGAGGGTGTACTTACATTAGGCGATGACGGAAATCTAACATTAACAAATGGTGACGGAAATGCAATATATCAAAGTGGAACATCCTTAGTGGGTATCATATTATCGGAATACGCTGCGTCAAATGGGAAATATGGCAGAAATTATTTGAAAACAGGTGAATATCTCTTGACAAATGAATTTATAGGCTCTCCATCTGGAAATTGTGCTTTGAGGTGTAGTACAAATAGTGGTGTAACACAATTAAATATCGTGTATTTTTCGTGGGCGTGCAACAAACCAGGAACCGCACCATCTACAAATCCGGGAGAAGATGGATTTATCACAAATAAATCTGGTATGAGAGCGACTTATTCTATGCAAGATGGTGTATTAGATAATCCCGGTGTAGGTAAAGTGATTTACGCAGATAGTAATATGAATAAAAAATCATATCCTTCTAGTATGTTAAGTCTTGGTGATGAATATATTGATGCAGGTAATTACGACCAATCCACACCTTCTATTAAAGTTATATCTAATTCCGACTTAGACGATTGTAAATTAGAATGCAGTGCAATAGATAAATGTTACGGATTTATACATAATGAAGAGGAACAAAAATGTGAAATTAAAAGAAAAACAAACATGTTTCCATATAATCCAAATAGAATGCTAAGTGATAACGCAAAAATGTATGTAAGACAATACCAAATTGCGAATTCAAACTCTTGCGGTGACGATGTAGTTGCAACTACCGGAAACATCTATAACGGATTGGTAGACTCTGGAGATAGTATGTCACCAACTACATTATGTCAGTTAGGAGAGGCAACCGCAACACAGTTAAAAGAACTCTCTATAAGAGAAAAAGAATTAGGAAATGCCGCCTCTCAAGTTTCCAGTTATATGAGTATGTTGAATAAAGAAAATAATACGTTGGATAAAAAAATGGCGTGCTCCCTTAAACAAAATGAAAAAGATGTAAGACAATATAATAAAACCGTAAGAGACATCGAAAATACAGAGACACAGTTAATAAGTGTAAATGCAATGGAAGATGATACTAATTTAGAAATGATTTCGCAAAATATTAAGTTTATGGGATGGACTGCGATTGCAGCTGTAGCTGTTCTTGCTGGTATTAAGGCAACCAGATAATAATTAATTATATTATCTTGTCTAGTAATATATATATAATGGCAACAACTGCGGTATTATCTGATAATACTCTTACACAATCAGAGAATAGACAAGAATCTATTTTGAAAAATATTAAACAGCTACAAGAAATGGAGTCTTCTTTATACACACAATTAGAAGCTTCGTCTGGTTCCACTACGCAACAAGAATCCATCGTAAATAAGATAAATGAACTATCTACTATGAGAATGACGATGTTCAGCGAATTAGATTCGTTGTTTAAAAGTACGCAAGGTAGAGTAGCTCAAAGTAGAATTGATTTAGTGGACCAGTTGACCACTACCGGCGTTATGGAAACAGAATTGAATAATACTAAATCAAATTTTAATCATCTAACTTCTAATAAAGATAATAAAATGCGTATGGTTGAAATTAATACTTATTATGCGTCAAAATATCAGGCACAAAGCGGATTAATGAAACTTATCATCTTGGTATGTATTCCCCTTCTAATTTTAGCTATACTTTCAAAAAAAAATATTTTACCGACAAATATTGCAAATGGGTTGATTGGATTGATTATAGTTGTCGGTGGTTTTATTATTATAAAACGAGCATTAAATTTATCCTCTAGAAATAATATGAATTATGACGAGTTTGATTGGGTTTGGGACCCGGATGCTACTGACCCAACTGTAATTGAGTACGACGAAGAACAACTAGAAGGTGATTTAAGCTCTTTTACAGACACACTTGGTTTGGGTTGTATTGGCGCGGAATGTTGTTCAACAGGAATGTATTATGATAGCGAAACAAGTAAATGTGAGCGTGGTATAGGAAAATTAGACCGTCCTACTACTAGCAGTTCTTTGGAAGGTTTTACAACCGGTCGTACTGCGGTGTCTTATGTAGAAGTACCTACAACGCCTTGTCCTTTTAAAAAAAGTAAAACAGTTGTGAAACCATATAGTGAAAATACTTATAATTATGTAAAAGTATCTGCCAGATAATTTATTCTGTTTGTAATATAAGAAAATATGACATCTAACACCCTACAAAATCAATTTAATACATCTTCTTCAAATTATTCTGGTGACCAACTTAGTAGTATACAACAACAAATACAAACAAATACACAACAAATGTCGGGCCAAGACCAGTCCGGTTTAACCGCAATATATGCAAACTTAAATAATCAATTAACTTGTGACTCTGATTGTCAAAAACGACAAAAAATAGATGAGTTGCGTGAAACATGGAAAGCAGCTAAAACTTCACAAAAAAATGCACCAGAAACTACTTTTGATGCGGAAAAAAATTATTTAATCGCATACGAAGGTGTTGATGGATACACAGAAACGATGTTTAAACGATATACCGGGGTTGCCGAAACCGCGCAAAAAAATGCATTAGACTCTAATAAAGATGTTATGAATGAAATTAAAGCATTAAATTCAGATTATGATGGTGAAACTAAAAGTTTGACGCATATGAAAGAACTTTTACAAATTAAATTAGCTGAAAATACAAAATTACTAAAATTAGTAGATGAAGATGTTGCTTCGGTGGAAACAAATGACCGTAAAGTTGTTTATGAAGATTGGGCGAAAGGTTGGCTCCTCACAGTTAAAAAACTATTGTTTTGGATTTACATTTTGTTCGCATTAGTATTTTTATACATGAGCCCATTCGTTTCAAAATCTAAATGGAAAACTATTACAGGTTGGTTAATCCCTATTAGTTTGTTTGTATTCCCATATTTGGTGTATTACATAGCGTTGTTAATTTTAAATGTATATAAAAAATTAAAATGGTTTTTACAAAATAAAGCTTCTAAAAACGTATATTCTCAACTATAAATAGTTTTAAAATGGACCATCCAGATCAAACACACTTTCGTCTCGAAAAGTATTCGCTAATGCATATTCGCCTACGCGTTTTTCAAAAAAATTGGTTTTTCCTTCTATGGAAATCATTTCCATAAAATCAAACGGATTTGCTGTACCATATATTTGATTACACCCCAATTGTTGTGATAATCTATCTGCAACAAATTCAATATACTGACCCATAAGTGTTGCGTTCATAGAAATCAATCGACACGGTAAAGCCTCACAAATAAATTCTTTCTCAATATTAACTGCTTCACGAATAATATCCTTAATTATATTTTTATCGGGTTTATGTTCTAGTTTATTAAATAACATAACCGCAAATTCTGTATGTAGAGCTTCGTCTCTACTAATAAGTTCGTTGCTAAATGTTAGACCAGGCATTAATCCGCGTTTCTTTAACCAATATATACTGCAAAATGCTCCACTAAAAAATATACCTTCAACACACGCAAACGCAATTAGTCTAGCCGCAAAATCAGATTCTTTGTCATGTATCCATTTAATCGCCCATTCTGCTTTTTTTTTGATACACGGAAAGTTTTCCACCGCACGAAATAAAGTATCCTTTTCGCACGTGTCTTTTACATATGTATCGATTAGCAACGAATACATTTCACTATGAATATTTTCCATCGCAATTTGAAATCCATAAAACGCTCTTACTTCTGAAATCTGAACCTCACTCATGAAACGCATACCAAGATTTTCTAAAACAATTCCATCGCTCGCTGCAAAAAATGCTAAAATATGTTTTATAAAGTACCTTTCATCCTGATTCAATTGTTGCCAATGTGCCAAGTCTTTAGACAAATCTACTTCTTCTGTCCGCCAAAAACAGTCGACTTGTTTTTTATACATTTCCCATACATCTTTGTAGATAAGAGGAAACATTACAAATCGACTATCTTCTTTACATAGCAACGGTTCTGACTTATTGATAATACTAGTCATATAATATTATTAAGAGAGATTATTTATACCAATTTTATTTATTACATCTTGTCAATAATAATAAATATATATTTAAATAAATATATATGAATTTAGCAGCAAGAGATAAAAATATTGATGTATTGAGACAAGTTTTAGAAGAACGGAAATCATTTTTAATAGATAAAACTCGTGAAATTAAACAAGTAAATAAAGAAAACACATGGATGATGAGTGTTGCAGAGGATTATTATAAATATCATTCTATTATTAAAAAACAAAAAATGGAACAAGCCGCTGCACTTGAACTAATTTCAAAGTATATTAGTGAAATTTCAGGAAATGTAGGACAAAGTGAAGAAATACTAGCACAAAGTAAGATACAGCAACAAGAATTGCAAACACAAATAGAACGTTTAAGAGATGATATTGAGAATTTGCTATAATGTTTTCTCATTATAATTATATATGCCTGCTTCTGTTACTGATATTACTTCGGTTCTTACAGGTATGAATGATTTAAAAGGCAACACCCAAGACTTGTTAGAAAGAATTGCAAATATACACACACAACAACAGGAATCTATTTCCGTTATGCGACGGGCAATTGAATTATTATCTCGGTTGGCGTCCGGAAGACAAGACCTAGATACGGTATTAGCTGCTGTAAACGCTTCAGAACGAAACATGGACACTTCTGTTGGGCGTATTAGTGCAGCGTTAGATGATGCCCCAACTCGTGAGGATATTCAAAGGGCTATTAATGATTTGACTGACACGATAAATCAAAGTGATAATCCGAACGTTGTGACAGATGGTCCAACTGATGGGACTGGAGTGACAGGTGCCACCGGAGGGACAGGTGGCACAGGAGGGACTGGAGTGACAGGTGCCACCGGAGGGACAGGTGGCACAGGAGGGACAGGTGGCATCGGAGCAGCAGCAACAGCAACACAATCAGATAATAGGGCATTAGAAAGACAGAGACGAGTGACAGGTGCCACCGGAGGGACAGGTGGCATCGGAGCAGCAGCAACAGCAACACAATCAGATAATAGGGCATTAGAAAGACAGAGACGAGTGAGAAGCACAGTCCAGGGCACAGGCGCAGCGTCCACAACAGCGTCCACAACAACAAGAGGTGGAAGCATGAATAAAAGGGGCGGATATTACTACAGTGGCAGTCCTGTCAAAACAAAAACAAAAAGACGCAGTATAACACCAAAAAATCGCAGAAGAAAAAGTATAAGAAGTAGTAGCAAAAGAAGTAGCAGCAAAAGAAGTTAAATCACAATTAGTTTAGCAATTATATTATGCA
>Ga0307971_1002088_pt1 | contig 10036 bp, 10 predicted proteins | sample OrgLakmetagen714_FD_201820 | JGI IMG/M metagenome (GOLD analysis project Ga0307971, IMG submission 201820) | Saline water microbial communities from Organic Lake, Antarctica - #714 | ecosystem: Environmental > Aquatic > Non-marine Saline and Alkaline > Saline | place: Antarctica: Organic Lake... | reverse complement strand
CAATGCCCCTCTCCCTCCTGAATCATTCCGCACTTGCTTTGTTTGCGCAACGCACGCGCATTCCCACTTCTGCCCGCAGCATTGGCTTCTGTGCCATTTGGGTTTGTATTAGTTCGAGTTCGAGTACAGTACAAAAAGAAAGGGCGGACACCAACGAACGAACGAACGAACCACGAACGAAATTCCATTTAATAGAAAGGATGTTTGCGCGATACGTGTAAAAAAATGCCACCACCTTCTTGTCAAAAATCCAGTTTTTCACCTTTTTTTTTCGTAAATTAGGAGATAAAAAATCCTGGGGACTCGCTCAAAGTACTTGCCTTTCATTCAGCCAGTCCGTGCCGCTTCGCCGTCACTGCCAAGGGCCCCTTCGCAACCATGGTGCGTGCTTGCCTCCATCATATTTCCGGATCGGCCCTCATCTCTTCTGTTTCATTATGTCGACACACTCATTTTCATGAGCGCGCACGCGCCCGTCTCTTTTTTTAAAGCGCACCATGAATGAATCAGATGTCTGGAATCTATTATATCGCCATCTGCACGCCAACCCTGTGTCTAATTTCCTACGCCACGCCCGCGTAAACTCTTTTGGCCAATTTAACATATTTTTTTTGTCTTCTTTATTTATCAGGTGAACTTTACTATTGATCAGCTGCGCTCCATCATGGACCTCAAGCACAACATCCGGTCCATGTCCGTGATTGCGCACGTCGACCACGGCAAGACTACCCTCACCGACTCCCTCGTGAGCCGCGCTGGTATTATTGCCAACGCTCGCGCTGGTGATGCTCGTTTCACCGACACCCGCAAGGATGAGCAAGAGCGTGGCATTACCATTAAGTCCACTGGTCTCTCTATGTACTTCAAGTGAGTAACCATGGCAATGACTCATTGGCAGAACCAGTATAACAAAGAAGACCCAGAGAGTATCGTAAGCGTTATGGATCCTCACTGAGTACTCTTGATACCTCTCATAGTAGCTCAAATTCCCTCGCGCGCTCTTATCAAGGGGCTTGCTTCTTCGCTTTTTCATTCCGTCTCCTTTTCCGGCGAATTCTTCCCCCCTATTCATATCTTTTCGTTGAGTCTTGTAATGTCACTTTCTAACTCGTGACCCTGTGTTTCGTACTATCCTGTATCTCTTAGCTACCAAATGTCGGAGAAGGAGCGTAGCTACCAGAAGGAACTCCAGGACAAGGCCGAAGCTTCGGGCAAGCGCATTGAGGCGCAGGCCAAGCTCGACGCCCTCGAGCGCACCCAAGCGGCCTCGGGCGAGACCGCGCCTGAAGAAGGCGAGGGCGATGCTGCTGCCGAAGAAGAGGAAGCGCCTCCTGCGGAAGAAGAAGCAGCAGCCCCTGCGGCGGCGGCCGAAGCTCCCCCTGCGGAAGCCACCGAAGATGTGGTGATTGACGACAACTCGTACCTCATCAACTTGATCGACTCCCCCGGGCACGTGGACTTTTCGGCCGAAGTGACGGCCGCGCTCCGCATCACCGACGGCGCCCTGGTGGTGGTGGACACCATCGAAGGCGTGGCGGTGCAAACCGAGACCGTGCTTCGCCAGGCCATTTCCGAGCGCGTGCGCCCGTGCCTGATGGTGAACAAGGTGGACCGCGCGCTCCTCGAGCTCCAGCTGCCCCCTGAGGACCTGTACCAGGCCTTCAACCGCGCCATCGAGTCGGTGAACGTGGTGGTGGCCACCTACAGCGACGAAGCCATGGGCGACCTCCAAGTGTCCCCCGAAGGCGGCACCTGCGCCTTTGGCAGCGGCCTCCACCAGTGGGCTTTTACCCTCTCCAAATTCGCCAAGATTTACTCCGAGAAGTTCGGCATTGAAGAGGACAAGATGATGAGCAAGCTTTGGGGCGAAAACTACTTCGACGCCAAGAACAAGAAATGGGTGAAGAAGCCTGGCCCAGAGGGCCTTCAGCGGTGCTTCGTGCAGTTTATCATGGACCCTATTTGCAAGATGTTTGACGCGGTGATGAACGACAAGAAGCAAAAGATTGGCAAGATGCTCAAGGCCGTTGGCGTGGAGCTCAAGAGCGAAGACATGGAGCTGGTGGGCAAGCCGCTCCTCAAGAAGATCATGCAAAAGTGGCTCCCGGCCTCGGACGCCGTGCTGGAAATGATTGTGGTGCGCCTGCCGTCCCCCGTGACCGCGCAAAAGTACCGCGTGGCCACCCTGTACGACGGCCCGCTCGACGACGAAGCGTCCACCGCCATCCGCACCTGCGACACTTCCCCCACCGCGCCGCTGATGATGTACATCTCCAAGATGGTGCCCGCGTCGGACCGCGGCCGTTTCTACGCTTTCGGCCGCGTGTACTCGGGCCACATCCGCACCGGCCAGAAGGTGCGCATCATGGGCCCCAACTACCAGCCCGGCTCCAAGACTGACCTTTGGGTCAAGAACGTGCAGCGCACCCTCATCATGATGGGGAAGACCCAGGAGCAGGTGCAGGACATCCCTGCCGGCAACACCGCCGGCCTGGTGGGCATCGACCAGTACCTTCTCAAGTCGGGCACCCTCACCACTTTGGCCAGCGCGTACCCGATCAAGACCATGAAGTTCAGCGTGTCCCCGGTGGTGCGCGTTGCTGTGGCCGTGAAGAACTCCAAGGACTTGCCGAAGCTGGTGGAAGGCATGAAGCGCCTGTCCAAGTCGGACCCGATGGTTCTGTGCTACATGGAAGACAGCGGCGAGCACATCATTGCCGGCTGCGGCGAGCTCCACTTGGAGATTTGCCTCAAGGATCTCCAGGAAGAGTACATGGGCTGCGAAGTGGACATTGGCAACCCAATTGTGGCCTACCGCGAGTCGGTGTCGGAGCTGTCGCCCATTTGCTTGTCCAAGTCGGCGAACAAGCACAACCGCTTGTACGTCACTGCGGCGCCCCTCGGCGACGACTTCTGCGCGGAGATTGAGTCCAAGAAGATCGACCCTCGCGGCGACGCCAAGCTGCGCGGCCGTTACATCGCGGACAACCACGGCTGGGACGTTACCGAAGCCCGGAAGATTTGGGCGTTCGGCCCCGACACCGACGGCCCGAACGTCTTCATGGACCAAACCAAGGCGGTGGACTACCTCGGTGAAATCCGCGAGTCGGTGAACAACGGGTTCATGTGGGCCTCCAAGACTGGCCCGCTGTGCGACGAGCAAATGCGCGGCATCAAGTTCATGCTCCAGGACGTGACCCTCCACGCCGACAGCATTCACCGTGGCATGGGGCAAATCATGCCTTGCGCGCGCCGCGTGACAATGGCTTGCGTGCTCACCGGTAAGCCTGTGATTTACGAACCGCTTTTCATTGTGGACATTTCCGTGCCGCAAGACGCCATGGGCGGCGTGTACGGCATGATGTCCCAGCGCCGCGGCCACGTGTTCCACGAAGAGCAGCAGCCTGGCACCCCAATGATGCACCTCAAGGCGTACTTGCCCGTGTCAGAATCCTTCGGCTTCAACAGTGAGCTCGGCAAGGCCACCGGTGGCAAGGCGTTCCCGCAAATGTCCTTCTCGCACTGGAACATCTTCGGCGGCGACCCGCTTACCGATGGCACCAAGGCGTTCGCGGCCGTGACCGAGACCCGCAAGCGCAAGGGCCTCGCCGAGGGCGTGCCTCCTCTCGACCGTTTCCTCGACAAGCTCTAAGCCGCTCGCAGCAAACGCAGCAGTGCGCGTGCATTTACCGCAAGCAAGCTCGTCGGCGCGGTGCCTTAAATCCTTATGCGTGTGAGGTCAAAAGAACAGGCACGCGAATCGAAAACAGAGGAAAGAAAAGCGGCTTTTGCTGTGGTTTATCCTTTTCCGCTTCTTACTCCTAATCCACTGAGAGACTGAGGTATTATGCCCGCCGCTTCTAGTCTAGTCTAGTTAATACTCTCCCAAAAACAAGTTGCCTATCTCAAAAACAAGGAAGGGCAAGTACACAGCAGTCACAGTGGCACATAACGGCATACTTGGCCGAGGATTACGCCCGTTTTTCGTAAACGATACGGGATTTCGTTTCGATTTCGTCAAAAGAGAGCACGTAACAACGCCGAAATAGCGCGAAATCGGGCGTTATTCAGCGAAATAACGAAAGATACGGCAAATTTTGACGATATGATTTATCGTAATACCCAGCCAAGACGGCATAACGAATGCATTTGAGCTGCACATGCGCTAGCAAATTCGCTCCAGAAGGCCAATTAAGGCCCCAACTGGCGCATCTCCTCCGAACAAGTCGGCGGGACTGAGTGCTCGTTCGTGTGTCACGTCCCAGGTCCACGAGGTTATTCTCTGGGCTATTTTTTTTCCCCCAGCAGGGAATTGTCTCCGATCTCAGCATCGCCTGTCCTCTTTCTTACTTACGAAGTATGGATCACGTGGCTGAAATGCTGTAGGCTGTACAAACACGAATAAACACAGGCCTACGAACACCAGGAGTAGCTTCTCCGCTCCAGAAGCGGTACTTAGCGAGGTCGAACAAAGATTCGGTTGTTCTCAGGCCCAGACTCACATGTATCCGAGTTTGGTGGGGGGTTTTCACCCACATCCTGAACAATGCAGGGGAAATCGTAGTGGATTTTTTTCTTCGCAAGTCATGCATAAGTTCAGTGGCTGCGCGGGTGACGGGAAAGTCACCGTCAGCACCCCGCTTCATTTTTCATTTTCCACATTTTAGGAATAACAATGGAACAACGACACGACTTCGGAGTTTGAGGCTAGGTTTAGGTTAGTGAAAAGAAAGGTAAGTTACTAATCAAGAGCAAGAAGCAGCATTGAACAATGAAGCATAATGAATAATGCAAAGAAAAATATTTCTTATCTGGGGCTGCTTTTTTTCTTTGTTTATACATCTCCATCTGGCTATCTGCTGGCATCTGGCCTTCTAATTCCACGGGCCCACGCGCCCACGCACACCGCGCGCCCCCTCGGGGCCTGAGTGAGTGTGAAGTTGCCAAGTGTATAAAAAGTTGATATTTCATATTCGGAGATAGGTGTACTTCTTGAGCTGGGACCTGGACTTAAGAAGCACAAATTTGGACTTAATAAGGAGAAGGAAACTGGTATAAGGCGCAAAAGACGCACGCGCACACGTACACACAAATAGTCACGAGAGAACTTCGGACTCGCGCCGCCTTGCTCTTGCTCTAGTCTCCTTGTTTTTGTGGGTCCTGTTGCTAGATTGCCATTGCCATTACCAGGTATACTTTTAGAACAGCGCATTAATCATCGCACTGAATTACAAAAAACAAAACAGGCACAGTATCAAAGAGATAGAGATAATAGTGAACTATAAGCTACAAACCCCGTGGATTTGGCGTGTAATCACTTGGTAGAGGCTCAAGCTTGTGCGGTAGTGCTTTTGGAGGCTGCTTTTCATCGACTTCATTGCCATTGCCCACCTCGTCCTCAGCTGCTACTCCACCTTCGTAGCTGGCATCAATCGTTGAACTCCCCAATGCATTGTTGTTGATTCTCGAGCACATATCTTCAGCTGTACCCCTTGGAGTCAGGGCTATTGAGCAAGCAGCACGCGTATTTCGAGCAGCGATAAACTCTTCTAGCGCATGAGCAGCAGCACTTCGATTTTCATTGGCATTGGTAAGACGTGCATGTAGTGCATTCATTCGGTGCGCGATTTTGGCAAGTTTGCGTTGTTCCTTCCGACGCCACGCCTCCAAAACGGCCCTACGCAAATCTCCATGCTGCTGACCTGCAGTGGGAGAAGGCAAAGTGCCCATGCGTAACTTTCTCTGGTGCGTGTGGTATCGCCCTTGTAAGCTTACCAGCTCTGCGTTAAGGTTGCCCAGCTCTCGGTCCCATGCCTCAACAAGCAATTGTGCCTCTTCAAACGGTGTATCCGATGTAGTCTGATCTGCAGTACTAAGTATACCATCCGTCGTGCGTACCAGTGGTTTCGGCTCACCACCTGATGCTTCAAATGTATGCGATGTTTCCTCTGGCAGCTCGGGCGATGCATTGGCTGAATGCATAATAAAAACTGGAACTGTCCGTGCTTCCTCAACATTTGATTCCAAGCGATGAACACACAGTTTTCTTTCTGGTGTGTCGATAGATATTTTGGGAACTTCTCCGGTTTGAGGGTCAGATTCAGGAGTAGCTTTGTTGTCAACTCCGAGCGCAGGAGCACTCGTTTTCAATTTCAAGGGCGTGAGCTTGATATGGCGCTGATCATTCCTGGCTTCCACTGGGTTCCTCGACGAGATTGTGCTGCTGTTGTCAGCAAGGACAGAATGTTTGTCGCCTTCCATTAGTAAAATAGGTTGAACCTTCCATGAGCGCCGCGAGCGTGTTTGCTGCTTTGGTGTTGCGCAATCATGATCTCGACTTTCTTCTTCGAGCTCATCATCTTCAACACTAGCCGGCTCAAAGAAAGAAGAGTGTTCTGCAGTATTCGATTTCTCATATGAAGTGCTCTCTATCTCTGGTCGCAAAGGATCTTTTTCCGGTGGTGTAAGTGACTGCTTTCTCATTGCTTCTTCTTCTGCTTCCATTCGAGCCCAAAACGAGTGTTTGGGTGAAGATTCTTCGTGAGTTTCACAATCGAGCCAAGGTCGTAAGGTTTTTGCGCCCTTGAGTGTAAACGGTGCAATAGCTCCAATAGAGCCTTCTTCGAGAGTTACAGGAGGGGACGCTGACGGTATCGGCGCCACTTTCTTCCTGCTGTTGACCTTCTCACGCCTAGCTGGTTTGACGTGTAATTCGTAATAGCACGAAAACGCTGCAAGGACAAAACCAGAAGCAAGAACTGATATAAGTATGACAAATGTTGGTGTGCTTGCTGCTGATACCGAGTCCGAAAAGGATATTGTTGGACCGAACGTCGAGGTCTGTGTTGGATTTGATGACGGTGTCAACGTTGGAGGACGGGTTCGTGGCCATGCTTTCACTGATTGAATACTTGAAACAGATGGCGCTGCCAAAATCAAAGCCGATGTAAAATTATCGCTGCTCAAGGAAGTCAACAAGCTCTCTGAAAAACTATTAGCGGACACTTCTATAGTTGAAGCGAGTGGTATAATTATGTCCATAGACACATCCCAGGTAATCGCCAGAAGGGACCGTCTGGCGTTATTCTCGTAAGCATAGATCTCAAAATTTCGAATGAAGCTTACATCAATACCAACATAATCTGCCACAGTAACTTTGACGCTCGCTGTATCTACATTGCTGACATTGAGGGACGTCGCGATGAGAGACAGTGTCGCAACGACTGCAATCGCATCGGTGGTGGATGGGACAATCGTTGGTGCCTGTGAGGGAAGTAACGTCGGACTTGGCGATGGTATAAACGTGGGCACTGGACTTGGATTAGACGAGGGCAAAGGAGTAGGCGAACTAGTTGGAATGAGAGTGGGAACTGGCGTGGGCTGAAATGTTGGTACTAGGGTAGGCAAAGATGTTGGTAATTCAGACGGTACAGACGAAGGAATAGGCGTAGGCAGCGGTTGAGGTATTGAAGTTGGAATGGGTGTTGGCACACTGCTCGGCCCTGAACTGGGCAATGTTGTGGGCGAAGGTGTTGGGGCAAACGTGGGCTCAGATGTCGGCACGAGAGTGGGCTCTGAAGTTGGTATAGACGTTGGGACTGAAGTCGGCATGGGACTTGGTTCAAGCGTCGGCACTGGTGAAGGTATAGCCGTTGGAGATAGAGATGGTAAAGGTGTTGGAGCAAGTGTTGGCAGTGAAGTGGGCATTGGCGTTGGGATACCAGATGGTACGGATGTTGGAACAGTCGTAGGTGTGGGTGTAGGTATTGGTGTTGGTTTTGAATTTGGTATTGGCGTCGGAATAAGAGATGGCAATGATGTGGGCAAAATCGTAGGAATAGTAGTAGGCATCAAAGTCGGGAAAGGTGTGGGTGATGGTGTGGGCAATGCACTTGGTTTTGAAGTAGGCGCGAACGTTGGCACAGGCGAGGGTAATTGAGTAGGGAGTGCGGTTGGAGTGGAAGTTGGCAACGGTGTTGGTTTCAGGGTTGGCAGTACAGTGGGTAATGTCGATGGCAAAAGCGAGGGAGAAAAGGATGGTGTAAGGGTTGGTAGAGGTGATGGAGTTGACGTAGGCGCGGGAGTGGGGCTGGGAGTGGGTAAAGGTGACGGTAAAGCACTCGGACGCAAAGTGGGAACGGAGCTTGGCAGAGCAGTCGGTGGTGTTGTCGGCAATGGTGTCGGGAATGGTGTAGGTAAAGATGTTGGTAAAAGCGTAGGATTTGAAGTTGGTACAATCGAAGGATAAGGTGTGGGCGATGGCGTAGGAAGTTCCGTCGGTGTCCAGGACGGTAGAGGCGTTGGAATAAAAGTGGGCGCTGACGTAGGCGTTGATGTCGGAAATGACGTTGGCTCGGGTGTAGGACTAGATGTAGGAAGGAATGTAGGCAAAGTTGTTGGAATAAAGGTCGGCAAGGCCGTTGGAACGATGCTTGGCAGAAGAGTTGGCACTGCTGTTGGTATTATTGTTGGGACAGGTGTCGGTAAAGTTGTGGGTAATTGAGAGGGCATACTTGTTGGAATATCAGATGGCATAGGAGTAGGCTCGAGTGTAGGAGCTGGGGAGGGCATTGGTGCTGGATTTGGTGATGGGACCGAGGTTGGGTCAGGCGTGGGTGGTGGTGAGGGAAGTGCTGATGGAATTGGGGATGGATGAGAAGTGGGATTGCTTGTTGGCATCATTGTTGGTATTGGCGTTGGGTTGGGGGACGGTTCAATTGTGGGTGTTAGTGTAGGCGCTGGAGATGGAGATGCAGTAGGCTGCAGCGTAGGAGATGGTGTTGGAGACGGCGTTGGAAATGGGGTAGGAATTAATGATGGCAAAGCAGTCGGGATTGGGGATGGCTCAGCCGAAGGTAGAGGTGTAGGCTGTGTACTTGGAGTTGGAGAGGGTTGCGCTGAGGGCAGCGGTGTTGGTTGCATTGTTGGGCCCGATGACGGAAGAGGTGTGGGCTTTGGCGATGGGGAAGCACTGGGTCGGGCACTCGGAGTCGGTGTCGGAGCAGAAGATGGTGGCAGGGTTGGAAGAGGGGATGGCAAAGGTGAGGGTTCAATTGATGGGATCAGCGAAGGCAGCGACGTTGGTATCGGGCTTGGAATAGTCGTTGGCGATGGTGAAGGCTGTGATGTTGGCACAATTGATGGCAAAAATGACGGGATCGGCGTTGGGATAGGCGATGGCTTATCGGAAGGTAGAGACGTCGGCACAGGGGAAGGAGGAAGTGATGGTAATGGCGATGGATCTGCAGTCGGGACAAAAGTTGGTTGAGGCGTTGGCACATTTGTAGGAGCCAAGGTCGGCGAGGGCGACGGAGCGAGTGAAGGACTCGGCGTGGGAGCGAACGTTGGGTAAGAACTTGGGACGGGTGTTGGGAGCGAGGAGGGTAAGAAGGTAGGCAACGACGTAGGCTCCGGTGACGGACTTGGCGTCGGTACCAATGACGGCGACATCGTAGGTATAGGCGTCGGAATCGGTGTTGGTGTGGGCGTGGGCGCAGATGTAGGTGCTGGCGTAGGACGTAAACTAGGAAGATACGTAGGCAAAGAAGTGGGTACTTGCGTCGGATCTGGCGATGGGCTGAGTGTTGGCCACGATGATGGCACTGGCGACGGACCCGACGTTGGCCTAGGGCTAGGACTTGAAGTCGGAGAAGGCGTCGGAGTCAAAGTGGGTTGAGCAGTTGGTACCGAAGACGGTGCCAGCGATGGTATTGGCGATGGGAAGTTCGACGGATCCGGTGTTGGTGTAAGTGACGGAATCAATGATGGCAATGGTGACGGAGTTGAGGTTGGAATTGAGGTAGGACCATACGACGGAACGGAAGAAGGCTGGGGTGAAGGCGACGGGGTTGGAGATAGAGAGGGTATATCTGACGGAACAAATGTGGGCACAAGGGAAGGTGATGGTGATGGGACAAGTGTTGGCATATTTGTTGGCACTGGTGTTGGTAGTGGTGATGGCGACATTGATGGCACTGAAGTCGGCACCAACGTTGGAAGAGGAGACGGTACAGGCGACGGACTAGGCGTTGGAGAT
>Ga0307971_1002081_pt1 | contig 10051 bp, 10 predicted proteins | sample OrgLakmetagen714_FD_201820 | JGI IMG/M metagenome (GOLD analysis project Ga0307971, IMG submission 201820) | Saline water microbial communities from Organic Lake, Antarctica - #714 | ecosystem: Environmental > Aquatic > Non-marine Saline and Alkaline > Saline | place: Antarctica: Organic Lake... | reverse complement strand
ATAAAGAATATAGATAAAGGCCTTTTTCCACAGGCTTTTTGCAAGATTATTCCAGACTATCTTACCGGTAGTGATGATCATTGCGTCGTCATGCACGCCGATGGTGCTGGAACAAAGTCTTCACTGGCTTATCTTTATTGGAAAGAAACTGGCGATTTATCTGTGTGGAAAGGTATAGCCCAAGATGCATTGATCATGAATATTGATGATCTGCTTTGCGTAGGAGCTACAGATCATATTTTGGTATCTTCAACTATAGGTAGAAATAAAAACTTAATTCCAGGGGAGGTTATTGCTGAAATCATAAATGGCACGGAATCCATTGTCGGTAACCTTAAAACTCACGGGGTAAATATTTACACTACTGGCGGTGAAACTGCAGATGTAGGTGACCTGGTTCGAACTATTATTGTAGATTCTACAGTAACTGCGCGAATGAGAAAAGATGAGGTTATCGACAATTCCAATATTAAACCTGGCCATGTAATTGTTGGTCTCTCTTCATCTGGTCAAGCTTCTTATGAAACTGAATACAATGGGGGTATGGGAAGCAATGGGCTTACCTCGGCCAGGCATGATGTGTTATATTCAAAATTAGCTGAGAAGTATCCAGAGTCTTATGATCCTTCCGTCCCTAAAGATTTGATTTATTCTGGAAGTAAATCATTGACTGATAAAATTTCTGATAATCTTCCAGATGTGGGAAAACTCATTTTATCTCCAACCCGAACTTATGCACCAATAGTTAAAAAGATTTTTGAAAACCTTGGTAGAAAATCTATAAATGGCATGGTTCATTGTAGTGGCGGAGCTCAAACTAAAATCCTTCATTTTGTAGATAGCTTGCACATCATTAAAGATAATATGTTCGATGTTCCTCCGTTATTTCAACTCATACAAGAAGAAAGCCAAACAAATTGGAGAGAAATGTATCAGGTATTTAACATGGGTCATCGATTAGAATTTTATGTTGATGAATCTGTTGCCAGTAAAATCATTGAAATTTCAAAGAGCTTCAATGTTGATGCACAAATAGTTGGAAGGGTAGAAGCTTCAGAGAAAAAATCTCTCAGTATTTCTTCAGATCAAGGTCACTTTGTTTATCAATAAATATTAATGAATCGAGTTTTAATAGTCATTTTTTTTCTGGGTTGTATCACTCATGGATTCTCTCAGTCTTTTGGGGAAATCATAGATGTGAAACCCGTAGGGGATAATATTTTTCCTTTGGGTGCAATCCCATTCATTAAAACAAGCTTGGATCTGGTAGATAAATATGAGTTTAGCTACAATGAGTTGGTGCCAACAACTGGTAGAACTAGTTTTTGGGAATCCGTAAATAAGTTCACTTTGGATGTGAGTGAAGTTGCATTTGTGAACTGGAACGCGGGAGGTGTAAATTCAATCTCTGGACTTTACGGGATGAATTTGGTCAGAACATATAATAATGATGGTTTTAGGTGGGATAATCAATTTCGATTCAGGTATGGAATTAACCAACAAGAAGGACAGGAGCTAAGAAAAACTGATGACGATTTGGAGTTTAATTCTTCTTTCGGCTATGAAATTTCTAAAAACTCGAAATGGTTTTACACTGGTAAATTTAGGTTTAAAACTCAAGTTGCCAGAGGATTTGATTATCCAGACACAGAGGTTTCAATTTCAGAATTTATGGCGCCCGGTTACATTTTTCTAGGTGCAGGAGCAAGATTTGTCGAAACTAAAAGCAACTTTGAACTCTATTTATCTCCTTTAACACAAAAGTCAACGTTTGTATTAAACCAACGCTTGGCAAATCAAGGAGCCTTTGGTGTCAGAGAAGCTGTAAGAGATGATCAGGATGTAATTATAAGAGAAGGAAAAACTTCCAGAGATGAACTTGGCATTCTGGTAACCAATGATTTTGAACAAAAACTGTTTGAAAGTACTGTACTTTCTAGTAGAATAAGTCTTTACACAGATTATTTAAATAATTTTGGAAACATTGATATTGACTGGGAGCTTGTTTTAGATTTCAAGATTAATAGTTTTATGAGAGCAAATTTAGGTGCTCATATAAGGTACGATGACGACATCAAAGTACAAAATGAAGCCCAAGATGGTTCACTCATTCAGGAAGGTCCAAAAATACAACTTAAGCAACAATTGGGTATAGGCATCGCTATTGACTTATAGATACGCTTTATTATATCAAACATTAAGAAGGTTTTGTGGTAAAAAAATCATCAGAATTCACTTAAATTTGCATTACATTAAATAGATATGCTAGATAAATTAAATTTTATAAAACAACGTTTTGATGAAGTGAGTGATTTAATCATTCAGCCGGATATCATGTCCGATCAAAAGCGTTATATAAATCTTTCTAAAGAGTACAAAGATCTCAAAGCCATCATGGATGAGCGTGAGGTTTATATTGAATTGAAAAACAACTTAGAGGAAGCAGAAGAAATTATTTCGAACGAATCTGATTCTGAAATGGTAGATATGGCTAAGCTTCAGTATGATGAAGCCAAAGATGAATTACCAAAGCTGGAAGAAAAAATCCGGATGATGCTTATTCCCAAAGATCCCGAAGATGCAAAGAATGCAGTTGTTGAAGTAAGGGCAGGAGCCGGTGGTGATGAAGCAAGTATTTTTGCTGGAGATATCTTTAGAATGTTGACAAAATACTGCGAAGGCAAGGGCTGGAAAGTAGATGTTGTGGACTATAGTGAAGGCACCAATGGCGGTTACAAAGAGATACAATTTGAAGTTTCAGGAGAAGATGTTTATGGAACGTTGAAGTATGAAGCAGGAGTACATCGTGTGCAACGTGTACCACAAACAGAAACTCAAGGCCGTGTGCATACCAGTGCTGCTACAGTGATGGTCTTTCCTGAAGCCGAAGAGTTTGATATAGAAGTTAATCCTAAAGACGTACGTATTGATTATTTCTGTTCTTCTGGCCCAGGTGGACAATCTGTAAATACAACTTATTCTGCGGTTAGATTGACTCACGAACCTACCGGAATTGTAGCCCAGTGTCAAGATCAAAAATCACAGCATAAGAATAAAGAAAAGGCTTTTAGGGTTTTACGTTCCAGACTTTATGAAATGGAACTTGCTAAAAAGCAGGCAGAAGATGCCGAAAAAAGAGGCTCTATGGTGACAAGTGGTGACAGAAGTGCAAAAATTAGAACCTATAATTATGCACAAAGCAGAGTGACAGATCACAGAATCAATTTGACGCTTTATGACCTTGATAACATCATAAACGGTGATATCGAGAAAATAATTAATGAATTAAAACTCGTTGATAATACTGAAAAACTCAAAAATATCTCTGACGATTTATAAAAGTTAATGGAAATTCAAAAGTTAATCCAGCAGATTAAAAAGAAAAAGTCCATGCTTTGTGTTGGTTTGGACGTGGATTTAGAAAAAATACCCAAGCACTTGCTTGATCATGAAGATCCTATTTTTGAATTCAATAAAGCTATAATAGAGGCCACACAGGAATTCTGTGTAGCCTATAAGCCCAATATTGCATTTTACGAAGCATATGGACTCAAGGGTTGGGCAGCATTGAATAAAACTATAGACTATCTCAACAGACTTTATCCCGAGCAGTTCACCATAGCTGATGCTAAGCGTGGTGATATTGGAAATACATCTTCGATGTATGCCAAAGCTTTTTTTAAAGATTTGAACTTTGATTCTGTTACAGTTGCTCCCTATATGGGTAGGGACTCAATAGAACCTTTTTTGAGTTTTAATGATAAGCATACGATTTTATTGGGGCTAACTTCAAATCAGGGATCGGAAGATTTTCAATTTTTGAAATCTGAAGATGATTTTCTGTTTGAAAGTGTATTAAAAAAATCACAGACCTGGGAAAATAGTCAGCAATTGATGTATGTTATAGGGGCTACAAAGGCTGATCATTTAAAGTCAATCAGGTCAATCCTACCCAATAGTTTTTTACTCATTCCTGGAGTTGGCGCACAAGGCGGCTCATTAAATGAAGTGTGTAAGAACGGAATGAACAGTTCTTACGGTTTGCTTATCAATTCTTCCAGAGGGATTATTTATGCATCAAGTCAAAACGATTTCGCTGAACAGGCGAAGTTAAAAGCTAAAGCGCTTCAAAGAGAAATGGCATTATTTATAAAATAAAAAGCTTACACTGAACAGTGTAAGCTTTTTATGATAAGAATTTAAAATGCAAATTACATCTCTTCTTTAGTTTCTTCCATTGCATCTTCAGTTTCTTCAGCAGCATCTTCTACTGCATCACCAGTTTTGTCTGCAGCGTCTTCTAGAGCATCACCAGCATCTTCCATGGATTCTTCTACTTCGTCCGCTGCTTTTTCAGCATCACTTTTTTGTTCTCTACAGCTCACTACTCCTAATCCAAGAAGTGCAGCCATTGTAATAGATAAGATTGACTTTTTCATTTGTTTTGATTTTTGATTGAAAGCCAAAAGTATAGAAATTTCTTAAATATTTTAAAAATTATCAGGGTTTTTTATTATTTCTCTTGAGCGATTAATATGGTTATCAAGTGTTTCCTTTTTCATCTTTTTAAGAAGACTCATCATCATATTCATTCGCATATTTCCTTTAAAATGTTCTTGCTTTTCATAAAGGAAATTCCAGTATAAGTTGTTGAATGGGCAAGCATCATCGCCTTCTTTTTTACTCACAGAGTATTTGCAGGACTTGCAGTAATTCCCCATCTTATTGATGTAACTCCCACTGGATACATAAGGTTTGGTTGCTACAATGCCTCCATCTGCAAATTGACTCATGCCTCTTGTATTGGTTAGTTCGACCCATTCTATAGCATCGATGTAGACACCAAGATACCAAGCATCTACTTCATCTGGATCAGTCATGGTCAGCAAAGCAAAATTTCCTAAAATCATCAATCGTTGAATGTGATGCGCATAAGCATCATCAAGACTTTGATTGACAGAATGTTTTAGGCAGTTCATATCTGTTTCTCCTGTCCAGTAAAAATCTGGGAGCTTATTGGTGTTATCTAACTCATTTTTGGATTTATAGCCCGGCATTTCTTTCCAGTAAATTCCTCTCATAAATTCTCGCCAACCCAAAATCTGTCTTATAAAGCCTTCAATTTGAGAAATATTAATATCTTCTTTATGATCATAATAGTAATCTAAAGTTGTTTCTATGACTTCCTTAGGAGATAACATCTTAGAATTCATAGCAAAGGAAAGCCTTGAATGAAATAAAAACTTCTGGTCAGTGTGAAGTGCATCTTCATAGTCACCAAAATGAACAAGTAAATTCTCACAAAAGTAATCGAGCACATCCAGGCATTCTTCTCTTGATGTAGGCCAAGGGAAATTATCTTTGTCAATTCTTCCCATAGTTTTTACATCCATGGTTTCAAGTTGTTTTAATACTTTACTGACGTCTTTATCAAATGTTTTGACTTCTGGGATTTCTGGTTTACCTGTCCATTTTTTTCGATTGCTTTTATCATAGTTCCACTCACCACCTTCAGGTTTTTTATCATTCAGCATCATTATGCCATGTTTTTTTCTCATGTCTCTGTAGAAATATTCCATGGTCATTTCTTTCTTGCCTTCGAAGAATTTTTCTATATCTTCTCTTCTAGTGTAGAAATGTTCAGTGTCATAAGCTTCACTTGTTATATCTAACTTATTACAGATGGTTTTTAATTTAATGTCAAGCCTGTATTCATCCGGATACAAGTATTCAAAGTGGTCTATGTGTTCTTGTTCTATGATTTTTTTGATGTTGGCAGGTAAATCCTGTTCGTTATTTTTATCATCTATTTCGTAATAAATAACCTGGTGTCCCTTTTCTTTCAGCTCACTAGCAAAATTTCTCATAGAAAGGAAAAAAGCCACTACTTTCTGGACATGATGTCTCACATAGCCGGTTTCCTGTTGAGTCTCTGCCATAAAATAAATGACGTTCTCATTTTTTTCCTGAAACCAACTGTGATTATGATTGAGTTGGTCTCCGAGAATATATCTTAAAGTCTTTTTCATCGTTTTATTCTAAATTAATCCTGAACAATAAATCTCGTGTTTTCATTTGCTTAAATCTCTTAGCTTAATAGCCCTGATGGAAGCGATATCCTTGATCTTTGAGTGACTTTGCAAACTGCTTTCTAGAAAGCGACTTACAAGAAGCTTTTTTATAAAGCCAAGTTTGCTAGAGCTCATGGACCAAGATAAAGCTGAGAGCAGGTTCCTGGCTTTTAAAACAAAGAGTCCTGCAACCAAGTTCTTTGATGCTTTCCGTTGGAATCGTAACGCTCTGCTTGACCTTTTATATTGAATTTTCTGTCTCTAGGATCATTGCCTACTCCAGAGTTGTACATCCAGTTGCCCCAGTTGCTGTGGACATCATAATCCACCAACATGGCTTCAAAATATGCAGCACCAATCCTCCAGTCCTGCTTCCATTCCTTTGCCCAGTAGCTATTGACGTTTTGCCTTCCGCGATTGCTCATAAAGCCAGTTTCACGAATTTCTATCATATTGGCATTGACAAATGATTCTGGAGTGTTACCATTAATCCATTGGTTGATAGCTTTACTGCTATTTCCCCAGTCATAATTCTTGTTGGTAATACCTTCTAGTTGAAATATTTTATTACCGTGCTTAAGTGAAACGTACTTGAAATAATCCCTCCAAATAAGCTCAAAAATTAACCAATAGGTGTCTTGATTTTTTTTGATTTCTTTTTCGAATTTTTTGACTTCATGGTATATAGAAACTGCGGAAATACTTCCGTTGGCCAACCATGCAGAAAATTTGGAACTGTAATCTTGACCTAATAAACCATTTCTGGTTTTTTTATAATATTGGAGTTTTTTGGTATCCCAGAAATAATGCTGAAGGCGTTCCCAGGCTTCGTCTTCTCCTCCATGAAATGGAAATGCTGTTCTTTCGTCCATCTCAAATTCTTCTAAGCCGAGATCTTTTAGGCTTGGAATTTCGGTTTTGATATCCAGTAAATTTTCTTCTGGGCGCTTCTCAGGTAATGGAACTTCATCTCTTACCTCGCTTTGCTTTTCGCACTTTTTCCTGAAGTTGGTATACACTTCTGGAATCTGACTAAAATTGTCATAAGGAACATCGTCCGGATGAAAGAGAAATTGATTGTAGTTATCAATAAAATTCGTTTCTGTAAGAACTGATTTTACTTCGAGCTCTACTTGTTTTTCTTCCTTAGTCCATTCAGTTTGAAAAAATACGGTCTTGATGTCATACTTTTCGGCGATTTGTTTCAATACATTTGCCGGCTCATCGTGCTCAACCTGAAAGCTAATGTTTAAATTTTTCAGATTTGTGGTGAGTTGAGTAACCGACTCTATTAAAAATTTAGCCCTATATTTTTCGGTTTTTTTAAAACCATATTTTGTGGTTTCATAATGTTTCGGATCAAAGCAATACACCCCAACTACTGGTTCATCTTGTTGGCAAGCCTCCTGCAATGATTTTTGATCTCTAGTGCGGAGGTCATTTCTGAACCAAACTACATTTATGTCTTGTTTCTTCTGCATTTTTCACTACAATATTTTACGTTTTCCCAATTTTTTTCCCACTTTTTTCTCCAGGCAAATGGTAAACCACAAGTCTCACATATTTTTTCAGGCAGATTTATTTTTTTATGTGCCATTATCTTTTCAAAGGTTTTAAAGTTTGATCTGGTCTTGCATATTCATATCTCTCAATAAGTTGAGCTTTTACATAGCCATCTAGTCCAATTATTCCAGCTGAATTTGCTTTTGCTAAATCTAAAAATCCATCTTTACCTTGTAATCCATTATCGAAAGTAAGATGCTGAATTTCTCCAATTATTAATCTGCAACCGTTTTCTTCGATGTAATATTCGTTGATGTATTTACATCCCATCTTTATTTTCGATTCTTTGACAAATGGTGCTTTGAAGTCTTGAATATATTCTTCGGTTAATCCTACCTTTTCAAATTCTGAAACATCTTCTTCATACTTAGCTGAAGTTTGATGTGCTTTTTCAACGAAATCTTCATGAATGTGATTCACTGTGAAATACGAATTTTGATAGAAGTTATCGTAGGAATGACGCTCTACAGTAGTAGGTCTCAACATGAAACTTAACATCGGTGGATTGCTGCCCAAATGAATCACTGAATTAAATACAGCTAAATTGGAAACTCCAGCTTTTGAAACCGTGCCAATAAGATTTCCCGATTTAATACCACCACACGAATTGATAAGGTGCATTCGCTCAATTCCTGGTAAGTTGATAATGTCTTCTTTTGAAAAATAAGGCATAAAAAAAGGTCGAGTTTTAATCGACCTAAAAATAGATATTGTTCAATGTTTTATTGTTAAAAATTAAACAAAATTAAATTATTTTTGTTCTTCAAGCTTAGGATAGTCTGTATAACCTTCTTTTCCAATTGCATAAAAGGTGTCCTGATCCCAGTCCTGCATTTCTGCATTTTTTTTAAATCTCACAGGTAAATCCGGATTAGAAATAAATAATTTACCAAAAGCTATCATATCCGCATGCCCTTCTTCGATAACTTTATTTCCGCTATCCTGGTCAAAGCCTGCATTGATCATAAGGTTACCTTTATACAAAGGTCTGAAGTGTTCTGCAATATTGCTGACCAGAAAATCTTTTTCACTTACATCATTGAAAGGTTCAGACAAGTGAAGGTAAGCTAAGTCATAATCATTTAACTTTTTTACGATATATTCAAAAGTTGGAATGGTTTCTTCATCGGCTTCCATTCCAAATATTCCATGTAATGAAGGATTCAGTCTCACACCAATCTTATTTTCTGGCATAAAAACTTTAACGGCATTAAGAATTTCAAAAAGTATTCTAGCTCTGTTTTCAATTGATCCACCATATTCATCTGTTCTCTGATTGGAGGATTTATTAAAAAATTGATGTAGTAAATATCCATTAGAAGAATGAATTTCTAAACCATCAAAGCCAGCGTCTACTGCATTCTTTGCAGGCCTTTTAAAATCCTGAACAGTTTCCTTAACTTCCTCAGTAGTCATAGCTCTTGGCTCTACAGTATCCTTGAAACCTTCTTCTGTAAAACATTGTGCATTTGCATTAATTGCACTTGGAGCTACTGGTTTTTCACCATTATGAAAGTCTGGATGTGAAATTCTTCCTACATGCCATAACTGAACGAAAATTTTTCCATTCTCTTCATGGACAGCATCTGTAACTTTCTTCCACCCCTCAATTTGTTCTGGTAGATGAATTCCTGCAGTGTTGATGTATCCTCTAGCTTGATAAGATATTTGGGCTCCTTCACTTATTATAAGCCCTGCACTTGCGCGTTGTTTATAATACTCTGCATGAAGGTCCGTAGGTGCATTATGCTCATTATTGGCTCGATTTCTTGTCATTGGAGCCATAATCACTCTATTTTTTAATTCCATATCGCCCATTTTAATAGGCTTTAGTAAAGCTTGATCACTCATTATTATTTATTTTTTTGTAAACTTAATATTTATTAAAATCTAGTTCGTTAAGGCAATTATAAAAGAAAACTACTTTTATCTAATTCCGATATAAGGATTTCTTATACTAAAAAAAACTATGGATACTTCAGAAAATAATCTAAGCTGGTCTGATTTTCAAAAAGTGGATATGAGAGTCGGTACAATTCTCAAAGCTGAAATATTTAAGGAAGCTAAGAAGCCTGCATTAAAGCTAGAAATTGATTTTGGAGAGCTAGGAGTGAAGCGTTCTTCAGCTCAGATCACCAGGCTTTATTCACCAGAGGAAGTTATTGGAAAACAAATCATAGCAGTTGTCAATTTCCCTCCCAAACAAATCGCTACAATGATGAGTGAGTGTTTAGTCCTCGCTGGAGTAGATGATGAAATTGGCATATCCCTATTATCACCAGATCATAGTTTAAAAAATGGAATTCGAATTTCTTAGACCTTGGAATTTAAAATGGTTAAAAAGTTATGCCTGCTTATTTCTTCTGCGCCAAGACTTTCTAGATGCTTGGTGTAAACCTGACAATCGATAAGACTAA
>Ga0307971_1002079_pt1 | contig 10055 bp, 13 predicted proteins | sample OrgLakmetagen714_FD_201820 | JGI IMG/M metagenome (GOLD analysis project Ga0307971, IMG submission 201820) | Saline water microbial communities from Organic Lake, Antarctica - #714 | ecosystem: Environmental > Aquatic > Non-marine Saline and Alkaline > Saline | place: Antarctica: Organic Lake... | reverse complement strand
TGCCCCTCTAGAATTGGGGTTGATTGGTCGGCGCAGTGATCAATCAGGCAAGTCCACGGATAGGAATTCGTACTCCAAGACAAGTACGAAAGCTCTCTAGGTAAGGTTGCGCGACCTGGGAGAGTATTTTGAGTAATCAAGATGGCTACGGCCGAACAGCTGAAATTAACCATAAAATTTAGCTAGGTGTCGGGGTGGGCTTCGGCTCACCCCGACTACCGAATCCGGTTAGGTTATACGGTTAGCGTTCTTAAATCTTGGTTTGATTTGAGAACTCTATTAGGCCACTTACAACAGTAGGTGGCCTATAGAGTTAGTGCTTACAACACAGGCGACGTGCGTGGCATGCATTTCCAAGCACTGCCACTAAGGCTCGCTCGGATAAATCTCTCTCCGTGCATACTGTGTACGTCCTCTGTGTTGTAAATGTTATTTCTTTAAAGAAACGGACTTTTTTGCCAGTGTCAAATCACTCTTCAAACACGACAACAGTTCTCGCTTTTCATGCACCTCACCTTCACGTAGTAGGTATTTAGCGTAGTTGCGGATATCTACGTCACCAACCTTCACTTTAGTTTTCTCTAGACCAAGTAGCCCAGACTGAAACTTATTATGTTTCTCTATCTCAGCTTTGATTCGTCCTTTCATACCAATCTCGTCGAGGTCTATTTGATCCATGAGTTCAGTTAGTTGTTTGATGAGGCTGTCTTCATTGATCCAGCCTGACGTGCAGTTTTTGTCATTATGCCGAGTACAGCCGTAGTACACATAGCGGTGTACGTTGCCATTCTTTTGATATTTATACTTCTCATCAGCCGTTATGCCCGAGCCACATAAGGCACATGACATCAGTTTGGTGAAGGCGAACTCTTTGCTTTGTCCTTTGGTATTCTGCACTGCTATCTTTTCTTGTACCTGGTCAAACAGAGCTTTGCTAATCAGTGGTGTGTGTTTGCCTTTATACCATTCACCACTGCCTTTAGGATATTCAAACGTACCGTGATAGAAGTTATTGCGTAGTACTAAGTACAGGTTACCTAGATATAGTGGTTTACCGGTTCTGGTGGTAAATCCTACTTCATCTTTCAGCCAGAAGTATAGTTGTCTGCCACTATAGTTTTCGTAGGCTATTTTCTCAAACATCTTCTTCACGGTTGGTGCACGAGTATGATCTACTTCAATATGACACTGTTTGTCTTTCAGTTTGTTATTGGAATAGCCTATTGGTGCCAAACATGGATATAGCCCCATGGCACAGCGAGCACGTAAACCTCGCTTCACGTTCACTACCTTATTGTCATTCTCTAGTTTCGCCTGCGAGCCCAGAATCATCAGCAAGAATTTCTCATTAGGATTGTTTGTGAACTTCTGTCCATACGTTCGTATCTCTTGCAGTACACCAGCGTCCATCAAGTCTACTATTCTCCCTAAGTCCCCAGCATTACGTGAAATACGATCTGGTGCCCACGTCAGGATACCGTTGAATTTGCCTGTTGATATATCAGCTACCAGTTCATTAAACACTGGTCGTGTACCAGCTTCCTTAGCGGAGTGCGACTCACGCTTCATTTCCACCACTTCCAAATTCTCTCGATCAGCCATCGCTAGCATTTCCTTGATCTGTGAGTCAATGGAGAGAATTTGTTTTTCCTCGCTCTCGGTACTCTTTCTAGCGTAGAGACAGTACTTGGTCGCTATTGCAACATCAGCTTTTCTCTCTGAACCATGTGGTGCTTCTGTTCTACTCATTACCTCATTAATGACGCAGACCCACTCTGAAGTCTAGGAGATAAACATCATTAAATATTATTCTTCAATTTGCTTAGACTAAACAAGTGGAGGTAAGCTTCTGTCAGCTCGCTGGGCATTAGAATGCGCAAGTACTTTACCAACAGAAGTAATCTGGATGGATTGTGTGCTCAATGTGTTCCACCAGTCTCTTAGTTTTTTAAGGTTTGAATGTTTTTCAATTTCAGTAATAAAATCCTTTTTAGACATTTTTTGGTCATCGTATAAACCATACACTTCTTCCAGGGCAGTTATTTCATCATTAGTAAGATTGCGATTTTGCTTTAAAGCATCTGACACTGTTAGCAATGCTATTCTGTCTTTATTCAAAATTGGAAGTCTTACATATTTTTCATCGGAAACGTTCTTTACTAAAAAACTCTCAGAGAGTTTCGCTTTTTTTAGTATCTCGGACGCTTCAGTATGCTTTTCGGAGCTTTCTTCAATACCTTTTTTTAAATAACCATCAAACTGATCGTACCAGTAATCCTCCAGTAATTTAGTACCACCGAATGATGAAGCTCGTACAGCATCTAAAATATCTAAATGATCAAGCCAGACGCTTCCGGTTGGCAAATCGCTGTAAATAACTTTACCAAATAAATTATTTAAAGTTTTCAAGCCAATGGGCATTTCGCCGCTAGCGGGAATAAAATAACTAACGGAGTGAAAAACGGTTATTCCAAGTAACGCCTCATCTGAAATTTGGTCAACGATTTCAACTGCCCTTGAGATACCTGCTCTCACAACTCTATTAGTGCCTTTTTTAAAACGATGCACCATCAATTCAGAAAGCAAATTATAATCTGGTTCTCTCTCAGTAGACGCGGCTCTTTTTTGTGCTTCAATAAGTAAAACTTGGAATGACGGGTCAGAAAAAGCAGATAATGCTTCTTCCTGAACCATTCTTGTAACTAGTCTTTTATTAAACTTTTCGGCACGCGATCTTGCCAAAGCAGTAGCTTCTTCAGTTAAGTCCTGTAGTGCAGTAGGTAGTAATTCAACAACAACTTCACGTACCCTTTTCTCATCAATCCCATTAATGATGAGTGCTCCGATCTGTGCTTGATTAGAATTATCACCTGCTTTTTGTGTTTGTTTACTTGCCATTTTTAATTTCTCCGATCTGTGCTTGATTAGAATTATCACCTGCTTTTTGTGTTTGTTTGATCATCAGTTTTTTTACTGCGATTTTGTAGCCAGTCGCACCTCCTGCCATTAAGCCAAGAATAAAAGTTACTATCGCCGTTCCAAATCCTTCAAATATCCATTGTATGTTTTCCATGTAATAATTATACAATTTTATGAACCATACAGCATTTATTTCTAGATTGCAGACAAGTTGCCTCAGATTTACATTACATTGTTGTGTCGGTAACTAGAGCTTCGCAAGACACTTAAACTAAGCTAAAGTACTGACTAATAGCTCACTTTGAGTTATCATGTTCCTTACAATACCTAACCCAGAATTCTGACACGGTTATAGAAATCCTACGCAAATACAAACGGCCACATAAGCCGGCACTTATTTGCGTAGGTTCACATTCGAAAGGGTGTGGGATAGTCCCCGAAAGGGAGCTGTCGTCGATCTTGTGTGGCCATTTGTGTACCACAAGATTTTATAAACTAAAACCTACGCAAAAAATATGGATTTATTTACATCCCCGTCTTCAGAAGAAGGCGAAACAAAGGAAGAAACATCATCAGTTGCTCAAGGTATCATCGCCCTCATTATTCTAGGAGGTGGAGGCTGGTACTTCTTTGGAGGAGGACTCATGGAACAAGTTAATAGAGATATGGATGATATTGAAGACCAAGTCGCAACAGACATGGTGAACCAATATAATCTTTCCAAGAAAGCTGGAGACCCTATAGAGATATGTGTTAACGCAGGAATGGTATCAGCTGGTTATCTCCAAGCTGAAGACGAACCAAACTATTTGAAATGGAAGAAGGTTGAGAAAGCTGATTGTGCAAAAGCAGGACTATAATAAATAAAAGCCACTGATACTCAGTGGCTTTTATTTATTTCTTGTCTAAACCCTCCTTCCCCAAAGACTCTCTATACTTCTCAATCTCAGACATGGCAGGGATTGAGCGTATGGTAATCGGTGGAGTCATTTCCTCTATCCGATACGGTGAAGTAGTTTTCTTTGGATGATAGTCATCGTGACAATTAACCAACTGGAACTTTACTGCTGGGAAGTGACCTTCGCTAATACTTCGTATCAGCTGATTGTGTGCCATGTCATTTACATAGGACTTACCATCCATGATTGCAGAATCAGAAGCAACTGAAAAATCGTCATCATCCTTCACCCAACGATAATACATTTCCCGACTAAGACCAGACCGCTTGCACGCAAAGCTCACATTGCCAGATTCACGAAGGTGTTCGAGAACCTTAGCTTGCTGTTTTTGTATCCGCGCTTGGATGCGGGATTCTCGCTTGTCCATAACCAGTTAGTTTCTGCCAACGTGCGACAATCGTCTGACAATATTCGGGATCCATCTCCACCATCACACACTTACGCTTTGTGTGTTCACAAGCAATAAGTGTTGAGCCACTACCGCCGAACGGATCGTAGACCGTGTCACCCACCGCAGTGCTATTCAGTATCAGTCTACGAAGCAATCCGACCGGCTTCATGGTTGGATGAAGCTTACTTCTCGATGGTTTTGGTTCAAACACGACTGACTTATCCTTGCCACGTTTGAAGTCATGCGTTCCTTTCCAGCCGTAGAGGATAAGTTCGTGCTGTGGGAGGTAGTCCATGCGCCCAATGATGGCTCTATCCTTTACCCAGATAATCAACTGAGCTACTTTCATCCCCACCTGCACACACGCTTCGCGAAGGGCGAAGATCATCTTGTCGCAGTTGAAGATATAGATACTGTTTTTCTTTGAGAGCTGTTTAAGCGGTGGTGTGAGCCAGTCTTTCGTGAACTCCACATACTGCGCATCAGTCACAAAGCCGTCGTTCGCAATATCTTTATCCTTAGCAATCTTCCCAATACCACGCTTACTCTGTGCGTAGTCGATTCCATATGGAGGGTCAGTGAGAATGAGGTTGATGGTGCCATAAGGTTTCAGGTCTACTTTCGAAGCATCGCCGCAAATCAATACGTGGTCGCCTAGATGCACGATGTCCCCTGTCTTAATTGATCTTGCTAGCTTTTTCTCCGGTGAAGGTTTCATATCGGTTGATGATTAGCTGACAAAAGACTGGGTTCATTTCGACCAAGTACGAGTTTCGTTTCATTTGCTCGCACGCTAGAAGCGTTGAGCCACTTCCACCAAACACATCGAGTACGTTGTCACCAATCTTGGTACAACGATTGATCGGTCGTTCGTGGAGCGAGAGTGGTTTCTGAGTTGGATGTTGGTAGTCGTCACCTGATTCACGTTTGGCGAGCCAGATATCGAGCATGTCAGTGATATCGTCGATGGTAGCGTTACCAATCCCTATATCGTTATTGAGAATCTCAGCCAACTTCGTGTGCTTAGGTGATAGATACGGCTTGCCCGTGATGCCATACACACACGGTTCATAGAGTTTCGAGAACGCAATCTGCGGCGTCGGGTTGATGCCGTTCTTAATCCAGAGTGCCGTTCGCTTATAGCTAATTCCGAGCTCTAAGTACAGAGACTGCAGCATTCCGACATACGCCTGGTCGCAGTACCAGAAGTGATGTGCGTCCTTTTCACTTGCCGACAACGTGCTCTCCATCGCTCCCTTGAGAAACATTCGGTAGTCAATGTCGGTTTTCTTGTCATCGACGTTACCACCGTACGAGGCTTTACCGCCGACGCCTTTGTTGTAGTCGAGGGAAATGTTATATGGCGGATCGCAGTACACCATCTGGGCTTTTGTTTCACCTAGTAGCTCAGCTACTACTTCCTTCTTGGTGCTGTCACCACAGATGAGTCGATGATTGCCAAGCTGGAAGAAATCCCCTGTCTTGATGGTCGTCTTCTCCGCTTTCTGCACCTCCTTCTCCAACTTGAATTCGTCATCTTCAATTTCCAGCACATCGTTCCAGATACTCGAGAGGTCCGTATCATCGAAGCCGATGTCTAAAAGGAATGAGGTATCGAATGATTTGAGTAGCTCGTAGTCCCATGATCCAGTGTTCTTGTTGGAACGAAGGAGGTACTCTTCAAACTCCTTCTTTGTTAGTGTGCGATCTGGGACTCGCACCTCTATCTCTTCTTGTCCTCGCCCGAGTAGTTGCATGATCTTCAGTCTTGCGTGCCCCGCAATCACAACGTTATCGGTGTTGATGGCGGGTATCTCTACCAGATTGAATTTGGTAATACTCGCTTCTAGGTCCTTTTGTTGCTTGTCGGATAGCGTACGAGGATTCTTGTCGTATGGCACGAGGTTATCGACTGTTCTTGTATCTGTGTGCCACGTTAGTTGCTTCTTCATATCTTTAATTTGCTTAGTTAGTAAGCAAAAGGGCCCACACACGAAAATAGATTCGTGCGTAGGCCCTCATTTAAGATGGTTACCTGGCTGGGAATATCCCTTTTGTTATCTTTAATTATAACACCAGCCCAAATCGTGCAAATAGCCTTATTTTAAGCCATTTTCACTTTTTGAAATCGTTCACTTATTGCTGTTAAAGTACTAGTTTTGATGTCGTTTTTGATGGATCGAAGGCCGTCCAGCTTTCGTGCAGAGCGCCGATTGTAATCGACTCCCGTGTCTCATCATTTATCAATTCCAGCGGTCTTACCCCTGTACCACCATCGATGTAATCCAAGGTGGTAAATACATTCGAGTCATTGTAGTCGAGGAGAAGCATCCGTAGAGCTTCTTTTCCGTCATCCGTCGACATCAACTCTTTCAATAATTTAGCTTGGGCTATGCTCAAGCTCCGTCGCGTACCTCTCCGTATTTCCTGGAGTTTGATCTTAGCCCAGTACTTGCTCGTTTGATGAATGTAGTTCAGGAAGTCTTCTATGATTTCTTCGTTGCTTTGCTTTGTTGTTGCCATAATTTATGTTGTTAGTTTGTAATCAGACGGAAGTTACTCTGCTTCGAGAGATGAGTCCCTTCTGGTCTGGAGTTGAGCGTTTTTATTCGCTTATACCTAATTATAAGTCACGCTAATATTTGCAATCTAGCCTTATTTTGAGCCATATTCGTTTTTCAAAATCGTAAATTAAATCTATTTAAATCGCTTTTTCTAACAAAGAGAGTACGCTATACACATGCAACATCTCAAGGAAAAACAGTACTATATCGACCTCTACGACAAATTCACCGTCGACAAGTGTCGTGAAGCATTGAAATACCATGAAGGTATCGACGACTCCATTTTTGAAGAAGCTAAAGAAAAGCCAACGCCTGAAGAAATCGCCCACCTAAAACGTACTACTCAAGAAATGTACCTGTACTTCACTACTGGCGAGGAATACAAGAATAAAAGCAAAACGATACAGGAATGGATAGAGCATGACACGAGGCTTGATCGTAGAGTTGAAACCGCTGAAGAACCGCAACTGATTCGTTGCAAGACGTGCGCTAGCACGATGAACTGTACGAGTAGGAATATCTGGAGTATTGAAGACAAAGTACAATTCTTCTTTGAGTGTCTGAACAAATGCCTGCCCCACCGCATCGTCTATGAAGATGGCAGTGAGTATAAATCTAAACCGAACTTGTGTGAGAAGTGTGACTATGAGATGACTCACGCTTCTGAGAAGATGGATGAACATATCGTCACCACTGTTTACTCCTGCACTAACTGTGACCACTCCTATACAGACGAACTTGATCTTACTCCTAAGGAAGATGGAAGGTACCCCAAAAATGGCACACCCTTTCTAAAGTCATTTAATAATACTTCGTGTCTTGTTTCTGCGCAAACCGCGCTGGACTCATCCGATGAGCGGAGTGTATCCGGCGTTGATTGTAGTAGCTGATAGTTTGATATATCTCAGCCACCAACTCACCCAGTGTCTCAAATCTATTAGGGTCCCCGAGGTCCAATTTGAAACCTTTGTAGAAGCTTTCTTGGTACCCGTTCTCCCACGGACACCCCGGTGCACTCATAGACTGCTGCACTCCAAGTCGTTGGGTCAGAGCGGTATAGTCCTTGCTCGTATACTCCGAACCTTGGTCGGAGTGAATGATCCGTGGTGGTGGACGATACAAAACGGCAGCAGCCAGTGCATTGAGTACTAACTGCGTACTGTGTGTCGTTAAAGCAGAGACTCCAACTATCTCTCTGGTATATACATCGAGCACAGTCGCCACATATACCCATCGTCCTTTATGTTTAAGATAGGTGAAGTCACTCGCATAGATATCTCCCAGACCACGTGGCTCCTCAGTCAGCAGCAGGTTCGGAAACACGCTGTTTTTCGGCTTCCGATACACCTTTGGGGTCACTCGGCGATACGGTTTGATACCAAACAACTTCATCACCCTGAGTACACGCTTCTTGTTGATGTTGAGGTGTATAGCAAGTCGCTTGTGTCCATAGCTTGGATGGTCACGAAGTGCTGCTTCAATCAGCTGCTTGGTGTGCCAGTCTTTCGCTGGTTGCTTTGGGACATAATACAAACTCCGCCGGCTGGTGTTTGCAGACTCAGCCAATACGGTTTTGTTTGGCATCACTAGCCCCTTTTTTGCTCAGTACTGAGCTTGAGAGTGATATCTCCGATGAGATGTTTGAGCTGTTCGTTTTCTTTTTTCACTCGATTGTATTCGAGCACACTAATGGTGTTGCTCGCTTTGGTGCCGAGCCAGTTGTATATACACTTGTCGCTGATGCCGTATTGCTTGGCTGCGTCAGCGACGCTGACGCCGTTGTGTTTGATTTTGTTAATAATCTCTGCTTTTATTTCAGCTGCTACTTTAAATCGTTTCTTTGCCATAATATTCTAAGTTAATTGATACTACCTTAGAATTGGTGTGCTAGGAAAGGGGTACCTTTCACAGGAACACATCAAAGCAGTTTTCCTCGTAAAATACGATGAGCAGAAGTTTATACAGGATATACACAAATCAACTACTCCGAATGATTGGATACTTAGGAAAACAAAAAACGAGGATACCTATGAGCTAATTGCAAAAATGATTGTCGGGTACTCACGTTACTTTGAGAAAGAAGCTAAAAAGTATAGGTTCAAGATTTTCAACATGGATAATGAGTTTGAGAATCAACTTAATGCAATAGAAAAGGATTTGAAGTCTGAATAACCTTTATTAGAAAAATTTTATAAATATGCCAAAATCACTAACAGGGAAAATTGCACTTATAACGGGCGTTGGACGAAGCGCAGGAATTGGCGCGGCAATTTGTCGTGAAATTGCCAAGAATGGCGGGGATATTTTCTTTACTTACTGGCAACAATATGACAAAGAAACTCATTCCGAGGATACTAATAATGACCCCGCCATTCTTACCATTGAACTCAAAAATCTTGGTGTTCGGGTTGGAAGCGTGGAAATGGATTTATCAAAATCCGATTCTCCTAAAAAACTTTTTGAAGCGGTTGAAAGAGAATTAGGAACACCCAACATTCTCATCAATAATGCTTGTTATGATTTCGAGATTCCGTTTGTTGAACTCTCGCCAGAAATTTTAGACAAACACTACGCGATTAATGTTCGTGCGGTCGCTATGTTGTGTAAGGAATTTGTGAAAATAGGGAAAGCTGGAAATATTATCAGCATGACATCGGGACAATCTCTCGGAAGTATGGGAGGCCACAAAATTCCTTACACCATAACCAAGGCCGCTTTAGAAATGCTCGCGCCACAACTTGCGCCTGAACTTTCCAAACTTGATATTACGATAAACGCGCTCGACCCAGGGCCGACTGACACGGGTTGGATGACGGAAGAACTAAAAGAGCAGGTTCGGAAGGAATCGAAGCGCGGGAAAGTAAATACTCCCGAAGATATCGGGCAATTGGTTGTCTCGATTCTTACCGAAAAGAAACACTCAACTGGCGAAGTGATACACGCCAATCGGTAAGGGAGTAATCCCCGCCGTTTTATAATGTTTCTTCAAAACGGCGGAGATTTGTGCGCGCACAGGGTGGGCGGGGCAAGCACATATAGATTTGATTGCGCCTTAGCGCAAACCGAATTGTTCGCGCCTTGGGTTGCCGTGAAGATGTAGAAAAGAGCAAACAAGAATGTCATAATTAAATTGCTCTTTTCGGAGACTGAAGCGGCGAAGCAAAACCAAAAATTTCCTTTCCATTTTTTGTCGGCTCCCCCCCCCACACCCCCCGCCGAATT
>Ga0307971_1002076_pt1 | contig 10062 bp, 5 predicted proteins | sample OrgLakmetagen714_FD_201820 | JGI IMG/M metagenome (GOLD analysis project Ga0307971, IMG submission 201820) | Saline water microbial communities from Organic Lake, Antarctica - #714 | ecosystem: Environmental > Aquatic > Non-marine Saline and Alkaline > Saline | place: Antarctica: Organic Lake... | reverse complement strand
GGCCAGAAGTTGAGCGGATGAAGTTGCCATTTGTCGCAGAAAAACCGGTATTCGCGCTGAATGTCAGCGTAGCACCTCCACCACTTGTCTTGCGAATATTTTCCTGCAGAAAAATTGTGCCTGGTCCCGGCTCACCAGAGAAATTGTAAGTTTGCACGGTCACATCCGTTCCAGAGTTGAGAGCGGATTCGATTGTCTGGGCCCGCACGAACGACGGTCTGGCAATTGGCTCAAAGAAGAACGACCCGCCGCCCATCGAACTATCAATAATCTGGTTTTGGGAGGTACCTACGATGTAGACATCTGCGGTCGGATCAAGCAACCAAATGCCATTTAAACCGCCGGGTGCCGACGCATCTACGGTCCCCGTTACATCCAGAGACAATCTGCCTGAGGTTTCCACGGCGCCACCGTCTCCACCAGACGGGCCGCCTCTTGCGAAGATTTCACCTCCGAAGCGCGTGGTGTCATCACTCCAAAGAATTACCGTGCCGCCGTCTCCAAAAGCTATCGCATCTGCGTTGATAATCGCACCTTCGTCCATACGCACGGCCAAGGCGGTCTGAATATCCCTGTCTGCGAGAGTAAAACCGTTCGCTTCTGCCGTCTCCGCATCGACGGAGCCACCCAGATAGTCACCGCCGAACATCAGACGGCCACCACCAAACATGCCGGATATATCGAAGCGCGCAAACTCGTCAGCCCAAAGCAACTCACCCGTTACTTCAACCTCACCCCCAGTATCCCCAGCCCCTTCACCCCTCGCCGTTATTTGACCTGAAGTTCGAACGATGCCCGCATTTCCGCCACCCAGAATGATCCGTCCGCCGCGCTGCTCCACAGTATTGGCCTGTACGATGCCGTCGGTATTAATCACCCCGTCGATAACACCGCGCGCAGCCGAGGCACTCATCGCCACCACCCCACCATCAGCAATCAATTCGCCACTATTCTCGACAAGGGCGTAGATCGGATCACCATTAGCATCATATATCTGATGTTCGTTTGGGTTTTCGACCAGAAAAGAAATCAGCCGGTCGCCATGCAAGTCGAGGGTGAAGCCGTTGGCAGATGCTAGTTCGACACGACCCATCCGCGCGACAACTGCGCCTTCGTTGCGTACATGCGGGGCAACAAAGGCGCCGAAGCCCAGGTCCTGAACCGAGACATACCCTTGGTTGATTACTCTTGCATCTGGATTTCCAGGTATGCTGAATTCGTATCTGCCCGCCATGAAATCCTGCGAGCGAATGTCATGGGTTGTAGCAACCAGACCCGCCACATCGATCCTCGAGTCCGGGCCGAAGAGAATGCCGTTGGGGTTCACAAGAAAGAAGCGGCCGTTGGACTCGATGGAGCCATAGACTTCTGAAAGGCTGCCGCTGAGGTCACGATTTAATGTGACCGATTGGGCATCGGGCAATACGAAGCGGGTCGTTTCACCGTTTCCGACATTGAACGATTCCCAGTTGATGATTGCACGCTGGGTTTGCTGCTGGATAAGCAAGGTGTTTACATCTGCCTGCCCAATGGTTGCGGAGCCTGCCTCCACCGAAGCACCCTCAGGATTCGCGAGTGCGGTATGGGCGCTTGCAAGCATGCTGATTAATGAGACCGAACCAAGAAGGCCCGTCACGAATGTTGATCGACGAATATGCATCAGAACTCTCCCGAAATGCTCAGGAATACCCTTGGGGAGCCGGTGTCGACCCCGCCGTCCGTATTCCGTAATTGCTGGTTTACTTCGATTGAGCCACGATAATTTCCGGCCAATCCAAAACGAGCGCCCAGCCCCGCCGATGACAACTGAGAGGAACCACCGCCGCCGACATCGGACACGGATCCTGCGTCAGCGAAGGCGTAGAGCTGCAGGCTGTCCAGAAAGCCAGAGTTCTGCACCTGATACCGCGCCTCCACCAGCGCAGCGATGCACCGGTCTCCGGCAAGAGTGGATGGATCAAATGCTCGTCCCAGCTCTGATCCTCCTAGGCTGCATTCTTCTGATGAGAGCAGCGAGGTTCCGGTAAACTGTCCGCGAAACTGACCAAAGACCGACCATGCTGCTAAGTCGTCAGAAAAATACCCGAGCTGCTGGGTGCGTGAGAGATCGAGCGTACCACTGAAGTAGTCCACACGACCATCGGCACGCGAATTTAAAGGATCGTTGTTTGAGTTGGCACCCAGCCCTGGAATACCCATGCTGATTTCGAGCAAAGCTGTATTCAGGCCACCAAAGTCATCTACTCTGTCGTAATCGGCACCTAACCGCAAAGATCGGATGCGATCGCGAGACAATAGCGTGTTCAGCGCGGTCGTTTCAGAATCGCGCGCCTCGATCCGCCCATAAACGTAGAGGTTTTGGTTGCGACTTCTGATGGCTGGATACCGTAATTCAGCGTAGCCGGTGAAGGATTCGGATTGCAAGTCGATTGCCTGGAAGGCTGCAGTTCCTGGCTCCGCCCGCGACCCGCGCAGCCCAAACAAGAGCCGAAGGCCTTGAGCGTTCAGAACGGCTTCGTGTTCCAGTTCTCCGAACAGGAGTTCACGGTTGAGCGATGCGTTCGCAAATCGAAGGCGCGTTTGGCTGTTAAGGTGCAAGACGTTGTTGAAGCTGGCGGAAAGCTCCATTTGGAACGGCCCGATTGCATCGGAGCCTCGATTGTCCAGGGTGAACGACAACGCGACTGGACGCTGTTCTTCTGTATCCAAAACCACGGTGGTGGCACCCTGCGTTTCGTCTGAACGACGCAGCACCGAGCGCACCTGCATTCCGGGAAGGTCGTCGGCCAGAAGAAGTTCCCGCTCAAGTCTCGCGTTGCTGATAGGCCGTTCCCGCGTCAGGGTTTCGCCGTGCTCGCGAAGTATGGCATTCTCACGTGCGCGCTCATCATCAATCTCGACCCGGTCGACAAATCCCTCGACGATTTGGATGTTAATGATGCCATCCGAGCCGATCTCCTGGGCAGGTACGATTGCGCGGGACAGGGGGTAGCCTTGCTGGCCATAGTAGGCGGTGATCCGGTTCGCCAACGCAAAGATCGCCGTCACCGGCACCTCTGTATCGAGCAACATTTCGTAAAACTGACCCAGCTCTTCTTCACCAACCACAGTGTTGCCGATGATCCGAACACCACCCAGCCTGAGAGTGATTGCCTCCGCTGCTAGTGGCGCATCAAGCGGATCGAACGCTGGTAAGATACGGCCAGGCTCTGAGAGCGGCGGCCTGCGCTGCTCAAACCGCTCATCTACTTGCTCAATCTCAGCTTGGGCAAACGCGCTCGTGGCAAGCGCGAATGTTGACAATCCAAAAACGGTAGTCAGAAGGAATTTTTTCAAAACATCACCCCAAGTGCTTATACACGAGACGTTGAGCGACGAGATTGTTTTAGTCAAGGTTGTTTACGGCTTGAAAAGCACCACGCTCCGATCTTGTTGCAGAACGAACAGTGCTGGCAACCCTGACGAAGGCTGCTTCACTCAAGCGTGGTGCTGCTGCGGGTTCGATGGCTGGTTCAGAGACACGCCAGTGGAGCCCGAAAGGCCGGGTGCGAATGAAATACGCTCGACAAGGGGCCAAGGACGCTTCCGCATCGCGACGTAGTCTTAGGAGTAGTTTGCATCGGCGGCGGACCAGCGCTGCGGTTGACTTGCTCCCACAATAAAAAAAAGCACCCACTTTTCAGGGGGACTTCTAAAACGTTGACTCAGCGTTGACTCGTTTTTGCACGACCTATACACAAGTGTTTTTGTCGAGTTCCAACCATTTGGAATGGTTAGGATTTTTGGTTGCGGGAGTTGGATTTGAACCAACGACCTTCAGGTTATGAGCCTATGCACCGGGGTTTTCACTTATCTTTTCAATTCAATAGCTTAGATAACACGCCTTTGAAATCAAAAAATATAATGGGCGGCACTCGGTTGCTATGGACGGATTCCGAAGGATTTCAGCGGATTGGAACGGGGCAAAATTGCATACGTGGGTTGAGGTGGCGTTGAGGTGAAACGCACTGATCTGTTCCACACATAATCGCCGCGCGGACCCGAGAGACCTGAGCCAACCGCCGGTCGCCCTGTCGCGCGGCATTCTCCGAAGCGGCCACTCAGGCCCGGCGCAGCGACTGACCGCAGCCAGCCCCCATTGCGGCGGTCATGCAGGGTGCAGCACCGGCCATGCTGCGGGTACGAAATGAATGGCGCCGTGAGCGGTAGGTCAGCGGACAAATCCCCCATTCCGCAAAAGAGTGTGGACGTCCGCTTCGGTTGGTGAGTCGCTCGGCTATACATTTTTGCATCGCTGACATATGACGTCATGAATTCGTGTTGCCTCATGGAGTTTATTGTATGGCTGTCGGCGCTCATGGCGATTTTCTCGGGCACGATGAGCGCGATGTTGCAGACATGAACCGTGCGGAACAAATCGAGATGATGGTCGATTGGTTCAAGTTTCACTTCGAGGATCCAGCGAACGACACGCCGTATTCTAAGGATCAAGGCGGATACGTCTTTCTTTGGGGAGGTCCGTTCGACGCAGACGAACAGATTCAGGCAGAGTTCTCAGACACTGTAGAATTTGACACCATGCAGGCCGCCGTTTCGCAAATACAATCGGACGGGACGTTCGACTGGGCTCCTACCACGCAAGGCAGCTTTTACGAACACCCGGAAGAAGAGCAAGATGATTACGGGAAGGCGGGCAGCGGGGTATTTGAGGAGGGAGTGTACGAAGATGGGGTTTATGAGGCAGATCAGGATTTCACTGAGCCATCACTGAACGAACCCGAGGCCCGCGATTTGGTGATCGAAAAACTCGATCAACTTCAGCGGCAGATGGCTCCCATCATCGCCTACATCGAAGAAGAGCGACGGAGGCCCCCGATGATGGGGCACAACAACCCGCCAGAAGAGCTCGAAATCTTCCATGAGGTGTCCCGAGACGAGTGGCTGGAAACCCGTGATGCCGTAGCTGCCGCCCAAGCTGAGACAGACTCCGAAAATCCCGACCGGCGCGTCCTTGCACGATTAGCGACGTTACTGAAAACGGTTACACGGAAGCTGGTGAAGACCGGAGTTTGGATCATAGGCGCAGCTGCGGCTGGGGTAATTGGCACTGCGGCTGGCGGGATGATTTTCGACAGAGCAAACACAATCGAAATACTCAACGACAGTTCAAATGCGATCCAGACTTGGATCTCAACTTTGCCACCTCCGTTTTGACGCACTCAATAGCTTCGCTCTCTGATCGCGCGACAATGTAGACGCAGAGAAGAGCCACATGCCGCCCTTCGGAGACTTCGGTAGTCGCCGCAGCATCATGCACGTTGGGCTCCTTCCTGCCTTGCGGAGGTGCAGCGCGCTTATCGCCGCCTTCGCCGGTTGCCAGCGCTTCATCAGGCTACCGCAGCCAGCCCCTTTGCGAACAGACTTGCAAGGCGCAGCATATGTCGGGCCATCGACACGAAGGGCGAGAAGCGGTCATTTTTGCAGTTAGCACAGAGTATCTGAATCGGTGCCACTCCAACGATCTAAGGAGCCTGTATTGCCAACTATCAGCGCTGCTTCGATGCAGCCTCGTTCGGAATAAATCCGGCCCGCTCGGACGGGTTAGCGTCCGCCCCGGCGAAGAGCTGCAGATTCAGCATACTGTGAAGATCCTCAGCAGGCTCTTTGTTCTCTAGGACGATGACTTGCAGAGCAGGATCCAGATTGGATAGGGCGTTCCAAAACATCGGTTCGATCCGAACATCGATCTTGTCCTCTTCCGTCGGCTCTTGTTTCGGGGTGTCGCGTCGCTGCTTCACGGTAGTCAAAGGAGAGTCGAGGATCAGGAAGCCCGGATGAGGAGTGCGCATATCGCGGCAGTATCGTAGGAGTGCCACGGAGAAGGCTGCGTGCAGGACGGCGCGTAGTCCCTTGCCATGAGATCGCCGCGGCTTGCCATTGACCTTGATGTCGTATCGGTCCCGATCTTCCTCGAACTCCACTCGCACGTTGTCGGCCCAAGACCATGTTTTGAGAACTGCTTCCACCTCTTGGCAGAACTTGGTGAGAGCAACGGGATCGAGCGGAGCCCACGTCTGTTTGGACTTCGACTTAGGAAGCTGTCCCTCCAGTTCCTGCTTCATATTCCTTAGTCGCGCACGTTGCTCCATGTCATCCTCGACGGACTGGAGGTGGAGACGACGGCGGACGAGGTCGTTTAAGGTAGCCTGCGTCCGCTGCCGCCCAGGAGCAAGAACCTGATCTAGACGCGCGTCGATTTCTTCAAGCCGTGCGCCCGCCCTCGCGCGACTGTCTTTGGCCGTGGTACGGCGAGCCTCAAGATCAGCGATCGCCGCACCGAGATCGTTCTGCAGGCCCCGAATCTTTCCCGCCTCTGCGACGGTGGCCTCCCGCACCTTGGACGCGTCCATTGCTTCGCCATCCGCGCCTTCGTGCCCGTGAGGCTCGGTGCCCAACCTCTGCCCGCATAGGGGGCATGAGGTGTCTTGGAGGTGCTCGAAGTAGTGTGCCCCCTCCGATAAAAAGTCGAGGCGCTGCAAATCGGACGTATAGCGTTCGTCGAGTAGGCGATAGCGAACCAGCATGCCGTCGATCGCAAGGATCTGTGTGTCGGCCCGGACCCGGCGTTCGTTCTGCTCGGCACGCTCGTCGCGCAGCGCCGCGCGTTCCTTTGCATTCATTTCTAAGGTGTTTGACAGATCGCCAATCGTCGCGGTGAGGCGTTCGACGCTGTCCGCTTCGTCGACCTCCTCGTGGGCTTGCAGTCGCTCCTCTGTAGGAGCGAGCATTTCGTCGACTACACCGATCTTGGCCTTGATCTTCGCCTTTGTCAGTTCCGCGCGCTCACGCGCGACAATGCCAGCGTCATCCTTCCCCGTCAGGAGATAGGAAAACATCCGCTTGGCCGGGGTCATGTCGTAGCCGGTCGGGATGATTGGTGAGCCTTCCGCGATGATTCCGTCCTCGTTCACGAGGAAGGCCGGAATGAGCGTCCTGATTGAGAGCCGTTGGGTGTTTCCGTCGTTGTTCTTTCTCAGTTGAACTTCGCTACCCATTCCAAAGAATGGCAGCACGCGGAAAGTCACATCAGGGGCTTTCTGCTGACCTCTGCGACGGGCAACCAGCACCTCGGCGCCGCTTGAAGCGGACGGCCCCCCATCACCTTCCTCCTCTGCATTCGCTTCGCCGTCGCCCCCTTCGTCGCTCCGAAAGATATCTGCGATGGATTTGGTGTGGGCCCGGACATCACCACCACTGAGATGACGTTCGAGGGTCAAAACATGCTCGCCGTCGCGAAACTCCACCCAGACGGATTCATAGTCGGCTGCTTCGTCGATCACCTTCGTGAGTTCGTCTGCCCCAAGCACGTAATCGACCAAGCGGAGCAGGTAGCTCTTCCCGGTGTCCGAGTCCCCCGTCACGACGTTGGGTCCGGGCGAGAAACATATGAGCGCGTCTTCGACACTGGCGCCGGTCAGCCGAATCTGTGCGAGATACGCCATCAGACTTCGATATCGCCGATAGCCGCAAGGGTCTCGAATTCGGTGCCCCACGCCCCAACTCGTTCGGCCATGAACGCCTGCACTTCATCGTCCGTCCGGGTACCGAATGTGTCGACTATCCATCCGGCTCTTTTCTGCATTTCCGTAGCGTAAGGGGTCTTCAGGAGACCGATGAAAGCGGAAGTCATCTCAGAGCCTACGTAGGTAATACCATCGGCCGTGAGCTGTTTTGTCACGAGTTCGCGGGCGAACATCAGATCCATGCCGGTCTGAACGAGATCGCGTTTTACGACCCATTCGGCTCCCCGGTCCGGTACTGCTGGGTGCAGGCTCTCTGGGCCGTTTTCAACGTCACCGGAGTGAACGAGCAGGTAATCGTAGCTGATCAGCCTCTGGAGGTCGCATCGCGCCGGGCGGCAAGCCGCGAGCACAAACAGGAGCCGCAATCCGCATTCCAAAGGCGTGTTGAAGGGGCGCGGCAGCTTGCCGCGGCGTTTGCAAGCCGCGCTCTCAATCATCGTCGCACCACGACACATCGCGCTCGTTAGCCAAGTGGTGGCATACACCTTCTCGGTCGAGCGCCGCCATGTATGGCTCGAGCACATGCCCCGGGATTTGCTGCGCCTGCGCCGCCTTGATTGTCTCAATCAGCCGAGCGTGGCCGCTAGCCGCCGCACCGGTGTAGTGGTGGTAGAGGCCATCCTCGAACTCGTTCAGCAAATCTTCAAAGTATTCTACCCTCTCCATATTGTCGCGGGCGAGTTCCTTGAGACCCTCGGCGCTGTAGAACGACAGACGCGAGCGCTTGTATAAACGGCGCGGCACGGCGGTACTCGGCAAATCGGACTCGCAGGTCACCGCGCCATCAGTCATCTCAGAGATTACGTCGAACAGGCGTCGAACGTACAGGCGTTCCTTCTCCGCCACCTGCGACGGCGGATCAGCAGGCTTGGGACGATCAATCAACGGGGCCCCGAAGACAAGCGCATGATAACGTGTATGACCATGCTCGGCGATCAGCTCCAAGGGCTGCTTCGCTCGCACAAACGAAAAGTCCTGCTTCTCCACATAGTCGCGGAATGCTCCATCCAGTGCGATCGTCTTCTTGGAAGTGATCTTTTTCGCGCACTGCAAGTCCCAGTTCTTAATGAGGTAAGCCTTTAGCTTGCCAGGCTCGTCGATCATATCTTGCAGTTCACCGGTGACGCCTTTGCGGGTGACAAACCAGTATTCCGAGGGGAGAGTGTAATCGCCGCGATGCGCGTAGTACAGAACCTTGGCGATCTCTGCGACCGCGATGCCGGGACCAATCGGTTTGGCGTAGCGCTTAGCTTGATACAGCTTCCAGTGACGCTCTGGTGTCCCTGGGTGGCCAAACCAGACAACGATGTCGCGGCCCTTATCTCCGGCCCCGCCTCGCTGCTGCACATTATCGACACCAGACACCACCTGCTTCAAATAGCCTTCGGCCCATTCGAGAATGAAGCGTTCGAACTCATCTGCGCTGAATAGGCGCAGCCGATCAAGGGGATTGACAGGCAGGCCCTGACCCAGGCCAAGGAGGCGCGCATTTGCGCCCGGCCAACTCGTTGGAGCGTCGAGAGGGACGGTGACATCTTCAGTCGAGATCGCATTCTTGTGGGGCATGGAGATGTCGTCGTTCGTTTGCATCCCGCTGCGCCTCTCCACCAATAGAACCGTCCAAGAAACCTTGCCGATTTACCGCCACTTTTCGACATATGCTCAAAAGCCGATGAACCAGTCAAGTCGATCGTCGACGATGGCGTATGGTGCTCACGCATCGGAAATTGACCACACGGCGGTTTTCTTTGCCAAGTTGTACTTCATAAATTACTTCACGCTCGGTTTGCCGTTGCCATCGGCATTGGGGCCTACTTCCGGCTAGGGATCTACTAGCGTACCGCAGTGCGGCGTCTGAACGTGTTGCGAACGACAACTATGGGCCGGTCACGTCATGAAGGGCGCCGAGCGTTCGCAACTTTGCACCGGCAGATCCCTGCGCATCACGGCCATTCGAGCCTGATGCGGCAAAGGTCAGTTCCAGCCTACACCCGACCGGAACGCCCCTCCCCACGTCAATTCCGGTCTCTGCCTGAATTCCGGTCCTGCCGCCATGCTTTGCTTGATACGGGCGCGAATCCACGCCTCATGTCAGGACGAGCAAAGGGGAGCAATCCATGGTCAACAGGATGAAACTGAATGAGAAAAACGTCCGCGAGGCCGAAAACCTCGGGCGGGACTACCAGATCTTCGATACCGACGTGCGGGGGTTCTCGATCACCATATACCCCTCGGGCAACCGGGCGTTCGCCCTGGATTACCGGATTGGCGGGCGGCAGCGGCGGATGACCATCGGGCGCTGGCCGGAATGGAATACGGTGGCCGCGCGCGAACGCGCCAAAGAGCTACGGCGCGACATCGACGAAGGCCTCGATCCGCTCAGCCTGCGCGAATCGGCGCGTGAGGCCCCTCGCGTCAGCGACATGATCACGCGCTACCTGGAAGAGCACACCCCGCACCTCGCCCCCCGCAATGCCGC
>Ga0307971_1002072_pt1 | contig 10068 bp, 14 predicted proteins | sample OrgLakmetagen714_FD_201820 | JGI IMG/M metagenome (GOLD analysis project Ga0307971, IMG submission 201820) | Saline water microbial communities from Organic Lake, Antarctica - #714 | ecosystem: Environmental > Aquatic > Non-marine Saline and Alkaline > Saline | place: Antarctica: Organic Lake... | reverse complement strand
TCCTTGCACTACCTGCGCACGATGTCCCTCCTGATCTTCATTTAAGCTATGCTTGCTTTCTCTGTCTCTTTTCGTGAATCGTATGTGCACTCACGGCGGAATAACAACATAGGTGGACGCAAGTGGTGCAGCATCGCAAGTGATCCTCGCCATTGCCTCGCTCGAGGCCAAGATCAGTGCTTCTGCTTTGACCGCACGAGACCCGTACGGCTTCGGAAAGCAGGTGGGTCTGCAAGTAGATTCTAAACTTCTTGTTTGCGTGTACGTGGACAGAAAATACCCAATTCTGTGGGATGCGCCTTTCGTAATCTTTGCACCAGAGACGTGCATTATTAATGCTAGGACTAACGTTATCACCGCTACAATATCAGGCAAGCCGCCTCGCTCGCTTAGCTTTAATTGCCAAGCAACTTGGCGGCGCTTCTCATCCTGCAACAGTGACAGCTGCTGCAGCTCTCAGCGAAGGCCTCGCTCCTTGGCTCGAAGGCAAAAATGCCGACCCACTGGTGCGAGTGTACAATTAGGAGAATATACGCACGCATGCGTCGCAACGTGGAAATATCGAATAGAACCCTTTCAATTTTGTGTTTTCTTCTTTTCCCCCACTTGTCCTTGTAGAATATTTGCTTGGTGAACCAATGACCAATGATTGCTTCAGTAATAGTTGCATACCTAATGCTGCTTCTTTGTGCAATCTAACAAACGTAACGACCAAACCAAACAGCTCTATGACTCGACCTGGGGCGGCCTCGTGAGCTCCGACGGCTTCGCTGATTCCATGGCGGATTTCGGCAACGGGTGGTACAACGATCACCACTTCCACTACGGGTACCTCCTATATGCGACAGCTGCTGCCGCTGACCTCGATCCGACTTTCCTCACTGAGCACTCAAGGCTTTGGAGTGGCAGCAGCAGCAGCAGCAGTGGCAACACCAACAAGACCAGTACAGTCCCTGTATCGTTCTCTTCGTCGCCACCTTCAACTTCATCTTCGTGTGCAGCAAACCCTAGCTGCGCTTCCCTAACCCTTGAAGGTCTCTGCTGCCCCACTGCTGCTGGAGTTAACCTAGGATGCTGCAATAGTGGTGGCGATACCAGCAGCAGCAGCAGCAGCAGTCATCAGGCAGCTTCACATCGAAGCCTTCGCGCCTCACCAGCAACAGTGAAAAACGCAACAGCAAGAAGAAGAACCAGTACAACAAGCTCTGCAACAAGCGTCTTGGAAGAGCCGTTGAATTGCCAAACGCTGGAGGCGCTGCTTGCGCTCGTGTGGGATATTGCCAACCCACCCAACGATGGAGCATCAAGGCAAGCTACTAGCCCTACTAGAACGGCTGGTAATGGTACGCCACTACTGCAAGCAACCTCTTCTTCACTGTTTCCTGTAGCGCGGCACAAGGACTTCTACGATGGCCACTCGTGGGCGTCGGGTCTGTTCCCGATGGCCAACGGCAAGTCGCAAGAGTCGGTGTCTGAGGCGGTGAACGCTTATTACGGTGCGACGCTACTAGGGCACGTTGTTGCTACACGCCTCAAAGAAGGAGAGACTGCAACGACATCCGCAACAACAGCTCAGGGCAACCATGGTCCTGGCAGCAGCCGTAGCAGTAGTAGTGGCTGTACTGCTGCAAGTAACGTCACCGTGTGGGAAGAGGTTTGTAGAAGTACTATTGTTTTATCATAATCATTTCTGTCTCAGTGAATGATACTCCCATGTCTTTCATTTAATCCATCTGATTGTTGCCCTTAAAGCTTTGTCCTCCTCTGTTTTATAGGTGCGCGACTTTTCGCGCTTGCTCTTGGCCATGGAGGTCGCAGCTGCGCAGACGTACTGGCAGATGGGCTCCAGAGCTAGCAGCAGCAGCACTCTGAGCAGTAGCAGTAGGAGCGATGGCGTGTACCCGCCGGTGTTTTCCGCCAATGGCATGGCCGGAGTGGTGGGCAGCACTGACGTGAGCTCACAGACCTGGTTCGGGGCTGCACCCGAGTGAGTCATACATGCACGCTCATTCGCATTCCCCTTGAAACATCAGTATACAACAGTACTATCAGCATATGCATGTTGAAGTCGAAATAATAAAGTGGAAATCGATTTCCTGCTCCTCAAACTGAAATCGGCACAAGATGGGTACTTAAAGGGGCTGCGTAGTAAGTGCTTTTCATTTATTACCTATCCTCTCTTTTCTAGGTATGCCCACTGCATCAATTTGTTGCCTTTTACGCCGGCCACGGAGCAATTGTTGCCCCTTGAACTTGCGCGCTCGGATGCACCAAGCCTCCTGGCATCATGGGCACAAAGAGGCACTGAAGGCGGAGGCTGGGCGCCTGATACAACAATCACTGCGGCAGGTGCTGTAGGTGCTGCAGGAGCAGGAGGCGACACCAACACAAGAGAAGTGCCAGCTGCTCCTGCGCCTTCTTCTTCTTCTTCTTCATCAGATCAGGCGTTACTGCCACCTGTGCAGGCCCAGTGGGGTGGGCTGGTGCTGGCAGAATGGGCGGTGGCGAATCCTCAAGCAGCTTGGAACGCCCTTCTGGAGCTTTACGGCACACCTCGAGGCAGCGATAGTAGTGCCAGTAGCCAAGCCCCGCCTCCGTTGGATGCTGGTGAAAGCCTCAGCAATTTGCTGTACTGGGCAGCCACAAGACCTTTCGAGCCTTCTTGAGAAGTGTCCAATCTACAAAAGGCGCTTCGCAGTTCCAATTGTTGTCACGTATTCGTTCTATGTGTGTGCTTCTTTAATATCTATCAAGAAAATAAAAGGGCACCGTAGTAATCGTACTTCTATGTCGAGACACCGAAATTACCTGACCAGTCCAGCTGTCCAGCCCACAGCCCCCTAATTCACCCGAGTGAAAATTAACCTCGCAGCTCGCAGCAGTAAGGAAGACCTTAGGCCAAAGCCAGGTCCTTCTCAGGTTAATGAATAATAGGGAACTCGCACTCACAGTGGTACTTGAACTCAAACAAGTAAGTCCTGGTGCTTAGCGAGCCAAGTACAAACCCAGATGGCGCAGTAGCAAAATTATCCAAGGTGCGCGCCGCGATGCGTGATACGTTGTACAAGAATTGAATTGTCGTATAAGCACGAGCACAAGGGACAGAGGCTTCAAACTGCCATGGGGAAAACAATATACAATATACACAGGGGTATAGCTGGGCTATCTCTTTTTTTTCTATCCATAAAAGGCAAGTCGCACACTCGCGCGATAACGGGATAAAATTCCCCCCTCAATGATTGTTTTCTTCAGCATCGAGGTCGGCCCTTCTCAAGTGGCGCTGAAACTGGAAAGCTCGGTAAAAACAGAAGCCCCAGATGCAAACGGTGAAAAACAAACTGGTCACAGCCGTGCTCACAGCGTCCGGACTGTTGTAGCTGCTCACACCCATGTCGTCATCACCGTTGTTTGCTGAATCGTCGCCTCCTCCATCGCCATCGCCGCCGGTCCCGTCGCCGCTATCACCACTGCTGCTCCCAGACTGTTTCGCGGCCACAGCGCGTATCACGCCAAACACGTCGGTGGCGACATAAAGCACGCCCACGACTACGAGGCCCTGGCAGTACTTGCTCACGTGCTCCTGACAAATGCCGTTTTAACAACGCCCAAGGGAAGTAAATATACGTATAATGAAAAGGCAGCTCTAAGGAAAAACATGAAACAGGCTTCTGGGTACACATCTATACGATAGCGGCTATTATATCTACTCGTAAGAGTATTGTCAAGATACAAGAGCAAGATGCAAGAGCAAGAGGGCTATACCTGGTCAAGAGTGGAAGCCCCACGGAGGCCAGTGAGGCCCACAGCAACGCCCAGCACGTTCACTCCTGCCTCCAGGCCTAGACTGAACCATTGGCCAGAATCAAGCCGAGCGAAGAGCGCATCGAGCAAGTATACCGCTAGCGTTAAGCTAGTGTAGCGAAGAGGTTCAAACGAAAGCAAAAATGAGGAGAAGAGCAAAGCAGTAGACGGTGCATTTCCAAGCTGAAGAATTGAGGAAAATACATGCAGGAAGGGTACATGCTAAAGAATGCTTCTGATCAGTTACAAAAACGGCAAACAAGGAGTTCTAAGGGAACCATGAAAAAAAGTTGGGCAAAAAAAGTAAATGCATAAACAAATAAAGAAAAATAACGAGGGTTATCCTCACACTTGTCACACGCACAACAAGCGCACCTGTTCATAACGGAGACAATCAAAAGAAGCGATGCGAGCACTTTGACACGCGCACGGTATTCTTGCAAGTCCGTGTCGCCGCTGAAGCTCATTTCCATGGCCACTGCGCCACCGCCATTGCCTCCATCGTTGCCCGTGGTGCCATGAGGCATGGTCACTGCCGCCAACTGCGCGCCTCGACTGCCACCCACGGCCACCGTCTCGCTCGTGTCGGGCAATAACCCTGCGCCTTCCGCACCTTGCCGCGCAGGTGAACTAGCGTTGTTTGCCACAGGGCGCACAAAGAGGTGCACTACCGTGTTCGGTTTGACTTTGGCGTCCATCAGGGACTGATTGTCGTCACTAAGTTGACGCCCGCCGTAGATCAGCCGCTGCCGCCCCGCTGCGTGCCCGGAAGATTTTTCTAAAGTTGTCTTCAGGCTTCCTACGGTGCTACTCGCTGGAACCTTAACTTTAAACGTTTTCCCCTGCGACAATTGACCCATGGGGAGTGGGAAGGGGGCAGAAATCAACACAGTTAGCAAAGGTTGGAGACTGTGCAAACCCAAAGACACATAAAAAAGTGAAAGAATACTTGAACGGGGACATTTCTCGAACCTGCAAATCTAAACATCTCAGATCCATCATGTCTTCTTCCTCTTGCTTTGTAGCGGTCGTTCCGGTGCCTTTCTCAACGTCGTTGTCGTCCTCAGTGTCAGAATTTTCGACGAGTGGGTTCCTCGTAGATGATTCACCTCTGCTTTTATCGTCCTCGGCTGGTTGCCTATCACTCGAACGCTGGCTGGTGAGCTCAAAATCAGGCGCAGTCCCATCCGCGACTGCCGTATAGTTAGGTCTCCGTGCACTCATGGCTGCCTTTCTAACTCAAGTATTCCGCTTCAGCCCTTCAGTGGTCTACTACTACAGTAGTCTAGCTAGTCGTCTCAAGCCTCAAGCCTCAAGCCGCAACATTCTTTTGGAATTTTTAGTTCTTTTCGACCCAAAGTCATGCCCAAATGTGATATTTCTGTGTTGTCGTCGTGATGAATCGTGAATCGTGAACGATGCAAATATTCCTCGAAACGGCAAAAGCGTAATAACATTTTTCACGGAGTGCTTAAGACAACACGAACGCATTTGCTCCCACGGTGACGTGCACGAGGAATCACTCTGGTCGCGGAGATTGTGCTCCTAATCATCACCTAAAAATAGTCTAGTTTACGTATTTCAACTTATATTTTGGGCATGGATGCGCCTAATACGGCTCAAGGCGCCTCAGCTCCTGATGCTGTGAATCCATTCCAAGATGCTGCACCTGAAAAGCCTGCTGAGCCTGCTGCTGCCGTTGCTGCTGCTACAGCAGAGCCTACTGGTGGGCAAGCTTCCGAGGTTGCAGTAGGAGCGGCAGGTCCCTCAGATACAGAAGCGAAGCTGAACCATTACAAAAAACTCATCACGCAGAGCCGAACCATGCTCCAGAACTACCAAAAGCAAGTGGCCGAGAAAGAGCGCGAGAAGCAGGTATGAACCTGCGACTAGCGGCGAATAATTAATAGTATACTGACTTTGAGGTGGCAGCTGTAGTGGTAGAGATACAATGATTGTTTTATTAAAGTGTCTCCTCGGTAAACTGATTTCATGCCAGCGATGCATTATTATTCACTTCTCCTCCTCCATTTCTCTCCACGGGACTGTCACGTTAGGCGGCGGTGCTAGAAACCACAGACCTACGCACGAAGTTGCAGCGAGCCGAAGCCGTAGCGCTCAAAGCCTCGCAAGAACTGCTGCAGGTGAAGCAACAAGCGCAACAGCAAGCCAGCGCGGGTGGCAACGGCGGTGGCAACAGCAGCGCAGGCAATAGTGGCGGAGCTAGCGCTAATAGGAGGCCTGCGCGAGCCTTACGCCGCGTAGAAGATGGCGAAGGCGGCAGCTGGCTCCTGTTTGAATTCGAAGGCGGGGTGCGCGAGTGGCGGCGCTTCTCTGACGAGGTTAATGGACTTTGTGATGTTTTCAAATCATATTTAAACCGATTCATTCCTACGTGTAATTTTACGTGTAATTTATTTTGTTTCGCAGCACCACCTCAGAATATATCCATAAATAAAGTTTGCTGCGTTTTCCATGACGTACCTTGCAATCTCCACCATGCTACATTGCCATTATCTTTTCCTCTTTCTTTTGTGTCATGTCTGTCTGCAACTCTGTTTTTGCTTTCCGACTTATCGTCGCTGCTGCCTGTGTACCGCGTTCTTATGTGCAAAGGTTGCCATCGCGGACTTCATTCGCCGTGATTCGGGTGAACCCATTGCGCTGCCCGCGGCCTCCTTATCCCCCGAAGAGTCCCGTGCCACTCAAATGGAGGCCGAAGCCGCGGTGGCGAGAATCACCGACGAGTTCCGTCGCTACCGCGTCAAGGCCGAGGTGAGCCGCAAGCAACGGGACGCCGAGGTAAGGCAGGCCAAGCATGCAGCAGTGGCCGAACAACAGCGCCGCATCGACGGGCAAGGCGGTGGGAGCATTAGCGGTGGTGGTGGCAGTGGTCTTGACGGTAGTGGAGGTGGCAGCGGTGGGAGCAATTCGAGGAATGCCCTTGAAGAGCAGCTTTTAACGCTGCAAGAAGAATCCGAGGTAGGTCTCATGTTGGCACTCTAGGTAGGGTTTAATGGTATCATAGTGGAAAGGTTTACTACTGCCAGTAAATTGGATAACTACCTTAAGTGCATAGATCAAGGAGATACTTGGTTTTGAACAATTCTTATTTTTTCCGTGAAGGTCGCCACGTTTCCATTACTGTACTGTGTGACTGGTTAAATGTGTCTCAATATACTTTTTTAGGCGCAAGCAGCGCAGTTGCGAAGCTCTATGGAAGCGTTGCAGACTGAAATCGCGCAGCTGAAGGCCAACGGAGCCGAAGCTACTTTAGCGATGCAGTGGCGCGAACGCTACGACGCGGTGTGTGCTGATGTTTTGATTTGTTAGATAAAGAAAAGATGGCGAAGTATGTGATTATGTTGTAAATGAGACTCATGGGGGATGGCGGAAGGCGAATGAGGTGGAGTACAAAATTTTGATTGGTGTGGATTTTTACTTTTTGATCAAGCTTCTACTTGTGATGAATGATATGTCTGGCATACCTCTCATTTTGTGTGAGGTACATGTAATGACACACATTATCTCCTTTCTCCTGCTCCCTCTTCAAGGTGAGCAAAGAAAAAGCGGAATTAGTCGCAAAGCTGAAAGCAGCAACCCGCCCAGAAGACGCCTATCTGCCTAGCCCGGGCGGTGCTAACAGCCCTTACGCGAGTGGGAGCAGCAGCAGCGGCCGGCCACCGCCGTCGCCGTCAGCTGGGGCTGGAGGTGGCCCTGACTCACCGCGCACTCAGTCCGCCGCAGACATGGCCCGACGCTTTAATGAACTCCGAGAAGAGTACCGCATGTACCGGTAAGGGGTTCTACTGGCACCAAATAGCGAGCTGCATGTGTGCACATGGGTTATAGCCCCCATATTTTCTTGTGGTGTTCATGTCATTCTCTACTTTGCTGTTCATCAATCTACTTTTTTCTGCATGAAAAAACTGCACATAATAGAGAACACGTGTCAACCCTCCCCACTTGAATGGCAATCATCTGCACGTGTATTAAGTTCTTCTTCTTTCTTTCTTTCTTTCTTTCTTTTTCACAGGAAACGAGCGATGGAAGCGTTAGCCGAGAAAGAAGTCGCCGTGGCGCATTTGTCAGGCAGAACCCCGAACCACGCCGTCCCTTCCCTTTTGACCCGGTATGCAATATGCAGTAGCTGGCACATATGATCCACTGCTCGCTCTAGCCTTCGCACAGATATTGCATGCCACATTTGAATCTCCCCTCTTCTCGCTCTGTGCTTGTACTTCCACACCAGGTCCTCATCTACGATGCCGGATGACCCGAAGTTGCAGTATTTGAAAAACTTGATGCTCAAATACTTATGCACCGACGAAGGTGCCGACGCAAAAGACCACATGGAGAGGGCGATTACTACCATTCTTCAATTCACTGAAGCGGTGAGAAGAAGGAGATGGTCGAAGTGGGAGGAAGTTGATTACTATGAGGGGTGCCTATTGGAAGAGTATCACCGCGTTACTCGATTTGCTGACTTTTCCTTTTCATTTGTACATGGCTTTTCGTGATGTTCCAGGAGCGGTCTTTCGTGGCTGAGCGCCGCGCTGATGCCTCTGCTGCTTGGCTCACGAACTGGCTACCCACGAATGCTATAGCGGGGGCGCCACCGTAGGGTGGCGCATAGAGCAATCCTCATAGGGCTGTCTGTCATTGACGGCAATGATAAAAACGGAGATGGATGTATTTACGGACAGGCCCATGTGCGAATTCTGATTTCTATTATTTTGCTTTCGCACGTGATGGTCGCACAGTTATAGCTGATAGTAACGAATTTTCTGACATAGGCCATACTTCCTCTACAGAAATTCACTACGTATGTATTTAGATGTTACGTGTCACGTGCTACGATTCTGCCCGAAGAATTGGCTTCTGCGTTACTTGGTTTTGTGTTTGTTCGTTATTCGTGTTCGTTGTTCGAGATCGGAGTTCGAGTTCACTTAAACTTATAAACTTGAAGTCTTATAGCTTCATTTGACACAGGTCCCGAGGGGCAAGAATAAGAAGGCCAACATAAAAAGCAATTCAGCTCAAAACAAGAAGCTAATCAGGCACGCATGCTATTTCACTCCCCGTCGTTCGTAAACCTATAAGCCTATAAGTCTATAAGTATAAGTCGGGATCTTATTCCGAAGAAAATTACGACGCACGACATGTTTACCAACGATGGGTGATGTTCTTATGTGCTGCTGCACTTGAGTTCCCTGGTTCTTCTTATCGATCTTCTTATTGCCAGTTACTAAGTTTGTTGGTCTATAGTCCACTTGCATCAGTCCAGTTGCAGGATTCTGGATTTTGCAGACCCTGACCCTGTTCTCAAGTACGTACGTGTGCGATACCGTATTTACCTCACGTCACTTTGCCAAAATATACGGGTACAGTCACCCTTCGTACGTCTGGCCGCAACTCGTAGCAAGCAAAAAAACTTTTCACAAAATCATCATGGTGAGCGCCCCGGGGTTCACCCATTTCAACGTCCTTAGCGCGGATGTTATGACCCTTTAAGACACCCAGAAGTCTTTCAATGAATATTTGACATTCCTGCAGTGTCCTGGGTGCAGGGCCCACCGTTCAATCGTGGCTCAACAGGGACTCGCCAAAATACCTGCGTAAGATTGGACGAATGGCTTACATTGGTTTTGCTCCTTTTCTCTTCAGGCATCCGAAGCTTCTAACTGCGCCATTGTGGGCATGTGCAACCCGCTGCTGGACATCAGCGCGGTGGTGCCAGCTGAGCTCCTCACCAAGTACAACGTGAAGGTACGCAACAATCGCATCTTTCCTCTCTATCCTCATTCAAGGTTTCGCAGAGGATGAGCCAGAATGCCTCAACCAAGTGCCCCGCGCTTGTCTTCGAAAATCACTGAATCTGTTCTCATATAAGACTCCATTTCTACTCACTTTCGTAAAAAATTCCGCGGTTGGATCGTGATTTACCCTGCATGTTGTCTCCTGCTCACCTCGTACGCTTTTTTGCTCACAAAAATGCATCCACAAGTAGGCGGGCGATGCGATCCTGTGCGGCGACGAGCACAAGCCCGTGTACGCGGAGCTGGTGAAGGACTACAAAGTGCAGTACATTGCGGGCGGCGCAGGCCAGAACTCGATGCGCGTGGCGCAGTGGATGCTCAACACTCCCGGCAAGACCGCGTACTTCGGCGCGGTGGGCAAGGACGAGTACGCCAAGACCATGAACGACCAAGCCTCCACGGACGGTGCGTTCAAGAATTTATGAAGTCTTCTATTCCATGTGCCTCT
>Ga0307971_1002071_pt1 | contig 10070 bp, 9 predicted proteins | sample OrgLakmetagen714_FD_201820 | JGI IMG/M metagenome (GOLD analysis project Ga0307971, IMG submission 201820) | Saline water microbial communities from Organic Lake, Antarctica - #714 | ecosystem: Environmental > Aquatic > Non-marine Saline and Alkaline > Saline | place: Antarctica: Organic Lake... | reverse complement strand
TGGCCGCGATATGGCAGCAGGGGTAAAGCAGGTCTTTGATGACATTCTGAGGCCGTTAGCAACGGATGTGGAAACGCTCAGGGCTGATGGCCGATATTTGGAAGATGTTTATTGAACATGGTTGCGCCGATAAGCAGACAGCAATGATATCTCCCCGCACTTCAGCCGGCAACGACACCGAATAGCCCCCCAATACCTGCGGTTATCGCCATTGCCAGGGCTCCCCAGAAAGTCACTCGACTGGCACCTGAAGCCATGGGTGCGCCGCCAGCCTTCGCCGAAAGAGTTCCCAGTAGCGCAAGAAAGACGAGTGAGGTGCCGGAGACGGCCCAGAGAACCAATGAAACCGGAGATAGAACAACCGTCAGCAATGGCAGGGCGGCTCCAACGGCAAATGTGCCGGCAGAGGCAAGTGCTGCCTGTATGGGACGTGCAGCCAGAGATTGGGAAATGCCTAATTCGTCCCGTGCGTGTGCATCGAGCGCATCATGCTCCATCAATTGGGTGGCAACCCTGGAAGCAAGGTCCGCATCCAGCCCGCGATTGACGTAAATAGCGGCTAACTCGGCATGTTCAAACTCCGGGTCGTCATCCAACTCACATCGCTCCCGTGCCAAATCGGCTTGCTCAGTGTCAGCCTGAGAACTGACTGAAACGTATTCGCCCGCAGCCATCGACATGGCACCTGCGACGAGGCCTGCGACACCAGCGATCAGAATACTTTCGGCGCTCGCCCCGGTGGCCGCAACACCAAGGACAAGGCTGGCGGTGGAGACTATTCCGTCGTTCGCGCCCAGTACTGAGGCCCTGAGCCACCCTGTCCGATGGGTTCTGTGCTGTTCCATGTGTTTCATTTTGGTGACCTCCTCATTTTCACCGAGTCGATGGTGCCTGATCAGTTTTGCCAATTCCCCGGAGCTTGAGTCGTAAACCACTCAAGCTTATCCGGAGACGCGCAGGAGGGCTTCATGTCTGCATCGCTAAGCAAAATATAGCGATCCCGGTGAGCAACACCCAGCATAATGGCGTCCTCTTTGGTAAAGCATTGAAAGTTGTCGTTCGCTTCTACAATCAGATAGCTTTCTGCCGTTTTGCCCATCCACAGCCACGCATTGCGCTCTTCCTGCTCATGGTCGCTGAAATAGCTGAAATGAGTGAAATCGAGGTTTGAGAACAGAATGAACTGTTCCTTGAAATTAACCATGCCCAGTTGCGCATTGGGCGGAACACTTTGTTCAGCAACTGCGAGAATGTTACGAGGAGTGCGTAACGGTTCGAGAATGCGGTAACCCCAGGTTGTGAATAACAGCCAGCTGAGCATCAAAGCAACAAAGAACCGCTTCAGCGCGTAGGTGCGCCAGAATACGGCAATGCTCGCCAGCCAAATCAGACCCATACAGATGACCAGTGTTCCGGCTTCGTGAAGGCGCGCCGGATCCTCGCTGTAATCAGGCACTTTTTCAACCAGAGTAGGGTGGTCGTTCCATGCCATGACGCCGATGGTTATCAGAGCCGCGGCCAGCAGCAGATGCAGGCCGGTCAGCACCGGCGGAAACCACCGTGCTGGTCGCTGGATACTCAGTGCTGGCGAAATGGCAAGGGCGAACATGGGCAATGCGGGTAGAAGGTACACGCCACGCTTTCCGGGACTGATGCTGAAAAACGCCACCACCAGGGCTACCCAGATCAGCAGCACCAGAATAACCGGGTGACGGCGTATGGTTTCTTTCACCGGTCGCAACAGGGCCAGCAGCATGAGTGGTAGGGGGAACCAGAGGACGGAGATTACGCTGGTGAGGTAGTAGTGCCATGGCTGGATATGGCCCCAGGAGTCTGCATATCGTTCACCGGTCTGTTTGAAGAGTATGTTGTTCTGGTAGGCAAACGATTCTTCTGTGCCCAGGTTGTTGACGTGGAGCACCATCGGGATCAGCCAGGCCGCGACAACGGCTAACATGGCGAGTGGACCCAGCGCACAGCGCCAGGTGAGCGCGCCGGAAATAAGCTGGCGGTCCCGTCGCCCGAGCATCAGTATTGGCACGAACATGAGCGCGGGCAGAAACCCCACTCCCTTGGTAATAATGCCGAGCCCCATAAATGCCCAGGCGATAAAATACTAGCCCCCCGCCGGACCGGTGAAAAAATGCCGGATCAACCCATAACAGGCGATGGTAATCCAGCAAGCCACCATGGCATCTATTTGTGCCTTCTGGGCCTGAATCAGGAATTGTGGTGCAAGCATCAGCAGGAATACAGCGATAGCTCCTGTTCGCTGGTTCCACAGCCGCGTGCCAAGATCAAAAACCAGCCCCAGGGTAAGCAGGCTGCAAAGCGCATTCGGCAACAGGAAGGCAATTTTCAGATTGCCGGTTAAACAGTAGAACAGGGCAATGCTCCACATGAAGACCGGGGGCTTGTCCGGATAGAACTCACCACCTCTCATGGGAATCAGCCATTGCCCGGAGGCCACCATCTCCCTGGCAACCTCGGCAAAGCGCGGTTCATCCGCTGGCCATGGGGATCGCAGGCCAATGCCGGTGAAAATCATGACTGCGGCGAAAGCCAACAGCAGGAGCATTAGCCGATTCCGCGACAGGCTGAACAGGTATTCGGGGAGTTGGCGAATTAAAGGCGATGGGGGCATAGCTCGGGCTCAGGAATGATCAGGAACAGAATTGACCAGGGTTCTGGCTCTCTGAGTGTGGTAAAGCACAGCACCCATCACTGAAGCGAGGATGAACAGCGCAACGCTCAGGACCAGCTGGTATTCATCAGAAGTGCCAATGCCGGCGCCGGCCAGAGCGAACACCAGCATTTGTGGAAGGTATCCGAGTGCACTGCCGGCCAAAAAGGGTAGGAAACGAATGCCGGAACAACCGGCGACGAGGTTGGTGGCCAGGTTGCTGCCTATTGGCATCAATCGCACCATGAGCACCTTTAGTAGCGTCTGTTCCCGGAATACCTGGTCAAATTGACGCATGCGTCGGCCGAACCGACGGGTCAGGGATGCTCGCAGCAGGGACCTTGAAACGACGAAGCTGCCGCTGGCGCCCACAGCAGTAGCCAGCGTAGACAACAGGGTGCCGTTGATGCCTCCAAGTGCGAAACCGAGTACAAAGGCCAGCAGCTGGCGGGGAGCGCCAATGCCGGTGAAGATCGCGCCGGCCAGGGTAATAGCCAGCAGGCCCTTCGCCCCGTGGCTTCGCAGGTAGTCCGCCACTTGGGCCTTGTCTGCCATAAAGTCGAGCCCGCCATTCTGGATGACCAGATAGCCAGCTAGCGCCAGCATGGCAAACGCCAGCCAGCGGGACCAGTGGAACATATCAGGCCCGCTCCGTTACCGACGGCCGGGTTTTAGCATCGATAGGCTCGGCAATAATTGGGCTTGCGATAACCGGGACACGAGTCCGGTGCAGTAGCCATAACACGCCGAACAGATCGAGTATCCCGGCCCAGGTTCTGTTCCATGCGTTGTATTTGGAGAGTCCGGCTGTACGTGGCCGATGGTTCACTTCCACGATAGCGATCTCGCCACCAATGCTGCGCACCAGCGCCGGTATAAAGCGATGGCCATGGTCGAACCAGGGCAATTTGAGAAACGTGGAACGTGGGAACAGCTTGAGGCCACACCCGGTGTCCGGCACGCCGTCATGCAGCAACGCGTCGCGCACGCGATTGGCCAGTCGCGACTGGAAGCGTTTCCAGGCCGTATCCTTGCGATTCTTTCGAAAGCCCGCAATGCAGAAATCCAATGCACGGATCGAGTTTGCTCTCTGCAGCAGCGCCGGAATGTCAGCGGGGTCGTTCTGGCCATCGCCGTCCATGGTCACAATGAGATCACCTTTGGCTTTGCTTATGCCGGTAGCCAGGGCAACACTCTGGCCGACGCTCTGGGTATGGCGAACCGTAAACAGTTGGCCTTTAAGAGCGCTGGCTGTCCGCACCGCGACATCCCGTGTCTGGTCGCTGCTGCCATCATCCACCAGAACAACTTCGAAACCCGGGTAATCCCGCATAACGTTGAAGGCCTCTGTCAGCAAAGCCGCAATATTTCCCTGTTCATTTTTGGCGGGAATTACCAGCGACAGCGTTCTTTCCTTGATCATTTCGAGACATCCTCAAAAGTGAAACATCGACAGGACCGGTTGCGGGCCGTCAGCGACCTGGACGTGCAGTATCCGAGTGGAACCTTAATCCAACCTTAAGAGCGGCCATATTCAGCCGTGATAAGAGAATTCGAGGTTTAGTCTGACACTTTGCGCACCCTTATATCTGTGCGTAAGCGAGCATGGGAATAGAGGTTATTTCTCGTGGCGCATCAGCCACGGCAGGGTGAGGCTGGTGAGCAGCACGGTGCCAATCGTCACCACCATCATGGCGGTAAAAGCATGGGGCTCTGCGCCAGCCTCAAGTGCCTTCTGCATAATGACCATGGCGATTTCGGCTCTGGGAATCATGCTGACGCCGATCAGGAGCGCGCCATAGAAACCGAGACGCCGGTAGGCGGGTAGGCTGCTGCCCAGAATTTTGCCGGCGATGGCGGCGACTAACAGCACCAGCCCGGGCCACAGCGCGGTCGAAAAAGCGGACAGGTCAATGTGTAGCCCCAGGCCGATAAAAAAGAAGGGGGTAAACACCACGTACAAGCCGTTAAACACCACCCTTTCTTTGGCGGCGGCGGTATCACGGCTGAAGGCGAGACCGGCAAGAAAGGCGCCCACAGCGAGCGACAGACCGCTGAGTTCGGCCAGCGCCGCAATGACAAAACCGATCGACAGCATCAGCACCATCGGTTCATGTCGGGCTTCATAGCGCTCCACAAACTGCGTCAGGCGTTTTTCAATGTAGACCGAAAAAAACCAGCAGGCGGTTATAAACGCGGTCAGTGTCGCGAGCACCCTGATCAGTGTTGTACCCACATCCAGCATGGCGATGTTCTGTCCATTCGCCAGAAGTGGGGCAAGGGCGACCAGTATGGCCATCATCACAATGCTGCTGATGTCATCGAGCTCCGCCACGTCGACAAACAGGTTGCCACGTTCGGTCGTCAGCTGTTTGGCGTCCTGCCAGATAGTCACGGTGACCCCCAGACTGGTTGCCGTTAGCGCGACAGCGACAAAAATACTGGTCAGCAGTGAAAAATCGACAACGTAATAGGCCGCTGCAAACCCCAGAGCGCCGCTGAACAACACATTCCAGAGCCAGATCCAGGAGGCACTGGACAATTGTTTCAAAAGGCCGTTCAGATCACTTTCCAGGCCAACCTTGAACACCAGTAACACCAGGCCGGCTTCGGCTAATAATCTCAGGGTGTGCCGGCTTTCCGGGTCGAGCAGTGGTACCCGGGTATTCAGCCAGCCCATTGCCGTACCGACGCCAATGTAAATGATCAGTAGTGGCATGAAGCGCCGGATAAAGACGCCGCGAACCAGCAGCGTAAAAATCATCAGAATACCCGCCAGAAATAGTGAGTAGGCCGAGGGTATTTCGGTCAGTGACAGTTCATTCATGGCGAGGCTGGTTATTCATCGAGGGAGGTCGTACCGGAAGCCAAATGCTGACACACAGGCCAGAGTGTTTGTCTGCCCGATCAGCGAGGGTCAGATCGCCGCCGTGAAGTTCTGCAATCCGGCGGGCGATGGCAAGCCCGAGGCCGGCGCCGCCCCCAAGGCGCTGGTCCAGTCTCACAAAACGGCTTAGCGCACGTTCCCGCTCCTGTAGTGGGATGCCGGGGCCCTGATCGCAGACGGTAATATGATAACCCTCTCCGGAAGACGAAAGGCGGGTGGTAATAAAGGTATGTGCAGGACTGTACTGAATGGCATTGGCAAGAAGGGAGCGCATCAGCGTGTTGATCAAGGCACTGTGGCAGCATACGAGTGCCTGGCCCGTATCATCTTCCAATATTGGTTCAATAGCCTTTTTCAAGGCGAGGGGGGCAACATCGGCGATGCTCTGCTCAATAATCTCAGACAGGTTGTGGTCGGCCGGACAGAAGTCGCTGCCTGTATCAACCCGGCTTAGCAACAACATCTGCTCTACCAGATGCACCATCCGATCAACTGACAGAACCAGCCCCTCGAATTGCTCTGGGTTATTCTCGCAAGCTTTTTCAAGATTCAGCCGCAAAACAGCTAACGGTGTTCGCAGCTCATGGGCGGCATCGGAGGAAAAACGCCTTTCCCGCTCAAGCGCCTGATCCAGTCGTTTCAGCAGGCCATTGACGGCTTGTACCAGCCCGACCACCTCCCTGGGTGCATGGCGGTCATCGAGTGGATGAATGCGTTCCGGTGCCATATTGCGCACGGGTTTTTCCAGTCGGCGCAAAGGACGAAAGCTGATTTGAATGGCGGCAATGACGGCTAACACGAGCAATGGCAGAGCCAGAAGGAGAGGGAGAACGTTGCCCAGAGCCAGTTCCTGGCTAAGCTCCTGCCGGATGTCTTCACGCTGAGCGGTGCGTATCCAGAATTCCGTAGTCGGGTCCTGAATCGTGAACGTTCGCCAGCTATAGCCCCCTGATTCGGCAACGGAATAGCCTGCTATTAACCCTTCGGAATCGTCAGCTTTGAGGGTGTCCAGCAGTGGAATACGGCTGGGCGTCCAAACTTCGAAAGCGAGTTTCTTTTCGTATTTGTGTCCAATGCCTCCGGGCAGTATTTCGTTGTTATCCGCCTCAAAGTCGACCTTGTCTCTTTCTGAGAGAGGCAGCTCCAGAGTCTCACTCAGGGTTTCTGGCAATTGGTCCATTGATTGGTTATCGGCGAGATGACGGACGAGCCCCTGAACAATGCGAGCGCTTTGAGCTAGCTCGGCATCAAACAGTTCCTCCAGCTCATGGTTGCTCTCGACGTAGCTCCATGTGGCGGCAATAAGTGCAATCAACAGAACCGTTGAGGTAACCAGCAGTGTCAGTGTGCGCGTCAGTGACATTCTTGCGCTCCGGCAGCGGTCTGGCTGTCCAGCACGTAGCCGACACCGCGGATAGTGCGGATGCTGGCCTTGCCAATCCGCCGCCGAAGGTGGTGAATGTGGACCTCAAGGGCATTACTTTCTGCTCCCTGGTCCCAGCCGTACAGCTGCTCTTCAAGTCGCCGGCGAGTGGCCACCTGATCAGGATGGCGCATGAGATAGTGCAGTATCTGGAATTCACTGGGTGGCAAGGTGACGGTTTTTTCTTCGATGGTTAGCTGGCAGGCGTCGGTATTCAGTTCTAATCGTCCGACCGTCAGCCCGGCCGGAGACTGTGAAACGCCTCGTCGCGTAACGGCCCGGATACGTGCTCGCAGCTCTGACATGGCAAATGGTTTTGTCAGGTAGTCATCAGCACCGGAGTCCAGCCCTAAGAGCTTTTCATCCAGGTCAGACCGGGCGGTAAGAATGATAACCGGTGTCTGAACGCCCTGTTTGCGAGTGGCACGCAGAATGTCCAGGCCATCCACTCGGGGCAGGGTCAGGTCGAGTATAGCCAGATCAAAGTGCTCGGAAGTCAGGGCGCTCAGAGCCTTTTGACCGTCATCCAGCCAGTCTACGGTGTTCTGGTCGTCTCGAAGCATTTCAAGCATCGTGTTGGCCAGCAGGTGATCATCCTCTACAAGCAGAATTCGCATAGTGTTATCCGTTTCAGGCACGAACTTAGTCTGGCACAGAAACCTTAAGTTGAGCTTAAGAAAACTCCTGATTCCGGTTAAGCCTGGGTTAAGGCTGGGGCCCTATTGTGAGACTCGTTCCCACTGGTTTCCGGAGTAGTAGCATGTCAGACCCGCTGACCATATCCACGTGTTGTCCCCTGAATTCTGAAGACGTTTCGCCGGTTGTAAGCTGCGCAGGTCGCTGGCTTTGCGAAGTCAGTCCTGACTCCGCCATGGCAGAAACGGTTACAGGGTTTATCCGTCGCCGTTTTCACGTTGCTTACGGTGCCCGACCGGCCTTGCGAATTCCCACTCTCCTGGCTCTGACCTCTTCCCAGGACTCTCTTCTGGCAGCCGCGGGTATCCGAAATGCGGCCAGAGAACGACTGTTTCTCGAGGATTACCTGAATGGGGGCGTCGAAGCGCTGATCCCGGAAGCTGGCCTCGAACGTCGACGGATCGCGGAGATTGCTCATCTCGCTGGCGTCGAAGCCGGCATCAGCCGATATCTGTTTGATTCGTTGGCCCTCTGGCTGAAAGCCGAGAGATACGAATGGGTGGTGTGCACCGGCACCGATCAGTTGCGCAACAGCTTCCGCCGCGTCGGAATCGAACCTCAGGTTCTCGCGGTCGCAGACCCTGCATCTCTTTCGGACGGTGGTATCGGATGGGGGCGTTATTACGACCATCATCCGGTTGTCATGGCTTTGAACGTCGCAGCGAGCACCGCAATTCTGAAAAAAGCCGGGCTTCTTGCAAATACCTCGGTGGTTGTCCCAAAGGCCAAAGACGTAGTTATGGAAGGTGCCTATGGCTTCTCTGCCTGATCTTTTGGCCCGACAAGCGAGTGAGACACCGTCTGCGCTTGCCCTCAAGGGGCCAACGGAATCCTGGACCTATGCCGGTTTGCTACAGGCTGTGGCAGCTATGGCGGAGCAGATAAGACGCCGCGGCATCAGACGGCTGGGGCTTTGTGGTGACAATTCTGTTGCCTGGGTGATGGCTGATCTGGCTTGTTTGATGGCAGGCGTGGTCTGTGTGCCAATGCCGATCTTCTTTTCTGAAGAGCAAAAAGCTCACCTCGTGAGTCAGGCGGGCCTTGAAGGGCTACTCCATGCGGAAGAGGGGCAGGGCAGGGATCACTTGGGCCACGGTGTCTGGTTAGCGCAGTTGCCGTTTGCTGCAGGCGGTATGCCGATTCCACAAGCGACCGCGAAGATCACCTTTACATCCGGTAGCACTGGCACACCCAAAGGTGTCTGTCTGGCTGGTGAACAATTGGCGGCAACCACTCTGGCGTTAAAGCAGCGTTTGAGTAACACGCAGCTTCAGCATCATCTCTGCATCCTGCCCTTGGCGACGTTGCTGGAGAACATTGCTGGGGTATATCTGCCATTACTGATGGGCTCCACCGTTGAAGTGGCGCCGCTTGAAAGCTTTGGCATGAGCGGCAGCAGTGGCTTGACCCCCCAGGCTCTGGTGGCGTCCCTGAATCGTGTCCGCCCGCATTCACTCATTCTGGTTCCTCAGGTCGCACAGGCGTTGGTTGATGCCGCAGAAAGCGGTCTCCTGGATACCAGTGATTTCCGGTTCCTGGCAGTCGGTGGAGGCAAAGTCTCACCCGAATTGCTGACTCGTGCCCGTGACCTGCACATACCACTTTTTGAGGGCTACGGATTGTCCGAGTGCGGTTCAGTGGTGGCCCTGAATGTGCCTGGCGATGAACGTGTTGGTTCCGTTGGGCGACCATTGGGTCATGTCGCTGTCCGAGTGGATCATCAGCGCCATATATGGGTCAAAGGTAACACCAAGCTGGGTTACCTCGGAGACGAACCCGGAACGGGTGGCTGGTTCGATACCGGAGATCTGGGTGGTCTGGATGAGGATGGTTTTCTCCAGGTTGATGGCCGAGCCAAAAACCTGCTCATTACAAGCTTTGGTCGCAACATAAGCCCCGAATGGCTGGAAAGTGAACTGGTGCAGCTAGTCGGTGCCGGTCAAGCCGTGGTTTTTGGTGACGGTGAGCCCCGGCTGAGTGCCCTGGTTGTGGTTCGCGATGGCCGTTCCCCAGGCGTCATCAATGCAGAAGTTTGCAAGCTCAACGCGAGCCTGCCGGATTACGCGAGACTGCAGGCGGTGTATATCCGGCGTCAGTTTCTCACCCAGGCTGATGGCCTTGTTACCGCCAACGGCCGGCCCATCCGCGGCACCTTTCAGGCGCATTTGCCGGAGCTGCTGGCCAATGCGTTTGTTGTCTACCCCAATAACATTGTTCCAAAAACCCCCGGAGAATCACCAATGGTTTTTTTTGAGAGATTGCAGCAGGAAACCGCGGAAGCCCGCACTCATGTTACACAGGCACCGGTGATTAGCGCCGTTCAGCAAGGGCGTTTCAGTCTGGAGGCGTACAACTGGTTCCTGATCCAGGCCTACCACCAC
>Ga0307971_1002063_pt1 | contig 10093 bp, 7 predicted proteins | sample OrgLakmetagen714_FD_201820 | JGI IMG/M metagenome (GOLD analysis project Ga0307971, IMG submission 201820) | Saline water microbial communities from Organic Lake, Antarctica - #714 | ecosystem: Environmental > Aquatic > Non-marine Saline and Alkaline > Saline | place: Antarctica: Organic Lake... | reverse complement strand
ATAAGGAAGCGAAAGCAACTTTAATAATTCGTAACTTTGTGAAGGTAAAGGCTCGTACTCGTAGCTCGCAGCTCGTTGCAATCGTAGCCCTGATTAGCCTCAAACTTGTCACCTTCTTCTGCAGCAATGCAAGCAGAGCATGCAAGGGCCAGTTCGCGCCAAAAAGAGAGCTCATACAGGGTGACGAATTATTCTTGGATGCAACGAGGCAAAAATCTTGCCTTTCATATATCTGATTTGGTTCTTCTTGCCTTTCATATTTCCCTCCTCCAACCCCCAAAAAGTGGCAAATAACGGGTGTAAGCGTGTAAGCTCGATTCATCATGTCATGGATTTGGGGGGCGCCGGGGGGTAGCTGCAAATTTTTAGTGCCTAAAAATGGGATGTGAATAATCGTACCGAGACTTGTCACCTGTCACGTCGATGGAGATCTATAGCTTGCCCGAAGTAGAATTACAGAAGCTAATCATTCATGCATCAGGAGAGGGTCGGGCGGATGTGATAGCGAAGGTTTTACAAGCGAACAGTCGCTTAAGGAGTTGCGTTGACGAAGAAGGCTTGGGCCCTCTACACCACGCGGTGCTCCGAAGCCAGGTGGATGCCGTGCGCTCGCTGCTTCGAGCAGGGGTACCAGCCGACACCAAGGCTATCTCCGGAGACCACGCGGGGAAGACGGCGAGGCAGCTCGCTGACAGCGACGCCAGCACGAATGCAACGATTCGCGGGGCATTCTCTGCAGAGCTACTCCAAAGCGTCATGTTAGGCAACGTCGAACGCACGGCAGATTTGTTGCGGGCCGGTGTAGGGCCACTAGAACCCATAGGTCCGGGCGCAGACTCGCCGAGCTTGATAGCGTATGCCGAAGATTTGTGCACTGACGACTCAAACCCCGCCGTGGACTACCTCAGGTCGTATGCCCGGCAAGAATCTAAAGAGGCAACGGCAGTAGAAGAAATTGAAAGCTCGCCTTCTCCAGAGCCCGAGGCACTTGAAGCATCGAACACATCCGAACCCAATGTGCCGCCTTCGTCACAAGCTCCGCCAGCGTCGCCGCCGCGATCATCGGATGCTTCTCCAGCTGCCATCAGTGGAAAGTCACCTCGAGCCGACGTTGACGCGAAGCAATTGCTAGCCAAACAACTTGAAGAAAAGGATGCCCTGATCGATCGCTTACGGTCGATGCTTAGCGATATGGCCGAAGAGCAGGTTTGTTTGCTTGGCCCCGCGTAACTCTGCAATGCTCATCTAGCACCCAGGAAGAGTTGAGAAGTCTTCTACTTTCTGATACGTTTTCGCTGGCCTCTCATACGGCAAAATAATCTCACCTCAAGCACTAGAAAATAGGCAACAACTAAAAAGTCTAAATTGTTTTGCGCTTTTAATGCTTTTGGTTGCAACAGGAAGTGTTGCGGCGGCTAGCATACCAGCAAGGAGGCACTTCGCTGGCCGACCACTTTCGAAGGCTCAAGCGTTCCTTGGCGGACGCCTCTGACGACTTGGCGGCCAAGAGCGCGGAAGCCGAAGCCCAAGAGCAGCAGCTCCAGGAGCTCCGCGCCCAATTGAACGCCGAGGCAGCACGGCACCGCAAAGCTGTGGCGCGTGCGTGCACCTTGGCCCAGGAGCTCGAAGCTGCGAAAGCGGCCGTGCACCGAGTTGACGCAGCCACGCAGCTAGATTCTGCGGCGTTATCCACTGATCAAGGCATTGCACTCGAAAAAAGTAAACCCGCCGCTACCGCCGCTTCTCGTGCAAACACCGCGAATAACCGTAGCCGAGCTAATGGAGCTGAGGCCGAGCAACCTGTAGCCGGAGGTGCAGCGGCAGCAGTAGCGGCAGCCGATGCAGCGTTGCAGCTACCCATCTACTCCACCCATAATAGCAGCAGCAGCAGCAGCAGGAGAAGTGCACCACAGTCTGCTGAGCCGTGGCGCGACCCTTTTGGGGGAGACTATGCAGCCACTTCGCCCGAGGACCAGCATGCTGATGAGGCCAATGGTTCGAGCGGAAACAATCGCCAAGAGAGGGACTCGAGCTGGTGGCCTTTCCAGGGCAAATCGCCTCAGAAAGTAGGAGGGCGGCTGGTCTTGCAAGTTTAGATGTAATCTCGATCCGTTATGGGTCGAAGTTATTCATAAGGATCCCCCTTTGTCCAGCTATTAGAAAGGATTGCCCTTTCTAGATGCCCATAAAGTTATGTCTTTAATTTTGAAATTTCAATTACCGATTTACGTAGTGTGCAGTGTTTGGTGTTTAAGATAAGATTAGATTCGATTATACTCCCCAATTGCAAAGAAACAACAACAAATAGCATAAAGCTGCGGTTTGATGAATCCTCCAGAACAAGTCTGACTGGGCTGAGTGTCCTTTTGCGCAATGCAATATTCATCTTTACTCTCATGAACCCTGTAGGAGTCCATTCACATTCACATATACACATTGCTGCAGCAATTGCTAAGCTCCCAACGCCACTCCTTTTGCGCTCAGACGCTGCTGATTCCAGCCCTGGCTTTATTCCTTGTGGTAGAACGGAGTAGAGGCACAGGCTGCCGCCTATGCTCCAATGTTGATCTGGAGAGACTGGGAAGTCCAATTCAACTCCAACTCACAACACAATAATTTATCAGTAATGTTCAATAATCACAATAACCCCCCCGAATGCAAATGTAAATTACAAACGCAAATGCAAATGCAAGGGTAATGTCGGTCTGGAATGGAAATATCACAAAGAAATATCCCTGTAGTATGGGGATTGCGAATTGATTTGTTGAGTACAATCAATTTGGCGTGTAACGTGCAATAAAACACAATAAGCAGTGATAATTGATGCGACCTAAGTACTTAATTGGCCTTCTGGAGCGAATTTGATAGCGCATGTGCATTTCAAGTGCATTCTTTATGTGTCTCTGTGACTGCTGTGTACTTGCCTTTCTTTGTTTTTGGGAGAGTATCAACTAGACTAGACTAAGTCCAGCTGAGTGAAATCGCCTGCGACTTCCTTGCTGTCTCGTGTAAACAGATGGCAACTTCCTACTGTAGTAGAAGTGATTTGCGATATGAATGGACCACTCTGCACCTTATTTCGACGAAAGACGGAAGACCCCGAAGCCGAAGGGCAGGATTAATTCGTTGCCCCCTGTAGTAGAAATTTTGTGCACTGAGCACATAGTCCTTACAATAAAACATATGACGTATTTCCCCCAGAATACAAGGCAAATACGTCGCGACGTATTCACTTTTCTGCTGGCGTCATCGCAAACACGTCATCAAACATACGCCTATATACGGTCTTTGCCATGCATTCAGTGGGAATATGCCCTAAGATAACGCATTTTACGGTACTGACGTATTGATTGACGTATTCGGGTCAAATTTATTTTTGTGAGCCCTACGCCCTACGAGCACACACTACTACTGAGCACTTGACTTCGTACTGTAGCCCCTTCAAATAGCACCGTGGGCGGCGACGCAGCTCTAGACGCAAGTTGGACATACCTTAGCTTATCACCAAAGACTTTACTTATAAAATTGACTGCGAAGTAAAGCTCACGATCAACGTCAGTCCCTGGCCTGCCTGACGTGAGGTCGTCGTCGTCGTTTTAGTATTTACATTACGGTAGTCTCTCAGTCCTTAGCACGCTAGCTGAGCATTATGGAAGGTGAAGAGTGGGGCGAGATGGTACAAAAGCTTGACAAGATGAATGCTCTGCTAAAACCTTATCGGGAAGATCCGAACATGAGTAAAAGTACGCTGATTCTCAGCTTGGAAAAAGCTGCTTCTGAGCTCGAACGTAATGCTTGCACAATTCACGATGTGCAGCGTTGGCAAGCTGCTGCAGCTAACCAGCCAAGAAGCAAGTTGCATGAGGTTAGACCAGGCAAATGCACTATTGCACTGTCGTCACACCTTGATTCATGCAGCAACACATTAATGTGAGTTTATTCGGTGCTTTCTAATAGGCTGTAATGGATCGAATCGCAGCGCAACTCACCACTTTGGATCACGGGATCACCAAGGTAAAAACTAAATCAGTTCTTTGCACTTGAATACCCTTTGAACATGGCTCCAGGAACAGAACTACGTACTAATGATATGATTACAATTTTAAATGCTATTTCAGTGCGTATATTGGACCCGTGATGTGCGCGTTTGCATCCAGGTGTCTGAGGCCTATTCGTCAGCATCAAATGCAGTCTAATGCAGACGACAAAAGGCAGAGAGCAGAAAGTACCGCACGTCTCTCAATCCACATTTGAAAACCAATCACCAATTAGGCAGGAAAAGAAGAACAGGGAAGATTAAACTCCGGCCACTCTAGTGCATAGTGAGGTAGGTTGCTTTACCGAAGTACTTCTGTGCTGGTATCTGGTATTGGCTAATAATTCTTTAATGGACTTAAGTGGGGTAAAATAGATGTGCCCTTCTTGGGGTTATGTGATATACATATCCAACAGGTAACAGTAACAGCAAATTATCACTATGCTTTGAGCTACTGGGTACAGGTAAGTGATTCAAAAGGGATTTAAGACTAGTCTATGCGCCTCGTGTTGTTTGTCCCCAAGGCACTTCCATAACATTAGACTGCCAGTTCATATGGAGCCAATCAGCTGGGGTGTTGGAGGCACCTTGAGAAGATCCTTTTCTGTACAGTTTTTCCCATCACCCTTGCGGTGCGAATCCCATGCTTTTACATGCGCGAGTTGCACAAATCAAAGAGAAGAATGTCAGTGGCACCAATGGCTGTCAGCTGGTCCATAACGTCAGCGCTGCTACTTTTAATGACCAGCGACGACACCGCGCACCAACCCTCCATTTCGAGCGGCGAAATGTTGGGAGACTTCTTTCCCGGAGTAATCTACAGCACAGACAAGCGAAACAACAAGCAAAAATCAGTAATAAATGGGCGTTCAGGATATTTCATTCAGGTGCTTATGAGTACACAAATGCGTAAAATATCACAGAAGGGGGTTATAGAAAAGCAAGAATGACATCTCGTTACCTTGGAGGCTTCAGGGAGCTTCGAACGTTCGATGTTGTAGGAAATCATTTGGTAGCGCGTAGCCGTCAAGTACCCTTCCACCCGGGTCTTCAGGAGGTCAATGATTTTCAGGTGTTTGCTCTGCTTGTTCGACACCAAGCACGCCTGCGTCTTCATGATCACTTGCACCTCTTCCAGCCCAGCGGCGCGCATAGTTGTGCCGGTCTCCACCAGATCCACCACAGCGTCTGCCAACCCTAGCCCGCAAGCGGCTTCTACGCTGCCAGAGAGCTCGCGCACCGAGGTGGTTTTTGTAGGGTCAAGCTTAGCAAAATAGTCTGCAGCAATCTTGGGAAAGGACGTGGCGATACGCTTGCCGCAGAGCTGGGGTTGATGTGTGATTTGTTGAACAAATAGGGCGTGGGCAGCACAACAATAGACGTAGAGTTAAAACAAAACACGAATATGCATGAGCGTCTTTTTCATTAAGTGATTACATACCTGTTCTTTGACGTCTTTAATCTGGCTTTTCACAGGCGCTTGCACCGAAAGGCTGCATTTCCCAAACCCGAGCTCTACAAGCACGTTCACATCTTCGTCCGACTCCATCACATGATCCAGCCCTGTGATGCCTAGGTCCACGTTACCCTCGCCCACAAACTTGGCAATGTCGCTCGCCGGGAGAAACACTAACACGATGGGCAAATTTTCGCACACGGCCACGTCCACACGTTCTGGCCTCGTATATTCGAGCCCTGCACCTTGCAGCAACTTCACACACTTTTCATTCAGGCGACCCTTCTTAGGAATGGCTAGAATGGCGTGATCATCTGGGATGGTCTTTGAGCCCACAAAGGTAGATTCACTGCCGGCTCGTTGGCGCTGTGCAGGAGTCGCTAAGCCGTCAGCTGACATCGTCTTTTTGCGCTAGATTCACTACCCCTTTGGCTCGATGAATGTTGTTGTAAGAAATGGTTGTTTTGTTGCTTTGTGTGGCTTCCGAGTTTTAGGCGTACGCGTACGCATGTCCAACGAACCAACGAACGAAATTGAAGGCTTTCACAGGGGGGCTGCAATTATATTCTGTTCACACACTGGATGTTGGATCTCCCGCGAAAACTGTTTGATTTCACACCCCTGCTCCACTCCTTCATTCTTGGCGCCAAATCCTTGAGCAAGGACGAGGCCAAGCCTCTCAACGAGGAATTGTGACGCGCCGCTTTCAAGGTCTTCGATAGTTAATGCACTCGTCTTACTTTCCAGACGATGGCTCGGAGGACCCTAGCTCTCAGTGGGTTGAAGCAATTGCCTCGGTAAGTCAGTTCAAACAAGCTCTCGGAGTCCTGCGTACGCAATGGACTCGAAACTCGTAACTTTAAGGGCGGGCAGCGTTTTTAAGATGTCTATCGTTCTCGGATACTTTTATGAAGGCTTCCCTCAACCTCATTTGACTATTTGTGCTTTTGCTAGCTCACACTGCGAATACATCAATTTGCTATGTGTAGGTGCCACGCCCAGAAACGATACAGCAGACGCGGGAGATGCTAGCCTACGTGTCAGGTCGCTGGGGTGACGACTTGACACTGAAATCAGTTCGACCCTTTGAATCCACGATCCAAAGTCAGGAGCATTCTTACCCTGTAGACGACCGTGAGTTTGCACCTCATTACAGCAGCAGCAGCGGCAGCAGCAGCCGCATCATCGACAGTGGCTATGGGCAGATCGCCTCCAACCAGGCAAGCTGTGAGCTGCCAGCTCAACCTCGCCAGGCGCCTTACGGGCAGCGTGGAACTGACCGGAGCGATGATAAATCAGGGCATAATTACAGTGGCGCGCTTAGTCACTATGCTGGGGCGTCACAGATGCCACTGAACGAGGCGCGCGCACAACTTTGGACGCACAGTCCAAAATATTCGCACGAGCAACAGCTCGTCTCTGCGGATCGTACGAATACAAGTAGTAAGGAACCACCGTCTCAGTGGGCTCGACCAGCTACGATGGCGCCTTTGGCATCACCAGCACCGCAGCCACCGCCCCCTTTGGCGAGCACAACACACGGGAGCTATCTCCTAGTCGAAGGGCATTTTCCGCGGTGGCCCCAAGGAGCAGCCTTATGGGAACACATGCCGCATGCAAGGGAGTTGGCTGAAACCTGGGTGAAACCCACAGACGCCCTTCCACTGGTCGCCGTGTCTCAAGCCGCACTGAAACCCCTCATCCAATATGAGGGTTCCTTCGGGCAGCAGCAACTCGGCCACAAGAGCAGTGACGGCAGCCATGATTCACACGCCAATCCTTCCTCGCCACATCTTAGTTGCCATCTGGAGCCGCTGGAGGCGCTGCGGTGCCGCGTGCACCATGCCAGTGCGCTGCTGCCTCAATTAGCATGGGGTGCAGCCAGCTCTCCACAGCGCCAGAGCCGCAGTGCACAAACCCAACGAGCCCAGCACGTATTGGTGCTCGGCAGCAGCAGCAGCAGCAGCAGCAGCAGCAGCAGTGCTAGCCCTATTGGCTCCCGAGTGCCACGTGCTTGGCATAGCAGCAGCCATACTGTTTCCGTCGTGCGTGGCTTCCAAGATGGGTCGGGTTCGGGGGCAACTGTCAAGGCAAACAACAGTGAGGCACCGACCAGCAAAGGAGGTGTTGGCCAGATGCTCGAAGACATCTTCGCTTTGAAAGTTCATTATGCGCTCAGCTCCGAGGCCAACGCCACCAATTCTGTTGCAATGCGTGGGGCGTCATCATCAGCGCCGACTGAAGTGCAACTGCGGGTCGAAGCATCCCCACCCGCCCTTTCGCTCTGCGCGACGCCGATTGCGCCCCTGCCCCTGATGCCAACGCCTCTCGCCCAGTACTTGTTGGCGGAATGCGAGCCTGAGGCGGCGACAGCAACGACGACGCTGCGCACGGGGTTCATCGCCCTCCACGAAAGCCGCCAAGCCGTGCTCTTGCTGGACTCTGACGTAGAGGCCCTTTCTCGGCTGCCGCTGATTGGTTGCTGGCTGTCGGGCCTCCCCGAGATGCCACCATCGTCGTCGGTGAAGGATGGCATCACTCAAGTGTCGCAAGGCTCAGTGCTTCACCATTCTGCGGTGTGGGCAGCAGCAGCGCGCTTCAGCACAGGAACTGGTCTAGCAGGCTGTACACGTCACTTCTGCGCTACAAGCAGTCCTAGCAGTGGCCGCAGCAGTTCACAAGCTAGCGACGAGACAGCCAATCAGGCCTTTGTCGTGGTGTGCATGGGTTCAAACGCGAATGGCGAAGCGATCGAACCCGCTTGCTTTGAGTGTAGTGGAGCAACCAATGAGGGTTTTTCTGCGAGGCCTGGTGAAGGAAAAACATGTGCGCGGCAGCGGTGCACCTTCTACGCCGATGTGAGCGCTGAAGAAGACGAAGACGCCGATGAAGTGGAGGAGTACAATGGAAACGGCGGAGAGCACGGCGATGATTGCACGGAGGCCTGCAGCAGCAGCAGCTGTCGACTCGTCTTGGTGGGGCGTCTCAAACCTTCCCCTGCTGCCCACGCACATGACATGAAAACACCGCCTCCGCCTGCTCCCCGCACTACGCCGCCGCCGCGGTCCAGTCGAAGGCCCAGCCTTGAGACAGCTCCAGCGCCCGTGCCTCGTCGCTTGACGGCTGGTGCGTTTCGGTCTGCCGTGGCAGCCCTTCCTCAGAGCCTAGCCGCCCATGCTTTAGATGGCGAGAGGTCCGAAGCAGCGCAGTTGTCGCCGCCACCAATCCCGAGCGAACCCGGTCTGCAAAATCAACCTGTTGCGCCGCCGTCACAATCATCTTCATCACCACCATCATCAACTGAGGCAGCTGCCGCGGCCACAACAAGCAAAAAAACCGACGCGGTACTGGCGGCGCAGCGGGAGCTGATTCTGGAACAGCAGCGGCAGTTGGAAGCGCTGACAGCGCAAGTAGCCGAACTGCGAAGCCTCGCTTTTGGGCTTCAACCCAACAAGGTACCAGGCGTTGCTGCAGAGACCAACACTAATATGGCATTGGAAAATAATTCTGCTCCAAATCCTTCACCACCGAGCCCACTTCCCCAACCAACAATACTAGAAGAAAATAAACCTGAAGCAGCGAGCCCTGAGGACAACATCTCGAAGCTCTCGGAGTCTGAATGTGATGGCGAAGACAGCGGGTGGGAAACAGAGGAGGAGGAGGCCTCGAGAATGGTAGAGGTTTCTGAAGGACGAGCAGCGCCAGAGCAGGAAGAAACAAAGGGTTGTTTTGTTCCTGCATCTTCTTCGAAGCCGGCTACTTCATTGCAGGAGTTACATGAATGCCCTCCAGCACCTGTGGCAGTGCCCTCTCCTTTGGCTGCGACTCCTTCGCAGACCACAGGTGCGCCTCCAACAGCAATAGTCCAACACTCACAAGAGGGTGCTGTTTTTCAAGCAGTACGCCGATCGTACGAAATGCCTCCAATAGTCGATCGCAGTGGGTCAAATTATGCGAATGCTCTTGAAATACCTTGCTCCGATGCGCAGTATACGCAAGAAGTCTGCTACGATACTAGCACAGGGATATTACCTGCAGGAATGCCGCCCGCTAGTCAAAGTAATGCTTGCGTGCCTCATGATTCTCAGCCGTCAAGTACAGCCATGCCATGTCTGCCCAAGGATGCCATTTCCGACCTCTCCTTGCCAACCATGACGGGCGTGTCTCGAAACAGCGCTGTTGACCTTTCGCTTGAAGCCATCTCGCAGATTTACCCATCTGGCGGATTCCCTTTGTCACCGCAAGCTAGCAGTGGAATGAAAGCGCAGCCAAGTGCTTCTGAGTGGCAAAACAACGAGTTATCACACGTCAATGGTGGACTGCATGGAACGGAAGGCACCATCGAGTACAACACTCCTGTTGTTGCGTATGATAGTGGATTCGAGTATGACAGCGATGAGGCTGACTCAGTGATGGAGATCATGCAGAAGTACCGGAGGTGACAGGAGGTTCTGCTTTTTTGTGCAGTTATTGGCTGTGCATCGAACTCGAACTCGAACTAATACAAACCCAAATGGCACAGAAGCCAATGCTGCGGGCAGAAGTGGGAATGCGCGTGCGTTGCGCAAACAAAGCAAGTGCGGAGTGATTCAGGAGGGAGA
>Ga0307971_1002052_pt1 | contig 10115 bp, 10 predicted proteins | sample OrgLakmetagen714_FD_201820 | JGI IMG/M metagenome (GOLD analysis project Ga0307971, IMG submission 201820) | Saline water microbial communities from Organic Lake, Antarctica - #714 | ecosystem: Environmental > Aquatic > Non-marine Saline and Alkaline > Saline | place: Antarctica: Organic Lake... | reverse complement strand
AAGATTTTTTTATAACCCATATTTTTTGATCGGCTGGATATTGTAACAAGTTTCTAAGTTATTTACACACTGTAGATAGTATACAATTCACACATGTACCGTAGACTGCAACAATTTTTTACCACTCGCCTCTTTTGGGTGCTCAATTCCACCATACTCTTTGGTGTCGTCGTAGTTCTGCTCTGGCCAGCAAGTATTACGATTACTCCAACAAGCGAGGCAAAACAAATGGAGCAGTTAGCACTCACTAAAGAGCGATATCAACTGTCAGAGTTTACCTCAGACGGATGCTCGGGCGGGATATCGGCTGGTTGGGAGAATGCTTCCAAGCAAAAAGAGCAATTACCGTTTGCACTAGATGAACGCTACTTTTCTGTTGACACAATACCTTTCGAAGCAGCCTGCACCGAGCATGATCGTGCGTATCATCAAGGTACCGGTGGTTACGTAGGGCGTCTACAAGCTGATAACGAGTTACGTGATGCGATCATGCGGTACGGCATCACTGAGGCAGAACAGATAGTTGCGCGCTACAACCTAGCAACTCCCGAGCAAGCAGTCTATCTCTATGAAATAATCGCCGAAGCTGTCTATCGTGGTGTAAGACTCGGCGGCGCACCATGTACCGGAAAACAATATGCCTGGGGATACGGCTACGACAATGGCTATTGCATTGCTGAAGAATAACGGTTGTTTAGTTTTCTACCAGTTCTAAGGGAATTTCGAATACTTTGTCATCACTGTCGCTCACTCTCCCTCGATTGTCACGATTGCTGGTAGTGGTGTAGAGCGCATCATCAAAAATACGCGCCGCTCGCAGGCGTCCGTATGCTTCGGTGAAAAATGCTTCAAGTTGTACTGATTCGCGGTCTTCATTGATGGTCGCTTTGTATAACCTTTGTCCGCGCAGACCCGCAAAATACATTGTATCGCCATCAGCCGCTAGACTGGCCGGAGCCCACGTATCATCAGCTCCTGAATGAGCCACTGGCCCAATTGTTCCTGGAAGCACCGTATCACCCTGACTCTCTGGCCAGCCATAATTGGCGCCGATTTCAATCTTATTTAGTTCATCAAACCCACTTTGCACTCCCGAACGGCCGTGTTCTGTCGACCATAACTGCCCCTCTGTATCCCAGGCAAGTCCTTGTGGATTACGGTGACCAAGCGAATACACTGCATTACCGTATAAGTTACCCTCTGGTATGTCACCGGTATCGGTTACACGCAGGATCTTTCCGGCTAGTGAATCAACGTCTTGAGCTAGCTCTGGCACTCCCGCATCGCCAGTTGCAATGTATAGCAGGCCGTCAGGCCCAAATGAAAGCGCTCCCCCGTCATGATAACTAGCACCCTGTAGATTAGTGATGATGATTGTCTCATCACTTAGTGTATGATCGTCATTATACACAAAGCGTACCACTTCGTTGTCTCGCCCGTCTGCTGTTTGAATGGTTCGATACAGGTACAGCCAGTTGTTTTCGGTAAAGTTTGGATGTAGCTCAACCCCCATTAGGCCTCCCTCGCCTCTTGGTGCTACCTGTGGCACTTCTACTCGACTGATATCACCAGAAGCAGTCAGTCGTAACAAATCACCGGTACGCTCTGTCACCAGAAAATCACCGTCGGGTAGCCGCGCTACGTCCCAAGGTACCTCAAGATCTGATGCAACCACCTCGATCTCTGCAGTCTGCGTAGTTGGTACGGGTGTGTTTGGGATTGGTGATTCAGTGGGCGCAAAGGCGTACTGATACAAAATAAATCCAAGCGCCAGTAAACAAATTGCAACCCCAAGCAAAACAATAAGAAACTTTTTCATATAATAATTGTACCAAACGCATGGATGCAACTGCCGGTGTCAGCTGTGCGAGCTACGATTTAGCCCTTATTGCATTTCGGGCAACACCAAGCACAACCGTCGATCAATTCTGCCCATTTTGGCACGCGTCGCTTTGCTTCTTCAAGCGCTAAGTGACAATTATTAAAATATCCCAATGTTAATGAATGTGTCAGGTTTGGCAAGTGTGGGCAAGTATCAGCATTGTGTAATTCGTAGTTCCCACCGCTTTTTTTGTCTTGTTGCTGGGGATTCAAAATGTAGTGTCCGATTTCTATTTCCATATATTTCAATACTACCATTTTGCGTCTGACTTTCATAAGATGAATTACCCTGGTGGTGTAACATCACTGTCTCGAGGATATACCCGATTGTTGTAATACATGCGTGATATAACTATTGTATAAAAATATAGATTTACGTATGGCAAGCAAAACAATTGAAATCGAGGGTAAACAAGTTGGTCGCATTAAAGCAGGCTGGATCCTCTTTAAAGAAGCTTGGAAGTATTTGCAAAGCGATAAAGAAATGGTACTCATTCCGCTCATCACTGGTCTACTCAATTTAGTATTTTTCGGTGTGTTGATGACAATCTTTTTCTTCCTTGTACTTAATGGCAGTCTGTCTGTGAGTAGTGAGGGAGAAACTTCTACCATTGGTGAGTACGTCTTTTATTTCTGTATTTATCTCATTAGTGCTTTTACGTTAGCTCTGTCACAGGCTGGAGTAGCACATACTGTCTACACCCGCGCTCATGGTGGTGATGCTACCCTTGGAGAGTCATTGCGAGTCGCGTTCTCCCACTGGGCCTCATTATTGTTTTGGTCAGCTATCACCAGTACGGTAGGTCTCTTGCTGCGGATGATCGCGGAGCGTTCTAAACTACTAGGCAGAATTGTCGTTGCTTTGGTCGGAGTTGCTTGGTCAATCCTCACCTATTTTGTTGTGCCGGCTATTGTGTTGGACAAGAAATCTGCACCAGCTGCAATTAGGCACTCAATGCGAGTATTTAAACAAACCTGGGGAGAAGCTGCGGTATCAAATATCTCATTAAGTATCGTATTTTTCTTCGTCTATATCTTACTTATCCTTGCTACGTTTGGTTTGTTTATATTCTTTGCTTCATTGTCTAGTGTCTATGTCTTTCTCTTTATATTACCGATAGTTATTATTGGGTTTATAATTGTAGCGCTAATTCAATCAGCGCTCGAAAGTGTCGTTAAGACGTTACTATATATTTATGCCAGTGAAGGTGTAGTTCCACCAAACTTCAACCCAATCCTACTCCAAAAAATGCTGCAGCGGAAAGATGGCTCATATCCGCAAACTCCAACCACGCCACAAAACGGTGCTACGCACTCAGTACCGGAAGCTACTGACTTTACACCAGAGAGCATGCCCCGATAAATTATCTGATTTGAATCTTAAAGCAGAGGCTACAAAACCTAACTCACGATAGTATCGTCGTGAGTTTTGTAGTTTTGTTTGTGGGCTATAATTTTAGCATTGACCACCAAGATGGTATACACAAATCTGGACGTCCAGGTTATTGGCTAGTACTTTCTCGTGGTTTTCGTCGAAGATCAAGGTAAAACAATACTTTGGTGAATATATCTAAACCAAGATACAGTACCGCAGCAGTAACGGCGGAAATGATCCCATATCCATCCGGTGCTAGCAGAAAAACGACCGGGAAGCCCGTCCAACCCAGCAAAATATACTTAGTTAAGGTTGCCCGCCCCGAACTGTTAGAGGCAAGCAGTGGGTAAATCAACCGCACGTATGCAATTGAGCTTAATACGAAAAATCCCAACATATACCACCCGTCATAATACGATGCAGCCGCGCCAGTAAACATCACAATGGCCGTCAAATAAAGAAGAAAGGTTGTCTCATACACTGACTTACCTAAATAGCGAGCTATTTCGTACATCAATAATGTACAACTAAGCCCATAGAACAGCCATCTGGTGGGATATACAGCCTCGCCACCGGCACCACTAGCTGCCAGAGAGCCCTCCAGCATCAGAATGTACGAAATGATAGTAATAAAAGATACCAGAAATGAAGTATTGAATTCCCTATCCTTGGCAAACAGAAAATACCCTGCTGCGACAGAGAACACAAAGATTCCCAAAATAAATACCGATGCGATTTGAATTTCCATAAGCATATAATACCATCAGAAAATTGTTTTTTTGTTTCGTGCTGCAAACATAAACGTTGTTAGGCAAGTGCTAAAATACATACATGAAAACAATTGACTTCACACACGAACTGATCAAAGGCAAAATCGCAGAAATTATTTTTGAACAAATGATCCATAGCACTAAGGGCTACACGATACTTGAATTTGGATACGAGAAAGTAGTCCGCCAGCTGGCAAAACAAAGAAAAACTTCCCAAGCAAAAGATACCATCGAAATCATCCGCCGCGCTCCAGATTTTGCTGTGATAAATGAAGACACGCACGACATTACTTTAATTGAAGTAAAATATATGAATGATCCTAAAAAATCGCGGGTACTTTCTGCTGCGCGTGATATCAAAAAATCATGGAAACAGGCGAGTTTATTTGTAGCTTCACCCCAAGGATTTTATTTCGACTCTGTCGATAAAATCATCGAACAAAAAGGCGAAATATCGAGCTTTGTTCATAGAGCAGTCCCAGAAAAAGTAACGGTGGAGTTTCTCGGGTTGCTTAACGAGTTTATTACCTAAGATGACTAAGTTATTAGTCTAAGAAACATGGCTACTCATCTTTTTTATGGTCCGCCAGTTCGGCAAACTTAGCGGTCATGGTTGGGTTGCCTCGGGTTAGTTTTTTAATGGTCAAATCATCAGCTTTGTTATTGGCATGACGTAAATTGTCACCAGAGGACAGTAGCGCATCTTTAGTCTTCTGCAGATGGTCAATTGTCTTATCGATTTCGTCGATAGCCGTTTTGAACTTTCGACTCGCGAGATCAAAGTTCTTGGCAAATCCAACCTTGAACTTATCAAGATTCTCTTCGAAGTTAGTGATATCGATATTTTGATTCTTCACTACTGCGAGTTCAGCCTTATACTGCAAAGCGCCCATAGATGCGTTGCGCAGCAGGGTGATCATCGGGATAAAGAATTGTGGCCGGATGACGTACATCTTGGGATATTTGTGTGACATGTCGACGATACCGGTGTTGTACCACTCATTATCAGCTTCAAGCAGGGTCACCAACACTGCATACTCACACCCTTTATCAGTTCGGTCTTTGTCGAGTTTTTTGAGAAAGTCCTCATTTTTGTGTTTGGTAGCGGTGGCATCAAGCTCATTTTTCATCTCAAACATGATCGAAGTGATCTCATTCCCCTGTTCGTCGTTCTCTTTATAGATGTAGTCACCTTTGTTTCCGCCAGCAGCATCGTTATCCTTTTCAAAGTAGGCGTTTTGGAAACCTGTCGCGCGGAGTCGATTAAACTCTGTCTCGCAGTGTTGCTCTAGGGTCTCTCCCACCATTTTGGTACTGAGTTTCAGCTTCATGTCTTTTAGTCGCTCAATCGCTTCATCTTTGAGCTTCATCTCGCTCTCGTATTTGTCTTTCAGTGACGTGGCCATCAGCTGGCTTTCGTGTTCCTTGCTTTTTAGTTCAGCACTAAGGCTATCGCGCTCTTTTTCAACCGATGTGACTGCTTCAGTAACGGCAAGTTTCTTTTGTAGTTCGGCGTTGCTGATCGTCGACTTGAGTTCATTGAGCTCCGCTTCCTTCCGCGCAATGTCATTTTTGAGCTCGGTTTCTTTGCTGGCCAGACCTGACTGTAGTTCATTTTTTAGATTCGCTTCAGCCAGCTCTACCGCACTGGCTTTTTCAGCCGCAAACTGCTGCTCTCGGGCAGATAATTCTTTACTAAATTCTTCATCACGTACTTGCTTGAGGATGTCGGCGTACCCCGCTTCATCCATATCAAACGCCGTTTTACAATTCGGACAGACAATTTTATTCATACCCACCCATTTTACACGAAACGAGTGCTTTAGTTAGGATTTGTTACATGATGCCTCCAGACTGGTTTTAGGTAAGATTTGGGTACATGGACCGTCATAGAAAGTAAGAGCCATACACTCGCAATGACGTTAGCTATGTAAGCTAAAACCGTCAGTGCCAACTCTACCCTCTACATTTTAAGAGCGGAGATTAATTAAATAAAAACATGAATAAATATATTAGTACTAGCGTTTTCGCAGGGCTATTAGCTATGACTGTTATTGCAACAGCCATGCCAGTAGCTACAGCTCAAGCCCAGAGTGTCTCAAGTATGCAAGCACAAATTGCAGCTTTATTAACTCAAATACAACAACTACAAGCCATACTTGATTCACAGGATGTGGCAGAAATCTGTCCCTATACTTGGAACCGCACATTGAACATGGGCTCTACCGGTACAGATGTCAGAACCTTGCAACAGTTCCTCAATAGCCACCCAGACACTAGAGTGTCCGCGATTGGCGCTGGATCACAAGGATTTGAAACCAGCTACTACGGCCCTTTGACCGGTGCTGCGGTGGCAAAGTTCCAAAATAAGTATAAAAGTAGCATCTTGACCCCGATTGGGTTGACTACCCCCACTACTTTTTTTGGCAATTCTACTAAGGCCAAGATGAACAGTTTGTGTGATACAACCCCGACTCCTACCACACCAACTACCCCAACCACACCAACTACACCAACTACACCAGTTTCTGTACTGCAAGGTGAAGGTGATCTAGATACCTTTGAAATTGAAACTGCTGATGACGACACAATTGCAGAAGCAGCCGCAGATGCACCGATTGCCCTACTGACACTAGAAGCAAATAACGGAGATATTGAAATCTCTCGTATGGACATTTCGCTCGTTGCAGATACTGCAAACGATGAAAGAGACCCGTGGGATGTGTTTGAAGATGTATCACTCTGGGTTGACGGTGAAAAGATTGCCGAACTGGCAATTGACGACCGTTCAGACTATCTCAACCGTACAGACGGAACCATCCGGTTTTCAAACCTAAACCTTATCCTCGAAGAAGATGAAGAAGTAGAAGTAACAATTGCTGCTAGTGTTCAAAACAGCGTCGACGGAGCAGGCAGCAATGCAACTTGGTCTGTCAGTGTCGATAGCCTACGATTTAAGGATGCCATGAATGTAGTTGCAACAGATACTACTACAGGAGACCTGCAGCAATCCGTCGACTTTGAAATCGTAGAACGTGGTGACGGTGAAGAACTAAAGTTCAAAACGAGCACCAACAACCCAGCTGAGCAGACCGTCATCATTGACGACTCACAGCGAACCAACAACGTCACGATTCTTGGGTACAGTATCGAAGCCCTGGGAGGTGACATTGAATTAGACAGACTCTATGTCAATGTCCAAACCGGAACTGCTTCATTTAACGATGTCGTATCTGACATCCGACTCAAGATAGGCAGCAACACCTTCAAAAAAGATAGCGTTGTAAGTTCTGGTAGCTATAGTAGCAACAATGTCCTCGTATCTTTTGACATCGACAACAAAGTAACTATTGATGAAGATGACGAGCAAGACGTATCAGTGATAGTTGATTTCAAAGCCAAGACAGCCTACGCCAACGGCGAGACCATCTTTGCTCAGATCACTTCAGCTGAACGAGATATGACAGAAGCTGAAGGTGCAGATGATGTTGAATCATTCTCTGGTTCAATCGTCGGAAAAGTTCAAACATTGATCGCAGAAGGTGTCTATGTACCGACCAGTGGAGTCAAGATGACTACTAACACACTCGGTACCAACAGCACTATCGGTGTGTATACCATTGAGTTTACCGTCAATGCTGTAGAAGATGACTTCTACATCACTGACCAAGCATCGACCTCTAATCTCACTAGTATTGGTGGAATTCAGTACAGTGTTGATACCACTGTGGGCACCCCAACCAGTGTGACTGCAGTGCTCTCTTCAACTGCAAACGAAGACACAAATGGCGTCTTTACTATCCGTGAAGGCCGCTCTGAAACCTTCACCCTTATAGTCACTGTAGACGCTGCAACCGCTGGAAATCACCGAGTTGCCATGAACGCAGTACGCTTTTCTGCCAACAACGACGGTGTAACGAGCGGAGCAACGTACACCGTAACTCCAACCAACCAATTCCGAACCCCCTACCAATTCATTAACAATTAGTACGTAGCCAACCAAAGTAACCAAAACACCCCATTCGGGGTGTTTTGGTTTGTGAGAATGTAACAACACTACGGAGTCCTTGCCTCCGTAGAGAAAAAGAAAAGCCAAGTGAATACCTTACCTTTCTTTACAAATGCTCCGCGACATAAACACACCAAGGTGCCTAGGACTCTCCTAGGCGAAGCATAATGCAATACACCCCGAGGTAGCGAGGACAAGATGTTTGTGAAGACCCACTCCCATGACGCTTTATATAATCCCTGATGCAGCATTGTGACTAAAATAGCCTACATGGGCTCTATATTCAATAGTCTGTGCATGATTGACCGTTGACTGGGAGGTATAGAGTATTTGCTGTTCTGTGCTATGATGAAAACAGAGAGAGGACGCTGGGTTCTCTTACACCTCAAGGAGGTAGAAGATGCGGATGCCAACCAGGAATAAGATTCTAACGGTGATTGTGGGTGCGGTTGCGGGAGCTATAATCATTACATCTGTCGGTTTCAGTTATATGGGCTGGATGCTGACCGGTGACGCTCACAAAGAGGCAAAGGAATACGCTGAAAAAGCGGTCACCGATCTCCAAGTTTCATTCTGCGTCACAGTGGCTATGGATGATTCGGAATTCGATCAACAGATGGCTAAGTTGGCGAAGGAAGATGATACGTATGGTCAAAGAGACGTGATTGAGGGTTCCGGTTGGGCGAACATGCCTGGTGGCCCCGAGCCAAGCAATAATGTGCTTGCTGGTTGTGCGCAAGAGCTGTTGGCTGCGTCGTGATTGCAGATACTTTGCGGTGGCCCCACATGATTTGTGGGGCTTTTTTTATAGTGACCAATATTCAACGGCATGAAATACTGTGACTAGTATATGTTCAAGAACATATTTACCGCATACAGTGTGGCGAGGTTTTGGAGGATCAATAGTGGTATGCCGAGTTGAAAGTACCAGCGCTTGGTTTTATGTCGGAAAGCCAGCATGCCGAGGTATATGCCAAGACTGCCAAAACAGCTCGCTAGGAAGAAGAATATGCCTTCTGGGGTGCGTTTCTTGCCGCTGCCACGGATAGATTTGCGCTTGTCCCGGGCCATACTCATGAATGAAAACAAATTGATGGCAGCAAAAATACCGATGGTTATTTGCAAGGTGAACATAGTACTAAAATAGCACGACAACGAAAGCGTTTTGGCAGTAGTGAAGAGTCATAGTGATCTAGACTGGTCGAATAACGATGTACCGTTGCTTCCATCCACGTTTGAACTGCTCGATAGATAGTGAGCCATTACCGACACTCTCAGCAGGGTCATTGTAGTAGACCATGCCGTCTTTGATCGCGTTGACCACCACCAAGTGTGGAATTGGGTTGGTTGGCTCGAAGGTGTAGTGAACTGAAGCCATGACCGGGCCGTCAGCTAGCACGGTGCTTAGTTCGGTCACAGCAGCCTTTGCACTTAAGTGCGCCAGACTAACACTTTGCCCGTCTAGACCATATGCTTGTGAAAGACCGATCAGACCAGCATGAATCCACCCCGCATCAGATAAGTACGCGTTGTTGGCGATACCTTGCTCGAGCAACCTATCTACACTGATTGCTTGGTCGGAATAGTAATCAATCAACATAGCAACGCTCGCTATGCCACAGCCGATCTTTTGCCACCCTGGCTTGGTAATGTCGGTAAACTGGGAGTAAAACGGTACGCTGCTTGGACGATGTGCATCATCGGGAGTAATAGTTGTGCCAGATTGCACTACAGCAGCACTAGCAAGAGACTGCAGGTACGTTAGTTGGGAGTAGAGCTCAGAAATGCGCGTTGTGAGCGTTTCAATTTGTAGCTGTGTTTCATCTCGAGTCCTCGGATTCTGCGTATTGGCTGCAACCGCCGGCGGATAGCTGACACATAACACTGCAATACAGGTTACTAATGCGGCATACTTAACGACTGAACTATGCAATGTACTTTTTTTCATTGCAACAGTATACCGTTGTGCAATATATGTACACAAACTATTTTATGTTGTGCTGTATATGTCAATCCTCTACAATTACCTTGGTTCCAAGCACAGCCCATTCGTATAAGGTTCGCGCCACACCTACTGGCA
>Ga0307971_1002050_pt1 | contig 10118 bp, 8 predicted proteins | sample OrgLakmetagen714_FD_201820 | JGI IMG/M metagenome (GOLD analysis project Ga0307971, IMG submission 201820) | Saline water microbial communities from Organic Lake, Antarctica - #714 | ecosystem: Environmental > Aquatic > Non-marine Saline and Alkaline > Saline | place: Antarctica: Organic Lake... | reverse complement strand
CCTGCCGCCAATTCCAGCGCCGTTGACCCGGTGCCGCAGCCGATTTCAAGGACGGCGTGGTCGGGTTGCAGATGCGCGCGCATCCGGCCCAGCGTTTCCTCGTAGGCCGGCATGTCGCTGATCGGGTCCGTGGCATACTTGGGCGCGACCTTGTCCCAAAAGACGGTATCGGTCATGTTGTTCTCCATATCCATGCCTACACCCTATTTGCGCATGCAGGTTACGGGAATTGCCTAAATTTGCGATTCCGTTATACGTTTATGCATGAACTGGACCGCCCTTACCTTCGACTGGAATCAGGCCCGTGCGTTCCTCGCCACGGCCGAACTGGGGTCGTTCTCGGCTGCGGCGCAGGCCCTCGGCCTCACGCAGCCCACCGTCGGACGACAGGTGGCCGGGCTCGAGGACCGCTTGGGCATCGTGCTGTTCGAACGGATCGGGCGCAGGCTGGCACTGTCTCCGGCGGGGCGTGATCTGCTGCCCCATGTCCACGCCATGGGTGAGGCCGCGATGCAGACAAGCCTGATCGCCACGGGCCGGTCGGAAAGCGTGGCGGGCGAGGTGTGCGTGTCGGTCACCGACATCTTCGCGCTCTACAGCATGCCGCATATCGTGCGCAGCCTGCGGCGGATCGCGCCCAACGTCAGGCTCAAGGTGCTGGCATCCAACACCCTGTCCGACCTGCAGCGGCGCGAGGCGGATATCGCCGTGCGTCATGTCGCCCCGACGCAAAGCGATTTGATCGCGCGCAAGGTCCGCACGACCCGTGGCCACCTCTATGCCAGCCGCAGTTATCTCGCCTCCTTCGGTCCCGTCACGTCCCCCTCAGATCTGGCAAAGGCGGATTTCATCGGCATCGGGGACGTGGGCGAACTGCTCGCCTTTCTGCGTGATCGCTGGAAACTGCCGGTGACGGCTGAAAACTTCACCGTGTTGGGTGACAGCGGCGGGGCAGGGTGGGAAATGGCGCGGCAGGGGCTGGGACTGGTGCCGATGACCGAAGACCTTGCCCGCGCCTGCCCCGAGATGCAGATCGTCCTGCCGGACCTCGACCCGATGCCGGTGCCCTATTGGCTGACCGTTCATCGCGAATTGCACAGCTCAAGGCGGATCAGGCTGGTCTACGACCATCTGGCGCAGGTCCTGCAACAGCCGAGCCTGCCCGGACCGGGTGACTGACACCCATCATCTTGCCAAAAATATCCCCGCCGGAGGCTCCGACAGTGCCACGGGCGGGGACATCGGTGATCATCGCGAGACGCTATCCCGCACGGCTTTCAGTAGATCGGGAACCGGTCACACAGCGCCTCGACCTCGGCCTTGACCCTGGCCTCGACCTCGGCGTTGCCATCGGCGCCGTTGGCGGCCAGCCCGTCCACGACCTCGACGATCCAGTCGGCGATCTGGCGGAACTCGTCCTCGGCAAAGCCGCGCGTCGTCGCTGCGGGCGATCCAAGGCGCACACCGGACGTCACGGTGGGCTTTTCGGGATCAAAAGGGATGCCGTTCTTGTTGCAGGTGATATGCGCACGTTCCAGCGCGGCTTCGGTCACGTCGCCGGTCACGCCCTTGGGGCGCAGGTCCACAAGCATCACATGGGTGTCGGTTCCGCCCGAGACGATATCCAGACCACCCTTCATCAACTGGTCCGCCAGCGCCTGCGCGTTCTTGACGACCTGCTGCTGATAGGTCTTGAACCCGGGGCGCAGCGCCTCGCCGAAGGCGACGGCCTTGCCCGCGATGACGTGCATCAGGGGACCGCCCTGAATTCCGGGAAAGATGGCCGAGTTGAACTTCTTGGCCAGCGCCTCGTCATTGGTCAGGATCATCCCCCGCGCGGCCCGCGCAGGGTCTTGTGGGTCGTCGTTGTGGCGACATGGGCATGCGGGAACGGTGAAGGATAGATGCCCGCTGCGATCAGACCGGCGAAATGGGCCATGTCCACCAGCAGAAGGGCGCCGACACTGTCGGCAATCTCGCGCATGCGGGCAAAGTCGATGATCCGCGGAATGGCCGAGCCACCGGCGATGATCAGCTTGGGCTGGTGTTCGGTCGCCAGTTCCTGCACCTGATCGTAGTCCAGCAGGCTGTCCTGCTTGCGCACGCCGTATTGCACGGCGTTGTAGATCTTGCCCGACTGGTTCGGCCTGGCCCCGTGGGTCAGGTGACCACCCGCATCGAGGCTCATGCCCAGAATGGTGTCACCCGGCTTGATCAACGCCTGAAACACGCCCTGGTTGGCCTGGCTGCCGGAATTGGGCTGGACGTTTGCAAAGTCACACCCGAACAGTTGCTTGGCCCGGTCGATGGCAAGGTTTTCGGCCACATCCACATGCTGGCAGCCACCATAGTAACGGCGTCCGGGGTAGCCTTCGGCATACTTGTTCGTCATGACCGAGCCTTGGGCTTCCATGACGGCGGCGGATACGATGTTTTCAGAGGCGATCAGCTCGATTTCCTTGCGCTGACGGCCCAGTTCGGCGGTGATGGCCGCGGCGATTTCGGGGTCGCGCGTTTCCAGCTTTTCGGAAAAGAATTTGTCGTCGCGGAATGAAGCATTCATGGGGCAGGTCCCTGATCTGTGACAGCGTTGATGTCTCTTACCTTCCAAAGGGCGTCAACTAAAGTGCGGATTCGTCACTTAACGTCGCAGGGGCGACAGGCTGTCCTTGCCATTTTGCGCATGAATGCGGACTATCGCGCGGAAAATCAAAGGTTTGATCCCAAATGTCTGCACTCAAGATCGCCTTTCTGGCCAGTCCGGTTCCCATCGCGCAGGCGGCCCGGCGTGATCTGGCCGACCGTTTCGGTGATGTGGCCCCGGACGAAGCAGATGTGATCGTGGCGCTGGGGGGCGACGGCTTCATGCTGCAGACCTTGCACGCCACGCAACAGATCCGCGCGCCTGTCTACGGCATGAACAGGGGCACCGTCGGTTTTCTGATGAACGAATACCGCGAGGACGAACTGCCCGACCGTCTGGCCGCAGCGGAACAGGCGATCATCAATCCACTGCACATGACGGCACTCGATGCGGCAGGCGACAGCCACGAGGGACTTGCCATCAACGAGGTCTCGCTTCTGCGCGCCGGCCCGCAGGCGGCCAAACTCAAAATCACGGTCGACGGGCGGGTGCGGATGTCCGAACTGGTCTGCGACGGCGCGCTGGTGGCCACGCCCGCGGGGTCGACCGCTTACAATTACTCTGCCCACGGCCCGATCCTGCCCATCGGCGCGGATGTTCTTGCCTTGACCGCGATGGCGGCCTTCCGTCCCCGGCGCTGGCGGGGCGCGCTTTTGCCGAAGTCCGCGGTGGTGCGGTTCGATGTTCTCGACAGCAAGAAGCGCCCGGTGATGGCCGAGGCGGACAGCAAATCGGTGCGCAACGTCACCTGCGTCGAAATCCGGTCCGACCCTGCGGTCGAGCACCGGATCCTGTTTGATCCGGGTCACGGTCTGGAAGAACGGCTGATCCGCGAGCAATTCGTCTAGGGGCGCGATTCTATGTCTGCGGTCAGGCAACCCGATCAGATGTCCGGGTTTCTTCCTGCGAAGGTCGCAGGCTCCTTCAAGGAAGCCGCAGGCGATGCCACCGACAGTCCCGCACTCGAAGCCGAAGGCAACGCGCAAATGGCCATGTGCAGAACGCCACCGGAGACGTCAAAGGAGCGCTGGGCGACGACGTCCAGGCCAGTTTGCAGAAATGATCGGAAAGGCCCCGCCCCACCGACGGAGCCCTTGTCCATTCAGATCTTGGCGTAGCCCAAGAGCTGAAGGGCCTGTCTGATCTCGTCCAGAATGGCGGGATCGTCTATGGTGGCGGGCATCTTGTATTCCTCACCATCCGCGATCGCCGCCATCGTGCGCCGCAGGATCTTGCCCGACCGGGTCTTGGGCAGGCGGTTCACCACGGCGACCAGCTTGAACGCGGCGACGGGGCCGATCACGTCGCGCACCATTCGCACGCATTCGGCGCGAATTTCGTCGTCGGTCTTGTCGGTGCCCTTGTTGGTGCAGACAAAGCCCATCGGCAGTTGACCCTTCAGCGGATCGGCCACGCCGATGACGGCACTTTCGGCCACGTCCGGGTGATCGGCCAGCACCTCTTCCATCGCCCCCGTCGACAGGCGGTGACCTGCCACGTTGATCACGTCATCGGTGCGCGCCATGACGTAAAGGTAGCCGTCCTCGTCCAGCAGCCCTGCATCGCCGGTCTCGTAATAGCCCGGAAAGGTGTCCAGATAGCTTTTGCGGAACCGCTCCTCGGCGTTCCACAGCGTCGGCAGGGTGCCGGGGGGCAAGGGCAACTTGATGGCGATGGCACCCAGTTCGCCCCGTGGCATTTCCTCACCTTCGGGCGACAGGATGTGGATGTCGTAGCCGGGCATCGGCACGGTCGGACTGCCGACCTTGACCGGCAGCGCCTCGATCCCGGCGGGGTTGCCGACCATGGGAAAGCCGCTTTCAGTCTGCCACCAGTGGTCATAGACCGGCACGCCCATAATCTTGGCGGCCCAGTTGATTGTATCGGGGTCGGCCCGTTCGCCAGCAAGGTAAAGCGCCCGCAGGCCCGAAATATCGTATTTCCTGATCTCTTCGCCCTGCGGGTCCTCGCGCTTGATCGCACGAAAGGCCGTGGGGGCGGTGAAGAAGCTTTTCACGTCATGTTCCGCGATGACCCGCCAGAAGGTGCCCGCGTCGGGCGTGCCGACAGGCTTGCCTTCGAAGACGACCGTGGTGTTGCCGTGGATCAGCGGCGCGTAGCAGATGTAGCTGTGGCCCACGACCCAGCCCACGTCGGACGCGGCCCAGAAGACCTCGCCTGGATCGACACCATAGACGTTCTTCATGGTCCAGTTCAGCGCCACCAGATGCCCCGCCGTCGGGCGCACCACGCCCTTGGGCGCGCCGGTGGTGCCAGAGGTATAGAGGATATAGGCCGGATGGTCGCCCGAGACGGGCAGGCAGGGCGCGGGCGTGACGCCTTTCTGCACCGCGTGCCAATCGAAATCCCGTCCTTCGGTCAGGTCACAGCTCTGCTGTTCGCGCTGCAGGATAAAGCAGACCTCGGGCTTGTGCTTGGCTTGTGCGATGGCCCCGTCCAGCAGCGGCTTGTAGGCGACCACGCGCCCCGGCTCGACACCGCAAGAGGCGGCGATGATCGCCTTGGGCGTCGCGTCGTCGATCCGCACGGCCAGTTCGCTGGCCGCAAAGCCGCCGAACACCACCGAATGGATCGCCCCGATCCGGGTGCAGGCCAGCATGGCGACGATGGCTTCGGGCACCATCGGCATGTAGATGATGACGCGGTCGCCCTTGGTCACGCCCTTTGCCGTCAGCGCGCCGGCAAGTGACGCGGTCTGGTCCTTCAGTTCCGCATAGGTCGTCTTGGACTTTGCGCCGGTGATGGGGCTGTCGTAGATGATCGCCACCTGATCGCCGCGCCCGTTTTCGACATGCCGGTCCACTGCGTTGTAGCAGGTGTTCACTTCTCCATCGGTGAACCAGCGGTAAAAGGGTGCGCGGCTGTCATCCAGAGCCTTGGTGGGCTTCTTGACCCAGTCGATCGCCTGAGCCTGCTGCATCCAGAAGCCTTCGGGATCGTCTTGCCAGCTTTTGTAAACCTCTGCGTATGTCATGTGATCCTCCCTCTCGTGAAAATTCGTAGGCGCGGGAGGCAAGTCAGGCAAGAGCGGGACGCGGGTGCCGATCATCCAGAGGTTAATAAATTGACAGCCCTGCCAATGGTCCAGCTTCCAAAACCGTCATCAAACTGTCGCAAATGTCGATTTCAGACGATCCCCAGCGCCGGTGCTGTGACATCAACACGAAACAGCCGGGCATTTTCGCACTGGCTGTCTGACAGGTGATCCTCAATGGACAAACGCCGACCTCTCAAGACAAAACGCGAACCCGCGACGCCGCCGCCCATGCCAGCCCCCGTTAGTCAGGGTGTCTCTCAGAAATAGGGATCACGGTTCGGGCCTGGCGCGATGTCGGGCAAGAGGGGGTGGTGTCGGGAGGACGCCACCCCTTCGTCGTTTTCGTTTTCAGCCGTAGTGAGTCACGGGCGTTCCGGCCAGCGCGGTCATGTTCAGCAGACCCCGCGCCGTGATCGAGGGTGTCGCGATATGCGCCCGGTTGCCCATGCCCATCAGGATCGGCCCGACCTCCAGCGCGCCTGCGCGCATCTTGAGGATGTTGCGCACACCCGAGGCCGCGTCGGTATTGGCGAACACCAGACAATTCGCCTCGCCCTCCATATGTGCCGCCGGAAAGATGCGGCTGCGCAATTCGGGGTCGAGCGCGCTGTCGATATGCATCTCGCCTTCGTAGGCAAAGTCGCGGGGCGCGCTGTCGAGAATCTCCATCGCGGCCCGCATCCGGCGCCCCGTGTCGTTGTCGAGGTTTCCGAACTGACTGTGCGAACACAGCGCGATGTTCGGCGCGAGGCCGAAGCGCCGGACGTGGCGGGCCGCCGAAATCACGGTCTGCGCGATCTGTTCCGGCGTCGGATCGAAATGGATCTGCGTGTCGGCTATGAACAGCGGTCCCTGTTCGAGGATCATCAGCGACAGCGCCGCGACCGGCTGCAGGTCTGCGCTGCCGAGGATCTGCCGGATATATTTGAGATGCCACAGGTATTGCCCGAAGGTGCCGCAGATCATGCTGTCGGCCTCGCCCCGGTGGACCATGACGGCGGCGATTGCGGTGGTGTTCGTCCGCATGATCGCCTTGGCCAGATCGGGCGTTACGCCCTTGCGGCCCATGATGTCGTGGTAGCTGGTCCAGTAATCCCGGTAGCGGGGGTCGTTTTCGGGGTTCACGATCGAGAAATCCACAGAAGGCCGGATCTTGAGGCCCGCCCGTTCGCACCGCGCGGCAATGACCTCGGGCCGTCCGATCAGGATAGGCTTGTCGGTCGTTTCTTCCATGATCGCCTGCGCGGTTCGCAAGACGCGCTCGTCCTCGCCTTCTGCAAAGACGATGGTGCGTTCCGACAGACGTGCGGCCTCGAAGACGGGACGCATCAGGAAGGCCGAGCGGAACACCGAATGGTCAAGCTGGGCCTTGTAGGCGGCGATATCGTCGATGGGGCGCTTGGCCACGCCGGTTTCACAGGCGGCCCGCGCAACGGAAGATGCGACAACGCCCATCAGACGGGGATCGAAGGGCTTGGGAATCAGATAATCGGCGCCGAATGTCATCTGCTCGCCCTTGTAGGCGGCGGCGGCTTCGGCAGAGGTGGTGGCACGGGCCAGTGCCGCGATGCCTTCGACGCAGGCGATCTTCATGGCGTCGTTGATGTCGGTCGCGCCGACGTCCAGCGCGCCGCGAAAGATGAAGGGGAAGCACAATACGTTGTTGACCTGATTGGGAAAATCGCTGCGGCCCGTCGCGATGATGGCCTTGGGGTTCACGGCGCGGGCCGCGTCGGGGTCTATTTCGGGGTTCGGATTGGCCAGCGCGAAGATGATCGGTGTCTCGGCCATTTCCGCGACCATCTCGGCCTTCAGAACGCCGGGGCCGGACAGGCCAAGGAACAGATCCGCACCGGCGATCACTTGCGCAAGGGTCCTGGCCTCGGAGCCCTGTGCAAATTCCGCCTTTTGCGGCGTCATGTCCGCCTCGCGGCCCTTGTAGACCAGTCCCTCGATATCGCAGAGCCAGACATTTTCGCGCTTCACGCCCAGTTTCAGCAGCATGTTCAGGCAGGCGATTCCGGCAGCCCCGCCGCCGGTCGACACGATCTTGATGTCCTCGAACCGCTTGCCCGCCACGCGCAGTGCATTGGTGGCTGCAGCACCGACGACAATGGCGGTGCCATGCTGGTCGTCATGAAACACGGGAATGTTCATCCGCTCGCGGCACAGCTTTTCGACGATGAAGCAGTCCGGCGACTTGATGTCCTCGAGGTTGATCGCCCCGAATGTCGGTTCCAGCGCGCAGACGATATCGGCAAGGCGTTCGGGGTCGCTTTCGTTCAGTTCGATATCGAAACAGTCGATATTGGCGAATTTCTTGAACAGAACCGCCTTGCCCTCCATCACGGGTTTGGACGCCAGACCGCCGATATTGCCCAGCCCCAGCACCGCCGAGCCGTTGCTGACCACGCCCACAAGGTTGCCACGTGTGGTGTAGTCACGGGCCGTGTCGGGGTTTGCCTTGATTTCAAGACAGGCTTCCGCGACGCCGGGCGAATAGGCGCGCGCCAGATCGCGCCCGTTGGCCAGCGGCTTGGTGGCGCGGATTTCCAGTTTTCCGGGTTTCGGATACCGGTGATAGTGCAAAGCCGCATCGCGCAGGCCGTCCTTGGGGTCGCTCATCCTCGGTCCTCCAAAAGTGGTTTAATACTAAACCATCTGGCCCGACGGTTTGTCGCGGCACGTCGCTTTCAAACCATGAATGCGCGGTGGGTGCAATTCACGCCGTCCCGCGTCCCGTCTGTTCCTGCAGTGTTTCGATGCGCTTGCTGGCCGCGGCCTTGGTCGCCTATCCACCATGCTGAAGCCCGCGCGACACCTTCGTCATTCCACCTGAAATGGCCACGCGCTACGCGCAGCCGACTGGCGATCTCAAAGTGATGGACGTCAGGCTGCCGGCGCGGTTCACAACCCGCGCCCTCCGGGTATCAGCCCTCGGTTCTGGCCTTCAGTTCGGCAATGCGCGCCTCGGCCCCAGCTTCGGTCAGCGATGCGTCGAACGGTTCGCCCGTCTCATCGGTCAATGCGCGCAGCATATCGGCCTGCGCGCTGGTCATCGGCGCTTCGTCGTCTTGCGGGACATCGCCGACATTCGGGACGATCTTGGCGTTGGTGGGTGGGATCATGATAACCTCTTGTGTGTCGCTATGGCGATCAACGCGATGTCTGGGCCAAGGGTTCCGCTTGCATCCGTCTGCGCCCGGCGGCACCCTGCCGAAAATCCAAACAAAGGCCCGACCCCATGTCCCTGATCGACGACGCCCGCGCGGTGCGCGAAAATGCTTACGTTCCCTATTCCACGTTCAAGGTCGGGGCGGCGATCCGGACGGTGGGCGGGGCCGTCTACAAGGGTTGCAACGTCGAGAACGTGGCCTATCCCGAAGGCACCTGCGCCGAAGCGGGGGCCATTGCCGCGATGATCGCGGGCGGGGATATCGCCATTGCCGAGGTGGCCGTCATCGCCGACAGCCCCGAGCCGGTGTCGCCCTGCGGTGGCTGCCGCCAGAAGCTGGCGGAATTTGCCAAGGGCGAGGTCAAGGTGACCCTTGCGACCATCGACGGCGCGCTTTTCGAGACGACGGTGGGCGATCTGCTGCCCGGCGCCTTCGACCAAGACTACATGTCCCGCGCCTGAGCCGTGGACGCCCGTGCGATCATCGCTAGGCTGCGGCGGCGCGATCAACCGACCGAGGACGAACTGAACTGGTTCGCGAAAGGCCTGGCCTCGGGCGTGGTGAGCGACGCGCAGGCGGGAGCCTTTGCCATGGCCGTCTGCCTGAACGGGCTGGGCGATGCAGGCCGTGTGGCCCTGACGCGCGGGATGCGCGACAGCGGTGACGTGCTGGCGTGGGATCTGGACGGGCCGGTGCTGGACAAGCATTCCACCGGCGGTGTGGGTGATTGCGTGTCGCTGATCCTTGCGCCCGCGCTGGCGGCTTGCGGTGTCTATGTTCCGATGATCTCGGGGCGGGGGCTGGGGCATACGGGTGGCACGCTCGACAAGCTGGAATCGGTGCCCGGTGTCTCGACGGACGTGGACGAGGCGACCCTGCGCCGCCTGACCCGGGATCTGGGCTGCGCCATCGTCGGGGCCACGGGGGCCATCGCACCCGCCGACAAGCGGCTGTACGCCGTGCGCGACGTGACCGCGACGGTGGAAAGTGTCGATCTGATCACAGCCTCGATCCTGTCCAAAAAGCTGGCGGCAGGACTGGACGGCCTGATCCTTGACGTGAAGGTCGGGTCGGGCGCCTTCATGAAAACGTCCGAGGATGCCGCCGCCCTTGCCAATGCGCTGGTGCAGACGGCCAATGGTGCCGGATGCCGCACCGCCGCCCTCATTTCGGATATGAACCAGCCGGTCGCGCCCGCTCTTGGCAACGCGGTCGAGGTCGCGGCCTGCATGGAAGTTCT
>Ga0307971_1002042_pt1 | contig 10142 bp, 12 predicted proteins | sample OrgLakmetagen714_FD_201820 | JGI IMG/M metagenome (GOLD analysis project Ga0307971, IMG submission 201820) | Saline water microbial communities from Organic Lake, Antarctica - #714 | ecosystem: Environmental > Aquatic > Non-marine Saline and Alkaline > Saline | place: Antarctica: Organic Lake... | reverse complement strand
ATGTTATGGTATGTCTCGTCGACATAGTACTCATCGAGGTGATTCGAATGCAGGGCTTCTTCGAATTGTGTGGTTTTTAACTGCTTAGAGGAATATTCCGCTGAGACAAGGAATTTTGCTTGCAGGTCATATGCCAAGAGTCTACAAATTTGATGTACAAGATTTTGCACAAGTAGGTAAGACGGGGTATTCTTGGCCACCCTAATGTAGTACGGAGAACTCCAGCCGCCACCTCGTTCTCGACCGTTGGTCGTCTCCTCGGGGCTCGCGCACCACGTTGACAAGGGCCATCAGAGGGTCATCAGCTGCCTCCCGTCGTTGACTACTTGCCCGCATAGTACGCTCTGGCGCACTCAGGAACAGAAGTAAAAGTAGGAATTAAGGAAGAAAGAAGGAGATTTGAGCTAAATCCCTAGTAGCACCGGAGTGATTTGAGATAAGAGCCCTGCGCTTGTGCGCTTTGAACTCATCAGCGAACTGCCACGTGCACGCCATGATGGCAATTCAAAAAAGACGTAAACAGGTCCCTCATCACCAACGGCGCGCAAATTGGTGGCAAACACACTTGCACTTCCCTTTTTTAAAGGCGCCTCTCTCTTCTGCACGAAAACTTTTGCGTTCCTGCCTTTTGTCAGCGCGTTCTTTAATCGACCTTAATGGAACCGTAAATTTTCTTGGTGAACCACAGTGACGACGCGTAGCCCACCAAGCCAGTCATCAGGAAGAGGCCGAAGCAAATGATGGACATGTAGCCGAAGTACAGGAAGTAGGTAATGGCCAAGTTGGCTTCGAGCTTGGAGAAGTAGAACGTGGAGTACATGAACACGTAAAGTGCAGTGCTGCCAGACGTGAGGAACGAGCGCCACCACCAGTGGTAATCCTCCGAGCACAGCTGGAAGTACACCAGCACCATGGTAATTTCAGCGCAGGTCACGCAGAGGATCGCAAAGACGAGGAGAAGGAACCCAAAGACGTAGTAGTACTGGTCCATCCACATGGAGCTCAAGATGAAAAACAATTCCACGAAGCAGGCGCCAAACGGCAAAATCCCGCCAATCACCACCGTGAACGCAGTGCCCAGATACCAAGGCTGGTCGGGGATTGGGCGAGGCTGTGCTTTCTCACTGCGAGGGTGTGTCGGGTACTCTTCCACCTCTTTCCGGAACCCCACGTAGGCCCCCAGGAACACGAGGGGTACCGAAATGCCGAACCACAGCGCCACCACCGCCAGCATGGACAAAATGGGCACGGCGCCCGAGGAGCCGTAGGACCACAGGACCAAGTTGAAAGTGAAAAACACGCAAAACGACACGCCCGGGTACAGGAAGGCAGTCAAGAGGGTGCACTTCTGCCACTGTTTCCCGCGGAAGGTCTTGTACAGGTTGGCGGCCTTGAAGCCGGCCACCCCACCCATCATCACGTACAGGAGCATCATGGCAATCATCAGGGAGCCGCGGTTGGCCGGCGACAAAAAGCCGACGGCAGCGAAAAGCACGGTGATCAAGGTCATCCAGAACAGCTGCATGCCGGTGCCGACAAACACGCAAAAGAGCATGGGGGCCGTGGCGGGCGGGCGGAACACGTCGGCGTGCACCAACTTCCAGCCGGACTCCTCGCGCTCTTCGGCTTTCTCTTCTTCGGTGAGGGCGCGGTTGTAATGGGAGATGTCGCGGTGCACGTTCCGGATGAGAATCATGGCAATCATCGAGGACAAGAAGAGCACAATCAGCACCGAGTTCACAATGCTGAACCAGTGCACCTGCCGGCATAAAAATTACATGCAAGTTATGAATAAGCGAGCAAGTGAAGATTCGAGTGCTCTTCGTTGGTTTCATGAAAGCGCATCTCTACGCATCCCTATGCATCCCACAGCACTCCAATCACGTATCCCAGCCGTCCACGCGAGCAAGCAAGGGCGCCATTGCACAAAAAGGCTACTAAGTACACCGGGTACCTTGTCGGGCACTGCGTTGTCCATGCTCAGGTAAATGTCCCAGCGGGAGGCCCAGTGAATGTTGGAGGGGCGCCAGATCACGTCGTAGGTGAAGAGCACCGTGCCCGTGGTGATTTTCTGCTCTTCGTAGACGCTGTCGAGGTCCATCGGGCGGGTCTATGGAACAGAAAAAGGCGAAGCAAGTGATGTTTTAAAAAGTACGAAAGGAACGGAGAATACTTGACACTCAAGGTGAGGCGATAGGCCGCTTGAAATATAGTCCATGCAGAACTAGCACGGGCAAAATGATAAAGTCGAGGATATTCGAGGAATGCAACCACTGCCTAATTCCAGAGCAACGTCTAAGACTCAGCTACTGTCTTCTAATTAGCTGAAATACAGCACGAGGAGTGAAAGAAGAGCGCGACAGGTGTGCATGTGGGGTTGTTCTTTCTACTGCTCTAGCAGTAGGTGCATGTACCTTGTCGCAGGTGGCGAGAGGGGGGATGGCGTCAAAGGAGCCGCTCCAGCTTTGGCCGTTCATGAACTGGTGCTGCACGCTGAACGGCTCCACGTAGAAGCCCACCACGCGGTTCTCGTCGGGGCCTAGCTCGTGGTACTTGACGATGATGTTCACATGGTTGTACCTGATGGTGCGTGAGTGCAGCGGTGGTAAGGTGCGGTGCCAAGGACGAGAACGAGAGGATGTAGCAGTACAAGAGAAAGAGAGGTGGTATTCATACGAGTGGTCGAGGCAATGAAAAGTCTAGTGTGTGGACTTCGTACTGCCATATTTCAAGGGCGCACAAGACAAGCGCCGAGAGGAAGGAAAAGATAAAGGGAAGGGACAAGAGAGTGCACTCACAGGTAGTGGTTCTTGCTGGTGTCGGAATAGCCCACGGGAAACCCACGGGAGTAACTGGTGGTGATGTACTCTTCCGTGTCGATCACCGAGGCCGCCTGTGGTAAATACATCATCAAGCAAAGCACGCAACCCGCCAAAATGAGAACGAAGCCTATAGGAGTTGACATGAATTGCAAGTCATTTCCAGTCTATCTTCTCAGCTATTACCTCGAACCACCACCTAACTCTACACGAGCTCCACCCCAGCCACTCTTCGAACCGCAGCAAACGACTATGTTCAGTGCATTTCCCAACTCACCGGCAAGTTGTCGATGATCCAGTTGTGGTGGTACTCTTCAACCACAGCTTTCTTGAAAGTCTCCACATCCTTTTTGCTGTACTTCTTTTGGCACAAAATGTTGCAGTACGAGTCATCCCGCATGTACAGCTGGTATGGGGAGTTGTCAATGCGGTCGCCAGTCAAGAACTCTCCCAAATTTTCAGCCGACATGACCACCCCACCCGAAGGTTCGCAGAACGGCAGCGAGTAGTACTCGTATGGAATCTGTAAGAATTAAAGAAGAAAGAGCCCCCGAAAATACACTGATGTCACTATACCGACAATCTATTAGCCAAGGATAAGCTCTACAAGGCATTAAAACACATCTTATAAGTAAGACTGGAACGTATCGGCCTTTCCCCAAGAAGAAATAGGCGCAGGAGCGTCTTGAGACAATACTCATTCAAGCGCTCTAGGGCTCGACTTTGTTCTCAAAAATGAAGAGGTGCTTTCAAAAAGAGGGATATGAAGGCATGGCTCCGTTTTCAAGGCATGTACATGCTGCGCTCACCTGGGTCCGGGTGGAGGTCAGTTTGTTGACCTTGAGCTCCACACGCTCACCGCGTTGGAAGTCATGAGGGGCCACGCCCGGCAGGTAGAATGCTGACATATTATGTAGTAAACAGGCAGTAGGACGCAAAATATTTAATCATGCGAGAACGCGCGCGACGCAAACAAAAAAACAGGCCCGCGAGAAACATTGGATGGTGCTGCGTACAAGAACGCAATTGAAACAGGGATCATTTCATTCCCTCATATTGGAGCTCAAACGGTGAAATTGAAGATGGTTCAATGAATATGCCAATGAACTCACCATCAGCAGTAGCCGACAGTACGGCCACGACAGCGGTGGACCGCAGCATCGTTGGGCGTCTATGCTACTTTTTCGAGCGTCGTGGCGCAAGCAAAAATCGAAAATCGAACAAAGAATAATCCGTGGTTTTTGTCCAAAATGGTAAGTATTGGTGGAGACGCTGCTGGACAGGCCAGGCAGGTAGGTAAACACAGAAAACGCAGTAAACGCTCTTCCAGTTCAAACTGTTCGAGCCCGGAGCTACGAGCTTCTCAAGGTGCGGTGCGTAGAGAGCTTCGCAAGATAACTAGTCTCGCTTTGTGAACAATCAAGAATTACATCCACACTTCTACAATTTTTATGCTAGTCTATTTCTTCTTTCGTTATGGCGCATCAATGAGAGCTACGCAAACTATTATGCAGATGTCACGTTCACATCCCTTAGCCCTACTTCTCATCGTCATGATCTAGATTCGTAAAAATACCGCGTATTTTCCTATCTCTCGGTACATTTTCTAGATGTCGTCGAAATCATCGGACGCCCGGGACGGTCGGCCGGAGCACCAATGGACCATCAAGGATCGGCCTAGCATGTCCATCGGTGACCAGGCCAAGACCACCGCCGAAGGTTTGCAGGTGCTGTTTTCGCCGTGGGAAGCGGAGCAGCGAATCGAAGCGCTCGAAGAGTACGACGTAGCCGCCGTGGGCAGCGGACCTTGGATGCGGCAGCACGAGTCGCTGGAGCAGCTGAACTTACAAGCCCACCAGTCGGCTCAACAAGCTGGCGACGAATTTGTGCTCGAAGCTTTTGTCACCTTTGACAAGCTGAAGGTATACGCTTGTGATGGACTGCGATTGTTTTCTTATTTTCTTCATCTTTTGGCCTCCTGCTAGTATCATTTGATTGCTCGGCTGTTGCCATTTCTGCTCCTCTTCGTCCCCTGTGTAGCACAAGTGTAGCCTTAGCTGCATCAATCGTCTGAAAACTCATGTACCCCTTCCCCCCATTACTTCTGGCATCATTTCCAGGTGCTAGTGCACGAGCTCCTCGCGATTGAAGCGTGGCGCCTGCACGTGTTTCCTCGCGTCAAGCGCGGGCTCGCAGAGACGAAGTGTGGGATGCGGGCGTACTTTTGCTTGTTCCACGAGGCCACTCTGGTGAATCTGCTCGCAGTGTGCACCCACCACGCACACGCCATGGAGGCACTGGGAGAATCGGCCATGGAGCTGGTGGATTACCTGGCTAGGCGGCTCGTGGATTTGACCGTGCGAGGCCGGCAGTGGGCAAGTCGAGGGGCCGAAGAGGCGGACGCGCGAGCTCTGGAGAAGCGAAAACAGGCAGCGGCAGCAGCTGGTGGCAAGAGCAAGACTAGTGAAGAAGAAGCAAAGGCTGAGGCCGAAGCACGCGCAACCAGGTTGAAAAGAGAGGCTGAGGCCGCCGAAAACCAAACCGCCCTGGATTCTTTGGAACAGCAGGCGGAAGATGTTCTGGTGCAAGTGTCTGCGGGCGCTGTCACCCTCGTGCGGTAAAAAAAAGCGATGTAGGCGTCCTGTTATAGGCTCGAACCATACAGAAGCCGCTACGTAGCTACAGTGCGCACTCCATGAAATTCACGTTCAATCTCTCTTTATTTTTCGTCCAGTTTCATCAATTCTATGCGCCCCTTCGTTTGCTTTTCCTATTATTGTTCCAGGTACGTGTGCGAGCACCTCAACAGTTTGCCGATGTCTGCCATGTCCCGCGTTCTCGACACCCATGACTTGCTCTGCTCGCTGGTGCCGGTGCTCGAGAACCCGCCGTGGACCCGTCGGTTGCCGCTCAGCAACCAGTGGCAAAAACGCGATGGGGATGGCCAGAAGTGGAATGACGTGGCGAACGCAGACTTGCTGACCTTGACCAAAATCGAGGGCCAAGTGTGGATCGCGCTCTTTTCCCTGGTCTGCAACGCGGAGGTGCGAATATAGAGTGGAAGTCGTCTTCGTATTAGCTACTACTCTGTAGTACGTAGTAAATAGCACTAATGCAACTAAAATGTCTGCGTGCGTGTGCGCGCTTGATACCAGGTGCGGCGGCGCTACCATTTCAACAGCTTCCGGAAAGCCCAGCTGCTGCGAGCCCGCAAGTACTTGAACGAAGTGCTCCTCGACCAACTCCCCGTGCTCGCAGACATGCAGGTTAATTGTTGTTTGGAAAAGGGAGGAATTGCATGCGTGCTATAGATTAGTTGTGTAGCGGCCGAAAAGAGATTTATTTTGGAATATTCTTCGTTCCTGGGGGCATAGACAACTCTCTAATCGCGAAATTCATTCATTTTTTTTCCCAAGCATATTCGTCGAATGAGTCCGTTTTTTTTCTTTTCTTCTTTAATCGCTCTCTAATAAAGCGCTTCATGGACGAGTTGGCGTTGGCGGAGGTGCCGCAGCCCACGGCAGAGCAAGGGGGCAGCAGCTCGCTGCAAATGCAGCAAGTGGGGACTGTGCAGGAGAAACTTTCCAAAAATCGGGACTGGGACCAGGTCTGTGTGGTGGTGCTAGGGCCCGAGGGTTTTGGCGCACAGACCGATGCGACCGACAACGACTTGAGGCGATTGGTCGACAACGTGTATGGCCTGGATGGAGTCGACGATGTGCTTTCACCTGAGGTACGGGTAGTTGTGGGTGGCAGTGACGTGCTACTTTTTGTCTTTAACCTTTCTGTCTCGTTGTTCTTATTCCTCTCACTATTTAAAAGTGCATTAAAAATGACAAGTCTTTTTTCACCCTATTAGTGCTTGTTCACTCGGATTGAATTCATTTGATTTCTGCTGCCCTCTATTACTAGTCGGAGGCGCTCAAGACCGAGCTGTACATGCAGCCCATTGGCAGCTTACATGTAGCGGCGCTCACTTGCACGGGCCACGTGGAGTTGTGCCGGGTCGATTACGAGCCAGCTCCAGACTCGCAGGCCAAGGCCAAAGCCCAGGTGACGCCGCACGGCACTTTCCTTCGGAAGCGGTGGGTGGTGCCCAAAGCCGTACTGGCGCAAAACAACCACAAGGATAGCAACGGCGACAAGGCAGGCAGTTCGAACCCTGCCGAAGTGCCGTTCAGTCGCCCAGGAGACAGCCAGGCGGTGGAAGCGGTGTTTAGCGCCCTCGAAGGCAGCGCGAACGTGAGCAACGAAGTAGACATGGGAGCGGCACAAGCAGCCGCGGCAGCCTTCCACGCGAACAACAACAGCAGCAACAGCAGCAGCAGTAGTGGCGGCGAAGAGGCTGTGGTAGGAAGCAGCGCGGCCGCGCCCGCATCGGGTCCCGCGCTGCCCTCGATGCTGAAAGCCGAGTTGAGCTTCGTGGGCATAGTCGGGCCTGCGAGTGTGGCCGTGGCGTCGGAGAGCATCCCCTATCCGGATGACGACAACCCACAGGGTCCCGGCGGGCCGTTTCCCCGTAAGATTTGGGTGCAGTTGGGGGCCGTGAAGGACAAGCTGGCCATTCAAGTTCAGCTGGTGCGAGCAAGCCCTGAAGTGCCGTATCGCCTCGGGGACGCCTTCGTGTCTGCGCCTGCGCCCTCGGAGTGAAGAAACCAACAAGCTGAATCATGAGAGCTCTACGCAAGAGAAGACACACCCCATCCTTCCCACCCTTCACCCTGTAGAGGAGGAGACTTCTTCTTCTTCTCTTTTTTTTTCGATATGATTCAAAAGTGGGTATTTCAAATTTCAATAGAACTCCAGAACAAGAGCCAGTATTTCAATTTCAAATATTGATTAATTATTTATGGCACAGGCCTCGAGGGGCTGGAAATACAATACAAACAGGTAGAGACAAAATAGTATTCAATGAGGCACCTTATAAGCTTATAAGACGGGAGTCGGTGCATGAAATAAGTGATAGAAGGCATATTCGATGGCCAAGCAAATACCGGGATGAAAATTCATTCAGCACCCATTTCCGAAGCTTAAATGAAGATATTTTTGGACTTCGGTACAATTATCAGACATGAGCACAGGAAGCTCGACCACTACGCTAGATGTACAGATGTAAGTTTCTACATAAGTTTTAAGATTATAGTTAAAGTAAGTTGTTACAGATGTACAGATGAAAAGTAACTAACGAGTCACGAGTAGGAAAGTTTGCACCAATGGGAGTACAGATATGTACATTACGCACCAATGGGAGCTCGTGATTTGGTGCAACTCGATGGTGCTGAGGAGCTGAGGAGTTTTATAAGCGCCCTGCTGGGCCAAGTTTTGGCCGACGAAAAGTGGAAGATAAAGAATAGAGGTAAGTGATTTCTTCATGCGCCCACACCAACTTTATGCTCTTTGCTGCACTCAAGTGTTATGATTAGGTGATCCATCCGTGTCATGGGATCCGACTGGTCTTGGCTTTTGCCTCGTAGTAGCTCAAGCAACAATGGGTTTTGCTCGAGACTGGAGAGAAACGGGATCGGTCCTATAAATCTTTGGGACATCTGTGAGTGCATTCTCTTGAGCGCTCTGTAGGATGGATGTCTTGGGATATTTTAGTAGTACTGATAACATGTTCGATTTTTTTTACAGATGGGATGACTTTCTTCGTATCTTTCATGTTCCTGATGTCTTGGGTGCGCTACCAAAGTAAGACCTTGTCAAAAAGATGAAATCTTGCGGCTACATAAGTACACTCTTTCATCATTTGATCCATTTTCTTTTGCTCAGATAAACTTCGAACTAATGGCTACTTTTCGACAACGAAGTTCATCATTTTCCCAATACATTTGAAAATCCTTGTCCTCCTCGGTTTCACAGCGCTCTTTCAGGCACTCGTGATCACGGCATTTCAAGTGATAAATTCGACTGAGCAAGATAACGACACTACAATATTCAAACATTCTTTCAATTTTGCTATATTCCAGGGTATCTCGTTTGGTGCAACACACGTTGTAACAGGTTTGAAACTGCATTATTCGCATGTCCCATTTGCCGACCCTGTTCTAACCACGCATTCATCTACTATGTTGTCTGAGTAGAGGGTATAACCTGGCTCCTGTTGTCGAATGGTATCGGCAGAACGTCGCTGCGGAATTCTTTTGTTGTGGGATTAGTCTCAGGATCAATTGTAGGGTTTTGCGTATTTGCCGTTGGAGTACAAGACCTCCCTAGTGCTGTGTTCAAAGACATAAAGATGAACCAATTTTGCAAATATTTTTGGCAAGCTTCCAATTTGCTATTTTACCTGGTGGTGTGGCTCATGCCAACATGTGGGTCATTGGCGCGAGATACACGAAGGCCTGCATTGGTGTATTGGGCGCGGTTTTGGTGTTGGTATAGGATTTTAATCGTAATTGCAGATACCCTTGAAAAAAAAGACTTTGACTTCGGATACTGCATGAATATGATTGTTATGTTCATTTTTTTTGCAGTTCTGAAATGCTGGGTGTGCTATCGAGTTTTTTTGTTAGAGGCAAAATGGTGGCATGGAGCTACCGGCAGCGGAATTGTGATACCGTGTTTCTGGTGCGCAGCAATTGTTGGTATAAATACTAACGACGGAATTGTCGGTAAATTACTGAAAGATTTGGGGTATATCTTAAACTCAAGCAATTCAAACGACCAGTCGATCAATTCAAGTGAAGAATCTGATATCGCTGCACCCTTTTGTGATATCCCACTTAGTGGAATAAGTGCTTCAGCAATGTCGAATGCTATGGATCAAATGGGGCGTGCTCGAGGTGATTCCCTTGAGCGCACCGTACGTTACGACCCAACCTCAAAAAAAGAGCGGCATCTCTTTCATTTTCCTGGTTCAACGAGTATGGCGACAAGCCTGAGAAGAAATAAGACCAACAAAAGAGTTCCACTCATTGACTTTTCTTGCTTAAAGATTGTACTGCATAAGCTTCTAGGCAAGGGCTCAACAGCGCGAGTCTACGAAGGCAAGTGGTGCGCTCGCAAGGTCGCAGTCAAAGTCCTCTTTACAATGGATATTACACCTGATGAAATTCAGCGAACCTGCCGGGAAGCTTCACTCCTGCACAGCTTACAGAGTCCTTTCGTTGTAAGCCTTCATGGCATTGCGGTTTTGCCGCCCTCGCTTTGCGTCGTCCTTGAGTTGTGTTCGGAAGGCTCACTCGGTGACATTTTATACCGCAAAGAGGAAAGGAGTGATGTGAGCGATTCGTTGAGTTTTTTCGATCACTTAAGTGAGTTCGCGCGCGAGAGGACCAGAAGTCGGCTTAGTTCTACTGGCCAAGACAGCTGCAAAAGCCG
>Ga0307971_1002030_pt1 | contig 10173 bp, 5 predicted proteins | sample OrgLakmetagen714_FD_201820 | JGI IMG/M metagenome (GOLD analysis project Ga0307971, IMG submission 201820) | Saline water microbial communities from Organic Lake, Antarctica - #714 | ecosystem: Environmental > Aquatic > Non-marine Saline and Alkaline > Saline | place: Antarctica: Organic Lake... | reverse complement strand
TTTGTGGTAAGTAGGTAATAAGTAAGTACAGTAGGTCTGTGTTTGAATACCACTGATAAATCCACCTTAGCAAACAAACATTTGAATGAATTTTAGTACCTGAGAGCTACTCTCCTATTTGCAAACTCACTCGTCCTTGTCATTTTGTGGTGTAAAGCAAATGGCCGAACAATAGATCCTATCCTTTCGTGCGATCGTAACAACAATAACAACTCACACTGATGAGCTGATGAGCAGTTAGTTTACAGCTGTTTGGTTTACTCAATGCAGAATTTTTGGAGAAGTTTCTTCGTTTCTTCATAATTGGTCGGTTGGATCGTTGACTACTACTACTAGTACTACAGTACTACTAAGTATGTTCTGTAGTACATGCGACTGATGCGACTACAGTTACGTAGACTTCAGAACTCTTCATAATAACCGTCGTCTAGCTAGAGCTAGCTAGGTCTTCGGTTGCCGTAAGCACTACTGACTCGAGAAATATATATATTAAGCTGCGTCGACGACCGATTATAGCTCGGACTAGAATTTCCTAGCACTTCGATTGAATTTGAAAAAAGCATCTCGGTGACGACTGCCCTTCAGTGCTATACAATTACAGCGTTTCTATACAGAGCACTCGACATTCATAGTGCAGTAGTTTCAAGACTTGTACCGACTTTAGAAGTTCGTTGAGCTTAGGATATCTTTATTTTTTTCTACCCGAGTTCATACACAATGGGCGCTGTTTGGCCGAAGCGCCGGTATAGATCTGTCATGGTTGTGGGACTAGATGGCTGCGGCAAGACAAGCCTGATAGCAGGACTTCGTGGTGTTCGCGAGCGATCTGGTCGTGCTGCCGCCGCGCAAGGGTTGGGTGAGGTAGGAACTCACGAATTTCCTAACACAGATGAATGCATTCAGCGTTTCTTGGTTCGTAGAATTCTCACGTTCGAGAGCATAGGCGCAGAAAGCCACCGTGTTGACGTGTAACTATAAAGGAATTTCCACCTTTTTAATAGTCATAAGAAGCCCACGAGTCGCCGCAAAGTTAATTCTTTGAAGTACAAATTCATTTCACCTGTGCTGATCTCGCTGTGATTGTTGCCAGGCGTGCACGGCGCCTACGCTGGGTTTGAGCCTCGTTGACTACGAAACCAGCGACTACACTGGAGGCGGAGGGTTTAACCGGCCCGACTGCACCACTTGGCAGCTGTGGGACCTGTCGGGAGCTGCACAGCACCGGTCACTGTGGGAACTATACGCCGGCCAAGTATATTTAAATTGCAGAACTCGTATCTTGCGTAATGCAGTGTAGGGTCTTGTTTAAATTGATACATGAGTTGATCTTTTCACAGCTGTTCAGTTCATACTTGGGCGGGAGCAGTAGCTCAAAATTCTCTTGAAGACCGCTGCGATCTATGCGCACCTTTTCTAATATTTCGTGACGGTAATATCCTGCAGGTGGACGGTGTTGTGTTTGTTGTCGATCTTTCGGACGGGCAGCGCGTTGGTCTCGCCCACCAGTAAGATACGCCAAAGCATTGGGAGGGTGACACACCGAAGAACATTCAATAGCTCAGAGTTTGAGATTGGTAGTGTTTTTTCTTGTTCCGATTGCCGGCGTTGCCCTTCAAGCAGTCGTTCCTTTTCGTTTTCGTTTACCTCCTTTTCGGAGACTAAGGATAAATTCTCTCTTGGGGCTCCTTCTTTTTCTTTTTTTTTCTAACGTGGGGCTGTTCACAAGGGAGCTGCACCGACTCGTGTCGTGCCACCGCATTCGCGCTCGAGGGCGGCCCATGCCTGTGGCCTTTTGCCTCACAAAGCGCGCTATTGCAGAACAAAACCCCGACGTCGATGAGGTGCGTTTAGACGGATGGGTATTCAGAACTCTAGTATCATTCTTACAGCTCCCATGCATTCCAACAACATGAAGCATGCAGAAGGGTGAGTGAGCGCTGTAAAAGGGAAGGAGTGCGGACGAGGGAGGGCCGAGGAGGTGGCCCTCGCGTGGATTACCACTGATTGATGCTACCCAGACATATTGCATGCATGCGTTAATCCTTTCAACTGATCTGGCTTAGGTGCTCACGGAGGATGAAGCTCGGCGTTGCTTGGAAGTTGATGCGCTCAAACAGCGCTCTGGCAGTGGCATCGCTGTTTTACAGTGGCATTTTGGCGAAAATTTGGGCGATGCCTTGGAGGATATTGCTCGGTATTACACCACGCAGTCACGATAGATATAAAAGCGGTGCTCTAATTCGCACGCGCTTGCTTCAGCGTGCTATACATGCTTTGCTCAAGAGCCAGCGAAGAGCCAGTCAGCCAAGGTCAACTCCCAATCATTTTCTCAACCCCTTCAGTTCAATTATGTGCGCGAAGGAGCCATTCAACGGCATATTTAACCCACCAGCACGAAGTTCTATGAGGGCGCTCCTCGAAATGGCTATGGCTATATGGAGCTCGGTCGCTTATAATTTAATCTTCGATCTGTGCCATCCATGGCATATTCTATATTCAAAATCCAGCGTATAATTATGAGCTTCCTTTATTCCACCTTTATCCTATATACTGAAGATAAATTGTTATATTGGTCACAGTTTTAGCAGTCTAAACAATCTTGCTCTTGCCCTTCCACACCATAAGAGTTCAGCTACGTAACACATCCCAGTCGAATTCTATTTTGCATCTGGATTTGTATGGTAGGGTTCTAAATTGATGTTTATTTTTGTCTAAATTCGGCTGCATGTGGCTTAAAGTGAGTGTTTATTTGAGTTTAAGCGCGACTGGTCGGCCCTTCGGAGCCTATATCAAAAGAACCACCCCAGACGAGGCCAAGTCGTTTGGTGCATTGGTCCATGCTAGCGCTTTTACCTCGGATGCGCCATGCAGTAAAATTTGACCAAAGAAATTCGTCACTATTGGCTCGGAGAAAGAAATAATAAAGAGCCGCATCGAATCTACTGTCCTTCTTAGGCTTGGATTCAGCGACGAGTTTGGTATCTCGATGCAGTAACAAGAGCGACTAACGGCTGCACTTCGCCAGTGCGAAAAGATTATTGAACCCCGTAGGTGAAGAGGTGAACCCCGTGGCGGATTATAAGCATCAGAGGACACAATTACTTTAAACCAAAATCAGTTCAATCTTGCGCGGAACTTTTTTCTTTTTGAGACAGGCTCCGAAGGGCCGGAATTCAAAGGCTAACAGGCAGAGAAGAAAAGCAAAGCAGCGCAAAATAAACCTAGGAAACTAATCAGGCGCACATGCCCGAGTGGCCATGGAAGTGATGGTAGGAGTCCAAAGTGGCACGCTCCTCCGTGCTCTGATAGTGCAGCTCTTTCTGATCTCCCCGAGGGGGGACTGGATTAAGTAATTATTAGAGGGGGTGCCATGGTGCCATATAGCCGGCGTTTGCGAAGTCTCCCAGGCCAGACTGAAAGCCAGGCTCGGTTCAACCAGTCACCAGTGCTCCCCTTCCCCCCGTCACGCCCGCTTTTCCGCTTTTGTATCGGGTTTCTGTGGCCGTTACATACTACTTACGTCGTTATCAAGGGTATCGATACCCTTGTCGTGTTATGCTCAGTACTGTACTGTACTGTACTTGTGCGGCTTGTGCTGGGATCTTCTTTTCATCCTTCTTCTCTGCTTCTTCTTCTTCTTCGTCTTCTCCCTAGCCTCGACTAGCCCTCTACTCGACAACTCGACTCGACTCCTCGTCTAACCTTCGAGCCATTGGCTCTGCCTTGAAAGACTAGTAGGCACGGTAGATACCTAAACGACTAAAGTCATAAATATTCGGAAAAGGCACATCTTTTTAGAGAGTGCAGTTCTTACGCCATGGCCTCTCAAATCTCAATGTCGCACCAAACTGAAGCAGCAGTTAATCCTATTTTGATACCATCAAAATCACAAGATGACATCAAAGGCCTTAAAAACGATGATTTTAATCATAATAAATATGTGTCGTCCGAGCGAAAGGCGGAATGTTACAAGCGAATGCTAATCACGAGCACCTTAATGTGGGTGATCTTAGCAGCATGGACTCAGTATACGCTGCGCCAACCAGAAACCACACGGGCTCGTCAACTGCAAAGCTCAAACGAAGCCGAGGAGGTGACGAAGATTTCATACGGCGTCTATCCCATGCTTCGCGAGCTCAGCTGTGGGCACGAGAATCTTGAAGTCCCGCGTCTTCTTAGACAGGAAGGGCGTGGTCGCATCGTGGTCGACGTTGGAGTGGCGTTCGATGCGCACGAGACGGCAACTGCCGTGCAAAACGGCTTCCATGTCATTGGCTTTGAACCCAACCCTGGCAACATCCAGGCGCTCCGAGTGAAGTTCAAGTCTGACCCTCAGATATCTATTGTAGATCTAGTACCAACGGGAGACCCAGCCATGCCGTGGAAACTGCCCGATTTTGTTGTGCACCCAAGCGTCGATGCGAAGAGCGGGCGAGGAGTCGGTTATATTATTGCGGCTGGCCTAGGTGAGAAAAGCGGTATAACGCGGATGGCTGAAGGCAGGCGAAAGAAAGGAGGCAACCGAGTTCAAAAAAGTTATGCATCCAAAATAGGCTCAATCTCAGACATGAGTAGCGTAGAGCTTCAGGCAGGTGACGTGCCTGTGGTGAAACTCGACGATATCCTGCCATCCTGGGCCGCGCACGTAACCATGATGAAACTTGATACCCAAGGTTTGACTATTCTGATTTAAATGTATTGGCCAGGCTGAATTTCAAAGCCTGCATATCTTGTCTCTCTTTCATTCTTAATCTCATTATCTATTTTTCTTTTGCAGGCTGGGAACTGAAGGTGCTTCAAGGTGCAAAGAAGCTTTTAACAGAGCGACGAGTCACGTACGTGCAATACGAATTTTCTCCCTGGTTGATGAACCGGTCGTCAACGGGAGACCCAAACGAGCTCGCTCGGCTGCTCCCCTCGCTCGGGGCCATGTGCTTCGACATGTTAGAAAAGAATTCGCACAACGCCCGCCCGCGCCCTAGCGCACCCTTGGAACAGTACGTGCAGCGCCTCACCAGCGGCCGAGGAAGCAAGTACCTTGCTGCGAAAACCACCTCGGACCAGCTCGACCGCCAATTAGGCGACAGCTTCGGCCCGTGGGAGGACATTACTTGTTACTTTCCCCCGAGAATGTAAGGATCAACGACGCCACACACATGCACAATTCTGAACAAAAGGTGCCTGGTTGTGCTATCTGCAGAACCAACAGGGACCGGAAGTGGTGGCGTGTAGATCACTTACTTCTGTTAAAGGAGTTCGGCATAGCGTAGAGTGCGCAGATTACACCATCCTCGAAAATATGTAAAATATGGTGGAGTTATAGAGACCTATGACCTAGAAGAGTTTTTAAAGGCCCAGGTCACACAAAGAACCAAACCAAATATCCCCCTTGTTGGCGTGGAAAAATAGCTTAGTAGTTACTAAGAGGTAACTCTCGTGGAGCGCTGCGCGTTGGATCCGTGTATTAAGTTCAAAAAATAAATGGGTTACTGGGATACTGATATAGCGCGCTCCTTGTTGAACAGGCCTGTCCAGTGCCGAAGGCACATGGACTTCACTGAAGAACAACTAAAGCACAATTAAAGCAGCTCTTGAATCCATATCGCCGAAATACCAGTTATTTGGCTCGGTCCTTTCACTGCACTCTGCGCTAGAGGATCCTCTACCTTCCAGCGGAAGCACCGTTCCGTGCACTGGACCTCGCTCGTCTTTATAACACCATTAATTCGCCCTTCATTTGAAGCGAATAACCGCATTTGATGCTGTAATTTTAGCCTCTTCAAAAAGACGCATTTCCTTGGTTGAAGCGCCAGCTGTAGTTTTGGTCGTCCACTTCCACTCCAAGGGCGCGGAGAGCCTCCTGCGCGTCGTCAGCTGCGTCAAAATTGCGGCTTCGCTTCGCATGGAAACGAGTCGCAAGCAACTGGTCCACCTGAGCCCCGGAATGAGAAGAGATATGAGCCAATCAACTTATGCATTAACAGCACCACCACGGTTGGCGTGTCTTCGACAGTTATCAAAAACGAAGCATAAACAAACAAATTTGCGCGAAGGAAAAGGGCGCGCATGTGGCACACGCACACAAACACTCACACACACTTGTAAGCTCACTAACCTCTGCTTTGTCGGCGGGGTCAATGGCGCTGGTCAGAGGGCCTCGCAACGGGGCATAAGGGTGGCCCCCAGGCTGCAGAGCCACCCACTTCCGGGCGCGGTCGTTGAGCTCCACCTTGGCAGAAGAATGGATAGGATTGAGAAAGAGACGTGCACGCAGGAGGCCTACGAATTGAACACGCTAAGGATACAAAAACAGAGGACTTCAAGCAGCACCAAGTCTTAAGTTATGATTTGAGAGCAAGCTAGCAAAGTAGCCAAGCCACCCGTAACTCACCCCCATGGCCAACAGCTGGTCGCGCACCGCGTCGGCCTCTTCGAACCGGCCTGTCATTTTGAACTGCCCGCGCACGTCAATCAGCTCGTGGACTTTCACTTCGTCCAGCTCAATGCCGCCGTCGGCAGGCTGGAGCCCGGCGCGGGTGTACACGTAACCGCTGGGGTCTTGGGAGCCGTCTTGCCGGAGGCCCTCGCCGCTGCCCCGCGCCGCGCTGAAGGTGCGCCCGCCGCCTCGGTCCCCGCCGCCGTTGCTGCTCTGAAAAGCGTCCACGCCGTCGCCCCGCCACATTTTGGTGCCGTCGTGCATGATTACGCCCAAGTCGCGCAGCTCGTCGCGGATGGCGTCGGCGGTTTGGAAGTCGCGGCTCAGTTTGGCCGTCAAGCGCGCCGCGAGCAACGCGTCCACCTGGGTGTGGCCATAATGCACAAAAAAGAAATATTGGTTTCACATGTGCAGTCACTTTTGTCTTTGGGCCTTCCTTTAAGGTTGACAATTGAGATGTTAGCCCAAACAATAAGCTATGCAGTCACAAGGCAACCGTTTGATGCTAATTGGAAAGAGGAGCAACGAAACTGACTCGCACCTTCTCCACGCCGCCTGCGGCAGCCAAATCGCCGCTCGCGTCGTCCGCGCACCGCTCGTAGTCGTGGCCAGTGGGGCCAAAGTCCTGCCGCGGCTTGAAGTCGTCCCGACCACCGCCGCCGCTCCGCTCGTTGCGCCTACCACCGCTCGAAAAAGATCCAGACGGCTCCCGCTCGCTGCCTCCACGGCCGCGGTCGCCACCCCGGCTACGCGATGAGACGAACGCTGGCGGTTCTCGGTACACGGGCATTTCAACGGCTGGCGAATTCTCAGGCAACAAATCCGCATCGGACAGAACTACCTGTTAAGAGAACAACAACAACAACAGCGGCAACAGCGAATGAGCGTATTTTTCAAGGCTCCGAGGCGGATACGAGAAAAGCAAAAGCGAAAGCCCTCAGGGTTGAAGATACTTTTGGATCTTTCATGTACCTTGCCGCCTTTTCTTTTGGCTGGCGATGCGCGTGGTGGCTTCAATGCCTCACTTAACTTAGGTGCCGCTGCAGGTAAAACATCTGCTAAAGCATCGGAAATGACTGCGGGTGTTGACGCGACTTTCTCTCTTGGTGCACCACCCTCCGCGGGTTGAGCTCTCGGAGGCGCCGCAGCTGTAGGATTTGAAGGGCTCGAGCTGCCCGAATTCAGGCGCTCAATCAACTCCGCTTTCGTGCCACTCACTTTTAAACCTAAAGCCCGGCACTTCTCTTTCAGCATTGGCACCGTTTGCCCATCGCTGGTTGCATGGAGAGCGAAACCGCGAGCTGAAGGCGCCAAGAAATTATGAAATCCTTCAACGTTGGCTACAATTTGCACCAAAATAAGGCGGGCAAGTGCACTACTTTTCATCGTACGAATGGTGATCTGTGTGATACGGAGCAAGTGCTATCTAATGTTCAGTATGTTGATGTTGGTAGTCAATGCCCAGATGTTGTCCGCGATAACTTTCTCTTTCATGCTTCTTTTGCAACACAACAGCAACAAGCTACAAGCAGAAGCAACAACCCACCAAGAACCAGGAAAAGAACACAGCTGTTAATTGTCGGCATTACATTAGGGCACCAACCAGGGGTTATCATTTTTTTTAGTTGGCGTTGGCTTCTCTACTGGCTACCGTGCGCTACTCTCCCAGTGGGCAAAGGAGAGCTTACTATGGCTGCCCGCGTTGCTATAACTAGGGCTGACCTCGCGCGCATGAAGCAAAGCGTCCAGGATCCCGTGGTAAGTGCCTATGGGCGTACCCGTAGAGCCTCGTATGGTGGCTAACGCTTCCCGTTGACCTTTGCTCACACCTTATCTCCTCATACGATAGATCACCGATTATGAAGCCAGCCGGAGAGCTAAGAAAGAACTCTCTGACGCACGACAATCGCGGTGGCCCAATACTCTTGAGGTGTGCAACATTATGCTCGCGAACCTCTCTCTATATGTTTGTATACTTAAGCTTCCTTAACGTCTGTGTACGTGTGGGCATGTATGATGTTGACATGCAGGCGCAGCGCCGTAAAAAAGAGCATTGGAAGGAAGAAAAACTAGCAAAAGAAGAAGCTGAGCGAGTAGTGATAGACCGCGAAGAGGCAGAATTGAAGCGATCAAAACGCATAGAAGCCATCAAACGCGCGAACTACATTTTGTACGAGCAAACAGACAAAATGAAGGGCTTGCGGTCCGCGCAGCTGTACACTGACGTTCTGGAGGACCGCAAGGAACAGCTCGTTGAGAAAGCAATCAAAGCAAAGTGGACCGACGACGTGGGCGGCGACTACTACGAAGAAATGATGAGGCAAACCGCGGAAGCAGAAGCCAAGGAAGTGCTGAAAGACAAAGCCCGAGAAGCAGCCATCCAAAAGAACGCTGCGCTGCAGAAAGAGCAACTGCACGACTTGCGAGAACGCTACATGGCGCAGCTGAGGCAAGAGAAGAAAGAAGGCGAGCTGGTGATTGCCAAGTCCAAGCAAGAAGTGATCGAAGACGCGGAAAAGGCCGCCGAGAAGTCCCTAGGGGCTCGCTTGGCGTCCGAAGAAATGACCCTCGCCAACCAACGGCTAAAAAAACTGCAGCTCGAGAACAGCTTAGTGGAAGCCAAGGAAGACGAAAAGCGCTTGGCGGACTTGAAAAAGAAGGAGCAAATGGCCATTGCCCGCAGAGACCTGGAAGCGAAGCGGTTCATGGACAAGCAGGCGACCCGGCAGCAAATGATCGACAAGGCCTGCGAGGTGCTGGCCCAGCAAGAGCAGCGAAACAACTTCGTGGCGGAGAAGCAGGCCGCGGAAGCGCGGGCGAAAGAAGACTCGGACTTGGCGTCCCGGGAAGCGAAACGGCAGTGGCAGAAGAACGCGATCGAGCAGTCCCGGAAGGAAGTGGTCGAGCGGAAAGCCAAGTTGGCTGCCCAGGAAGCCGAAGAAGAAAACGACCGGTTGGCACGCTTCGCCAAGAAGGTCGAAGACATGGACCGTGCTGAAGCGTTGAAGCAGCAGCAGGTGAAAGAAAAAGCCATGAACACGCGGTACGCGATGGAAGCGCAAATGGCGGAAAAACAAATGTGGCGCGACGCCGACCGCGAAGCGTCCCTGCGCCAAGACGCCCAAACCAAGGCGGTGCTCGCCGAAGACGACGTGCGGTTCCGGCGCGTGGCTCAAGGGGTGCTGGACGAAGCGGCCGCGGAAGGAAAGAACACGATTCCGATCGAGAAAGCCATGTACGCGAAAACCATTACGTTACAGCCCGCGTCGGTCAGCATGCGCTTGTAAGTGTGAGCACGCGGCGTATTCGTTTGGGGCATTCCTCGAAGAGGAATTTTATGGAAGTTCCGGGGTACTACCCTAATCTGAGGAAAGCCAGATCGGGTTCTTCGTGGATTGTAGCTACTCAGTAGGAATGTATATTCCTCTTATTGGATTTATAAAAAGGTACAGAATCGGCTGTTACGTGTGTAGAAATGCATATTTGGGTCAAAAGTATACCTGTCTGTAACTTCATACATACTTACTGCTTCACTGCAGCACCACGGTCGACGATTTGGCCAGAAAGTGGACGTTCTTTAAAGGACTGGGTGTGCGATTTCGGAACCTGTTCTGGTCGTAAATCATAAAATTAGCTCACCATGCAGCTCCCGGCGGCGATATACCTTATTGAATAGATTAAGCCTTGTGAGCAATATTAGTGGACAGCGTGCACGTAGATGGAAGCAGTATAGCCAA
>Ga0307971_1002025_pt1 | contig 10183 bp, 6 predicted proteins | sample OrgLakmetagen714_FD_201820 | JGI IMG/M metagenome (GOLD analysis project Ga0307971, IMG submission 201820) | Saline water microbial communities from Organic Lake, Antarctica - #714 | ecosystem: Environmental > Aquatic > Non-marine Saline and Alkaline > Saline | place: Antarctica: Organic Lake... | reverse complement strand
CTGCCTAGCTAGATTTCTGCTGTTCTTATCCGCTCCCAAACAATGGCCCTCGGAACTAAAAAGTTTAAAGCACGATTTTCGCGTGGTTTAGCTATCGATTCCCTATGGCCAATATAATCATTGTATGAGGGAGGTATCGTCATTTCGTTGCAGACTATTATTAGTTGCAGTGCCGCCGAGATAAGCAAGGGGCGAGGGGTGGGGGGCATTCGCAAATTCGCCGTTCACCCTGATTTAGAAAAAGTGCAAGTGAAAAACGATTTCTTCCCACTCGAAAAACACATTCCCCAATCCTATGGCCCAAAAATGATAATGCGCATTGGATCCTAGTTTACATATTATCAATCGAACGGCTGGAGTTCGATTTACACACCACTTCTGTTACCTCTAATTCTACTTCTAACTGCTCATACGGGCATATATGAAATTGACTCTGATCTCTGAGTCTACCCCACCCACCACGACGTGCGCACTCAACCGTGATGACAAGCAAATGAAATCACGGGCGTCTGAACTCCATAGAAGCCTCTTCTTCTCTCTTTTTATCACATCTGGGTGCGGGTTAGCCTGGATGGTTCACTTTCTTGGCTTCGAATTATATGTCATCGCTCGAAATACGAAGTGTTGAAAGCGCCGAAGCTTCGGGATGCGTTGGAGAGAATGGAAACTTTTGAGCATCGGGAAAGGTCACTTCAGGATGAGTAGGTGAGAATGGGCAGCGTGCCACGCTGCTGGCTCGTGGCGGTGGTGGTGCTTCTGGGTGAGTGGGTGAGAACACTCGAAAGACGCTAGGATGTTCGGCCACTGATAAGTCGTGCGAGAGATCCAGAGCACGAAGATTGGGCGGGCGCCGCGCAAACGCCCCACACAAGCCAACCTGTGGAAGCTTTGTTTGAAGACGAAGGCGTTTTTCGGAGGACTCTTGACAGTCCGTGTCTTCTTCGCGTGAGCGAACATTCAGAACAATTTGACGAGATGGTTTCAAACGAGAATTCGCCTTAAGCTCTCCTTTCGTTGATTCACAGGGTGAATCGCGCGGCAGCGTTTTCTCCTCGAGATGGATATCATTGCTAGATGGCTTTGGGTCCATTGCGTGCTGACAACAACAGCCACACTGGTCACGTTCACTAATTTGAGGAAAGCTTCTGATGGGCAAATGAAGAAAGTAGTGAAGGTGGTGTTGAAAAGTCGGTGAACGGTGAACGACGATACAGTGAACGGACAACGACAAACAACGAGGAATCTGCAGAGAACATATTTTATATCATGATAAATTAGAGTACAATTTTGCAAGAAATTTCCTCGGGACTCGGGATCTTCGATTTTGTAGCGGGATTTGAAATATTTACGTGCCAACACAGCGAGAGAATTGTAATGAAGTCTGGATAGCAAGTCTAGCTTAACGAGGCACAGCATTTTGAAAGCATGAAAGCATTGTGTAACATGCTTTACCATGCGACAATATGACACATCAGTAATATACTTGCGTGGTAATCCATTCACATTTAGAGTACGTCCACGTTTCATTGACGAGGACAAAGAGACGAAACGGAAATATGTTGCTAAAAGCCGCGCACACTTCACGTTTAGTCATCGCGCTACTCACGCTTTCCATTTCAGAAACATTGTCATCGACCCCATCCTATGATTCGCCTCCTCGAGCACCCTTGTTGACGCCTTCTTCAAGTGCGGCTGTAAATCTCGAAAGCTTAGGCCGTCCGAGTCCACGAGACATTGGGGTCCCATCATCGCTGTCCGAAGGGCGGCAACCGCTCTGCGTAGCGCCTTCAATACTTGCTGGTGATTTCGGTGCACTCGGGCTAGAGGTGCAGCGTTGCGCTGCAGCGGGCTGCTTCTGGCTGCACGTTGACATCTGCGACGGCGTTTACGTCCCTGGCTCGTTGACATTGGGCCCACAAGCAGTAGCTGCGCTCGCTCGTGCCGCAGATTCAGCAGTTGGGGGAGTGGAGACAACTTCTGCGACCACTTTCGCTACCAAAAGTGGCAATACTCTTGAAAATCCAAGTGGAGCTCCGACAACAGCAAGACGTTGCAGTACGGCGGGTCGGCTGCAGCTCGACTGCCACGTCGCAGTAATGCAACCTTCCGCGTGGGTGGAGCCGCTAGCAAAGGCAGGCTGCACACGGTTTACGTTTCAGTGGGAAAGCTTGTCGCGCACCAGGTCGGAGCGCACGGGATTAGCCCTCGAGCTGGCGTGCCGTGTGCGGTCGGCGGGCATGGCGTGTGGAGTGTGCCTGGCCAAAGCGACGCCAGCAATCGAAGTGCGCCGGCTCCTTCGCAGCGGGCTGTTCGACTTGATCGACGTGCTTGCAGTCGAACCAGGCTTCGGTGGACAGGTATACAGTTTCTTTGAATATATTTGCCTATTTGACTTAAATTGTTAGCAATAGCAGACGCGCATTGCATGGATAACGGAAAGCCTGTTATTGATTACTGCATCCATTTTTGTTACATTATTATCATGATATCATTATCACTCACATTTATACGTCTTCATTACCTTAATTCATCTTGTCTTCGGATTATTTCCTTGTTTGCGTCGGTGGGGCTAGGCTTTTGACCCGGCAGTCCTCGCTAAAGTAAAAGAGCTGTCGAGGGACCATCCAAACTTGCAGTGGATCGCCATTGATGGGGGCGTGAATGCAGCCACTGCTGGAGCCTGCGCAGCAGCTGGCGCGAACATGCTCATTGCAGGCACAGCTGTATTTGGCGCTGGCGAAGGATTCGTAAGTGTTTGCAATGATCTTGTTGATGGTGCTCACGAATCACCCCTATCTAGTTCATCTGCGCGCTTACGTGCTGCTGTGGCGCACCTGGAAGCGTTGGGTACAAGTTCACAGCAGAGAAGGGAAAGAAGTGTTTGAGTTTGATGGCGAGTGAAAAAACTTGGTCTCCGGTAATTCCTTAGAAGTTTTATGGTCTGGTTCCAATGGAAGGGTGGTCCGCGAAAATATTGAGCTCAGTAGTCAATAGGCAATTGAAATAAATCATTCCGGCTGGTACGAGTACGATCCGATGCCCTACTGGGGTTTAACCCAGAGAAATTCCTCGCGGACCTAGGACCTTGACATTAGACAACGAGCATTGAGCACCCAGTCCCGCCGACTCGTCCAGATGATACAAAAGTGGGCTTTTAAAGTGGATTTGCTAGGAGCGCATATCGCATATGCAGTTGAAATGTAGTCTCTATGTGCCTCTGTAACTGTAACTATTATTCACCTGCCTTTGATGGATTTGGTTTTGGGAGAGTATCGACTAAACTAAATTAAACTAGGCTAGTTCGAAATGTAGAATGGGAATAGGTTACTTATCACTAAACAAGCGCCGTCGTGTTATCAACGGCATAATCGGGTCCCTCAGGATGGGGTGTCCATTAAGTGTGTGCTTGGCGCTTGGCGTTCAGACGGCGCCATGTGGTCGATCTCAGGTGGAATTAGAATAAGTTTAGGATTAGAATTAGGATGATTTACACTCACCAATCACCAACAAACACCAACAAACAGCACAAACCTCTTCTTTTTTGTCGTCCTATCTGCGTGGCCTTTCCTACACGCATCTCCTTCGCCCTTCTATAATCATGAGCACATACAACAGAGGATTCAACCAGCACGTCAAAGACACGGGCCTGTGCGCCCAAGCACACCCGTTAACCCCGCGGGACTTCTTTTGTCAGAAATCCTGCGATAGTACAACAGAACATGGCCACAAAATCGCACTTGCCAATCAGGGAAAAATATCAATTGTACAGACACATAACACGCAGGGCGAAAAAGCCAAAAAATCGACCTGCATAACACAAGCATTCGCACTTTACACATCTCTTTGACGATTGACGTCGACACGGGCGAGTTTTTTTTTCCTTCTTCATTTCTCCCGTGCGCCATTTCTCGTCATCATCATCATCATGAATTCTGTATCTTTTTAGGGTGTGTGCCGGTCCAAGATAGCGTTGAGGGCTTGCGGACTGGTTTCCTGGCACCCCAAGGGCAAAGTGCCGTAGTGCACTCGTGATGTGTTGCTGCTGCCGAGCTTGGCTGCGCAAAAGAGAGCAGCAGCGTGAGCTGCACCGCTGTTATTGCTGTGGTTGTTGCCGCTTACAGAGGAGGAAGTTCCGGCGGCATGCTGCAGGAGAGTGCTTGCCTGCAGGAACAAGAGAATTAGCAAACAACAAGAGATAGTGATGAAATACATGATTTATAGACATAAGGGACGCATGGATGGAAGACAAAAAAACAAAATTCGAATCATGGCCTGATAAAAAAAACAAACAAATAGCATCAATAAAGGTCACCTGAAAAGCGCGCGCGAGATTGACTACCAACCCACGAGCAGCCGCTTGTTGCTCCACTGGTGACGCTTCGCTTGCTAACCACTTCAACTGCTGCTTAAGCTATTCAACAGACACGCACGCATACACTACAGTAAGTCGAACAAAAGAAAGAACTACGAAGAATTGGCATAACAGTATGCAGGGAGGACAGAGGACGAGGGAAAAATCATCACTGTATTAGAACCTCGAGAACGTGAGCGTCGGCACGGGAATCCAGGCCTTGGCTCAAGTGCAATTCTTGCATGAAAGAATGCACGGCCGAAGGCACCTATAACACCAACGTCAACAAAGAAGAGTAGGCCAGAAACAAACTAGAATGAAAGAAAAGTGACCAAAAGGCGTGAATGTTAATGTGCATGGGCGAACACATGTAAAGCCTCAAAAATAAGGAAAGGGTACAATTGTTAGAATACTGCTGTAGCGTATGAATAGGCATGTTAAATTTGTATACCTTGGCCAGAGTGCGCAGCACGTCCAGCGCAAGAACGTTCCCGGAACCTTCCCAGACGGCGTTCAACGGAGCTTGCCGGTACAGCCTCGCCATGGGGAAGTCTTCCACGTAGCCGTTGCCTCCCAAACACTCCAAAGCTTCGTAGGCGACCAAAGGGTACTGCTTGCAGACGAAGTATTTGGTCACCTGGTGTGGTGTAGGGAGTATTGAAGAGAGATTAAAATAAAGATGGAATTAGAGATGGATGGAGAGAGAAAAAATGGAGGAGGATCAGAGGAAACTTTGTATAGAACCAGAAATACAAACTAAGAAAGGATACGTCCAAGCGAGCTGCCAAGCTTGTACTGAACAACAACAACTTACAGCAATCACTTAGTTCTACACGTTCAACCTCTCTTTTCCCTTGTTGCCCTCTTCAGCTTCTTCTCCTGAACTCCGCTGAACTTACTGCTGTGGCCAATCGCGAAAATGCCGCTGGATCGTCCAAATGCTGCCCCCCTCCGCTGCCACTGCTACTATTGCCAGCACCAGCAGCATGGTCGAAAGAGGCAGCGGTTCGGAGCGCGAGCTGAGTGGCAGCTTCGGACTCCACCATCAGGTCTACTAGCACCTAGAACAGAACAGAAATTTTAGTGTAGAATAGAATAACATCGATGTAGAACAGAATTCCGCAGGATGGGGGAGCAATCAAGTGAGGATGGCGGAGGAGTGGAAGAGGGCGAAGAAAAAGTAAGGAAGAGCGTGACAGGAGCAGAAATACAATGACACAACGCCTTTTAATAACCTGCTGCATCAGGGGCTGCTGCTGCAAGGTTTGCCCAAACGCGCTCCGAACTCGGGTGTGGTTGGCTGCCACCGCGACGCACCGCCGAATGCCTGCGGCCGACCCGAGCGCGCAGTCCAGCCTAGTGTGGTGCACCATTTCTAGAATCGCATTGATACCTCGCCCGGGAGACCCTACCAGGTACCCTGCCGCGCCACGGTACTCCACCTAGAGGTGCAAAAGAACGCAAGGCGAGAGAATAAACCTGGACGCTGCCTCACAGATACAGGCATGCACCATAAGACAAGTCTTTGAAGTAGTGGTGTTAGAGGCGAGATGAGCACAAAGTAAATTGAAGATGATCTTCTTCGTGCTCTACCGACCCCCCCCCCAAATATATGATACAAGTATATACATGCAAATATAACACATGCATGTAAACGAGACCGTTACCTCGCTCGATGCATTGGCCTTGTCGCCCATTTTGTCTTTGAGCCGTTGAAACTGCAGGCCGTGGTTCTTAGACCCGTTCGGCAGCCACCGCGGCACCAGGAAACACGACAACCGCTGAGGGGACGATGACGATGACGATGACGGTGAAGCATCACTACTGCTGCCGTCTTCTAAGCGCGCGAGGGTGAGGAAGCCGTCGCTCATTGGTGCAGAGGTGAACCTGATTGCAGATAAAAAAACACCGATGCAGGTGAGCGCGTTTGTGTATAAATGGTAGTATCGTACGATTGCGTTGAACACTAAAGCATAGGCTTTCAGTACTGTACTGCCGACACGATGTTCAATAAATAAACTCGACAACGATTTCGGAACAAACATAGAAGCACGCAGTCTTAAGAGGACGAGTTCACAATTTGAAAAAAAAATACCATTTGTGACCGGTCAATTCGTAGAGCGTGTCGCTATTTCCTTGCTCATCGTTCTGAAAGCTTCCCTTGGGGAGTTCTCGCGCCGTAGTCGTGTTGGTCTGCACATCCGACCCTCCTTGCTTTTCCGTCATGCTCATACCCACCTTTTTTTTTTTTTGAAAGAAATATACCAAGGCATTAGATAAGTTTGCGCCACGAGGATGAGAGAACAATCTACGTGAGATCACAAGCTCTATCTCTCTCCCTCCCTTCTGCGTCTTTCCAATCTTCGTTACTATTGTACTTCCTCCTGCGCTTTCCCTCCTTCTCCTTCTCGGGTTCCCACTAACATAATACGACCACAATAGCCACCACCACCAACTTACCGTGGCGCCGCGCTTCAAGTGCAGAGGCAAATCGCGGCCGTCGTACTCGCCGCTCGTGAGCGCCGCTTCCCACTGACCATGCCAACCCTTGTTGCCCTGGCCTGCAGCAGTGGCAGTGGCCGCAGCAGCCGCAGAGGCTCGTATGGCCGGCACCGCCGCAAAAGTCATCACCAACGGGCAACAGTGGCCTGGCTCAGGCTGGTTCTGCATGTACCTAGGAGGGGGGATTGAATAGGCCGGAGTGGCAAGAGCGGGAAATGAGAACATATCAAATTGAAATTTGAAAGCGAAAAAATACTATATGCATCAAGCAAAGAAGCGAAGTTTCTTTCAATAGAATACATAAAGCTTGAGGAAGAACAGAAGAGAACAAAAATTGTACTTATATCGGACCAAACGAGTGCACTAAGAGTGCACATTATTTTTAGAGAGCTAGAGCTGCTGAATACGACCACAACTCACATGAGAGCAGCTCGGGCAACATGAGCGCCTGGCGTGCCCGTCGGGTGAGTCCAAGCAAGGCTGCAGGCGCCGCTTGACACGCCACTCGCCATCAGCTGGTGGTAAGCTGGGTGATACTCCACCTGATAGGTTGAGGTGGAAAATGCACGAAAGGCAGTACAGAGATGCGTGTAACAGCACTAATTGAACAGCTACGGAAACCTGAATGCACTAGTTTCAATACGTCTGATTGGCGATGGTTCTACCGCAGCATGGTGGTGATTATCACGCACTTCACAATAGAAGCATCATAAGAAAAAAATCAAAAGCAAAAGAGGTGCACACACCTGATCGACGCGGTTGCCGTTGGCGTCGTGCGTGCGCAGCGTTGGCACATGGCGGTTAGCAGCCTCGCCCAGTGCCCAGGACTCGGCACTCCCTAGCTCCGCACCGCGTACACGGAGTTTCGCTTCGGCCCAGCCGCCGCCGTGCCGATCTGAGTTCCAAACAGAAAGAAACACCGACGATCATCAACCACGGCAGTCACTTTAGTGTTGCCTTTGTTTATCTAATGCAAAAATACCACACAGAAACAATCTTCGGTTTCAAAAACCTAGCCAAAATTGTTGTGTACCAACTGTCTCGCGAAGCGCCGCGTCGGAGGTAAACAGGTTGTAGCCATCTAGATTGCCTAGAGGTGGGACTTGATTGAAGACCGCATGAGTGGCGTCACCAAGAGGAGCCTATCGAATTGAATCAACGTGCAAGAGTACAGCACATATAAACCCAGTTGAATTCAAATTATTGTTGTATTGATTTCGTTGAAGATCCTAAAAGGTGTCAAGAGTCGAAGGACTTTGTGTTGTCTAAATCAATGATTATAATCATAGAGCAATCGAGCAATGAACTTGTAGGTTGGGGAATTATTATTGCAAGCAATATACTTCGCGCACTTTATTCGAGAAAGATCGAGCTGAAGCAGCAACTCGGAAGCAGCGTGCGTGTTGTGCTGTTAGCAGCATTTTTGAAGAAGATTGTTGTTGGTTGATGCGAGATTGGTGCAGAAAAAGCAGTATAAGTCAGAAGTTTAGTTTCATGTTGCCCCGTACTTATTACTAGAGTAGGGGCGCAGGGCATTTACTCGACGATCAACAAGACAAGCACAAGCGCTAAGTCTAGTCTAGTCTAGTCTAGTTAATACTCTCCCAAAAACAAAGAAAGACAAGTACACAGCAGTCACAGAGGCACATAAAGAATGCACTTGAGCTGCAAATGCGCTAGCGAATTCGCTCCAGAAGGCCAATTAAGGCTCCAACTGGCGCCTTATTGTGCTAGAGCTACGAGTAAGTTCCGCGGAAGCTGCCGTAGGGCTGAATCGTATCAATGACTTGATATGAAACGAAGTTTATCTTGTCTTTATAATTCCCTTTCTGCCTGTCAGCCAAAACCCTAGCCCTCAGGCAGAGTTTGGAATAATATTTTTTGTTGATGTTTTAATTTCATTAGGATAATCTAATTATGAGTCGTCTGGGATGTGTCTCTCAGTGCAAAGAACTCTGAATTCTAAATTATAGACAGCCTTAATTCGTTCAGTCATCCTTTGGGTTTTGTGCTGTGTGGTGGTCGATATTCTTGAGACGTGAGGCGGGTCCGAGGCTCGAGGACGAGGGGCCGGGATTGGAATTTCGGGAAGTGAAAGTAGAATGGAGCTGAAGGAATCAATGGAAGTGAGGTAAAGATTTAGGGAGATATGCCAATACCTAGCACAGCCGTGCAAAATCCATTGCTTCTAATCTCGTACAATCGAGTAAACACGAGCAATATAGAAATAGGTAAAGGCGAACGAAAGCAATGAGAAGGGCATAGAACTGATTAAAAATCGTTGTACTGCAGCGATGCCTGCTCTGCGAGTTCGAGGTCGTCAGGATCGAAGTCCGACCCCATAAAGGCCGCGCTCCCGCCGCCACCGCCTCCACGGGCAGCGCCGGTGTCGCGCTTCAGGAATGCAGGGCTTTGAGACATTTCCACGTCCAGAGCTTCGACTCTAGCTCCAAGCGCGACGCAAGCGCGCGTCATGGTTTCTAACTTGGTAGCGGTAGCGCGCGCGTCGGCCGCAGCCGCAGCATCGCGGTTGCTCCTGCTCGTGCGGCTGCTGCTGCCACCGTCGCTGTCGTCAGGAAAAGTCACCATGCCGCTCCGTTGGTCGATGGACGCCACCAAAGTGCCCGCCCGGATCATGGCCAAGAGCTCGGCTTCAGCTTCGGGGGCACCGTTTTTGAGCCCGGCTTGCGCTGCCACGTCGGCCAGGCTCAGGGTCAAGAAGCAAGTGGCCAGCCGCGCGATGCGGCGCTGCGTCAGGGCCTTCGTGACTTGCATGGCCAAGCCCCAGCTCGCGTCCTTGGCCAACGCTACCTTGCTCTTTTCGCACTCTGCCAGCAGGCCGTCGGTGTCGTTGGCTTCGAATTTGGTTGCAATAGCTTCGTAGGCCTCCGTAGAATAGGGGCTTCCGCCACCACCCCCTGGTCCTGTTGGTTTTGCGGCGGCTACCATGGCAGGCTCATCATTCACACTGCTGCCGCTGCTGTTGCTCATACCGCTGCTCTTGAGGCCGCGACTCACCACCGTGGCCGTGTGGGGGGGCAGGCTGACCTTGCGGCCGTGCGCCAAGAGCGACACCAAGCTCAGCTTCTTGTAGGCAGCAACCACCACAGCCGACAGCACCGTCGCGGGCGTCGTGACGCAGGTCAGGAAGCAATCCGCCGCGGCGCCCCACTGCTTCACGCCGCAGTGCGCGAGGCCCGCGTAGTACCACGACCGCAAGTAGTCTTCGGCGGTCAGGAAGCTGTGCCTGGGGTCCACCAACATCACGTCCAGGTCAACCACGTGGCGCACCGCCATTGGGTACGCCCCGCCAAGCACGCAGAGCTGCAG
>Ga0307971_1002020_pt1 | contig 10195 bp, 14 predicted proteins | sample OrgLakmetagen714_FD_201820 | JGI IMG/M metagenome (GOLD analysis project Ga0307971, IMG submission 201820) | Saline water microbial communities from Organic Lake, Antarctica - #714 | ecosystem: Environmental > Aquatic > Non-marine Saline and Alkaline > Saline | place: Antarctica: Organic Lake... | reverse complement strand
TTGGAGCCGCAGGTACATTTGCTCGTCGGCCGAGTTGCATTGTTGCGCCACTTCGTCTTCCGCACGTTCACCCTCGAGCACGCGCTCCATTACGCGGGCTGAAATAGCAATGGGTTTTGACGCTGGACGCCGCTCAATGCTTTTGTGAGTGCTGCTGCGGGGTGGGCGGCGCGGAATTGAGGAAGTAGAGTCTTTCTCAGCGCGGTCGGTGCGGTGAGTGCTGGGGCGAATCACAGGACGTGGCTGCGGTTGCACGCGCATATTGCCCCCCGCAACATCATGTTTGCTCCCAGCACAACTTTCTTCTATTTTTGAATCGCTCTGATCACCCTGAATCCGCGTCGTTCGCGGAGCTGGGCCTTTTTGAGCTAGTGATGACTGCGGGAGGCCTGAGACACTACCCTTGTGCATCGCAACAGTAGCAGCAGTTCGAGAGGGTGTTAGGGCCGCCGCCGGGATATCTCTGCAGGACGATCCGATGGCTGCAGCAGTGTGAAATGGTGGTTCCATTCCACTCCTCGATTTTTTGCGTGCTTCTTGTAGCTGCCGGGGGTGCACTTATGCCATGGTTTTGGGTTTCCACCAAGGGAGTTTTGTTTCAAGATTTTGCAAGACTAAGTGGTGTCATAAAAAAACAGCGAGTGCTCAAGTCGAGTCACGTCCTATCACCTGTTAACTTAGGAAGTTGACAACGTCGAATCAAAGTCAGAGCTTGTTTCGAGTCCCGTGTCATCTCTGTGATGCCGGTCGTGACGTCGTGACAGATGACACGAAGCTGAACAAAATAATTTTCTCGGGAGGAAGAAAAGTCCGCGAACAAGCAGAACGAAGACGACTGATGATGTGTGTGGAAATATATTACACTAATATTATATATTCATAAAAATACGTGATAGCGTGATAGCCCTACAGTAATAAATATATAGCGCTCAAGTCGCAGGTCACAGGTAGAAAGTGGATATAACGGGGAGAAGCGCGCCGTCTTAGCCGTCTTCGAACTGGAGCTCACATTTACCAGTCATAACTTGTTGAACCGAGCTTCAATACAGGGCTTCATCTTGCAGCTTCATCTTCGGCGGACCGCTTGTGTGTGAATCGTCAGCTGGCCATGCACACGCCACAACAACGGCGGCTGCCGCCTGAGCCGGAGACACGAAGCGTAGAGGAAGTGATGCTACAGCGCCGGCTTACCAAAATTCAGGGCGAGCCCAGCCACTCTGCTCCTTCGGCAAGGAGTCGCTTACCAAGCGAGGTAGCCTGACTTGAGTCTTTTTCTGCCTCACGTGCATTTTATTTTTAGCTTTATGACACCTTGTTCCATCAAGACCACTGATAGGACCGTTGTGCACGCAGCTCTCAAATGCCTAGCAGGGTAGGCGCACTCATGAGCACCTTACTTTGTTCGTACTTCTCTCGAACGCATTAGGCAACGAGCAAGCGCGCTACTCAGCGAGCCAGCGCTGTCGAGATGCAGCGGCGTCAGCACCGGCTACCTTCAGGAGGGTTCCTGCCCCAGCCCCGTGCGCACACTCCTTCCACCCCTTTGGCGCCCCTCTCGCACAGCGCTACTAGCTACGGCGGTGGCCACCACAGCCAACAACAAAGCCAGCCTAGCCTGAGCGGAGACCATTTACTTGGGCACGTCATGCCAGGCAGCGGCGCCGTGCGTTTCACCGTTGGCGGGTCGCCGCAGAGCGCGGGTTTCGGCGGCCAGGCTTCCCTGCACTCGGCTGGCATGGCGGCGTTTGGTGGAAGCGGCTTGGATCTTTCCAGAGGCAATCTTAGCACGGGCGGTGGCACTAGCGGTGGCACTAGCGGCGGCGGCCTTAGTGGCAGCGCGGGTGCGTTCTTGGGGGCGTCGTCGCCGTCGTCGTCTCCGCAGACCTGGTCCTGGTCGTCCGCTGCTGACGCGCCAAATGCGTGGGGCTTTGGGACCCCCGGCAGCGCGATCCACCCGGGGTATACCCCTATCCCCCCGGTCAAAGCCAGTGCCGTGGCCTCGGTGCGCGCGGCCGAGACGGCGAAAGCCAATGCCCTGGCGGAGGAAGCCGTTGCGGCGCTGGCCGCGAAGTGCGACGCGCTGGCCTCGAAGTTGGTGGCGGTGGAAGCGCAGCTGGCGGAATCCGAGCGAAAGCGGCTGCGCTCCGTGAACCCCGACGACTACGACGATTTCGACGACGGTGGTGAGGGTGGTGAGATGCCAGGCGATGTCAATCAAGAGTTTGGTCGGCCGAGCCGCGGCGGTGGCAGCGGTGGCGGTGGCGGCTTGCTGTCTGACAACGATGATGACGTAGGCGAGTTTGGTGGTGGTGGTGGTGGCGGGCGGCATTCATCACAAGCAGTTTCCAGGGGCAATTCCAAGGCCAACACCACGAAGATTAGCAGTGGTAAAAGCAATGGGTCTAGGTCTGCAGCGCAAGCCAACGCCGTGTCGAGGCTCGAGTCGCAAATGGAAGGGGTCCGAGACAAGCTCGGCCAACTGCGAGAAGTGTTCCACGCTGACGTGAATGAAGGTGAATAGAATTTTGCAAAGAAAGAAAAAGGAAGGATGGGGTTTTCCAACAATATGGTATTTTTCGCCGAGATTCCTTGAACTTCTTGTCATTTGGGGTTTTCTCTCTTTAAAAGCAGGAGTGCGTATGAACTCTACTGTAGTTGCTCATGTTCATTGTCTCACTTACTCGTTCGTTCGATCATTCTTTCCTTTCGTTCGTGTCATTCACACAGAGGACGTGCGCGAGCGGAGCGCCACCTATTTGCAGCAGCTGTACCGGCGGCGGCTCATGCAGCGGCGCTACCGCGCCATGCAAGCGGCTACGGCGGCCTGGCGCAAGCGGCACGCCGCAGAACTGGTGCTGATCGTGCAGCGCGAGCTGGACCGGCAGCGGCGGATCAAACTGAAAGTGCAACAGCTCACCACCATGCAAAACATGCGCCTGTGCCAGGTGAGCATGGAAAATTGCCGTGGTTGACACACACGAAGTACACCATGAATCGACGGGGGAGGGGTTTATCGGAGCGCCGATTTGTCTTCAATTTTTACTTTTATTTTTTCCTGCATACACATCTTATGTTCATTCCTGGTGAAATTTTGTGGCTCCTCCTTGTTTGTCCTGCAATCTGCATTTATTCTTCCTCCTTGTAATTTGACATTTGTTCGTACACATTTCAGGCGGTGTTGAAAGCGTGGGAAGGCGAAATGCGAAAAGGCGCCGCGCTCCGGGGCCATGTGAAGGGAGCGGTCAACGTGATGGAGGGGGCTATCAACCACCGGTGGCTGCGGCAAGTGGTTCGGAGCTGGCGTAGCGTGGTGGATGGGCCCAGCTCCAAGAAAGCGTGTCTGCACCGCTACAACGCCAGGCGAGACGCCGCGAGAGCGGCCCTGCAAGTGAAGGTGAGGGGTTATGTTGTTGAGTTTGTGAATGATAAGGGTGTCCATGATAAGGAATAGGAGAAGGGTGTTGATTTTAAGCATGCGCGTGTACGACAAATGCGTTCTCTACCTTTCGCACTTCCACATGAGCTGTTATTTCTCTTGTGCGGCTACAGCTTTGGTTGCAATGGTTGCCTAAACTTCTTATTTATTTGCTATTTTTTTGGTCTCATATTAGGTGGTGGAGGCGGCAGAGGCTACGGCCCGTTTGAAGCACGGGGGTCAACTCCCACCCGGCTGGGAGCCTCCGTCACCGGGCCTGATTTCGGCCCAAGACGTGGCCGAAGAGGTGAACCGACGGCTGTACAACGACTTGGTGCAGCGGAAGCGGTTTCATTGCTTGGTGCAACACTTGGCGGGATTGAAGGTGGGCGCAGCCACGCACGCATTCCTGTTTCTGTTGCGATTGGTACATAAGTGATGAAAAATAATCCAGGATTAGTGAGGCTATGTGCGCTTTGCACTGGACCTTGCCTCTTTAGCTAGCATAAGCTACTTTCCGTCTTTGTCTTACACTTTTCAATTTGCTTCATCCATCGATCCTCCATGTGTTCCCCCCTACCAAAAGGACGGAGTCTTGCAAGCGCGCGAGCGTCAAGCCACGGCAGTGCGGCACCATGCCCTGGCCCTGTGGCGCCTGGTGTTCTACCCCTGGAGCGACTGGACCCATGTCCGGGCCAAGGGCTTAGACCGCAAGCAGTGGCGCGGGCCGCGGCGCTACGAAGTGCCTTACAACCGGAGGAGGGTCGACACCTGGGCTCGGCACCGCATCTTGCGAAAGGTATGGGCGGAGAGTGGGCAGAGCGGGTAGAGAGAGAATAGTGCGCAGAGGGAGGGAGAGAAGAGAGGGAGTGGCTCGAGAAGTGAGGGTGTGCGTTGGAATGGGACCGTGGCTAAATTTGCGCCTGTTCCTTTGATAGCTGACTTTTAAAATCATTTTCTCGTTCTGTTTCTTTCTCCTCCCTCTGTTTCCTCCGTTTTGCGTCTTTTTTGTTCTTCTCACTTCCACTGCCTACAAGGTGGTGCCCGCGTGGCGAATCGCCGCTCACCGCTACGCCACGGCGCGGGTGCTGGAGCGCGAGCAAATCACGCGTTTTGGCGCAGCGCACATGGCGGCGTGGCGGGAGCGGGCGGTGCAGCAGCGGCAGTGGCGGCGCGAAACCGTCACCACTTGGAAGGCGGTGGGGCGCCGGCTGATTGAGCGGCCGTTTCGGGCGTGGTTCCTGTGGGTCGACGAGCGGCACAAAGTTAAGGTAAATGCAGACTGAAACTAGAGAGGATGGAGTGAGGAATTCCTTTTCTACATACATGTGCGCCTGCGTGAAATACACCACCACGGATCGTTGTCAGCTTTCTTCGATATTCTGGTCTCTATACCCTCTAATTTTTTGCTTCAAAGTAATCGTGCGAAATTTCAGGATTTCCACCACATTTTCCTTCGTTCTGCTCCTACTTTATTCGTGTACTATATAGGTGGACAACGAGCGTCTCCTGTCGCAGTACCGCCGCCTCAAGAACCGGGGCCTGTGCTTCAAGGTGCTGCGCACCTGGCGGCACCAAGCGGTGTTTGGGCGGGTGGAGGGTCTGTACAGCCGGACCGAGTTGATGCGGTCGCTGGAAGAGCAGAAGCAGCACGCCAAGTCCTTGGCCTACCAGGGCACCAAGTTCGCCAGTGCCATGGAAGAGTCGTCTAGACAAGTGGCGGAAGAGCACGAAGCGGTGAGTGAAGATATGAACGTTTCTTTGTGCCTTTGCGTTTGCTCCTGCTTTTGCTTGTTTGCTTAAAACCTCTTGTTCATGTTCCTTTGTTTTTGTTTCTCTGCCTTCGTCTTGTGCCGACATGCCAAGCTTTCCCTTTTTCAACACTACTTGCCCTAATATATGTATTTGCATATGTCATATCACCGTCCTCAGGTGAAGGCCCTGGAGGCCCAGCTGGAAGGCCGCGAGCGCGAAGTGCAGGCTTTGCAGATGGCCTTGCACCACTGCGAGATGGACGTGGTCCGCATGCGAGCGGTGGTCGACAGCGTTGCGCAGGTATTGTATATTAGGGAAAGTCATTTTTGGCGGTGCTGTTCTGTCACATCCTTCGCACCCTCGTTTCTATCCTATTACATTCTTTTCTACTCCTTCACCCATCATCATCAACTCCCCCCCCGAAATAAAGGTGCAACCTACGGTCGTGAACCACTTGTTAGCCTTACAGCCCTCCTTTGGGTTTCCCGACCGCCAATTGGACGATTTGGCGATGCTTCGCGGGGAGTCCGACGCCCAGGAGGCGCAGGACGCCGCCATGGATAACGCAGAGGAATGGATGGAAAGCCACGGCGACCAATTGCAGGACGTCAAAAAACGCCGCGCGGAGGTCGGTGAGCGCAATTTGTCCGTTGGAGAAAAGGCGATTCTGGCCGCGGGCCTCGCCCACGAGACCACCTTACGGCAGGGCGCCGAAGGCAGTGCGCAGAGCGCTAACATCACCGCTGCGAACAACCGGCTGCCCGATGCTGCGGCGGCGGCGGCAGAGCGCGTCAGCGCTACCGAAGCGGCGAATGCTGCTGATGGTGCCACTTCAGAGGGAGGAGGTGGTGCCGCGGCCAATTCTCCGTTGCGGTTAACTCCAGGGGACAGAAGTGACTCCATGGCCACCACAACAAGCGCCGAACAGCTATCTCCTGGGCAGCAGCCACAGTCACCATTGCAGTCGTTGTCTTCCTCGGATTTGGCGCCCCTGGAGCTGCCCGGAAGTGCGTCGTCGTCGCAATCGATGGCTTCTCCAGGCAACATCAGCAACATGAACGGTGGGGGCGCAGGCGGCGGGGGAGGCGGCAACAACGGGGGCCTGGCGACGGAGCGCAGCGACCTGGGAGGCAGCGCGATGGACACCAGCCGGAGCACCAGCAGCGCGCGCACGGCCAACGGGCGGAGGCGCACCTCGCGTGGGGGCCGCAATGGCAATGGGGGTGGCGGCGGCGTGAAAGTGGTCTACAAGGAAGCCCCCCCGCCCATGGTGGAAGCGGAGCGGTCGGCGCTGGAAAGGCTGCAGTTTGCCTTCAGCCTCGTGAACTTCAGAGAGGTAGCAGCGTGCTTGGCACTCTTCTTAATTTATCAGTCATAAGCTTGACGCAAGCGCCAACGCACTTCGGTTGATAACTTTCAGTTCTTGGCGCAGATACTGAAGAGCTGCACGCCAACAATCAATTAATTTTCTGTCTGCTTTTACTCGGCACATACACTCGTCTACAGGTAACCGAATTTGGAGGCGAGGACTTGTACAAAGAGATCAAAGCGCCTGGTGGTGGGGCTGCTTCGGTACAATCCGAAGAGGATGACAACCAAAGCGAAGATTTGGGGTCCGTGGCTGCTAACACGGCTGAGGTGCGTGTGCAACCAAGCTCCTCTTCTTGTCATAACTTCTTCCCTTCTCTTGTCGCCACTTCTGCTACTTTTGTAGCCGTTCCTCTATCATCGTATTCGCTCACTCTCTTTTGAAGACTTCATGCAATTTTTTTAAAACCATTCTTATTCTGTAGTCCTTGATTTGCTTTGCCTCTTCTTCGTATTACTTTAATTTTCTCTCTTCTTCCTTCTCTCGTTAGAACCTCGCGAGGCAGTATGAAACGAACGAAATGATGCGGCAAGACCTGGTGACCTTGCACGGCTGCTTGGAGTTCGTGCGGACGGGCCTGACCGACGCGCTGCCTGAGCCGATGAAGAAAGAATGGATGAAAACTGCTGGCAAAGGCCGCGCCGGGTACGTGTGTATGTAATCACGACAAATGAGTGCACGCATGCATGTGGTTGCGTTACGAAGTGCCGTCCTCGTGCAAAGCTGATGATGATAATGCCAACTCAACCACTCGTCTGAGACTTCCGTCTCCTTTTCTATGCCATGCCATGCCATCTCATGTTTGTTCACCCGCATGCCCACATGCACGTACCTACTCTCTCTCTCGTTCCCTCTACCACGCTCAAAACCTCGAACAGGTACGCGGGCCGGGACTGGGATCAGCTGGTAGGGCCCTCGTCGGTAGTCAACCACGGCTCCAAGACCTGGCAAGACTTCATGCGAGCAGTCACCGCCAAATTGCCGGAGAGTCGACGCACGCGCACCGTAAGTAAAGTCTTCGTCTTCATCATCACCATGCCATAGTCTATGCACTCTTGCCTGCTCTCTAGATGAATTATTCGTCCTTCTCACTCCCTATTCTACACTTGAATTCTTCGTCTGCATCATCCCAACTGCACAAGGTTGGCGATTCGCTCTCCAATCGTTTCGAATCAGCGCATAACCGGGCTGAAGCTACCGCGTCTAGTTTGTACGGAGCTTCACTGGACACCGACTCGCAGATCTCCCTGAAGGTCAACCCGTACCAGCAGCGCGTCACCGACGACGACTTCCGCCCAGGCACACCCGACCCCTGGCCCATGCACCTGCCTCAGGTATCAGGAATATAAAAAGGAAAACTTCTCTGTACATAATTTTTTTTGTTTTTCGTCATGGCCGTACTTTCGAATTGAAATTTTACTTTTTTGCTTTCGTCAATGTATTTCTCTTATATGCTTACCTGTTGCTCCCTTTTAACACTTCCCTTTGCTTTCCCTTCTGTTCATTGAAGCAGCCCGGCGGCAACCCGGCCAGCCAGCGCGACGCCGAAATTGCGTCGTCCGTCGTGTCACGACAACGCGCGCAGCTGGCGCCGCAGTTGCAGGTACCCATGGGCCAAGGCTACTCCGCGCCCACTCCCGAAGAGCTCCAGGCCAAAGCCCAGGCAGCCCAGCAAGCCGAGCAGCTTTCGCGTGTCGAAGCTGATTTAAGAGCGGTGCCCTTTGGTGATCCGTTCGGGCGAGCGCCAGGTAAAGCTGCGGGGCCCAACCACGCTAACACATTAGCGGGATTTCGCCGTAATGACGACGACAACGACGGCAGAGGCAACGATGAGAACAGCGTGGACGGCAATAGCATGAACAGCAATGGCTTTGACGAGCTTGCGTCCGGGAGTGGGTCCCTTTCTGGAGCCACTTTTCGATCGGCGACTGGCCGGATGAGCGGTGAATTTGGCGAGTCGCAGCGGCCGCGGGAACAACAGCAGCAGTATAGCCCTAACTGAGTGCAGATAATAGCGCAGTTAAAGCGCCGTGAAGGAAAGTGGAACAAGCGCCGCCGAGTTGCACGTGTGGCCCAGTTGCAGGCGTGTGAATTTGCCCACGACATGGCGACAGGGGCGAGAGCAAGAGCGGCACATAGCACATAGGAATGAATCGATTGGGAACATCGGAGATCCTAGTGTCTGCAATCGACGAGATTATCCATTTCTGAAAAGGGATAATAGCCGCCGTGTAATCATTATGTTGGAGTTGAAGAGCAAGTACTTGGTCCTACAGTCCTACAGTAGTACACAGTGTACAGATACAGATGGTATCAATTATCAATAATACGTAATTTTGTTCACTTTTAGGGTACTACTACAAAAAGCGAAACACTTTCCTTTTTTTTCGCTGTGGTAGGTAGTAAGTCACCCGAGATCCACATCGTGAAAAAGCTCAACTTGTACGTGGGCGAAGTGAACACCCTCAGTTCAAGTGCCAAGAGAGACGTATGGAGAGCGAGCAATTGGCCTGAGAATATTTATTTATGAAATCTACATTTCGTAGACTATCATAGGGGTCCTCTTCGCCTATGTGATCTGAGTCTTGCCCTGATCGAATTACAGTTCGCTGTGTCCGCTCACTGCCTACTTGCCATGTAGGTTTCTAAGCTTTTCCCTCACCTGTTCGACTTGTATTTTTGTTTGACGCTGTGCTGTCAGATATTTACAATGAAGTCTGCTGCTGTGTTGCTCACCCTTTTCGCGTCGGCTGCGGCCTTCGTGCCTGCGACCCCTCGGGCCCTCGCGCGCACTGCGGCCCCTGTCCGCGAGCCTGTGACTCAGCTCAACGCCGTGGAGGTAGAAGACGACGTGGAGTCCAAAATCGCGCGCATTGGCGTGGTGGGCGGCTTGGGCTTCCCTATCCTGGCTGCTCCTTTCGCTGGTGGGTGGCATTTTATGCAAGAGTGCGAACACATAGCGCTGTTTAGATGCCTGCGGGGAGCTTACGTGGCCCTCACACTGACTTCAGGGCGTGCCACCAGAAACGCACATTGTAGAGGAGAGATAGCTGAGAGCGACTATTATGCATGCACTTTCTACATATTTTTTTTCCTCGCGCGCACGGTCTTCATGCTCATGTTTTCTTTCCCTCCATCCTTCTTGTTGCAGAATCCTTCGGCCCTGCGGGCGGCGCTGTGATTGTGTCGGTAACTGCCATCGTGTGGATTGGCGTCTTCGTGCTCACCCTGCAAAAGGTGGGCATGTAAAGCCTTTTCTTCGTGTGCAACCAAGCGGAGCCGCGCGAGCTGCTATACGTTCTCAGCCTGGCTGAGAATATTTTGTAGCAGTGTCTGCAGCAGCCCCTATCCAACGAGCATACGCCGAGGAGTGGATTCTTGAGCAAAGTTTATCACACAAACGCCCCTCGAAGCGCGCTGTGCTCTCCCGTAATTATTCTTCCAGCTCTGTATAGATAGCTAATTGATATTGGAGATGATCCTGGAATGAAGGCCCTACACTCGCCTGTGTCATACCTTCTTCTTCACGATACCGATATGCGATATGCAACAGTAGCAAATAGATAATAGATGCAGATCGCAATCCCGACACCCAAACTTCGCGCGATAAGGCTTATAGCTAAGTAGTGTGCTCTCCCGTAATTATTCTTCCAGCT
>Ga0307971_1002012_pt1 | contig 10208 bp, 18 predicted proteins | sample OrgLakmetagen714_FD_201820 | JGI IMG/M metagenome (GOLD analysis project Ga0307971, IMG submission 201820) | Saline water microbial communities from Organic Lake, Antarctica - #714 | ecosystem: Environmental > Aquatic > Non-marine Saline and Alkaline > Saline | place: Antarctica: Organic Lake... | reverse complement strand
CCCAGAAGCGGACAGGAAGGGTTTCTAAAGCTGCGCGCAAGATAACGAAAGAGAGACATGTGATGTACATTACCTGTGTTGGGTCCACATCACCCTGTACGATGTTGAGGATGGACATGTAGCACCCACGCTTGGTGGAGGTGGAGACCATGATGTTCTTGGGCTGAAGAAGCCGGCGCATTACCTCCAACACCTGTTCACCATGCCCCAGAAGAATGAATGAGACCCATACTCATGAGGCACGCAAAGACGAATAAAGACCAGTGGGTGGAATCGATGAAGCTCTTTAGGTGCGCACTAATCCTCAACAGCACGCGCAAAAAAAAAAATGCAAGCGCAAAGCTCTTCTGAAAAGTAGCTAATCGTTCACCGTGGTCTTTTGCACATTGTCGCCGCGCTCCACGGAAGGGGTCTGGCCAAGCATGTCCTCTGTGGTGGCTGCGAGCACGATGGGAGTGTAGCCCGTCATGAGGAAGTGGCAACGCGGGGTTGGGATCAGCGACGCGACTAACCCCACTAAGTCGTTGTTCATGTAGCCCGGGTACCTGCAGAATAAATCAACACAACAGCAAATAAATTGTGTCATTGGAGTAGAGACGAGAAAGGGGTGGGTATCGACAGGAACGCCTGCGCAAAGACGGCGGTTTAAGATAGATAAAATGATGAATGAGCGGAAGCTTCAACCACGGCCAATTCGGTTGAAGAACCAACCTCAAAGTGGTAGTGGAAGCGGCCATCACAGTGGAGACGATGCTGTTCATTTGGTCGATGGTGGGGGTCGAAATGCGCAGGCGGTCTTCGGCAATCACCGTTAACGCCGTGTTGTCCAGCACCTGATTGACCGAAGAAAGAGCAAAGTTTGCCTCAATGTCAAGGAGGTTACATGGCTTCCAGTGCAACCTCATCTATGAGTATAAGCTCCTCCTTCGCAGAGGACTCTTACCACAACGGAGTCAGCGTTCAAGGCGAGACGTTTCAGGGTAAGAATGCTGTTGTACGGCTGCACCACCACGTCGGATTGGTACTTGTAGTCGGGGAAGACACTGGCAGATTTGTCCATTGAAAAAGAAAAGATACAGTGTGAAACACAGTAAAACAAATTAATATACATCAGGCGAGAGAAGCAAGAATGCGCGTCATGAGCAAATACGCGGGAAGCTACGCGTGTACAAAGACCATACTAACATCGCGACCGAGAAGAACAAATGGCTAGCTTGGGTGGTTGTCTGGTGTTAGTCACGACCGGCGCTGTGTATAGCTTACTTTCACAATAAACTGTACCTGTATGTCTGTATGAGTTTCTTTGGGAAGTGATCGTTCAGCCTTTCCAATAAGTACGAGCCCATGCCACTACCCGTGCCACCCGCAATGCTATGGCTTAAAATAAATCCTTCCAAGCTGTCCGAATTGTCCGCTTCCCGGTAAATTTTGTCCATTAGTTCCTCTACACATCAGTACGAGTAGACGAGGGATTAGAGTTGTTACGTAAAGGTGCGGCTAATCCTCTCCATCGTAGCCACAATATTCGTCAACATCTAGTAGCAGCACATAAGTGAAACTTTGATAAGGCCATTTTGATGCTTACCGTAGTAGCCCTCAGCAGCAGCATAACCTTTCGCCCAGTTATTGCCCGCGCCCGATTGGGCATTGAAGATGTTCTCAGGGTTGAAGAGGTTGCGTTGCGCTGACCTCCCGAGACGATTCTTCACAACACCAGGCTCTAAATCAAAGAGTAGCGCCCGCGGAATAAAGTGTCCATCATCGGCCTAAAGTGCACAATATCGACAACACTGTTAGCATGCGCGCGAGCTGAAATGAACCGTTCGCGCGACAAATCGACTTAGAAACTTGGCGCACCTGGTAGAAGAACACATCTTTCCGGTCGTCAGTACCCGTGGCAAACTGAAAGTGCACAATAAATTGCATAGGCGCATAAGATTAGCACACATCACTGACAGAGTCGTTTCGTAGAGGAGTTGCCATCACAAGATTTTTTAAAAAGTTGTATGGAAGAAAACGAAGCAAGCAGAAGCACTGCTCTACCTCTTCGAGATAACCTTCTTCACTAATTCCGTGCTCGCGGCATAATTGCTTCCAGAACTCAGTTCCAATCTGATTCCCGCATTGCCCAACCTGGAGGTTCACAATCTCGCGCGGCATCTCTTCTGCAGCACACCCCAGCTCAGCAAGCAGCTCCTGCTATGAAGCAAAATACGAACGAAATGAGCGCGCACCCCCAAAGGAGAAATATTTCAACTGTTGGGTGCACTAATACAATACTTACTCCATGATACGAAAATACATCCGCAAAATGGAGGATACTTGCGCCAACTGTTCACACGGTGTTAGATGACTCATGGCTCATGGTGCTATGAATTGAGAGTGCCCAATGATATAGGAGCTAGTCTTACTTTTCACGATGCGGAAATGGTCTTCTTTTACTCCAATAGCGGTTCTAGTTCTGTTGATCGTAGGACCCGCGCCCCTGCCCTCACTTAACTGCGACATCCCCAGCAAAAGCTGGAACTATGGCAATTGTTTCGCTAGTACATGGCTAGCTAGTCCGCTATCAGGCGTGAGTGCATTCGATCTGCAAGATGCTCGGTCCATTGAAGCAGCTGTGAATGCGTCCGTGGAAGACCTGCACAAACTACGATTTGCAGGCGGCGTAGGCCTCGGTAGACTGCACCACTCAAGTGGGAACCTAAGCCGTACACCGCCGGGACTCGATGGCGCCTTAGCGGCCGAACAGGCCGCTTCAGAAGCTCGCTGCCGCAACATGTACACCGCGCAGCCTGACTTCATTCGGTGGACGAGCCCTGAGAGCCCTCATCTGGCCTCGAAGCAAAACCGGCACGATCTCGACGTGATTCCGCCTCCACCGCTACTCTGGGCTTTCCCGGGCTCGGGCGCGTCGTGGCTTCGTCTGCTCACTGAGTATATTAGCGGCCACCTCACTGGTAGCGTCGACGTTGATCCTACGGTGGTACGTCGTCAACTTATATCTTTAGGATAGAATTACTCGTTGAGAGCAGTAGGGCTACATGCTACCGTACAGGAAAGCAGCCTAAAGACATGATCACAGAATCGCTTTTGACACTTATTTGACTTATTTCTGGATCCTTAGACGGGTATTCTACGAGGCGAGACCCATGGATGTGACCGGGGCGTCTTGCTTTTACACGCCGATGCGCAACGGCACAAGATCGAGCGATTAATCAAGAGCCCGGTAAAGAGGGCGCTGGTAGATAGCAACGGTGGCGTAGAAGCAATAAGGCGCCATGTTTTTGTAGTAATGTGCTTCGTTCTTCTCTTGTTACTGTGTTTAATCTTTCGCGGATCCGTTCCTCTATCTCATTTGGCTTCAATGGTTCTTTGCAATGACAAGGTGAAGTACGTGTGCAACACGAAAGTGAGCAATTTAAGGGACCCGTTCGCCAAAGTTATTGTCGTCGTTCGAAATCCGTACGACACCATCTGGGAAGCCTTCATGCTGGTACTTAATTTGGTCGTTCTCGTTTGGACTTTATAGAGTGATTTGAATGCTTTCTGGGAGCTTTCTTCTGAGCTGAGAGCTTCATCAAGCGCGTATTAATTCATTTCCCTGATGAACTCTTATTTAGGAGCTTTACCGTAAGCACAACTTAACACCAGCTGGGAAGACGAAGAAGGGGGCATTAGCTGTGAACGCACAACACGGGGCCGTGCGAAAGTCGCTCTTTGAACAGGTGCGCCCATCCATTCGAACTTGACTGAATACTGCAGCAGCACTGTCCTTCATTCTTTCAAACTGGCTGTTTTTGGGACTTGGGAGTCTTCGGTCGGCCGTTGAAACCTAGCAATTATGTCACCATAACCGTGCACAGGTGGAATTTCAGGAGCGGGCCAAGGAACTCGCCAACGCGTGGGTGCAATTTCTCTCAGGTGCCAACCGCTGGACCAAGCGTTTACCTCACGGGGTTCTGGTCTTGCAGCTAGAGCAGCTCTTTTCGGTGTCGGCCATGGGGAGCGCCGCCTCTACTGGACAAGACGTGGGGCGACAGGTACAAAGACCGCAAGAGTGCTTTTGTTTTAAAAACCAAAAAGTTAAATTTTCTTCTCCAGTCCTGACTTGCACTCTTCCACTCATCCTTCTCGCAATTCAATATCCCCACTCTTCTGCCCTGGCGCACAAAGCCGTGGCTGCGGTGTTTGGCCCTCGGGCGGTTGCTCGGCTTTTTGGGGGTAGATATGGCGACCCACGGGGGCGGCCTCACCTCTGGTGAGCGGTGCACTTGCGGCTTCGTGCTTGCTGCCAGCGCCCCCTGGGACCGCAACCCAGTAGAACGCCCGCCCAAGCGCTTTGCCGCGTCTTCGGTGAGTTGTCGGTAGTATTCTTCACACGCGAGCTGTTACAAGCTTGCTTTCTTTTTCCTTCTATTTTATCTCTCTCTCAGTGGCCGTGTAGGCGCCGTCATTTTCATGCATATCACTATACCTCTTTTCCCCGACTTTCGTAGGTTCCTGAGCATGTTTCTCAGAATTTCGTGAGCCGCGACGAGGCCTATCGCGACGACCCACGGTGAGAGGACCTTTCAATTTCATGTTTAGTATCCAACACGAGCCCAGGAAAACCCGTAGAATTACTTACCTCATCCTTAATTTGAATTCTTAATGCCTGCTTCTCCAGGCTGGTGTGTGACATCTGGCATCGCGTGCGCGACAAAGCCGTTAAATTTGCCTATCGGCCCTACGGCACTGCGCGCTGCTTCCTTTAGGGCACCGCTTATCCTTTATCGCCTTATCCTAGCAGCATTAAATACAGTTGCTCAGTTCCTTCTATTAGACCAACTAGGTCCCTTGGATTTAGATTTCGAGATGCCCTTTATGTATCCTAGTCGAATCCGATGTATGATGTGTATAAAAACAAGTTTATTCAATTCAACACTTATCCTCAAATCCTTCTGGGCATAACCAATTAATGGATTAAGGCATAGTGGCAAAATATAGAGCTATATAGGCACTTCCACGATTGCGCTTAAGTATAGAACAAATCAATGAGCTCCAGGCGTTTGCATCGAACAACTGGCTGAGTGTTATGAGTTATGACCAGGCGTACTATGCACGACTAACCCCCGTTCGCTGCGTTTGCTTCAGCAGCAGCTTCCTTCAGGCCACTACACGTCTCTATGACCAACCCATCGCGCCACAATTCCTGCACCCGGATGGTACTGCTGCTGCTGTCGCTGCTGCTCGAATTAGTGCCACTTGCTGCGCAGCGAAAGAGGCCGTAGTCGCTTTGGTCCAGGCCTTGGCAAGAGCGGAGCTGCCAGCAGCACGGCAGAGAGGTGCTTGAAGCATCGCTGCGCAAGCCTTGTATCAAAGTAGACGGCGGGTCGTGAAGAGCGTACCAACAGATGCCTCCGCCAACCAAGACGATTAACCCAAGACGAGCAGCTAGATGGCGTGCCGCTGTTAACGTTATCAGCAGTAGGGGTGTTTCTGACAATGTTACAAAGATTGGTGTAAGTGCTGCCAGTGTAGGGCAGTAACCCGCTTAAGCCAATCAGCAAGCCAAAGAGACCGCCGCCAAGGTGCGTGGCCCATGAGGATTGCCCGCTCTCCGATTCTAAGCTCACCTCCACTCCTTCGTCCTGCAATAGGGTACCCACGACATCGGCCACCACCACTGCCGCTAATCCCAACAGCCGGCTGCTTCGGTACGTTTCTTGGCCAGGAGGTTTGCGCCCACTGTGCGATTGACTGCTGCTGCTGCCTTGGGGTTGTTTTTGTTCTTGTTTTGGGCAGAGGAGCAAATCTGCAGCGTGCAGGCCAAGAATGGCGTAGACACCCCCAGAGCAACCCACCAGGCCACGCGCGAGTTCCCAAGGATTGCAAAGCCACGTCGCAGCGGTGATGGCGCCAACGCACACGCCTCCTTCGTACACCAGCATGAGGTAGTGGGAGGGCAGGCGAATGGTTAACCCAAAGATGAGCTGCAGAGCCAAATTGGCGACGAGATGCCAGGGACCATCGTGAGCGAACTGTTGAAAAGAAGAAGAAGAAAAAAGAGCAGCATGTGAATAATGCGATACGGTGAACGAAAGATGAAACGAAGCGACAAGGAGAAGGAGCGGGATCAATATGGAGTCAGAGACGAGATGAAGAGAAACGTAGGCGGTGTCAATAAATTTATAGATTGGCAAATATTTAGTGTACCTGGTGAGAGAAGAGACGTCCACCGCCAGACCCAAAAAGAGCGCGACGGTCGGCGCAGCTGTTTTCAAACCCACTTATTTCCAGAGGGGCAACAGGCGTAAACGCCACGGCAGACGGAGCTAAAGCGTTGGCAACAGAGTTTACCCAAGTGTCACCACTCTCGCTGCTGCTGCTATTTGAAGATGCAGAGGAGGACTCCGTGGAAGAGGAAGAATCATTGCTACTCCAAATTTCCACAGCCAAGTAGGCACACAACTGGCACATGGATATGAGCACAATAAACCTGGAAAAGAGAAGAACGCGGTAAACAAAAGGGGTGAAACTCAAACAGAATAAAAATGGCCAAAAAGGAACAAAAAAAAACTACTGGGAATCTGCAGGAAATCTGAGGGGCCAATCTTCAGTTTACCAAGGCATGAAGAATTGGCGCTGGCTTTTCAGGTCTACGGACACGAGTGCCGGTGGAACGCCCTTCAAAATCAAGCGCGTTTTCACGCCCCCCCCGCCTTCTCTAGCAGTGGCTACTCCACCTCTTCCACCTTCTCCTGCTCCTACACTGCCACCGCCAGCCGTTTGGCGAGCCGCCGCAGCGATTCGGCGATTCGTCTCCAGGGCTGGGTCCAGCACCAGGCGTACGCTTCCGTCGGGATCTTCGTCGTCGTCGTACGGGCCGTCCAAATACAGCACGTCGTAAACAGGGCCATGGTGGTAAATAGTGCTGCTGCTACTGTTGCTGCTCTGCTCGAAAGATGTTTGGGCTGATTGGCTCGAGTGGTGGTAGTGGTGGTTGTTGTGAGAGTGCTCGCTAGTTCGAGACGAGCTCGAGGCATGGTAAGCAAGCACACGGCCCCGGAGGAAGGTACCCGGTTCGTAGACTCCGGGCACAGGCAACCGCAGCTGCCGAGACGGTAAGCCTGCTGTAAACACCTGCGATTTCATAAGAGTTTCAGGAGAGGACACAAAGTGAGTGGAGGAGCAGTGGCTGCTGCAGTAGACAGAGATCCATTACGCCTCAGGATGGTGAATGTGAGGTATCGCTACTTCGAGCTCACATCATACCTCAATGCGAAGATGAGCGTCAAACGTGACTTCAACCACGTCGTCAGCTTTGAATAGACGACTACTATCTGTAGTAGATACTCTTGCCGCTGGCTGTTCAAGGGGAAGCGATTTCTCCTGCCAGAACCGACGCCAACACCGATGCCTAGTAGGTGCTCTCGGCAAAGTCACAGCAGTGCCTGGAGACGTGCCAGGTGCACGGAGCGCGTTTTCCACACTCGAATCCGCTCGTTCAAGAATGGGCCCTTCTGTTATTAAAGGACCAAAGCTCGACGACGACGCAGTTGACGAAGCATCTACATCACTGCTTGCAGACTCGAACGTGAAGTCTAACCGAGGGTAGGTTTCGCGCAGAGGGCTCACGCTCAGTTGCTTTTCTTCTTCTCGTGTGCTCGGCACATCATCTTTCCCAGCCTCCAAGTCGCCACCAGACCCTCTAACTTCAACTCTAGGATCTATTCTTCCCAGAGGTCTATCGAGGCTGTCGGTGGGCATGTTGCGCATTGTACCAAGGTTGCGCACCAGGCGCCCTGATACCCAAGGGGTTAGCGACGGCAAATGCACCTGCGAAGAAGGAAACAATGGTGCCACCGGCGTTTCTAGGGGACCCCCCGGAGGGAACACCACTTGACGCGGTGGGGTTGCAGGACGCTCGGTTTGGTTGTTGCTGTTGTTGGTGGCAGTGAGGGCACCAGAAGAGACACTGGTCGAAGCCCCAATGATTTCCTGACTGAGCGGGTTGCTATGTGGTGACTCGGGCGTCTCAGCTAGAGATCTTTGATAATTAGCCAGCGCGAGGGCAAGTGCGTTGGAACCATTTGCAACCTAGCAGCGCACACAATATTCATACGATCTCAACAACAGTAATCATCTCGCGACAGGACAAGACAGAAGAAAGCTTGGCAGGCCCTACTCATGCCTACGAATATCGAAACTCTTGCCAGCTTACATCGGAATACTCGACAATCAATACACAACTAATGACCGTTTCGATGCCTACGCACTCACTCCTTCGCCGTGGGTAGCGACAGCCCCAACGGAATTGAAACAGCCTCGAAGGAGCGCCGCCTCCTCGAAGTCGTGGGTGACGAGCACCAACGCGCCTTCGCCTTTGAAGACCAGCATAACCGCTCAGGGAAACGGCTCCGAGCCCCTCCAACCTTCGGCTGCCCCGCCACGGCTGCTGAAATTGCTACGGAGTAATGCTTCTACCTGGAACAAGCATGTTGCCGCATTGTACTGGTAAAGGAGCGAACAGTTGTGTGTGCTACAAAGATAGCTGCCTCCATAGTTGTGTGATTATACAAGAATTCGCCATTTGGCACTATATCAAGAGATGCGTTAAAAAGAAGCTCTTAAAGTCACCTGCCGCACACCCGCCGTATCAGTCGTAGACCGCCGCGGCCCTTCTACGAGTCGCCGGCCCGGTTGGAGCGCTACCACGTGCGCCAGCTTGGGCATCGAATACCTCTTGTTTCCGCTGCTGCCGTCGCCAGCATCCTTGCTTCTCACAAGCGCAAGCACCTTACCCGGCGCTGCGTCGAGAGATAGCGTGGTGGCAATCAATGCACCGCGTGCCGTGAGCCGTCGTAATGCCCAGCCGTCGGCTAGCCGTTGCGCCAGCAATTCGATCAGGTGCCCACCGTACATGTCGCCTGCGGTTGCAGCAGCAGCAGTGTTGGCTTCATGGCCAGACTGTCGCCGTAACCGGCCGCGAGGCGTGAGAAGGTCTGGCGCAGGATGTACACATACCTGATTTAGAAATGATTGGGTAAATCGAGGTTGTCAGTCAAGGCTAATCGGGAATAAACCCAAATCATTTCTGAGGACTGAAGCGAGGTGCGCTCGTCCTCACCATTTCATCCTCAGTGGTGTGCCAATGAGGCTCTCCAGACCCCAAGCCGCCATTTACAACGATACTTCGTGACAGTCGAGGCTGATCTAGGACCTGAGCATGCGCCGTCGACGTGCAAACTTCGGTTTCGGCAGCTGCGAGCGAAGAATGAAGAGGCAGACGTGAAACCGTTGACGGTCCGCCTCTGTTATCTCGCCGGCGAGCGTCGGCGAGAGCCTTCAGCTCTACAGCACTTGCATGAGTGAGATCCATTGAGAGCTCGAATCACACAATCTAGACGAAGACTATCTCTTTATGACTGCGAAAACAGTACCAAATCCTAATAACCTCGTGACCTCCTTTTAATACCGGTAAACGCCAACTGCGCGGCATACTAGTATAGCAAGATACCCTTGCTAGTAGTTAAGTGGCGGCTACTCAATCGCACAGGTAGCGAAAGGTTATGATAAAAGCACTTACGTGTATCCTGGACTCTAGTAGCAAGGCTGCTATGGAGGCCTCAACCACATTCAACATTATTATGGCGCGCAACTGCGCAATTGATCGCAACATACATTTTTTCTGTCCTGGTCGATCTATACTTAGCTACCACCTGTAGCTACAGTACTGTACGTACCTGTACGTATGTGCGTACGAAATAGATCAACGTAGTTTGATGTTTTACCGACCACGATCAAAAAGTGCCTGCCAAGGATTTTTGTCCGTCACTCCCTCCGTCACATCACAGACACAAAAAACCCTTGCGTGCTTGTTCTGACACGTTGTCATATGCTAGCACGTGCTTAATAACATAGGTTAAACATTCATGTTCTGTACTGTAGTTTCACAGGTCAACTCCTGTCACTGACATCAACCATGTTCTGACACGTTGTCACGTCACTGAAATCAACTACGTTGATCGTGGCGCGGCGGCGCGCGCGCCGCTGCAGTACGCTGTATACGCAGTACAGGAACTACTGTGGCAACAGTACAGTACGTACTTTACACTACTGTAGCACTACTGTTTACAGTAGCAGTGTATTTAGCTCGTTCTCATTTTGAAATAGGGAGATTTTGTAATTGGGGGGGTGACAATTTGCTTGGGAATGAAATTGGG
>Ga0307971_1002010_pt1 | contig 10210 bp, 10 predicted proteins | sample OrgLakmetagen714_FD_201820 | JGI IMG/M metagenome (GOLD analysis project Ga0307971, IMG submission 201820) | Saline water microbial communities from Organic Lake, Antarctica - #714 | ecosystem: Environmental > Aquatic > Non-marine Saline and Alkaline > Saline | place: Antarctica: Organic Lake... | reverse complement strand
TCTGAAACTTACGAAACAGCTCCATTGCGCGTGCACCAACAACTGCAACGTACCACTATCGTTTTTTGGATTTACTCGACTTCGAACGGATTCTTGTGAATGAATGTGAAGAGAATGTGTTAGGGCGCCTAGCCAAGCTGAAAGCTGCGGTGGCCAGTTAAGTCTCAGACTCTTGCTGATTTCTTGAAGAGGTTGAAGCACGCCAAGAACTAGCCCATGCGCGGCGATGACGAACAGGCAACCGAAGGCCTCTTATGATACGTCTGGTTGGCGTCAATCAAGATGAAAGCTGAGCGAATTCCACAGAGCATATATTACGCAGAGCTGACGCTCAATTAAGTATGAAGCATTGCGAGTGAAAAGGAGTGAGGCTTGGGCGGTCAGCTGACGGCAGGAGGTCAGCTTTATGAGGTGCTAACAGAAAAATTAATCATTTCTGAAGGCACTACAGTTCGAGAGTTAGGGTGTTCGAGTTGAGACCTCGACAAAGGGCATCTTTAGAAGTAGGTGGTTGTGATGACTCATCCAAAGGCCCTAGTTTCCTAGCAGAGGAGCACACATGAACGAGCACTAAAGTATTCGAATTCTATGTTGGAGCCTAGTATGCCTCGCTATTGGGGCGCATTGGAGTTAGCTCGTTAACCCACATGCTGGCCATCCTCATTAAAAAAAAAGAAGCGGATTTGACTTCCTTTAATCGCGATAAGTTCACTGCAGTCTCCGCGCTTTCAATACACCCCGATTTGGGCCATTTTTCGTATAATTTCGGATATCAGGCCTTATCGTTTGGCTTCTTTGGTTTTCCGCTCCTCTAGCCACTGACCTGAGGCCACTGGTCTGTTTTGCTTGGGTTATTTGGTCTTTTGTGGTCTAGTTGGCGGTTAATGTTAAAATTTACTTTCTACGTGCTTGTGCACACGCCCATCGCACGTTAAGTGCGTGGTGCGTGAAGCAAGAAGCCCACGAAGCCACAGACCTGCAACTCGGGCATCTGTGCCAGATTAGCTTCGTAGTTTGAGCTGCTTATGTTTTTCTGTACCTGATAGCCTTCCAATACCGATCCCCCGGGGCCTGTGTCATGTACAAGACTAACCCAGAGGAAGAGGAAAGAGGAAGACGCCAAAGGAGGTGGTTAATTCTTGCTCCATTCCTCTCCTTGGGGGTGACTTGGAATCTTGGAATACGCGGGAGAACCGAGAACAAGAAGCTTTTGAAAGTCACTCAACAACCGCGAAAACTCGTCCTTTGGCCAGCATAGTCCAAGATGGCGTCCAGTTTGGGCGCAGGTAAGCGGGCTGGAGCAGCAGATGGTAGTGATTCGGACAAGAAGCCTCGCAACAGCCCGGTGGGTGTCGTGTCTTCGTAGTCGTCTGTGAAAGCTTCATGCTGGCCTCTAGGACTGAGAGGTGTATGTCATTAGATACTGGAGTTGCTCGATTGTAGTGCACATCATGTTGCAATAGCTTGTTACAATAGCTGCCTAAGAGTAGCTTCAGTACTAAGAGAAAACGGAGAAAACACATTTGGTTGTATGGGTTCATTGTGCAGCCTAGATTCGGGCAATTAAAGTATCTGGGTTAAGTATTGTATGCGGCTAGTTCTTGAAATGTCACCACGTTCGTAGCATTTCAAAATTGTGACGAGTGTTTCATTAAACATTAGCCGCACCTCTTGATTTGGTGCATGTCTTTAGGCATTCTATTGACATGACTCCAAATTCTTCGTTTCTCTTTAGGCGGTCGTTGGCGGCAACGATGACGACATGGAGGAGCTGTTGGCCATGGAGCGGGAAATGGCCGCAGGCGACTTTGAGGTCTACGAAGACGAAGACGCCGAATTGGCGCCTGCACCAGTCGTGGTTCCCACCACAGTGAGCAGCAGTGAAGATTTTGCCGAGGTAGACGAAGGCATGCGAGCAGGTTGGCGGCGCCCGCCCGTAGGTGACCGCTTTCTGCCCCACGCAGAGGCGCTGTCGTTTCAATGGATGGACGTCGACTTGTTGACAGGGGACCCCCTCGCCGCGCACCCCCGAGGTGGGGGCATGGGCGTGCCAGGAGCCACGGTGGGGCCCGTGCCGATCATTCGCTTCTTTGGCGTGACGGACACCGGCAACAGCGTCACCTGCTTCGTGCACGGCTTTACCCCGTATTTGTACTGCATCCTGCCTCGCGGCTCAAGTGCTTCGGTACCAGCTCTCGAAGGTAAGCAACAGCAAGCACATGTAGAGCTTCAGTAGTCATAGCGAAATGACTGACTATCCTACTGTGGGACTTGCCTAGTTGTGCAGAAGCACACTCAAAGGGGGGGGAAATTGTGAGGACGTTGAACCACTCTGGGTGCTGGGTTTAGGTTGGCTACTAGAACCACCGTGACTAGCACCCTCTGCACCCTCTTTTACAACCACATTTATGTACATGCTGCCCATTGTCCTCTCTCCACATTCTTCACAGCAACCATGCGGTCGACCCTGAACCGCTTGCTGGCGGGCCGCGGGCGGGGCGTGGAAGAAAAAAAGTGCGTGAACCCCGTGCTGGGAGTGCAGGTGCACGCGGACAAGAACTCGTTGATGGGCTACAACATCGACCAAGAGCCCCGCGTGTTTCTGCAAGTCTTCGTTGCCATGCCCACCATGGTGCCCACCTTAAAGCGGGTTTTGGAAGAAGACGGCGTTGAATTCCCCGCTGGTTCGTTGATAACACAACTACCTAAGCTTTTTTTCATGTGTGGTTTTATATACGGTCGGGTGAGTGCGTACTGACTGCAAAAAAAGTATTCTTCACGAGCGCCTTGGTAGCTTTTTAGTCTTCTCAGAGTGCAGTTGTGAGATGCATCTTCTTCCCCTGCTCTGGTCTCACCTTCAACCTCTCGCTGTCCATTTATACTTGTGCGCTCGTCTGAGCAGGCACCCTCCCTCACGGGCTGACCCACGCTGCCTGCCCCACTTTCGAGTCCAACGTGCCCTTCGTGCTCCGCTACATGATCGACAGCAGCACCAACGGCTCAACCTGGATTGAACTCCCGCAGGGCGCCTACTCTCGCCGCACCTCCAACAACATGGTTACTCACACGCAGGTACTCTTGATGATATTTTAAACCTCCAGAGTTTTTCAAAAATGAGACGCACTTTGCTAACTTTAGTCTAGCCTGAAATGTTAGATTCTGCTCTCATGTTTACAGTGAGTGTATCTGAGCGCGTTTCACATTCCTCGGTCTAAGTCTCTTTGATGTAAAATATTTCCCTCTCTTCCTTTGCTAGATTGAAGTCGACGTGGTTTATTCCGATGTCGTGAGCCACGCGCCCGAGGGACTCTGGTCCAAACTTGCTCCTTTGCGGGTGCTGAGCTTCGACATCGAGTGCCAGGGCCGCCAAGGCCATTTCCCCGACGCGCAGCACGACCCGGTGATTCAAATCAGCTCCGTGGTGCAAGTCCAGGGCGAGAAAGTGCCCGCAGTGCAAGTGGTCTTTACCCTGAAAGGCTGCTTGCCAATCGTGGGGGCCCAAGTGGTGACGTCAGAGACCGAAGACGAGCTGTTGCTCAAGTGGCGCGATTTCGTGCAGGAAAGCGACTGTGACCTCTGGACCGGTTACAACATCCAAAATTTCGACATTCCGTACCTTCTGAACCGCGCCAAGGTGTTTCCGATTCAGTGACCAGCTCGACTGACTTATTTCCTGCTTGAATATTGTCGCGCCCATTCCTACGTCTTGAGAAGAATTGCGTCTTAGTCTCTCTATCATCCCGCCTCATCTCTACTTTTCTCCGCAATCCCTATGTTTTTATCTTTACAATGCATCGCGATGCCACACCATATTCAGACCCTGGAGAAGAAGTACCCTCGCCTCAAGAAGTTCCCCGAGCTCGGGCGCGTGCGCGGAATCGGCGCGCGCATGACTGAAGCTACCTTCAGCAGCGCGGCTTACGGCAACCGCGACAGCATCAACACCACCGTCGACGGCCGGGTGCAGTTCGACTTGCTCCCGTACATGTTCCGCAACCACAAGCTGAGCTCCTACAGCTTGAACAGCGTGAGTGCCGAGTTTTTGGGCCAGCAAAAGGAGGATGTGCACCACTCCATCATTGCCGACTTGCAGAACGGCACCGACGCAGACCGCCACCGTTTAGCGGTGTATTGCCTCAAGGACTCCCTGCTCCCGATTCGCTTGATGGACAAGCTGGCGGTGAGAAAGACGAAGCACGTTCTTGTTGAATTTCGTACTAAATATGATTCTGATTCTTTGCAATATAGCACCTTTCCGGTGTACAAATTTAAACTGACTGTCCTTTTGCATTCATTTGTGCCTTTGCGTGTGTTCTTGTGTGATGACCCCCTATCCCGTAGATTTTGGTGAACTACGTGGAGATGGCGCGCGTCACTGGCGTGCCCATTGACTTCCTCCTCACCCGAGGCCAGCAAATTAAGGTATGGCCCCACCACACTTCATCGAATCATCTCGATGTCCTGACCTTTGAGTTTTGAATTAGCCCCCTTTATTCACACTGCCTCTTGTTGATTGGTCTTTCCTTCATTTGCCTAACCGCGTTAGTATATGTGTTCCTACTTAATAGGTGTTTAGCATGTTGCTGCGCAAGTGCCGTTTGGTCAACCTCTTGATCCCCACTCTCGCCAAACACGGGGCGGACGACTCCACGTACGAGGGCGCCACCGTGATCGAGCCCAAGAAGGCCTTCTACAACGAGCCCATTGCCACTTTGGACTTCGCGTCCCTGTACCCCAGCATCATTCAGGGCTACAACTTGTGCTACTCGACCCTCGTGGCCCCTAGCGATAAGGCGAAATTGCCAGAAAGCAGCTACCAGGTAGAAATCCCACCCATCGAAAAAATTGAAGAAATGGACGATAACACAGCATCATTATGGCCATAACTGCCACGTATACTTTCAACTTACAAATGAGAGACATCACGCTTCCTGCTCTAATTCATCCTCCCGCTTCGTTATATTAACGTACTATCTCCTCGTACCAGATTTCCCCATCCGACGATTGCTTCGTGAACTCAACCACTCGCCGAGGGATTTTGCCGCAAATTTTGGACGAAATTTTGGCTGCTCGTAAGCAAGCGAAGCGGGACATGAAAAACGCCACGGACCCAATGGAGAAGGCGGTGCAAAACGGCCGCCAATTGGCGCTCAAGGTTGGTGTTATTGCTACGTAACTTACATATTCGTGTCCGAAAATGCAAGATGGACAGAGGTGAGTGTGTTGTTGACTTGTTACAATGTTGAGAAGTTCTGTCAGGTCTGCATCAGAAATCATCACGAAGGATACTACTGTTGTTGTTGGCACTGTTCTTGTCCTCCCTTTCTTTCCAACAGGTGAGCGCCAACTCGGTGTATGGCTTCACGGGCGCTACGGTCGGGCAGCTGCCGTGCTTGGCGATTGCGTCGAGCACCACTTCTTATGGCCGCCAGCTCCTGATGCGCACCAAGGAATACGTGGAAACCAACTTTACCCTGGAGAACGGGTGCGTGTGGCGTGTGCGCGGGCATGTGACAGTGAACATAGCATCGATGAAAGATTTCAACTATTTTTCTTCCTTCTGATGTGCCCTAATGAGCCGGCGCTCTCACCATCAACGTTCATGTGTTTGTGTACATCCCCCCTCCTCCTCCTTCTTTCCGCGCCCCTTCTCGTGTCCCGTCTGCGACCTGCGCGTGTACTAGCTACCCTGCCAACGCCGACGTGGTGTACGGCGACACCGACTCGGTGATGATCAAATTCGGCGCTGAAACGGTGGCCGAAACCATGCCTTTAGCCGAGAAGGCCGCCGCCGAAGTGAGCAGCATTTTCCCCGACCCCGTGAAGCTGGAGTTTGAGAAAGTCTACTGGCCGTACTTGCTGATGAACAAGAAGCGCTACGCAGGCCTGCTGTGGACCAACAGCGACAAGCACGATTACATGGACTGCAAGGGCTTGGAAACGGTGAGGGGGTCAACTTAATATTTGAGCGGATCCAAAGCCACATTAATTGTTGTTGTTGTTGTTGTTAGTGTTCTTGCTTCTTTTACTCCTATAGCAACACCGGAGTCAGTTGCACTAATTTCGTACGACGAATAGCACCTTCTTATCGTTCAACATGTTGTCGTTTGACTTTTTTTTGTACTTCAATTTTTTTTCAAATGTCTTTCTGTTGTTGTTGCGACCGTTCTCTCCTCCTTGATCAGGTGCGGCGTGACAACTGCCTGTTGGTGCGTCAAATGGTGGACACCTGCTTGCGGAAGATCTTGATCGAGCGCAACGTAGAGGGCGCCATTGCCCACGCCAAGAGCACCATCAGCGACTTGCTGCAGAACAAGCTCGACATTTCCCTCCTCGTAGTGACCAAGAGCTTGGCCAAGTCCGCCGACGACGACGGGTAAGTTTGACAAGTCGGAACGAGGGAGAAGGGGTTTTTGATATCTTTGCCCTTTCTTGTTTTCTAGTCCTTTTTCGTACACTAAGCTATTCTTCTCCTTTTATTTCGACGGAGATTTATTTATTGTTTTCATTTCTGGTGTATCACTTTTTCAATGACTGTTGCTACCTCAACATCATCATATTAGGTACAAGGCCAAGCAGGCCCATGTGGAGTTGGCGATGCGCATGCGGAAGCGGGACCCGGGCACCGCCCCCAACATGGGGGACCGCATCCCTTACGTCATCATCCAGGTGCTTACTCTTCACTGTGACCATTTGAAGACATACGCGTCGCTGATGCCTTAGTTTTACTCGTAAGTATTTTTCTCTCCTGTCCTTTTCTTGTCATAATTCGCAGGCTGGCAAAGGAGTACCCGCGTACGAAAAGTCGGAAGATCCGGTGTACGTGCTCGAGAACTCCATTCCCATTGACGTGGAGTACTACTTGCACAACCAGCTCTCGAAACCTTTGCTTCGCATCTTCGAGCCGATTATCGACAACCCTCAGTCGCTGCTCAGTGGAGACCACACCCGCACCATCTGCAAGCCCACGCCCACCGCCCGCAAGGGGGGAATCATGATGTTTGCCGTGAAGACGTTAAGCTGCCTGGGCTGCAAATGCCCTATTACTGACGCCGAAGCCACCCTGTGCGTGCGTTGCAAACCGAAAGAAGCTGAGATTTTCATGGGCAAGTCCTTCCGCGTCCGAGAAATCGAGAGCTCCTTTGGACGATTGTGGACGGAATGCCAGCGCTGCGCCGGGTCTCAGCACCACGACGTGCTTTGCTCCAATTGCGATTGCCCCATATTTTACAAGCGAAAAAAAGTGCAGAAAGACTTGGCCGACGCTCACGACGCACTGAGCCGTTTTGGGTGGTAGTTGGTCGAGAGGCGAAGAAAGAGACGAAGAGAAAGAGAGGACGGTTCCAAGATAATGCTGCCGTTTACGGAGCTAAGGAAGATAGTTGTAATCGGCAATGGGAATTCCAAACAATTTGTAACCCACAGAGTATCCCTAGCCCGCGTGCGCGTGCGAGTGGCAGCAGGGACTCATAACCACTTCGTCCTAGGGGGCTGAGGGTTTCCACGACTCGAAACCAAAGTAAATTCCTGTTATATATACTCCAGCTGGCATGTGGCAGGGTACTAGACCAACTGGCAGCTAAAGGGGGGTCACGGGGAACGGGGTCACTTCTGAAATATCACGTTTAGTGGCCATAGCATACGAAAACCGAGGCGGGATTCCCCCTAACCGAGCTCATACGGTATTTTGATAATATTGAGGGGGAATCCCGATACCAAGAAGCACGAAATTCTATTGAATTGGGGCCTAGAATGGGCCAAAATCGCTGGAAATCCGCAGAGCAGCCGAGCTGCACTGGCTGTGCTAGATGAGCACCAAAAAAGAAATAATGGCACCCAACGGACAAATTTACCGTGGTTTTGCGTCGCGGCCCTACGGGGTATACCAAATGCGGCTTACGGCTTATCCGTGCATTGGATGATAAATACGTAAATCGCGTCTATGATGCGAAATGGCCAATAAAGCGCAAAATTTCCGCTTTTGCGAGAAGTGACCCCGCTTTAGCTGCCAGTTAGACACTAATGGCTACGGGTAGACCTCGGTTGCTGTGCTTTTGTACTGAGTTCGGTTTGGTAAAAAAGTACATGAGAGGAGCACCCTTGTTCTTTTCACTGCGACCTCTTCTTTGTATTGGCCTGCCATTCGTTAAAAAAACGCAGAAATAGTTCGGTAGAATCGCGAAGAACTTAAGCTCGATGACACGCACGCCTGGTAAGCGAATTCCGCGGCTCCTGGCTCATGTGCATGCGCGAGTTGTTGGGCCATCCGGCCAGCCCAATGGGGATTCCGTTTGCGATATCTATATCCCCTGTACAATAAAACAAAATTGCGCAAAGGCACGAACTTTGGATACGTGTGCGCGTGCTTCGCGCGAACAAAACACGAGACTAATGATAATACGGGAGGGGAAGGGGAATCCGCAAAAACCTTCGTAAACGAGCGGAGAGCTTGTGGGTATTGCGCACTCTATGAATATAATAAAGGGGGGGGGCAAATGTAGCTCATGACTTCCTGACAACGAGGTAAAAATTTGCAGAAGCGGAAAATGTGTACCTGATTACATTATACTCATGTATTGGCTCCTCTCCTAGTATAATTTTCTTTGCTTTGTATTTCTGCCTGTTGGCATTCTAGTTCTGGCCCCTCTGGACCCGTATCAAAATATCCCACTTGCCGTTCAAGGTGCCTTAGGTCCTGTCCTGAGGCCGCGCGAGACTCTCGGTTGGACAAAAAAAAACTTCCTCAAGCTCCTTTCTCTAACTATAAAATTGACACAGTATTCTAGCGAATTGTTTGACACCTATGCCCCTCTTTACGATTCTGCTTTTCAACAAACGCCGGATTCCCTACCCGTAGTCGGCATTTACGTGCTTCAAATCCCTTTCGAGGCCCTAACTTGTGAGATAGTTTTCAGCGCGTACCTCGAAGGAAGCGGGTTCCACGCTAGGGTTGGAAGAAGCTCGAGCTCAGTACAGGAGGTCTACCGTAAGTATGTGACAACTTGTTACATCTTCGTTCGTGTGTTTGGTTTGACTGTCCCTGTATCTCGTCTTGGAACTCAACTATATGTACTGTACGTGTACTAATCCTTTCTATTACATGGAATTTCGTTCGTGGTTCGTTCGTTCGTTCGTTCGTTCGTTGGTGTTCGCCCTTTCTTTTTGAACTGTACTACTGTGCAGTTATGTTATACATGTGCTGTAGATAAGAAAGCGGACCACGGGCACAAAAAGGGCCACGCGTCAAGGGCGCCACACGGGGCACTATTCCACGGGCACCTCAAGGCCGTACGGTGCTCCGCACCAAACTAACTGCACTTACACCGCGCATCGCGCGGGCACCCGAACTTGTTACTTCTCGAATTCGAAACTCACCAGAAAAAAAATGTGTGTTTGGAAAGAAAGTTGCCTCCGCTGGTTCGTCTGTCCACTCCCATCACACTTATTTCGCGCTCTAGTCACAATTCTAACACAAAAAGATTGCTTGCCTTCCTCCGTACCTGCTCCTCTGTCAGCGCGCAGGTTTCTATTTGCTTCTAAGCTACTGTACCACATCCCCATAAGATTTAAAATTCGCCTGGTACTCACCGGCTCACCGCCGGATGTTCTGTACTATAACGTAAAATTGAAATATTCGATCTGAATTATTTCACCAAATTTGTTAGTGAACAAGCTAAGTTAATCTACGTTGCGGTTCTGAGCCTACTTTTGCTGCGCTTGTCGACTATAAATACTGCAATCACGTCGACTTGCCGTCTTCAAGTCAGTCGCGCATCCGGGTACTCAGTGACTCATACGCTCATACGGTTTCTCGCCCTAGTATGGGGCGACAAGAAAAAGGTCGCCGAAGCAATTTAATCCTTGACATCAGCGCCCTAATTCCAGTGGTGACATTCACTTATGTAATCTCGCAAAAGCTCATTGCTTTGATTGGGCCATGGTGTACCAGTTGGTTTCGGCGGCATAGTCTGTCGATGAAACGAAGAGGTAGATTCGAAGAACAGAGCGCCATGGAGGTTTCGTTGGAAGCGACACTTGCTGGAAGAGCGTGTCGCACGGCCTTGAGGAGAAGCCCAGCTTCATGTCGCGTCGCCCTTGCCGCACATCGAGCACGTATTGACCCAGCACTTTCAAACATCCTTAAAATTGTTGGAGATTACGAGGGCAAGGTCGGTCTGCATTTCAATTTATTCCTTTGGTTTCTGAAGGT
>Ga0307971_1002001_pt1 | contig 10243 bp, 8 predicted proteins | sample OrgLakmetagen714_FD_201820 | JGI IMG/M metagenome (GOLD analysis project Ga0307971, IMG submission 201820) | Saline water microbial communities from Organic Lake, Antarctica - #714 | ecosystem: Environmental > Aquatic > Non-marine Saline and Alkaline > Saline | place: Antarctica: Organic Lake... | reverse complement strand
TCACAGACAAAGACTCATGTACGGAGTTAATTTAAACGTGTTAGCGGAAAGGCGTGCCGCGTTACACTTCAAGGCGACGCGACTACAAGCCCGTGCGGTGGATGCTGCGTCAATATTATACTTCTATTACGTATCTATATATAAGTATATGCCATAGCAGGATAACGCTTACTCCAAGCTCAAGCACACACCAGGAAAAAAGAAAGAGGGAACTTAGAACAAGACTCTCGGTCCTAGGCCGTTGCCTACCCACTTCTATATGCGGATGCCAAGGAAAGAGGAAACCGAAACCCAACACCCGTCTGTGCCTATGCCTATGTGCATTGACCTACTGACTTTTATTTTTGAGATCGCAATTGCACATAACACCAGCGCCACGAAATTACGAAGAAGAAAAGGGCTACTTCTGAATTACAGTAATCCTATGACGCATTACAACCAGCGCAATCAAGTAGCCATCGATCCACGATCCACGTCTATCCTCATCAGCAGGCCGTAAGGAGTGAGTCATTTAGTGCCCCACGCAAGGCGCCTAGACGTGCACAGGGGCAGTGCCTTCCCAGCCCTCTCCGATGTTAAACGACACGCTCACACGCACGTTGTCAGCACTGGCGCGCGCTACTTCGGGTGCTGCAGCTCCTGGAGATGCATCGTTTACTAGTGTGTTGGCGGGTGTGTTGGCGGGTGTGCCTACAGGTGCACTTGTGGATGAGGATGTGGATTTCCGTGCGCCAGCATCTCCATCCTCCGTTTGGTCGCGTGAGACGGGGGAATTCTTCGGTACAGAATCAGGCAACCAGTCGACGCTGTGCACCAGCCACGACGGAAAGAGAAGGAGGTCGCCAGGCTGGGGGACGTGACGGGCCACTGCCGAGAAAGGCGGGGCAGGAAGATCATTGGGTAGGCGCAAGTTGAGGTGCGGAGACACGCCTGGGTGCCAGCACGACATAGAAGGCTGAGACACACAGTATTTCGATTCCACTTAAGTCTTGTCGTTGGAGACAAGAATACTTTTTGCTCGAAGAAAATATAGAGCCAGCAGTAGGACGAGACGAACTATTGCTCAGAAGAAACACAGCAACGTGTGTAAGAAATCGGAACTGTGTGCCTAAGTATCACATCACCTCTTGGGTCGTAAAACGTGATTGCGTGGCTGGCGCCCGACGGCACTGCTGCATAATACACGGCCGAAAGCCGAGCGTCCAAGTGAGCATGCATAGCATGTCGAGTGGCGTCGTCACCATTCGAACTAGCACTACGGTCTGAAGCACTTGTACTTGTAGAGCTCCTTTCAAGACCACCACTCGGGCTTTTCGCAGATTGAGAATGAGAAGGAGGTGGGCCCTGGTGCACTGACAACCACCCATACATGAGCGGATCCTCGTAGCTTCTTGATGAGTGGGCAGCATTACGACAGCTGCCACCGTTGTCGTTGCTACCACTGCGGTAACGGCTACTATCGCTGTTATCGCTATCACACGAATGCTTGCTTTCTGGGGCAATGTCTTCTTGTTGTCTTCTACTGCTGCCGTCCTTAGCTGCAGAATTCTTGAGAGGGCTGGTAGGAGCCCGCACAGTTTTAAACGCCGCCTGTAGCGTGGGGTTTTCGTGCACTACGCGTCTGACTGTGGCTACTACAGACTGCCACGCAGGGGAACTAGCGAGCTGAGGCCAACCTGTGGCATGCGCCTGCAAAGCTTGCGCAGATGCCGCTGACGCATGCGCCATTTGATACTCGAAAAACTGGTTGTTGGAGCTTAGAGGGCCATGCACCTACAGGTTTTACGGGTATTTGGGTGAGAGGAGGGTTCCGTATAAAAATGAGGAAGACATATTCCGACAGATGAAGCCAGCCTTCCTTTTTATGCCTCTAAAAAGCAACATATGGCATGCATTCTTCAGGTTTTTTTTTCACATTCTAGGCAAGCTATAGACGCTGTCGTGACCTTAAACGGTAAATTGGGCGCGCATGCAACACACGCACCTCGTCCGTGAAAGTGCCCTCCGCGTGAGCGTCCCTGTATCCCTCCAATGCCAAGTCCACCAGGGCAGCGTCGTCAATTGGTGCTTGCTTCCAAGCGGCCAAGAGGGCAGGCACGCGCACGACTACAACTGGCGTGGCAAAGAGCGACACAGTCTCCACAGCTGCTGCCGCTGCTGCCTCAACTGCTGCTGCTGGAGAATCTTCTGGAACCTTGGCATCTTGAAAATTTGATTCTTTTCGTGGTCTCGTAGACACGGAAGATGAGGGATGTCGGAGGCCTACTGCAACGTGCTCCTGACCTAGCGCACAATGCCACGCACTCCCGTTGGCCATAGCCAGAGCCTGCTCCCACCTAAGGTTACCGCGTGCCAAAAAGTGCCAACAGTAGATGAACAGAGAAGGGTTGCCTCTCTTGATAAACATGACGCACACACACTACGAAAACTTTACCCACGAGATAAACTAACATTATTCTACTAATCTTTCCCATTACGACCAATCTCTGCTGAATCATCACCGGCTTGGTGTTGTTTGAGCCTCGAGCTGTCCCACGCGCCGCACATAAACGTTTGCAAAACCAGGGCTACTTTGGCCATCCTCTCCTTTCCTTGGTGGGTCTAGCGCTAAGGCTGCCCGCCACGCAAGCAGTGCTTCTAAAGGCCGCCCAAGTTTCATCTATAGACGAGAACGAGCCAGGAAGACATTTTTGTTATACTTAATATACACCTTGCGTTCTTCTTTGAGATTAGAATTGAAATAAAGTAGGATACGAGCCAGATGATTAGAATTGGCCAAGCCAGACTGCAAGATCTCCTACAAAAACTCCATGAAGGCAAAGCGCAATCCTGACGAGGATCATATCGATTTCCATAGACCTCAAGAAAGCCTCTACATCCGCCTACCTGGACATCGCCGAGAGAGGCAAGAAGCTTAGGGTCGTCGTTAGTGAGGCATACAGCAGCCTGGAGCAGCTTTTCTGCAACCCTGTTGATAAACAAGCCATTTGTCTCATGAAACGAAGGCTCCATGGAAGCGACAGAATGCGCAAGATGAATCGTACCAGAAGTCTCCCGTATCACGCGCGTGTTCAAACGCAACGTGAGCAAGAGATGATGCTTGTTGTGCGTTCTGCAATTCAAAAGTAGACACGTCGCCAGCAAACCCAGCCGCTGTCGCCAGGCATATGCTGCAGACGACTTTGAAGACGTACTGGTGGCGCATGATCCTAATGATTTCAAAAACTGTCGTCGATGTATGCTAGTTTACGGCTTCACGCTTACAAGACAAATCGAGATGAACGCAGTCATCTTAGAGGTGCCAATTGAATATATAACACTCTTAGTTACAAATGATTCAATCTGAAGATACTTCTGAGCTTATGAGTGATGACGGCCAAGACAGACATTTTTTCTCTGCTTTTTGAAGCTGCTTTGAAGCTTTGAAACAAGAGAAGTGGGACACTAATATAGTATTACAGGGCCACTTCACCACTTCTCCGACTGGCTCCGGTAGTTTCAGTCATTCCATTTCCGAGAGGTGTGCCCATCGCTTCTGACCACCCTTGGGCGAAAGCTAGGACAGGCGCGATGATGCTGGCTAGGCTATTTGCGGGCCTACTCGCTTTCACTCCTGTGAATGCAGTTGACCGCTCGAAGTTTCGCACGTGCAAAGACACAGGTTTTTGCCGCCGTCATCGGTCGGCTGCGGAGCCCAAGTTTTCAGTTCTGAAGGACAGCGTGGTTACGCACGGAAATGCTGGAGTCACCGCGCTGCTGCAAGGCGAACAGTTGGAGTCGCCTCCTTTGAAGCTGACAATGAAGTTTTATGACACGGGCGTTTGCCGCATGCAGGTATCCATGGCTAGGGTTCACTGCAAGCTTTAATTTATCGTGGCATCGTGGCAGCTGCTTTTTCAAACAAACCCTTCCATTCCTCATTTTCCATTTCACAGGTTCGCGAAGCAAACCCTGCAACTCCACGATGGGAAGCACCCGACATCGTGCTCGAAGACCAGCTCACTCTAGTAGAACCCCGGCTGATGGCGGCTGATGAGCCGTCGCCCGTGGGTGCTGCGGACGCCCTGAGCATCGAGTGAGTTTGGTCGAAGCTTTAGTGTGCTCATGCGAACGACCATAAGGAAAGAGAGTATTATCGAAGACCGAGCAAGAGAGTGTGAGAGAGAGGCATAGAAGGCACATCGACGTTTAGAAGCCACGAATGCGCATATCTCACGAATGGTCTATTGTCTCTCATCCCAGTCTGTGTGTAACTCTTTTCATCAAGGTACCTCCCTGGCCACGTACTCGTAATGTCGTACTCGCCTTTTACGGCAACCTTGTACCTCGACGGAGAGGCTGCCGTCGTGGTGAACGGCGACAACAAGATGTTTTTCGAGTACCACCGCTCGCGGCAAGGCGCGCCAGCCTTAGGCCACGGCGCAGACAATGAAGTCACGGACAAGCACCAGGGCAAGAAAATTGTCGGCTACTGGGAAGACGGTGCGTCACTGAATGTTCTTAAGGAGGGGTTTTTGGTGAAGTTAGAGGTGCCTTATATCCCATGAATATTGAAGAAGACAGGGCAGTCTACCACTGCAATAAACGTACACCCTTGTGACTCTTTTTTTCAGGTTTGGCCATTTATGAGGACGGCAGCCGCGAGGAGAAAGCCGCCACCAGTGAAGTTGAAAGCGTTGAAGGAGGCAGCAGCGGCGGTGGCGGCGACGGCGACGGTTTTTGGGAAGAGTCGTTTGGAGGCCACCGCGACTCAAAGCCTTTAGGCCCTGCGGCCGTGGGCGTCGACGTGGCCTTCCCGGGCTCGCGCCATTTGTACGGTTTGCCTGAGCATGCCTCGTCCCTGGCGCTGCCCACTACGGCGGGCCAGCAACCGCACTACTCGGAGCCGTACCGGCTGTACACATTGGACGTGTTCGAGTACGAGCTGGACGAGCCCATGGCCCTTTACGGGGGCATTCCCATGGTGCTCAGCCACACCGCCGACCGCACCGTAGGGGCGTTTTGGTTCAACCCGTCGGAGACCTTCGTGGATGTTGAGCAGCGCGCGGCGGCCTCGGACAACAACAACAAAGACTCAGCGTCCACGCATTGGATCAGCGAAAGCGGGATCATGGACTTGATGCTCTTGCCGGGCCCTTCCCCGAAAGACACCCTCCGCCAGTTCACCCAGCTGGTGGGGACCCAGGCCTTACCTCCCATTTTCGCGCTGGGCTACCACCAGTGCCGGTGGAACTACAAAGACGAGCGGGACGTGGCGGCGGTGCACGCGAAGTTCGAAGAAATCAACTTCCCCTACGACGTGCTCTGGCTGGACATTGAGCACACCGACGGGAAGCGCTACTTCACGTGGGACAGCGCCTTGTTCCCCAACCCAAAAGCCATGATTGAGAAGCTGGCCGCGCAGGGCCGGAAAATGGTGACGATCATTGACCCCCACTTGAAACGGGACCAAAACTACTACATCCACAGCGAGGCCACGGCGAAAGGGCTCTACGTGAAGTCCAAAGACGGCACCGACGACTACGACGGCTGGTGCTGGTGCGTGTTGCAGCACATCAAGGAGACCTGTGCATGAACATATCTTGTCAGCGATGCAAAAGATTTAAAAGCTTTCTCTCGTCCTTGCATTTTTCTCTTCGAAACCTCCTTGTTGTCTGAGTCCTCCCCGAGGTCATGCTCCTTTTTGTGTGTGCGTCGATACTTGGTCGGTCAGTTTTGTGTACTCCCACTATTATGTCATTGCGCCTCAGGCCGGGCTCCTCCTCGTATTTGGACTTCACTGCGCCCCACGTGCGGGCGTGGTGGGCCGAGCAGTTTGGGTTGGACAAGTACATTGGGTCCACCCTGGACTTGTACACTTGGAACGACATGAACGAGCCTTCGGTGTTCAACGGACCGGAGGTCTCCATGCCCAAGGACGCCAAGAACTTGCAAGGCATCGAGCACCGGGAATGGCACAACCTCTACGGGATGTACGTACACTTTGGGACAAGTGTGCTATCATGCACACAGAACGAATTTGTCATGAAGAATGATTGTTTTTTCCAATTCAAATCCTGAAGTTTTTTTTAAAACCTTTTCTCCTTTCTCCAGCATTGAAACAATAAAATATTTTGATTATGAACACCCTGGTAAAATATTACATGGCATCTTCCTAATACCTTTTTGTCTGGTCTTCCTTCTCTTCTGCAGGTACCAGCAGCGCGCGACTGCCGAGGGGCAAGTGCAGCGGTCCGGGGACCTCGACTTGCGGCCCTTCGTGCTCAGCCGGGCGTTCTACGCAGGCTCGCAGCGGTTTGGCGCCATTTGGACAGGCGACAACAAGGCCGAGTGGTCGCACTTGCAGGCGGCTGCGCCCATGCTGCTGAGCATGGGGCTTGGCGGCCTCACGTTTGCGGGCGCGGACGTGGGGGGGTTCTTTGGCAACACCGACTCGGAGCTGATGGTGCGGTGGATGCAAGCGGGGAGCTACACGCCGTTCTTCCGAGGCCACGCCCACCATGATGCCAAGCGCCGCGAACCCTGGATGTTTGGGGAGCCCACCACTTCGATGATTCGCAACGCGGTGATGGCGAGGTACGCGCTTTTGCCGTACTGGTACACGCTGTTCTACGAAGCTTCCAAAAACGGGGTCCCCACCATGCGGCCACTGTGGTTCGAGTACCCCACGGACGAGGCGACCTTCAAGATGGACGACCAATGGCTGGTGGGGAGTGACATTTTGGTCAAACCCGTCACCTCGCCCGGAATCACCTCCACCGAGATTTACCTCCCGGGCAACGAGCTCTGGTATGACGTGGACACCCTTTCCCCCCTTCAGGGGCCGGGCAAGGTTCAGGTGGCGGCGCCGCTGGAGAAAGTCAGCGCGTTCCAGCGTGGGGGCAGCGTCGTGCCCCGCAAAATGCGCCTGCGCCGCTCGGCGAGCCTGATGGTGCACGACCCTTACACCCTGTACGTGGCCCTGGACTCCAGCGCCCAAGCCAGTGGGGATTTGTACCTCGACGACGAAACCACCCACGCGCACTTGCACTCACAGGCCATGAGTTTGCGTCGGTTTACGTGGTCCTCCAACGGGGTGCTCAAGGGAGAAGCGCCCGCAGGCGTGCCTTCCAACTTCAAGCCCGACAACCGCTGCGAGCGCATCGTAGTGGCAGGCCTCCAAAAGGCGCCGCGCAAGATTACGCTCACGCCGCAAGGCCAAGAGCCACGCGAGCTCACGTTCGAGTACGACGCCGCGAACCGTGTCCTTACGGTGCGCAAACCCGACTTTTTGGTGGTGGAGAATTTCGAAATGGCGTTGCTGGATTAAAGGCGAGGCGATTTCTTTGGGAAGTTACCTCACAAATCCCGCGAGATTTACCAGACCATGAGGGTCTTCTCGAGCCAACTCAAGCCGCTACGAGAGAAGTTCGCTCGGCGGTTTGGGTGCTGAATATTTAGTAGTAGCATTTATCCTTCTTTCTTTTGCTTTTTGTGTGTTCTCGTTTAAGGAACCACGGCGAATTATTAATCAATTAGTCAATTAAATTATTGTTTAAGTTGAAGTTACTTTTTGAGCTGCAATATGTATTATATAGCATCGCAAGTATATTGGGTTTATAAAATATTGAATTGCATTCAAAAAAATAGCAAATGGCCTTATCTCTGTCTGGTCAATTAACACCGCGTATCACGTACCCCGCTTATTAGCCGCTTACATTATATTTTCATCATATATTTTGACTATTTTAGTTTTGGTTGGTGTCAATGCTCCTTCTTTTGCTTTATCAACCAAGTGCACAGTGAACATCGCAGCAAGGCCACTAAATCACTTGTCACCCCGCACCTCAACACTGATCTGTCTCTATTTCGACTTCCAGCTCATGCCACAACATACACCTTGCTCTTGGAGAAAAGCTTCTTTGCGTCCTCAATTTCTCGGAGTTGCTGCTCGAGTTCTTCTTTCCGTCTCAGCAAGCTCGGTGTTGTGGACCGCAACGGAAGCTTAAAGAGCTGGCTCGACACGTGAGCCTCGTTTTCTTTCAGCGTTTGCAGGGTGTCCAGCCTTTCTTCCTCGGGCATGAGCACCATGCCCGCGGGGCAGTTGGGGTCGGGCATGGCGGCCTGCTTGCGCGCTTCCGCCTCAGCCCACTCCTCGTTGCGGTCTTTGATGTACTGCGGCACGGCGCCAAAGGACTCGTGCCGGTGCGTGCTGTCGGCTTTGCCTTTCCGCGGCGACTCCATCGTGCGCGCAGCGGTTCTGTTTTCTGCGATGAAGTCTTTGGTGGGGCGCGGAAGTTGAGGTACTGCAGCAGGTCTAGGTACTGGCGGCTTGGTCGACTCCTTGCGCGGTGACCAGTCGCGCGGCGAATTCGTTCGCTGCTTGGCTGCTAAGCGCATGTCGAGCGCTCCCTTTCGCAGGAACCCACCTCCGCTGCTGCTGTCATCACCGTGAGGCTGGGGCCGCCGCGGCGAATGAATGCCACCATTGTTGCTGGGCCGCCGGTTCTGTAAACCTTGAGCTTTTACTTTTTCGCTCGCTTCATTGATTCTGGACTTTACGGCCTTGAATTTGTTAAGCTTCCACGCGTCTGGCTGCTGCTGCGCTTCATCCTCAAGGCGTTGCCTGTTCTCGGCAGCTTTCTCCCTCAAGGCTAATACATTGTCACGTGCATGGTTCTTGGGTTCAATGCCCTTCGAGCGCATGGCGCCCCGAACCCCATCGACCGGATTTAAAAATGCTGAGACCGACGTCTTGCCATAGTGATGAGATCTGTATCGTTCGCTTGACTGTGCCATCGGATAATGGCTATGGGCAGCAGCGGCAGCAGCAACTTGATACAGTACCGCTTTCAAAAGTTCGATGAGAACTGTTAACTGCCAGCGCTGTCAATTTGGACAAAGCGAATCATCACACAGCCAGCCGAGCGAGCCTAGCTAGCCCTAGCCAGCAGCCAGCAGCCGAAAGCAGAAAGCTAGCCACAGCTGAAGCTAACTACAAGTAGCTGACCTCAAGGCTCTAGCTACCGAGCTAGAGAGTCTTATCACACCCAATCTATAACATACATAGCGTCAAATTGGTTTAATTATGTAAGGCGTTGAGAGTTGTAACAGACAGGAAGAATTATTCATGGCAGCCGTAACTCCGGATAATGTAAACGAGCAAGACGGGCTGCAGCCAATGCAGCGGCTTGTCGAAGACGATGAGCCCGAAGCGTCTACCGAGCCCCTTCCATCTCCCCTCACGCCAGAAGAAATCAGAAGCTTTACGGAGAATGGTTACGTTCTCCTGAAAGGTGCCTTTACGCGAGAGGCAGCGGCAGCCGCAAGAGCTTGCCTCTGGGACCGCATCGTTGCGGACGGCATTACTCGCAACCCAGCGACCTGGACGCGGCGACACGGCATCGCAGAAGTGTATGGAACAGACGGTACTGCCCCATGGGACGCAGTCATTACGCCCAAGCTGCGTGGGGCCATTGACCAACTCTGTGGCCAAGGCCGCACCGGCCGTTTTGGGTGTGGGTGGTGGGTGGTTACTTTTCCGGAAGTCGCGGAGCCGCCGAGCGGCGTCGACGGAAAGTGGTACAATGACGCCACTTAAAGTGGATGTTCTCCTGCAGACAGACCAATGTTGTACTTCTTGTATGTTCCCGCTGCTTTCTCTCCATACGCTGACATGAACCATCCAAACTAAACTCACTGATGCAATTGACGATCCAGGCACGTCGATGGCTTTGGGTACACTCACCACGTGGACAGTCCTGAAATCGGCTTGTTGCCCATCTTTCTGCTCAACGACCTCGGGCCGGGCGACGGAGGCACCTTGTTGGCGTCTGGCTCGCATCGCACTGTGGCTGAAATTTTGTGGACCCATGAGGGTGTAGGTGTAGAAGGCAGCAAACTCTCAAGCTTAGCGAGAAGACGCCTCGACGAATCAACGATTGTGGAGGTCAACGGCAGCGCAGGTTCATTCATTACTTTAAAAGCAACAAAGATACCTCAACCATTTTACCTCAGCACCCTTTATGATATTTCTAGTTCATCTCAAGCGAAAGCTCTCTATACTTGAAGTGCTGACGTGCACTGAAAGACGTTCCTTTTTATATATTTTCATCCCAGGAGATGTGATGCTAGCGCACCCTTTCTTGCTCCACGCGAGGTCCAAGAACTTGGGCCAGTTCGGTGTGGAGTCTGTGCGCTTCATGTGCCACCCCGCGGTGCCGCTCCGGGCGCCCATGCAGGTTGGGCGCGACTGCCCTGCGGA
>Ga0307971_1001996_pt1 | contig 10254 bp, 8 predicted proteins | sample OrgLakmetagen714_FD_201820 | JGI IMG/M metagenome (GOLD analysis project Ga0307971, IMG submission 201820) | Saline water microbial communities from Organic Lake, Antarctica - #714 | ecosystem: Environmental > Aquatic > Non-marine Saline and Alkaline > Saline | place: Antarctica: Organic Lake... | reverse complement strand
GTCCCGCTAAGTCGATGTATTTTGAGGTCAGTTACTCGACGGTGCTCTACTCGAGCTAAGTACACTTCTTCAGTTCACTATTCACTCACTTCGCGACAAAGTAGGATTACGAATTTTGTCAATAATTCGTAATTAGAGCCGTAATTTTGTCAATAATTCTGCGTCCCGGAATCTTTCTCTTGCTTCTTGTCTAGCGTACTGTATAGACTAAGACCTAGTGGCAGAGCTAGAGCTAGGCTGCTCCGCTGACTCTTCTTGCGAGCTAGACAAGCAAATGCTCTATTTTGATACTTCTTAGAAGCTAAAGCAATTACTTACCATACTAGCTTCGCTTTTTGAAAACGCCTAGCTTTCTAAACCATTGTTACCATTATGGTGCGCGAGATGGTCACGATTCAGGTAGGTCAATGCGGGAACCAGCTCGGCCGCCTTTTTTGGCAGCAAGCCTTAGCGGAGCACTCCGTGTACAACCAAGACGGTGTCTACGACGACGCTATGTCTTCCTTCTTTCGAAACGTGGACGCTCGGGGCTCGCCTGCGATGCACCACGAACAGCAACAGCAGGGTGCTTTTAGCAGTAGCAACCATGGCGGACCTTTACAGGAACTGCCCTTGGGCGATGGCACGGGGGCTATCAGCTCTCTGAAGGCTCGAGCAGTGCTTGTTGACACGGAAGGTAGCTTGAGGCATTCATCTCTAATTAAAAGGCAGTTCTCTTTATCTCCGCATAGCACATCCAGCCTCTTTGTTACTTGCTATTTTGAATTTTGAATTGCTCTAGACCGCTATCGCACAAACTTCTCTGTTCTTGTCTTTTGATCAATGCGGCAAAAAAAAAGCACTTTCTTGTCCCTTATTATTACCTCAAATGACGTCAGTCTAGACAACCATGAATCATTTCTACCTACTTACAACTGCGATGAATGACTCCTACCTACTGTACCTACCTACTATGACCACAGGGGGCGTAGTGCAAGAGACGATGCGGGGCCCTTTGGGGGAATTGTTCGAGGACAGCCACACGGTCACTGACGTCAGCGGGGCCGGCAACAACTGGGCCCACGGACATCTGGAGTACGGGCCAAGGCACGCCGAAGCGGTAAGAAGGAGAACGAGAGAGAAGTATATACTAGCTTAGTAGTAGGTGGTGTCGAATTCAAAGTTGACGTGATAGTCTGTCTGTTGTGATTACTTGAGTGCTTATGTTGCTTTGTTGTCTCAACACGCGCTGTACTCGTACTTGAACTTACTTGTACTGTACTTTTACTATAGTAGCACAGAAACGCTGTGTTCGTAAAAATCAAACGAAAAACTATTAATTGAGGAAACAATGCAATAACAATCAATAAACGATAAAACCAGGTCCGGGAAGCAGTGCGCAAAGCGACGGAATATGCCGACAGCTTGCAGTGTTTCTTCCTGTTGCACTCCCTGGGAGGCGGCACCGGCAGTGGCCTAGGGACCTATATATTAGGGCAGCTGGCCGAAGACTTCCCTACGTGTTTGCGGTTTACCGCTTCGGTGTTTCCTTCGGAAGACGACGGTACGTACGAAGGTTTTGAAAAAGAAGACTTCAGAGTTTTCAATGCCTTATCCTATGCACTTTTCTTCTTATTTCACCCTCGGGGCTGATTCCTCTCTTTTCTCGAGCAAGTCATCTTCATCATTCTACGTAGTTGAGTTTGTGGTTGCTGATACTGCGCTTGTCTGGATTTTCTTCGATTAGACGTGATTACGTCACCTTACAACGCAGCTCTGGCGTTTACGGAGCTAGTGGAGCACGCGGATGTGGTACGTGGCAAAGAATACATTTTTTTCGCGTAAATCAAAGAAACTTGACTTTTGGAGAAGGATTCAACCCATAATTTTTAGAGTTGAAGAGGGAATGAGGAAATAAAATGAAGGGGAACATTTTTGATAGCCCATTTTCACCTCTCGGTGTTTCATGATAATGATAATGATGGCGTAACTCTGCTTCGACCAATCAGGTGTTCCCAATGGATAATAGTCAATTAGCGGACATTGCGCAGCGGTGTGCACAAGCGAGAGAGCGCTCCAACAACAGCGGCAAATTAGGAAGCAATAGTGGTGGAGGTGGCAGTGGCATGGATTGGAATGCGCAGCCCCCTTCTTCTTCTTCTTCTTCTTCGTCTTCATCTGTGCCGTTGCAAGGGCGCCAGTGGTTGAGGAGCACGCCAAAGTTTGCGTCGCCTCTGCTGCAGCGCTCGTCGTCTTCATCGAGGAAGTCAAATGACAGTAGTAGTAGTGGCAGCAGCAGCAGCTATAGAGGTGGCAAAGGTAGCGGAGGTGGTGGCGGTGGCAATGGTGTTGGCCGTTCCGAGGATTACATTAGTGCCAACCCACTGTTTCCTGATTTACCTTCGTCATCCTCATCCTCATCATCAGCAGCAGCAGCTGGGAGGCCGCACAGTGGTCATAGGAATAGTGCTGCATCATATTCCTCGTCTGCTGCTGGCAAGAGTGGCAGTTCCAAACGCAGCGAAGGTTCGTTTATTGTGTATTCCTTTTTTCTTTCGAGGCGTTGACAATTTCATGGCAGTACCTCTGTTTCCGTAAATATCATTTCTTGTCCGCGGCTTACTTTTGCTCGCCAATTTATATTCTAAAACTGTTTTTGTTAGTCTTTTTACTTGACCTTCCTGACTCTCTCTCTCTCTCTATCTTCCACAATTTCTTCCTCTCTCTTTCTCGTCGTCTCAGGCTTTGACGCGATGGACCGAGTCGGCTCTAGACTTTTGACTCATTTAACGGCTTCGATGCGCTTTCCCGGGCAATTAAACACCGACATGAACGAAATCACCACGAATTTGGTATCACGATAGCGAAGAGAAACGAGCTACAGTAAAAGATCACGCGCTCTCTGTATAGATGTGAATATGTATGTATGCGTATGTGCGTACGTGTGTGGGGTGGGGTTGAATTCATAAGCACATGTTGGCAGAAGATACAGCTGAATCGAAGAATGCGTCGATGTATCGATGTATGTAGCGCTCCAATATCATTTTCGTTCTCCGTACTGCTGTCTTATTTCCTTCTCTTCAACCTTTTGTGCATTTCTCCAGGTGCCCTACCCCCGGCTTCACTTTTTGCTGCCCGCGCTGGCTCCTTTGGACCCTCAACCTCTTGTGAATAGTGGGAACAACATGTCACGACAAAGAGGAAGTGCTTCTTCATTGCCGAGAGCGTCGGTGAGAGTTGAGAAAATGATGGCTAAATTTGAATGTCAGAAAAGGTAGTCTTTCATGTCTCAAGCTACTGAATCTCAACCTTTCTCTTTTACTTCGGTACTTGGTGGTCTTAGTGCATTCACTCCCCGCCTTTTTCAACTATTAATGCTTTATTTTTGTTTTATTCTACGTCCAACAAATTAAAGGTGGTCCGCGCCCTGTTCAACGACGGTCTGTCGTCGAGCCACCAATTAGTGAACGCCGACTTGCGGCAAGGTGGGGTGAATGGGTAGGTTTTAATTGGTAGTTGATTACTTTTCACTGCTGTGAGCGTTTAAATGAGCTATTCATGCATGTGTTCAATGAACTTCCCAAGATATAAAGGAACCCCCCTTTCAGATTTCACGTTAAATTAAATATACAAATATAATATATCCAAAATATCCTCTACCTCCTCCTTCTCCTCTCTTCTGATTACAGGCGGTGGAGCTTTCTTGGCCAACGCGATGCTTCTTCGCGGAGACTTGAGTGTCTCAGACGTGAACACCGTGATGGCCAAGCTTCAGCCTTCGCTGAACATGGTGCACTTCAACAGCGACGGTAACAAAATTGACCTTGAAGCATGTATTCGTTGGGTATACACGTTATTTTAATCTACAAACTAACCATACATGCCGTCTCACTCAACCCATTACTGCAAAGATTGACGTGCTGTATTTCTTCCAGCAAATATCGTACGCCAAAATTCGTGGTGTTTATTTATGGCTGCATCATCACTGCACCTCTTGCTCTGTCTTTTGTTGCTCTCATCTACTTCCTTTGTCTTCTTTCTGGGGACCTACACTACTACTCCTACTCCTACTCCTTTTAAACTACGTAGGCTTCAAAGTGGGCCTGTGCGGCTCACCACCTCTAGAGCACCCGCATGCGTTGCTGAACTTGGCCAACCACACCAGCGTGGCGGGGCTGTTCGAGCGGATGCAAGAACGCTTCCAGCTGCTCTATGCGCGCAAGGCCATGGTGCACCACTATGCAGGTATGTTGGAATGGTGACCGATGATTAAAAAAAACAAAGTTTTAGAGAGGTGCATCTTTTTGAATACCCTCAGTTCATCTCATGTATATATGAATCGCCTCTCTTTCTCTTTGCTTGCTTCAAAAATGCACAAAGGCTACATGGGAGTCGACGAAACCGGTGGAGACGGCAGTGGTCTCTTTGCCGCGGCCAACGAAGCTCTCATGGACGTTTCCAGCACATATCGGGAATTGGAAACCGCGAAACCGCCTAGCAAGGAAGAGCTGGCTCGCTTGGTGCCCTTCTGCTAAGAGGAATTTTGGGAGTCACGCGAAGTCGAATGAATTTAATGCGATTTCAGAGGCCAATTGGCTCAGAGCACACTAGCCCACTTGTCCAGCTAAAGAGAGAAAATGAGAAAAGAAGATAAAGTCCCCTGTGCGCTGGCCCTTAAGTCTTTAACACCGTAATACCGCCGAGGTCACTCTCCCCTCTCCTAAGAACTTTAGACCACCCTTCGGGCCCCTTACCCCTTATTAGATAACTCTTGAGGCGATGCCCTGCTGGGGCTAAAATAGCCCAGAGAATCGCCTCGTGGACCTGGAGACGTGACACACGAAAGAGCACTCAGTCCCACCGACTTGTTCGGAGGAAAGGCGCCAGTTGGAGCCCCAATTGGCCATCTGGAGCGAATTTTGCTAGCGCATGTGCAGCTCAAGTGCATTCCTTATGTGCCTCTGTAACTGCGGTGTACTTGCCCCGACTGCACTAGAGATCTCTTGAGGCCTATGCCTAATGCCTATGGCGCTGACCACTGGCGTCGATGCTATCTGCTATCGGTAGCATGTTGGCTACGGGCCCTTGATGCCTTAAATTTTTCGTTTCTTTCATCGGGAATGGTAGTTTAAGTTAAAGTTAGGGCATAAATGGGAATTATATTTTAAATCAATAAAGAATCAGCAATCACCAAGGGAGCAACTGAATTATTGCATACGGACTTCAAATATTGTTGCGACCGCGCCACTGCCACTACCACTTGACCTAAGTGCGCAACGAGCTCAGTTGGTAATGTGGTCGATGATTGACCTGGCGATTGTCCCAAAAAGAGCAGCATCTCAACACCAACCGAGTAAAAAAAAAACTGTGTACTAAGACAGTTTAAAAAAAAACGTGCATTGATCATCACGGCACTGTTGGCAGCTGCAAGACCCGCGCTGCGGCTCTCCTTCTCCCACAATAGAACCGCAAAAAAGAAACCCCACGACCCTCACATTGGCAATTTTACACCACGGCATATGCAGAATTCAGTGATAATACTTTCATGCTCATTGCTTGAGCGGGTGGCTGATGTGGAATTCAATGGGCAAATTTTTGCAGGTATTATTCGAGTATAAGCCTTCAGGACACTTCTTGTGATGTGGCTCATGGTTTCGGGCGTTGAACCTGGGAGCGGTTGTAAGGAGAATCGTTTCCCCGGCAAGGACAAGCTTCATTCTCGCATTTCCAGTCTTTGTATTTCATAAACTCACCAGATTTCCATAGCCCCAGTGCATCGTCAATCATATCTTGGTCGTCATAATCGTAATATATCGCCATAAATGTTCCGTCTTCGCCTGAAAAAGGGTAAGATATTTTCGGCCGAGCTTTCGTAGGGTTTCTTTCCTTGTCAAATTTTTGAACGAATTTCCCCAAGCAGAATCGCTCGTCTATACTAAGTATGACCCCATAGTGTTTGAAATATTCTTTAGGCAATCTGAGTCCTGCCACCTGCACCTTTTCAAAGTGTTTTAGTGTTGTTCCCAATTGTTCAAATTCTTCAATTGCGTCCTTGTCTTGAGGTAGGACAAACTTGCCATGGGTTCGATCATAGTATGATCGTATGATTTTCACAACCTCTGTCTGTATCATGAATTGTGTCACTATTTCAAGGGGCGAAAGCCTTGCCCAGTGCAGTGTTGAGTGAGGAAGCCGGGGACACGGATTCGCACCTTCCTCCAAAAGCGTTTTGACCATCCATAGCCGGCCATCATGTGCTGCAGCTTGCAACGCAGTCATAGTCCATTCTAAATTGCACGAGTTCACTACAGACCTATCAGCCGCGATCATTTCAAGGACCTCTTTTTTACCCTTTTGGCCACTTCGAACGGCTTCAAAAAATCTGTCATTCGGTTTAATTTCGTATGGATTTGACTGACTTTCCAGAACCATTTGATCTTCTCCGGGTGAGATCCCGTTATTTCGAGTTCCTTCCGCTGCATCGGCCATCTCGGCGTCATTGCTGGCACTGTCTTGAGGGATCTGCTCTACCTGAGGGAGGGATGAATTCGACTGATTTCCTTTCATACTTGACTGGGTGCTTGTCGTTGCTTCGCTGGGAATTGTAGCCTCGTGATCGTGTTCTCCTCGGGCTTCCGCACTGTTGCTCATTTCATGTGCAACCGTCATCTCAGCATCATTGCTGGCACCACTTAGAGCTTTCTGCTCTACGGCAATACATGCTACGTTCGATTGAGTTGCATTTAGTATACTTGTCTGTTTTTCGCTACCTTGAACGTCTTGGACACGGCTCGTCACTTTTGAATTCAGCCCTGCAATACCGCTGACTCCTTGACTACCAAATCCTTGCTTTTCATTTATCTCCACGAGTCGATATTTTCTTCCTATAAACCTGAAAGGTGTCACAAATAAAGACATGAGCATGTGCAACGAAAACTTGCAATTTCAAAGTCTAATGCATGATGAAATTTACGTACCCATTCGTCAAATTGCCGCGGTAGTGTAGAAGGCAGACTCCACGTTTTTCAGGATGATATAAAGATGGACCGCCAAAGTTACTACCAACCTGGTCTACTTTCTTATTTTCACCCAGGGTACCGTTGCATTTACTATCCTTTGGATTCATCCAGACGAATATCAGGTTATATTTTCCAATGTATTTGACGGAATCATCAGCTTCTGTTTTCTTTAACGGTTTTTTCTTCGCTTCCGCGCAACATACACCAGTCACACCAGCACGACTGATTGCGTCGTAATCCAAAGTAGCCAGTGCTTTCTGTAATTTTTCTTTGGGTTCTATAATTTTGCCAGCGTGGCCGTATTCTAGTTGATAGCACAGTTTGAAAGCAAAATTATGACGCTCCAGATCTGACCACGTTTGAAACTCAGACAATTTTTGCATTATATCTTCGGGTTCTAAATCATTATTCTCACTGGCAAATTTACGGCGCTCTTGATCTGACCACCCATGGATATAAGGTCTTTCCTGTATCACATCTTTAGATTCATCGCTAATACTTAAGCTGCTTTCAAGCGCATTAATCCCAATTGTGTCATGATTACTTGGACAGCTTTTGAGCGCACCATGTCCCGGCATCAGGTCTTTAGCTGGTTCATCGGCGGAATTGCTGGTTTCGGGCTCCTTCATTATTTTGTCTCCAGCCTCACTACCAGTATCTTCCCCGCTTCCGAACATATCAAAGTCTTGAATTAAGTCTGCGTGGTGATATTTACTTAATTCACTGTATTCGGACATGTTCAGTACTTCATGTGATGATGTTTCGAACACCCCCTGGCACTTTATACCTAGTGTGAGGCTCTCGGCTCTCGCAGAGCTCGTCTTAAAGCTGCTTTACTCTAAACAGTACGGTTGCTAATGGTCCAGCGCGCGGAAATTATTCAGAGGCAGACAGGAGGTGGCCCAGCGTCTAGAGCTAGCAACTATTTGTAATTACTGTATACTGTACTCGTCTCGCATAAGATAAGGGGTCGCCCTAGCTAATGCTCGCATCTCGGCATCTCGCCCGTCCACCGGTCCACCGGTCCACCGGTCCAACACGGTGATTGGTGATTGGGCTATGGGCTTGCGTTGTTGTCCGTTGGAGCAAATCAGAGAAATCAAATAGAGTAGCACTCTCACGTGCATATCATTTGCTCTCATTATCTCTCTATCTGTCCGTTTGTTTTGATTATGCCGCGGTCCTTCAGCTCGACTTGCCTGGAGGGCACAAATAGGCGTTTGCTGGAACAACTTTGTGGTTGTGATCAAACGGCCTCGGCTCTTCCCCTGATTCGGCACGTGGAGAAAACCAGCGTGCCACTTTGGACCGCTACCATCACTTCCATGGCCACTCGGGCATGTGCGCCTGATTAGCTCCTTAGGTCTAGTCTGCGCTGCTTTGCTTTTCTTCTCTACTTGTTAGTCTTCTAATTCCGGCCCTTCGGGGCCTGTCTCAAAACCAAATGTCCGCTCCAACGGACAACAACGCATCTCGCCATCTCGCCCGTCCACCGGTGATTGGTGATTAGGCTATTGGGCTTGCGTTGTTGTCCGTTGGAGCGGGCATTTGGTTTTCTCCACGTCACGTGCCCAACAAGTACTCGGATGCACGGGAGGACATAAGGGACACAGCACCATTATATTAGTGAACTACCCTAACTACCTGACTAACTAGACTACCCGAAGGGGCAGAAAAAGAAAAATTCTTTCTCAAATCGGAGAAGCTCGGCGCGTAAGCAAATCCTTTAGCGAGTTCTGCTACTTTTAACTTTGTGAGGCGCCGCGGATTCGAATGCAGGCTCAAGATGGCATCCCGCCGCCGGCTGTTGGCAGCTGCGTACTCTGGCACACCTGGTGACATCAGGGCGAAGAGCTGAGACCTAAGACCGTTTGTTACAACAAAAAAAGTTGTTCCACTAAAGCCGTTTGAGCCCGTGCCCACCAGATAAGTAGAGCTGAGATACCATGGCCGAAAAGCGAATTATCGAGAGTTGAAGATTAAATGAGAGAAAACAGTGCATTACTGAGCTGCATGACACGTTTTTCTCTTTTTATAACTACAGCATCAGAAGAAGAAAAGGGTAGTTTGCGCTGCTTTGCTTTTCTTCTCTACCTGTTAGTCTTCTAATTCCGGCCCTTCGGGGCCTGTCTCAAAAGGATATCCCTCGATTTTCATTGGTTGACACCGGGGCTCGGTGATGTTCAACTCGACACGCAGCTCGGAGCACGGAGCACCAGTGGCGTGCTATCTGCTTTCTGCTAACTGCTATAAGGCGCTCAAAAGTAAGGGCATTTCGAAGGAATTCGATGAGTTGATCGCCATTGCCAAGGGCAGGTCGAAGTAGAGGCAGCTGACTCTGACTCGCTCCATTCCCAAACCTCCTGATGCCTGGTGGATGAAGGACACTTGGAGAGTAAATGATTACAATTGCATTACAAAAAAGGGCACTCAGCCCAGTCAGACTTGTTCTGTTACCTGGAGAGGTGACACACGAACGAGCACTCAGTCCCGCCGACTTGTTCGGAGGAAAGGCGCCAGTTGGAGCCTTAGTTGGCCTTCTGGAGCGAATTTTCTAGCGCATATGCTGCTCAAGTGCATTCTTTATGTGCCTCTGTGACTGCTGTGTACGCGAACCACCAGCAAGTAGCTCAGATAGCTAAGGATGATACTAGCCCCCCGGTTCTATTGCTAATATCCTCTAAATGTTCTCTTACCTATATGATGTGTGCATCCTCTTCCCCTTCTCCTTATCAAACGCGTGGACCCTATGCCCAAACCTTATGTATGAACCCCGAGCAAGGCCACTCCGATTTCCTGATCAAGGTCTATGGTTTTCCCGATTTGCTTTCCTGGTCCTTTCCTGGTGTCTTTTCCGTGCTGTGGTTGGCCAATAATTACAGACCGACGTCACTTCCACCCCGAAGTGGGGAATTCCGTTCGAGCGACCTCCATTCCGGAGGCAATTTGAGAAGAGGACATCACTGGAGAACAGGTGGATTTCCAGGAAACTCATGGTTTTCCTGTATTTCCTTGCGTGTCCTGATCGGCGAAAAGGCTAGGGTTTTCCTGATTTTTTTCCTGTAGGAAATCGGAGTAGCCTTGACCCCGAGTGCCACGCGCATTGGGGCCCTGTAGCGTAAACCCACGAAACGTTTTCCCGTTGGATAGAAATTTTACTTTGGCTCTCAAAAGGTAGGCGGTAGCACCCCCCTTCAACAGCATCACGGGTGGTAGGGTGCTTTTTTCCAGCAGAAAATAAAAAAAAGCACCCTAC
>Ga0307971_1001983_pt1 | contig 10288 bp, 7 predicted proteins | sample OrgLakmetagen714_FD_201820 | JGI IMG/M metagenome (GOLD analysis project Ga0307971, IMG submission 201820) | Saline water microbial communities from Organic Lake, Antarctica - #714 | ecosystem: Environmental > Aquatic > Non-marine Saline and Alkaline > Saline | place: Antarctica: Organic Lake... | reverse complement strand
GTCACGTCGCCGGTGAGCTCGAGCACGACGAGGCCGAGCTGCCCCCCTAACCGCGTCCGCCAGTCTTTCATCCGCTCTCGTGCTAGGGCTTTCAACGGCGCGACGTACACGATTTTGCTCTTGCAGCTGCTCTTGTGTTTGGTTGACCCACCGCCACCACGGCTAGATTGAGAGAGAAGAGCATCTTTGCCTTTCTTTTCAGGATCGACAATCGAAGAAGTTTTCATGGGGTCACGATTGTCATCAAGGATGGTAGGGGCAGATGCATCTCGCGCGTGCCGCTGGTTGAGCACACGCAGCAACGCCAGCTCCGCGACCAAAGTCTTGCCCGACGACGTGGGTGCCCCAAGAAGCACGTTGCGGTCGGTGCGGTACAGGGTGTGGAACACCTGGGTTTGAATCGGGTTGAAGTGGGTCAATTTCCCGGCGTACAAGTCTTCGAACGCCACGTGCTGCAGGGCGTTCACCGGCAAAGGGGTCAACATCAGCAGGTCCGTGTGGGGAGGGTGCTGGTCTGGGAGCACCAAATGCCGAAACGACACCGTGTGCACTTCGTCGATCCCCACCCATCGATCTGAGAGCACGTGCACGAGGTACTGCGAAGGCAGCGGCTCGGGGCAGGGGACTGTCAGTGACAAGACGATGGGCTCCACGGCGCGCTTTGGTCTTGGTTTTGGCACGGTGATCGCCTCCGAGTGGTACACGTGCTCTCGCCCGGAGTCCCCCACCCAGACCCAAAACGGCTCCAAGGTCCCGCTCAGCCGCGGGTCCCAGTTGAAGTCCAGGGTGAGGGTCACGGTGAGCCGCAAGATGGCGCGGGTCATGGGCTGCACCTCCACGTGGCACGCCAGTTTCGGCAAGCTCTGGGCCGCGGCCAGCACCTTGTAGCCGAGCCGCTCGTGGCGCACCAATTGCCCGACTTCCTGGGCGTCCATGTCCAGGAGCTGGTCCAAGGACGGCGACGCGGCTTCGAGCTTGGCCACTACCGAGTCGGGAAGCTTCAAGTCCGACGCGATTTGCCGCACGGGGGTTTCCCACCACCAGCACCGCCGGTCAATGGACTTGGCGAGCCGCAGGAAGCAGGTGGCCAGGGAGCAGAGGCCTTTGCGAAGCGCGACTTCGAAGAGCGCGCGGGCTACGCGAGCGCCGTTTTGCGCGCAGTAATTGGTGTCGGAAATCAGGGTGAAACTGGTGGGGCGCAGCTGGCTCACGTAGCACTGCAGCAGCACCGAGACTTTCCCCGCGGACTCTTCCAGGGGGGCGCGCACTTCTAAAGGGGCTCCCTTGGCGAGCTTGTCCATTTCCACCAACTCTTCCGGCCGCACTTTCACTTGCTCGAACTCCGTCGCGCGGCAGAGCACGTCCAAGGCGGCACTGTCGCTCAAGTAAGGCCGCAACAAATCGTTGAAGGTGCCGATCGACTCGTTCTGGATGTAGAAATGCGAGGCGGTGCGGCCCAAGTCGGTCACTGCCAAATTGCCACTCCGCGGGTCAAACCGCAACATCCGCCGCTCGTCCAACAGCTTGGCAGCAGCGCAGACCTTGTCGAAACGGGCTACATTCAGATTGGGGTCGTTGCTGCGGCTCTCAAAGGTGAGCCCATAGGCCAAAGGGTTCTTCAGCATGCGCACGAACAAATACGTGTACGAGAGCCACGCGACCGCTTCGTCGACCGAGGTGACGGTCCCGGAAGCCACTTCAGCGTTCAAGTGGTCCGGCAGAGACTTCAAAAAGTTGGACTCAATGGGCGACTGGTGGCCTAACAGGGCCAAGTACCGGGGCAGCGCTTCTGCTGACGTAATCATGGTGGCTTCCCCACTGGTGTCGTACTGCGGGCGCCCGGCCCGGCCGAAGATTTGCATCACGTCCAGCATCGACAGGTCCACGTTTCCCCCCTTGGCCGGGTCATAAACCTGCGTGCCCTTGATCACCACCGAGTGCGCGGGCAAATTCACCCCCCACGCTAGGGTGGCGGTGCACACCAGCACTTTGGCAGCGCCTGCTGCGAACGCTCGCTCGACCAGGGTGCGGTCGGGGCGGAGCATCCCCGCGTGGTGCATCAGAAACCCGCTGGCAAAGAGCTCCCGCAGCTCGGCGTTCTTGGACTTGCTCACTTGCTTCCCAAACAACTCGTAAGCCGCCTGGTTGGGGTTGTCGGGCAAGGCGCAGCTGAAGTCGTCGTGGCAGCCGTCCTTGGTCGCGAAGTCGCGAATGGCCTGCGCGGTCCGGACCGTGTCCTTGCGCGCGTGCACGAACACCATCACCTGGTGGCCGCGTCGGACTGCGTCCAGGCACACTTCGAAGGCCCGCTCGTTCTGCTTGGCCGCCAACTTCATGCGGTTCTTTTCCGCCACGCCCAAGTAGGTTTGGTCCAAAGGCACGGGGCGGTACTCGGGCCCGAAAAAGAAGAGGCCGCGGCTCACGTTGACCCGCAGGAAGAGCGCCACGTCCTGGTAGTTGGGCAAGGTCGCCGAGAGGGCCACCACACGGACCGTGGTCTGCGCCGACTCTACGAGGCGCATGGTGCGCGCTACGATGGACTCGATCACTGCGCCGCGTTCGTCCGCCAACAAGTGCACCTCGTCCACGATCACCAGCTTGCAGCGGGTGGCCAGGGACCCGTCGGTTCCCCCCTTGCGGGTGATCACGTCCCACTTTTCCGGGGTGGTCACGATCAAGTGGGTGGCTTCCACTTCGGCCCGGCTCAGCTGGGTGTCCCCCGTCAGCTCGCGCACTTGCAGACCCAGGGGCGCCAACCTCTCGGTAAACTTTTCGACCACTTCTTGGGCCAGGGCCTTCATCGGCGCCACGTAGACCGCTTTCAACGTGGACTTGTCGAGGGCCCCCGAAAGAGGGTCGACATGCTGCCCAATCAGCTGCAGCAACGCAAGCATCGCGCAATTGGTTTTGCCCGCGCCCTATAATTTGCATAAACATCGGAAATGATAAAAGATAAGAGTTTCGAAACAAGAACGTAACTTTGTAAACTAAACCTAAATCAATAAGGAATTCTGCAAGCGAGATAGTTCATTAAGCCAAATCTCCAAAGCAAGCACAAATAACAAAGAAAAACGCACAGAACAATGAAATATCAGGACAAGCAACGACAAAGAAATCTAATAAAAAATAATTTTATTACGACAGGTGAGATTCTGACCGTGGGGGCGCAAACGAGCATGTTTTCGGCGCTGTGAAACGCCACGGGGAAAATCGCCGACTGAATGCGGTTCAAGTGCGTGGTGCCTTCGAACGCCAATTGCGCCCACTCCGGGAGCGCGGTGGTCACGTCGACCAACTCCCCCTGGGCAGGTTTCGGGAGCGCAACCGGCGGTGGAATGCGCACTTCTTCGTAGCCCTCGCGCCACCGCCGGGTAGTCCCTGCGGGCAAGGCCCGGTCGCCCACCCCGCCGCCCCATTCCCGTGGGCCCTCCCCTAAAATCTCAACGCTGCTCTGGTACCGCTGCACACCGTCGTCGTCTTTGCTCTTCTTGTTCTGTTCTTGGTCCAGGTACACGTCATCGAAGCCCAAGTCGAGGAGCCAATCTTTTGCGGCATCGTCGAGAGCACCATTGCCAGCGCTGCTGCTGTTGCCGCTCTGCCGCTGGGCGCGCTGGCGGTCTTTCCTTGCTTTCTTCTCGGCGTTGATGTCCGCCTGGGACCGAATCGAGAACTGCGACGAAGGCACGTGAGGTTTATCCAGCCCTCCTGAGGCGTGTGAAGAGGCGCCTTGCGATGTCTGTGACGATTTTGCCGGTTCAAACTGCATCACGCGGGCAAGGCTCAACTTCATCAAGGCGGCAGCGCGCTGCATCACCGCCGCCATGCTGTCAAAGGCTTCCATGCCTAACACTTCAAAGAGCGACGCTTGCACCGCGGACTCGTCGGGCAGCAGCGCAACAGCAGCCAGAATGCCCGAAGCAATTTCGCGCGCGGGGAGCATGGTTGCGTGGCTAGAGCAAAGCTGGAACAGCCAAGCGGCGTCTTCGTCACCGCTTTGAGCAAACGTGTTGCTGCCACCGCCGCCGCTTCCAGTATTGCTCGCAGCCGCAGCACCTCCCTCTTCTCCTCCAACTGCTCCTGAAGCTAGAGGAGGGACAGCAGCAACAGCAGCCGCATCGTGCGCTGGTTGGCCTCGGAGCCCTGGCTGCGCGCCGTGTATCCGGTGCACGTCGAGGTGGTGGCCCCACTCTGGCGCAAGCGCGTGACGAGGTAGAGGCTTCGAACGCCCACCTGCGCTGGCATTGACAGGGCCGCGCTGCCAACGGCTCAGTTCACGAGCGAGGGTTACGGCTTCGTCCCATGGCTTCGACTCCATTCGACCAAACCCCTGTTCGACCTCGCGCTTGAATGACGAGAGTTCTGGAGCGGTAAGGCAATCGCTAACCCCGGACAGCAAGGCAGCTCCGTTGCTGCTCCCAACTAGGCTCTCCGCCACGGCCATAAACTTCGCAAACTTGGCCCGCACCTCAGCAGTAGGTTTGGCTCCCCCCGCAGACTTTGCGAAGGCTGCAAATGTAAGCGGAAGTTCGTCGTCGCCGTCGTCGCCATTGTTGTCGTCGTCGCTACTCGGAGGTGGGCCAATCGCCACGAGCTTTGCATCTCGTTCAGCGGTTAAGCGGTCAACGTCCACCGATTCGCACCATTCAGCTAACGGCAAGCCCTGAGTAGGGTCTTTGCTCAAAAGCCGAATCAAGTGGCTGAAGCGCGGCGTTCCTAGCATACTTCTACTTGCTTCTATCTGTAGTTGTGAACTTCAAACTTGCTTGTACTAGGCTACTTAAAAGTCTTTGACGATTTCTATCTAGCAGAACCGCACGTATTATCACAGAAGCTCTTGAATATGCGAGGTCTAGATATAAGTTATTGTTGTGGAAGCCACTAGTCTTTAGCTAGCTCGCGGCCGGGGGCGACAAATGCAAGTGGTAGCTGTGAAAACACGACCGACAGCAAGACGTCGCGTCGAGACGTCGAGACGTCGAGACGTCGAGACGGGACAAAAAAATGAGGTGACGAGAATTCTGACTTCTGCAAAACAGACAACCACAGTTAAGTTGGTCAAAACCCTCCTCAGAAGGGGGCGAAGAAAATAGAAAGCACTGACTCTCCTGCCCACAAGATGTCGGCACTCCGGTCCCTTTCCTCGCTTACCACGCGTGCTGGCGTGCGCTCGTTTGGGGCCGCAGCAGCGGCGGCACCTACCCTGCCTGCGTTTATCGCTGGCGCACCCGAGGCTGTAGTTACCTCTGCGGCTGGTGGCCTGAAGATTGGTTCGATCACCACTCCGGGCGAGACCGCCACCGTGACTGCATGGGTGGAGGCGGGCTCGCGCTACGAGACCCCTGAAACCAATGGCGTGGCTAACCTTTTCGAGTTATCGGCTATTGCCAGTAAAGCGAGCGAGATCGCGGCGCTCGGCGGCATGGTCTCAAGCCACACCTCTCGCGAGTAAGAGCATTTTTCAGATATATGCGCTAAATTTGTAACCTTTGCGGATTTTATTTTTTTTCCCACACTTTGTTGATATCTGCAACGCTACATTTCCTTAGCAAACCCACGTAGCCGTTAACCCGGCTATTTCACCCGCTCTGATACCTATTGGAATGAGCGTTGGCGTGGGCCGTCGTACCTTTTTTTTTGGAATCTTTGCACCTCTCCTTCCCGAGGCATGCATCGCCAAGTTCATCATTTGTGAATGTCATTTGAGTTGCGCATGCCCTCGAAGTCGCATCGCGGTATTGTTCTTAAATCGTATGTGTGTGCGTGTATCTCTCTTGCCTGTGCTGGCAGGCACATTGTGTTCGAGGCCAAGGTGCTCAAGGAGAACGTGGGCGCCGCCACCAAGCTCCTCGGAGACCTCGTCAGCGGCAAGCTCGGTGACGTCGCGGCCTCAAAAGCCGCAATGCTTGCCACCCTGGAAGCTGCAAACGCGAGCCCAGAAGAGGTACAGGAGTGTGCTTGAGTTTCAAAAAGGAGGATATTTCTTTTCGCTTTTGTGCCCTTTTTTCCTTGCGTCTTGGCTAGAGCAAAACCTCGGCGAATTTTTCATCGTTTTTTTTCTTTTCCAATTCTTTCTCTAACTTGCTATACTTTTAGCACTTCTGTTGTATCGTTCCACACCGGTATTTTCTATGATGCCACTCGGTTTAATAATAACCCGTTTCCTCGCCTTTCCATGCTTTGTGTGTGTGTGTTTTCGTCAGGTGTTGTTCGAGCACCTGCACGACGCGGCTTACCTCGACACTCCTATGGGCATGTCGGTGCTGGGCACCCCCGAAACCGTCAACAGCTTGACTGCCGCTGACGTGGCAGCGTTCCAGGCGAGCTTCATGACCCCGGGCCGCACGGTGGTGGCGGCGAGCGGCAACGTGGACGCCAAGGAGTTTGCGTCGGCCGCGGCCTCCGCCTTCAGCGGCCTGCCTTCTGGCCCTCCGTCCAACAGCACCGACGTGGCGATCTCGGACTTGGCCCCCGCCACTTTTACCGGCAGCGACAAGCGCATTCGGTTCGACTCCAAGCCTGCGGCGTACGTGGCGATTGCGTTCGAGGGCGTGAAGGCAGGCGCTCCTGACCAAGTGCCTCTGATGGTGCTCGGCGCGTACCTCGGCGGTTACGACTCCTCCGTCGGCCCTGGTACGCTGTAACTGACTCTCGCAAGAAAGGAATGTAGGAGCCCTTTGAAATCAGAGCAAAGTGTAACTGTTGCTCAGCTTGAGAATGAAACAGGAGATGTGCGTCGCAGAGATTTCCTTGCCGTTTTAAACCACTTTTTGAAATATGCTGTTGCCAATTCGTTGTTGTTGACTGTGGTACTTTTTCACCTCCAGTGCTGCCCAAGAACATGACCTCGAAGCTGGCCACGGACCAGGGCGAGCAGGAAGCAGCTTCGGTGCTCAAGGTAGTGAACGCCAACTACAAGGACAGCGGCCTCTTCGGGGTGTACTTCCAGTCCCCCGACAACCGTGTCGAAGACTCCATGTGGTACACCCTCTGGAACTTGGTGCGCATGGTGCACAAGACCACCGAAGCCGAGCTGCAGTTCGCCCAAAACCAGCTCAAGGAAGCTCTGCTTCAGGAGCGCTCCACCACCGCGGGCAGTGCGGCGTGCTTGGCGAAGGACTTGGCGTCGTACGGCCGCCCGGTCTCGCTCAAGGAACTCTTTGCCCGCATCGACGCTGTCAAGGTGGACGACGTCAAGGCGGTGGCCAAGAAGGTCATCAACGACCAAGACCACGCCCTCGCTGCTGTGGGCGCCATTTACGAGCTCCCCGACTACAACTGGATCCGCCGCCGCTCCCACTGGCTGCGCTACTAGGCGCGCGCTCAAGAGGGAGGGAAACGTTTCTCGTTCCCAGCCCCCTCCCCCTGTTTTGGTGTGCCAGAAGCCAGCACCGGGAGCTCCCTTGGCCACCTAAACACGAAAGACGAGAAAAGACTTCGAGCGCCTATGGCCATGAGGGTAGTTCAGACTTCATGAAGCATGAAGTGATAAAACTTTTGCTAGATTCGAGTTCTGACTTCCTCCAGTTTCACTCTTAAACAAATATAGGCGTAGGCGAATGCGCGAATGCCTCATGATATTTAATTGGCACTTGGCACTGGAATTAAAAAGCCAGGGCAAGGACCTCATAATTCTTGCGTATAAGAAATGAGCTGGCCCTGGCATCTCGGTCGCTATATGCTAGGGTGCCCTCTTCCTTGACTTTAACTCGCACCTCAGAGCGGCTCTGGTCTCGGTCGGACGTCGAACGGTCTAGCTATGCATTATAAATAATAGGTAATGAAATGAACAGTAAGCAGTAACACTCAAGGGACACATTTTTATGCTTTTCCTGAGATAAAGGCTAATTCGGCGCAGTGCAACGACTTGAATATCTGTCGGAACTGCACGTCATACTGGTGTCATCATAGTTGTATCGTTTATCGTTCGCAGCTTTCAGTGTTCAATGCCCAGGAGGCATGCACGGCTTTGAAGGTATCTGGTGAGGCAAGAAAAGAGCTACACTGAAGCAATAATATCAGCCGCAACTTTTTCAATGTCAAGCTCCCTAACCTGAAGGACAATTCGCTGTGAGATAAGAATAAGATGGAACGAGTTAAATTAAATGGGAGGCCAGGCTTATAACCTACTTCTTGGAATGGCCGCGGCATATGAAGCAGCGAAAGGACGGCTTTCCTGTTTACTTTGACTTCAAAGCATGCTTTTCTTGGTGGTTCAGCATTCATCGTGACCTTAACATTGCCTGTAAGCGCCTTTTTTAGGGCTGCTGAACGTGTCTGCAGTGAACCTGGATTTTTTTAGACGGGCGTGTTATCAAAGGCGAATTAGCCACTCATTATCACAAATATATTGATACACAAACCATATGCAGCAGTGATTTTATTTGCAGCAGTAACATGTATACATTGGCATTACGTCAAGATTGGCGGGCCTCGATGTTAACGACGGTGTCATGCTTTGAGGCTTTCGATGCTACCTTTTAAGGTGCGTCGGAAACTCTCGAGTCCTTGGCCCCCGGTGCCTTTTTGGCTGCTGAGTTTTTTTTTGCTGTAGCTGAGGACTTAACCATGAAGTTTTGGTGATGCGCGTTAAGCGTCTAGTAGCCACAACGTTACGATAAGCTACACTCTTCTCAGTGTATCTTCAAGATGATAGCTCCCACTTGATTGATGATAAAATGAACGACACGATTTTCTCGTTGAGATCTTCGACGACCTTGTTGTATTGATTTTCACGCCTCCCCCGAGGGGAGGACTGGTGTTAGTAGCTATACAGGGGAAGGGCGCCATTTAGGCGGCTTTGTATTGATTTTTTGTTGTTGCTTCTTCGAGATTCAAGATCCGTCGATATCACTTCGATCGACACGTCGAAGATCAGTCAATAATATCGATCCTCGTCCATCGTCAACAACTTATTAGGCTCAGGCTAGTGATTAAGCTACATCATCTCTACTACCGAGTCATAACTGTAGTGAGCTTAGCAACTACGTGAAGTGTACTCCGTGAGACTAGAAGCTTTAAGCAGTGTTTCGGAAAGGCTACAAGTGTAGAAGACTTAAGTAAGTAGCGGATTGTGTTGATACTAGTAGCTCTTACTGATAACTTACGTGTTGGTTCCGAGTTAGCCCTTGCAAGATGATAAGAATGGACTCTACTGATTCATCATTAGACACATACTACTGTAGCAAATAAGTGTTTAGCATCCTTGTCTACGGTAGAGGGACTTCTCTGGCCAATTCACAGCGAAGAGGCTAGACACAAGAGCATGCTCTTTCTAATTTTTCACTCTGCTCTCAATTGTCTCAAGTCAGGGATACTTAAGAGTGCATTGCCAACGCTTCTTCATTTTCGCAATTAGGTGAATTTTCAGGAACATGGCTGCTGTTGAGTGTTCTGCATGCGACTCCCCAGGTAATACCGCTAAGCCAGGCAACATTGTGGATTTATTGGTGGCAAAGCCAGCCTAAAAGATGTTCTTGAACTCATGAAATCTCCTATTTACGTCTGCATTGACAGACACTCAGAAGATGAGCGTTGAGGCTTTGCAAACTGAGCTTGCGACTCGGCCTCTGTGGACTATTTCGGAAGACAAGGCCCTCATCGAGCGGAAGTTGGTTGCGAAGAATTTCAAAGCTGCATTCGATTTTCTTGAGAAGGTCTGATGTATTGGAAAGATTTTCTGCACTTGATATTGAGCATGAGCATTGTCATTCAAGAACGCAGTTGTGAGCCTCTCTGCGCTTCGTTGTCTCTTTTATCTTTTTTTTTTTCGTAGGTGGGCGTTGTTGCTGAGGAGCAGGGCCATCACCCAGACCTCCACCTCGAGTCTTACCGTAACGTTCGGGTGCGCTATGTAGCGCTTGGTTCATGATGGCTATACTTAAATTGTTTATGCTAAATATACCTCAGTCTGCTTTAAGTGCGCTGTTACAGCCTCAGTTATCTTGAGCTTACTTCGCGTTGATTTGGTGTCGTGTAAGGTGTGCATCTATACGCACTCGGTGGGCGGTCTCACGGTGCACGACTTCAAGCTGGCCGATGCAATCGATAAACTGCCGTGCGACTACAGCCCCAAGTTTTTGAAAGAGCAAACAGCTCGACTTGCATAGCTCCCTTGAATTTTGAGGACTCGGCCCTAAGCCATTTCGTATGTAGGTGCACCAGATTTTTTATCGGGGTAGTCAAGGTGATCAGAATCTTCGTCTTTGTAATTCCAAGCCGCCTTCTCGACGTCCTTCTGTCTGGAGAAGCCACTTGGACATACGCCCATACTGGAGATTCCTTCTGGGGT
>Ga0307971_1001980_pt1 | contig 10300 bp, 8 predicted proteins | sample OrgLakmetagen714_FD_201820 | JGI IMG/M metagenome (GOLD analysis project Ga0307971, IMG submission 201820) | Saline water microbial communities from Organic Lake, Antarctica - #714 | ecosystem: Environmental > Aquatic > Non-marine Saline and Alkaline > Saline | place: Antarctica: Organic Lake... | reverse complement strand
AAGAAGAAGAAGAAGAAGAGGATTATAGTAAATATGATAATTTTGAGTTGGAAGATGATACACCAGTAAAGCGCTACGCAAAACCAACTATCTCAGGAATGAGTCCTCAAAAATTTATCGGAATTAGTTTTGATGCACAAATGCCTTATCGTTACGAATTTTCTAATGTTCTTTTTCCTGAATCCAGTGGAACAGGTTTTGACGTAGATGAAGAAGATCCGACCATTAATGAAAAAGGAACAGTAAAATCTACAGGGGGTTTTCGCTTCAATACTAACATACCTATTATTTCAAAAAGTAGTTTTGTTTGGCAATCGGGAATAAATTTTATGGACACCCGATATGACGTTGTTGAAGCACCAATTTCTCCAAGAACTCCAATTCTCTTACCAAACGGAAATGAGGCAAGAAGTTTAGGTAAAATTTTAAATGAAGACGGACTGAGAAATTTAAATTGGACCAATACTTTTTTCTTTCCTTTAAACGAAACTGAATTTATAGTATTTCAAGGACAGTTAGATTTAAGCGGAAATTATGCCTTAGACAGCTTTCAGCCTTTAAGCACAGTTAAATATAGTGCAGCTGCTGTTTATGGTAGAAGAATAAACGATTATTATAGATGGGGAATAGGTGTTTCAAGAACCTACAGAGTTGGTAACTTAAATTATGTACCTGTAATTATGTTTGATTGGACTTCAAAAAACAGAAAATGGGGAACCGAAATTTTGTTTCCTGCAAGAGCTTATTTAAGATATAACATCAGTAAAAATTCATTGCTATTAGCTGGATTTGATTTGGAAGGACAGAGTTATCACATTGATGAATATTCTGTAAACGGAAATTCTTACGAAATTAGAAGAGGAGAAGTTAGACCCAAGTTAGAGTTTCAGACCAAAATATCTGGTTACATTTGGGCGAGCGTCCAAGCAGGTTATAGAATGGATTGGTCTTATGACGCAGACGAATTAGCAGATAGTACAGACTTTTTTAGAGGATTTTTCGGAAACCAAGAGTTTGGGATGATAAACAATTTAGAAAATCCTTTATTCTTTAATGTTGGATTAAACTTTGTAAGTCCATAATCTAACCGGTACATTTTATATTAACAAAAAGCCTGAAATCTTAGATTCCAGGCTTTTTGTTTACTTCACATAGTTAACTAATCTTCCATTCCACAAGTACTGAGTGCAATCTTAAAGTGAGTAGTTAAACTGAAATTATTATCAATACTAAAATGCTCTTCTTGAAACATTAAAATATTAGCAGGGTAAACTACCTCAAAAATAGAGTTGCTGTCAAGTCTATTTAAAAAGCTAAATGTATTTTTATTGGAATTAAATATAACTTTATCAAATCTTCTTGTTTGTGTATTATATATTGCTAATTCCATTGGGTAAATAAAATCGGCACAATTGATATTATCCTCGTACATCAACCCATCATCACACATTTGTTTTAAAGTTTCAAATTCAGTTTGCGTAAAAACAGTATGATTTTCAAAATTAACAAGATTGATCGCTACTGGAAAAACAATTTCTATTTCTGATTCAGTATTGTTTAAGTTTTGTAAATCATCATCAGATTGAATGTCTAATAGTTCTTCTTGAATAACAACTTGGTAAGGGTATTTCAAACTAAAACAATGGCTGCCATCAATAAAATCATCAAAGCTAGCATCATGAGAAGTAACCGATTTCATTAATGTAGTAAGTTCATCATCAAAACGCAAATTGCTTTCCTCACTTTCATCTATAATAACAGTTTCATTCTCATAACACGAGGTCATTGATAAAATTAAAAGAACTATAAAACTGGTTTTTAATGTATTTTTCATCTGCATCATCTTCTCATTTATATATATAAAACAATCTAAATCTAATTATTCCTACCATAACTAAGATTTTTTTTACATTTGTATGAAATCTACTTATGAGCAAATCCTTACATAAGCATGTATGTGAAGAACATATTTTCGCTAAAATACATCAAAAATATGCTAAAGACTTGCATGATTTTGTTTATTATAAATTTGGTAATGCGGTAGATGCCAACGACAATGTTCAAAATGCCTTTTTAAAACTCTGGGAAAATTGTAAAACAGTAAGTTTTGAAAAGGCCAAGAGTTTTTTGTTTTCTGTGGCCAACAATGCTAGTTTAAATGTGTTGAAACATAAAAAAGTAGTATTGAAGTACCAAAAAGAACCTCAAAAAACATCAACTCAAATTGATCCACAACACGTTTTAGAAGAGAAAGAATATTTACAAAAGTTTCAAAAAGCACTTGCAAATCTAACTCCTGAAAAGCGAAGTACTTTTATGATGAATAGAGTAGAGGGGAAGTCTCATCAAGAAATTGCAGACTTGGAAGGAATTACAAAAAAAGCAGTTGAAAAAAGAATATATTCTGCTGTAAAACAATTAAAAGATGAACTTGATGAATTTTAACACAATTGAAGTAGGATATCTTTACATTGAAGTGTTATATTAATGGGAATGAAATTGTTATGAACAAAGAAAAACAAATTGAAAGTTGGATAAATGGAAGCTTGAAAGGGCAAGACCTTGAAGATTTCAAATCATCTGAAACCTATAATTCGCTTCAAAAAATCGATCATACAGCCCTGTTATTTAAAGCACCAGATTTCGATGAAGAAGCATCCCGAGCTTCCATTAATTCAGCTAAAAAAGCAGTAAATCATACGCCTAGTAAATCTTTGTATTATAAGATTTCTGGAGTAGCCGCTATTTTAATAGCTGGATTATTTATTGCTTTTCAATTTTTTGGTTCATCAACAGTTTCCTATGGAACTACATTAAATGAAGAGCAAATATTAACGCTCCCAGATAAGTCTACGGTTTACCTAAACTCCAATTCTAAATTAAGTTATTCCGATTCAAATTTTAAAGATAATCGAATACTTTACCTTGAAGGTGAAGCTTTTTTTGAAGTTCAGGAAGGAACAAAATTCATTGTAAATACACCCGTTTCTCAAGTAGAAGTTTTAGGAACTTCATTCAATATTAAATCTAGAAATAATTTTTCTGAAGTAGATTGTTACACGGGAAAGGTTAAAGTGACTGACTTTCAAGAAAATGAAGCTATTTTAACTCCTTTTCAAAGATTTTCAAATTACAATGGAAAATTTGAAGTGTCTAAATTTTCAAATCAAGATCCAGGTTGGATTGGTCTTCGCAAATCAAGTTTCAACAATACACCACTTTATGTAGTTATAAACGAATTAGCTATTCAATATAATGTGAACATCAATACAGATTCGATAGATACAAATACTAATTTTTCTGGTAGTTTTAGTCATGATAATTTAGAAAATGCGCTTGAATCTGTTACGCTTCCTTTTCAAATTGATTTCGTAATCAAAGAAAATCAAGTAACTTTACAAAAAGAATAAACTTGAGATTTTCCATCTTACTAACTATATTTCTATTCGGAATAGTAAAATTTTCACATGCTCAAAACCCGGATGATTATATTTCATTGGTAAGTGTGTTTAATCTTCTTCAAGAAAAATATCAAGTAGATTTTTCCTATTCGAATGATGAAGTCGACCCTATTTCAATACAGAAAATTGATATATCAGAAAGTTTAGCGACTTCCATAGAACGGTTGGAACTATTTTCTCCTTTTGAATTTAAGCTTTTGCCGAATCAAATTTTTGCTGTAATGCTGAAAAGTAGTTACAAATATTACTGCATAACTCCCATCAATTTTGAAACTCAATCTGAACTAAATCAAGTTGATTTTTATGTAGCACAGTACAAAATTTTTACTCGATTTGAAAGTGAGGTTGTAATGCCCATTTCAAATAAGAAACCTTTTACAATCCTAGCCAAGACTGAAAATCTAGACCACCAAAGATTCGATTTAAATTCTTTAGAAACAGGCAACTGCTTCAAATTATATTTTTACCCAAAACCCATAAATTTAGATGAAGTAGTAATTACAAATTACATAACAAAAGGCATAAATAAGCTGAAATCTGGACAAATCAGATTTAACCCTTCTTACTTTGGTTCTTTACCAGGCTTAATTGAACCCGATGTTTTACAAAGCATACAAACCTTACCAGGTGTTATGAGTACAGAAGAAAGTGTTTCCTATTTAAATGTTCGTGGCGGTACGCACGACCAAAATTTGTTTCTTTGGGATGGAATAAAAATGTATCAAACATCTCATTTTTTCGGGATGATAACAGCTTTAAATCCATATATGACGCAATCTACAGATATCATAAAAAACGGTTCAAATCCAGAATTTGGCGATGGTGTCTCTAGTGTAATCAATATGAAAACTAATAAGGAAATTAATCACAACTTAAAAGCAGAAGTTGGTGTGAATATGGTAAATGCAGATTTTTTTTTAGATGCACCTATACAAGATAATTCCTCTTTACAAATTTCAGGTAGGCAATCTATTAACCAAATTGCTAAAACTCCAACTTACAATCAATTTTTTGATAAGGTTTTTCAAAACACAGCTATCATATCACCTTCCAACGGAAATGAAATTCAACAAACGGATAATTTTTCTTTTTATGACTTTTCGTTCAGGTGGTTGTATCAGCTTACAGAAAAGGATTTTTTACGTGTAAATGGGTTACTGGCAAATAATGAGTTTCTACTTAACCGTGAAGAATTTGATGTAGATTTAATCAACTCTAGAGAAAGTAGTTTAGCTCAGCAAAATCAAGCTTTTGGAGTGTTTTACGAGCGAAAATGGAACACAGGTTTTATTTCCTCTTTACAGTTTTACACTTCCAATTATACATTGCGAGCTGTGAATACGGATCTTATACAAGCACAAACCTTAACCCAAGAAAATAAAGTTGAAGAATGGGGGTTGAAGTTTAAAAACAGCTATCATGTGAATTCAGAATTTTTCTTGAATTTTGGTTATCAGTTAAATGAAACAGGCATTTTGAATTTCGAAAATATCAGTGCTCCTTTTTTTAGACGAAGTATACAAGAAGCCATATTTACCAACAGCTTATTCATAGGTTTAAATTATCAACCTACCCCAAAAACTTTTATAGGATTCGGTTCCCGGATGAATCACATCTCAAAATTCAATAGTTTGTTATTTGAACCTAGGCTTAGTTTAAGTCATCAGTTTTTAAATGGGTTTGTATTTGAATTGCAGGCAGGACAAAAAAGCCAAACCACCTCACAAATTATAGATCAACAATCAGATTTTTTAGGAGTAGAGAGTAGGAGATGGGTATTAGCAAACCCTGACGAAATACCAGTAATTACAAGCGAACAACTATCTTTAGGCTTAAGTTACCAAAAAAACAAATGGTTGATTACTACAGATTTATATTATAAAAGAGTCTTAGATATCACTACGCAAAGTCAAGGTTTTCAAAACCAATTTCAGTTTGAAACTACAACAGGTAACTACGAAGTTTTAGGAGCTGAATTTTTAATCAACAAAAGCTGGAAGCGATTTTCTTCTTGGTTAAGCTATACGCTTACCGATAATTCTTATTATTTTGAAGAATTAGTGCCCCAAGAGTTTTCAAATAATTTAGACATCACGCATGTTGTCGATTTTGGAATTAACTACAACTATAAAGGCTTAAATGTCTCATCTGGTTTGCATTGGCATTCTGGAGTGCCTACTACGGCTATCAATTCGTCTGAAAATGCAGAGGAAAATTCACTAAGTTTTGGTTTTCCAAATCAAGAAAATTTACGGAATTTTTTTAGAGTAGATTTTTCAGCAAATTATAAATTTGCAGTTAGTAATCGCATCAAATTATATACAGGTGTTTCTATATGGAACCTTCTTGGTAGAAACAACGTATACCGTTCATTTTTCAACAATCCTAATCACAGCATGATGTCTCAAACTTTTCAGCAAGGCTTAGGTTTCACTCCAAATTTTAGCCTTCGATTACAGTTTTAAAAAAAAATGCCGCAACCTAAAAGATTGCGGCACTTGTTATAAAGGAAATTAATTACAAATTAATTTCTACGATCTCTTGAATCTCTTCTTGAATCGCCCTTATCATTTCTACGATTATTGTTGCTACTTGGTTTAGGACGTTCTTGGTAACCCTCAGGTTTTTCTAAAAGCGCTTTTCTAGATACCTTTTCTTTTCGTGTTCTAGAATCTATACCAAAGTATTTCACATCAATAACATCGCCAAGTTTAAGTACATCGCTTACATTGTCTGTGCGTTCCCAAGCCAATTCAGAGATATGAAGTAATACTTCATTTCCTGGAGCTTCTATATACTCTACTACAGCACCAAAATCAAGTAATTTAATCACTTTTACTTCGTATACGCTACCAACTTCTGGTTTAAACAACATCGATTCAATTCGTGCTAAAACCATGTCGATACCTTTTTGGCTAGTACCTAAGATTTCAACAACGCCTTGCTCATCTACTTCATTTATAACAATAGTAGTTTCAGTAGTTTTTTGAAGCTCTTGTATGTTTTTTCCACCTGGCCCAATAAAGGCGCCAATATATTCACCAGGAATAGTTCTGGTAATAATTTTTGGAGCATGTGCTTTTACATCTTCGTTTGGAGCAGCAATTGTTTCCGTTAGTTTTTTCAAAATATGCAATCTTCCTTCTCTAGCTTGTTTTAGCGCTTTTACTAAAATTTCATATGAAAGACCTTTTACTTTAATATCCATTTGGCATGCGGTGATACCATCTTCAGTTCCTGTAACTTTAAAGTCCATGTCTCCTAAGTGATCTTCATCTCCTAAAATATCAGAAAGCACAGCGTATTTATCGCCTTCAGAAATTAATCCCATTGCAATACCAGAAACCGGTTTTTTAAGTTGAATACCAGCATCCATCAAAGACATTGTTCCAGCACAAACAGTTGCCATAGAAGAAGAACCATTAGATTCTAATACTTCAGATACAACTCTTACTGTATAAGGACAATCTGCGGGGATCATTCCTTTAATGCACGTTGTGCTAAATTACCATGTCCTATTTCTCTACGTGAAGTACCTCTAATTGGGTATGCTTCACCGGTACAAAAAGGAGGGAAATTATAGTGTAAGTAAAAGGTTTCTTCACCTTGAATTGTAGGACTGTCTAGCATGTTTGCTTCTCTAGAAGTTCCCAAAGTTACCGTAGCTAAAGCTTGGGTTTCTCCACGTGTGAACACTGCTGAACCATGGGTTGAAGGTAAATAATCAACCTCACACCAAATTGGTCTAATCTCGTCTAACTGTCTTCCGTCTAATCTTACTTTTTCATCTAAAGTTAGTGTTCTTACTGCTTCTTTATGCGTTTCAGCAAAGTATTTATGAACAAAGCTGCTTACTTCTGCCTGTTCTTCTTCGCTAAATTCAGCTAAAATCTCCTCTTTAATTTGAGAAAAACCTTCACCTCTTTCTTGCTTGCCTAAACCTTGTTTAGCTATGTCATAGCATTTTTGGTATGCTTTTTCATGAACCAATTGCTTAATTTCTTCATTTTCTTCTGAAACTTCGTAAGCACGGGTTTCTTTTTTACCAACTTGCTCTACTAATCTACGTTGTGCAGCGCATTGGTCTTTAATGGCTTCGTGAGCAAATTTAATGGCTTCTGCCATTTCCTCTTCAGAACATTCGTCCATTTCTCCTTCTACCATAGAAACGCTATCTTCAGAAGCACCTACCATCATGTCCATATCTGCTTCTTCTAATTGAGCATAGGTTGGATTGATAATAAACTCTCCGTTTACACGGGCAACACGCACTTCAGAAATAGGACACTCAAAAGGAATATCAGACAATTGTATGGCTGTAGAAGCAGCTAAACCTGCTAAAGCATCAGGAATTACAGTAACATCATGAGACATCAATTGTATCATAACTTGTGTGTCGTACATATAATCTTTAGGAAAAAGAGGTCTAAGTACACGGTCTACAAGACGCATAATCAATATTTCGTCATTACTTGGTCTCGCTTCTCTTTTCAAAAAACCACCGGGATAACGACCTGCAGCTGCAAATTTTTCACGGTAATCCAAAGTAAGTGGGAAAAATCCCATTTTTGTTGGCTTGTAGGAAGAAACAACAGTACATAATAACATGGTGTCTCCCATTCTAACTACTACAGATCCGTGTGCTTGTTTAGCTAGTTTTCCGGTTTCAATGGAAATTTCGCGGCCATCTGATAAGCTGATGACTTCTTTAAATGTTTTTGGAATCATAAATAATAAATAAATTAAAAAATCTAATCTCAGAAATTTCGGTCTGTCCGAGTTGTGTTGTTGTTGTAGTTGTTTTGACCAGTTGAGAAACTTAGGCTTTCAATAAGAAGTAAAGATATAAAAAAAGGGGCAAAAGCCCCTTCAGTTTGATTATTTTCTTAATCCTAATTCTTTAATTATCGCTCTATAGCGCATAATGTCTTTTTTCATGAGGTAATTCAAAAGGTTTCTTCTTTTACCTACAAGACCCACAAGGGATTTTTTAGAGTTGAAATCTTTTTTGTTATCTTTCATGTGTTGAGAGATGTGCTCAATTCGCTTTGTCATTAATGCGATTTGTCCCTCTGCAGAACCTGTGTCCTGCTCGCTTTTGCCGTGCTTAGCAAAGAGCTCTTTTTTTACTTCTTTTGATAAATACATGCCAATATTGGTTCAATGATTATTATGTACAGATAGATTTTCTATCAGCTTGCAAAATTACAATAAAATTTGAATTTCAATACCTTATCCGTATATAATTTATTTTGAAATTGAATAAGGTCTAGAAGATAAATGAAAAGTATAATTCCAAATATCTTCTTCAACTACGTCTTTGTTCTTCATTGTTACAACAAATTTATCCCTTGGATTGCGAAGCTTATTTAGCGGGAGCAGTGTATTTAAGTTTTCTCGGATAATAGGGTTTGGAATTATAAGACCATAATTCAACTTTTAAAAATTACTCAGCATCACATAAAGATGTGGTTTTTGTCCTGAAAAACCATTTTTACTTCTTTATAAGATGTTACGTTAACATTTATATACTATATTCGTTAAAATTTAATTAATAATAAAAATGAAAAATACATTCAATTTAAAGATTACATGTATTCTATTGCTTCTAGTTAGTTACGGTATAAATGCACAAATAAAGCATGAGGTGGTACTAAATGTAGATACAGCTAAAATTACTCTAGCAAATATGGAGGAAACTTGTAATTTTGGTCAAGCACCTAATGTTTCCAATGAAGATTATACCATCAAGGTGGCGGTCGGAGATATCATTATCTGGAGTGGAGTATCATCTTCAGACCCTAGTGTTGATAAAGTTGAAATTACCAAAATTCTATATAGTAGCGGTACAAATGTTTTAGACGAACGTAGTATAAGAGACTCAAATGGAGTAGTTACTGCAGAAGTAAAAGTTGGCGAAGTTGGAGACTACGAAAAATATGATATTGAGTTTAAGGTATACAGAAATGGTCGTGTTGTAAGAGAAACCTTTCCAATTGATCCTAAGCTTAGAGTAATATCTCGTTAAAATAAAATAATATAAATACTACGTTTTACTTTGAATACATCATTATTAATGTACGAAAAATCATACTTGACAAAAGCCATATTAATTTCAGGCTTTTTTTTTGTATGTATGATGGGTGCTCAAAATACAGATTTGAATATAGATGAACTAGAAACCAACTATTTAAACAAAGAATATTCAAATAGAGAAGAACTTAAAGTTTTGGAAGAATTGGTAAACCAATCTAAAAATCCACAAAAAATATTAATATATAGTAATCAACTAATTGAAAAAGCCGCAGCTGCAGATTCAATTCAATATTTATTTAAAGGATACCTGCAAAGAGGTAATGCATACAGATTAAAAAGCGATTTAACTAAAGCCTTAGATTCTTATTTTAAAGCTGCAAAAATTGCGAATGAAGGGATTAAAAATGAAGGTGATTCTATTAGTATGATTAATTTAGCATTAACCAATATCACTATTGGTGATGTGTATTCTGTAATGGGAAATCATGACAACTCCATTGCTTATTACGAAGAGGCAATTTTAAGCCTAAGAAAAAATTCAAAAGACAGAACAGATTCTATAAATTTAGCTACTGCACTTTTGAACATAGGTGATGAATATTTTTATGTAGACGACTATGATAAAGCGATGGAATTTTTAGCTGAATCTGGTAAAATTTGTAAAATTCTTAGCTACAGAGTAGGCTCTGCTTATAATCTTGGTAATATAGGGATGGTTTATGCCAAACAAAATAAACCCCAACTAGCACAAGAAAACATCAATAAAGCAATTCAGATTTTAATTGAAGAAAAAGATTATTATC
>Ga0307971_1001975_pt1 | contig 10314 bp, 9 predicted proteins | sample OrgLakmetagen714_FD_201820 | JGI IMG/M metagenome (GOLD analysis project Ga0307971, IMG submission 201820) | Saline water microbial communities from Organic Lake, Antarctica - #714 | ecosystem: Environmental > Aquatic > Non-marine Saline and Alkaline > Saline | place: Antarctica: Organic Lake... | reverse complement strand
GCTTTTTGTTGTTGACTTGGCGACTTTACGTTGCTGTTTCTGTTGTTGCTGCTGCCTCGGCTTCATTCGGACACTCGGATCGGACAGGCCGACTGACACTAGAGCTGTTTCAATAAAAGGAAATTATTCAGACGTATAAGTGCGTATACGAGCACATTCGTCCCCATTTAATCAGAGCAGCGAGGCGCATAATCAGTGGGAAGCGGCAAGCCGCTTCATGTTTTGTGCATATTATATTCGAGAATCGATATTCCCGCTGAAGCTCCCAGCCACCAGCTCCCACACGACACGGCACATGTTGTGCGGGATTTCCTCGTATAACGGTTTCCAACATCTATAACTACAGCAATTCCTTTCGGGCTATCCTCGAGTAGTGACAGCAGGGCATTCCACTACATCATTCCCCGCGATGCATGCCAGGGCAACTCCTAGGGGGGCAGCTTCGGAAGCACCTGTTGTTGTGCCAGCGCTCAAGGCTGCATCGGTGCTGCCGTCGGCAACTCGATTAGCTGGGAATGAAGATGGCGCCCTCAGCGCAGAGGCCGAATGGCCTGACACGCCAGCTAGCGGGCGCACAGTGCTCGTTGCGCCAGGTCGAACAGTGGACTATTCAGGTGAGTCTACCCCGGACGCGCCAGAGGCACCTGAGGACTACCCCACGGAAAACACGGCGCCCGCGCTGCCCCCACCGCACAACCAGCCCCCCGTGCCCAAGCCCCGAGGCTCGGTGGCCGTGAAAAGCCGCGGGTACTACAACCACAGCGGCCAATCGCTGCCTGAAGGTGGGCCCGAGCCATTGGCTGTTTCGCAACTAATCGAGGCTCCACCCGCTGGTGTTTCTAGGCTCGCAAGTCGTGTTCAAGTGCAAGCGAAGGTGCGTGGTACACATACTCTCTTTCCTTCTCATAGCTATCATGAACAGTTCAGACAACGCCCTTGTACATGCCTCTCTTCGCTGAGGCTTTTCGCGTGTTCAAAAGTAATGATAGACGCCTAGTTTTCTCATTGAGTTGTCTCTGTTAGCCCTTAATACTCGACGCTCATTTCCTTTCGCCACGAATTCCCTGCCTTTTTGCTCCCTCTCGCCACACGCAATCATTACGTTCACCTTCACACTGCCGCAAAGACACAGACGTCGCGCGGCCCGCTGGAATCCACTTCATCTTCTTCGTCTGGAAGGTCGCCGCCCCGCGCGCCGCCAGCCCCACCGCCATTGCCTGCCGCGCCGCAACACCCAACTCCACAGGGAGGGGGAGGGCCCAACTGGCAAGGAGGAGGAGCGTCGTGGCCGGCGCAACCCCAGCCGCCAGGGCTCGGCCGACCCAGCAGCCACCCGCAGATGCTGCAGCCGCCACCTCACGGCGCTCGCGCAGACGAATTCATGCGTGCAGAAGCGGCAACGGCCATGCGCATGGTAAGTGTGTGCTTGTGCTCAGGATGCGGTGTGTATGTGTTCATTGCCGTGAAAGTGCATTTCTGGCGCCTCGACCTCGCGAAGTCTAGGCCTCCAGTTCCATAAAACTCTAACGGGCATGCTTTCGTGTTATTCTTTTGCAAACTTCTGCAGGCGCGTGTTGAAGAAGAAATCCAGCGGTTACGGTCTGAAAACTACGGCCTACGGCGCGGGGTGCTGGACGCAGCTGCCCGTGCCCAGGACGCTCAGCAGCGCGCACAAGCCTCAGAAGCCCACGCCGCATCCCAACAGCAACAAGCACAAAATGGGCAACCGCAGCAAGGCGAGCCAGGTTCAACCGCTGCTGCTGCTGCCTCCGTGGAAAAGGAAACCTTGGAATTGAGCGCAGCGCAAGCCGCCCTCGCTGCGTCGGAAGCGGCGCTGAAGGAGCGGGAAGCAGGTCTTGCCGCGCAGCAAGCGAAGCTGGAAGAAGAAGCAGCCAGCCTCAGGTTGGCCTGGGAAGAGGCCAAGCGCAACGCCGCTGCTGAAGCCAAGAAGGCCAAGGAGGCCGCAGAGAAAGCCGCGCGGGAAGCCGAAGCTCAAGCGGGTGGGCTCGCTGCACGCCTGGCTGCGCTCGAGACGTCGCAGCAAGAGCAGCAACAGCTCGAGGTGCTCAAACAGCAGCAGGAGAAGCTCCATCAGCAACAGCATCCGCAAGCTGGAGCACCGCTGCCACCGCCACCTTCAGGGCCTGTAGTCCCTGCGCTCGGAGTACCTCCTCATTCTGCTTTAAACCCTTCAAACAATAGCAGCAGCGTAAGCAGCGGGCCTTTCAGCGGCGGCCCCATGGCGGTCGTGGGCGCCATGGAGAAGCTGTCGGACACGGCGGTGCTGGTGACAGTGCCTCGCCTGCTCGCTGAAGGGGGTTTCCTCTGGAAGATACCATTCCACTCAGTCGTTGACCCTCAGGTACGTTTGTCGTAGTGCCTGTAGTTTCATTTTGACGGAACTTTCGAGCAGTATTCCGCTAATTTTTTAGCATGCTATTCAGTTCCACTTTGTTTTGTGCATGCTTTCAACCCTTCTCTTGAGATTAGTACGTGCATGTTGCCTTGTTTCAACAGCGTCGTTACTTTCAACTCAAGCCTCCGGAAGACCCAAGCCAGTATCCGCCTCTTAAAGACTTTCACTTCGACTACGGAGGCTCCTTGACTGGCGCAAGCAAGAATCAAGGCGGTAATGATGATGATGACGACGACAACAATGCTGGCAGTTTGGGGCGTCTCTGTAAATGCGCGGTCGCGTTACCTGTGACTTTACAGTGGCATGATCCCAAGAAACGAAGAACTAAAAAGGTGGCAATTCAATTCTCGTTACATGTTTATTCTTCATAGAATGAGACATGAAGGCTCCAAAATGAATTTCGTGCACAATAACTCCTAATTCTTCTTTACTTCGTTGTTTTTATTTATTGATACTCTCAAAACCACTCCACTCACGCTACGTACCTTGCTTCTCTCTCTCTCATCTTGCCCAGCTAACCCTCAGCTTACTCATTTATGACCAACTCTAGGCCCCCAAGGAGATGTATTTGGACGAGTGCAGCGGCGGCGTGAGCGCAGGCCACAAGACCCCCGCTTTTTGGGCTCAGGCCGCGCACCGAAACCAAAAAGGGCTGCCCAAAGCCAACCTGTGCTTCAGCCTGGTATGTGTGCTTTTTGGGGGGTTGTCATTCATTTTTTTATATTCAAATAAATCAGAGGTCCTTTTCTGTGTTAGTAGTCTTTTTTTGCTCCCCAAAACATTTACATGTGCACCCACTTGCTACCTCTTTCTCTACTCCTTGTCTTGTTGTTTTAGATTGCAGAGGAGCGCACCGTGGATTTAGCGGCCGAGTCCGACGAGGAAGCCAATCAATGGCGCCTGGCGCTCACTGCTCTCGTGAAGCGCTTGCAATTGCCGCTGGAAGAACAGTTCAAACCCCCCAACCTCGACCGCGCCTATCTCCAAATGAAGCAACAGCAACAGCAGCAGCAGCAGCAGCAGCAGCATCAGCAGGCATTACCAGTGCCGCCTCCACCACCACCGCCGCCTTTTCCTATGACGGGCCGTTCCTCGCCTGAAGCTGCTGCAGCTGCTGCTGCGTGGAACCCTGGAAACATCACTGCGCGACCGCTGGCTCCTCCGCCTCTTCTTCCTCCTCCTCTCGGTGCACGTAATGTGCCGTTGGCAGTCGATGACGAAGTGCTCTGGAAGGGTGCTGATGAAGATTTGCCGATCGGCACTGTGGGCCGCGTCACAGAGGTATGGGTCTCATAAAAACGAGGACCTTCGACTTCTTTGCATTTGACACTGCTCGTTGGCTTTTATCAAGTCGGATATCAAGCTCAACGTTGTCGAAATTCGTCTTCTCTGTTTTCTTTTGGCTCTGTATGCACACCAACCACAAGAATCACAACGCTTGCTTACTTCCCTTGATCGAATTCTTCAGGTGCATACCAACGACGATGTGGAGGCTTATTTCCACCTGGCAACGTCGTCCCAAAAGTTGTTCACCTTCTCAGCCCATCGTTTAGTGGTGGTGCGGCGTGCGGCCGCCATGGCGCAGGGCATGCGGCCTGTGGCGGGAAGCGCCGACAGCTTAGTGAGCAGCGACGAAGTGATGTGGAAAAGCGCGGATAAAGATCTGCCGGCTGGCTCGGTGAGTTTGAAGCTTTTGGTCGGATGGGTTGACTTGCTTGTTCATGTTTTTCTTCAAAGTCTTTTTGTTCGCTTCTTCGCTTGCACGCTTTGCTGTCAAATGTATACACTAATTTGATGAAACCTTTTTTTCGCGCACCTCTTCTGCTTATCAATTTGCTCATGCTTTTCGTTTTGGTCCTGACTTCCTCCTCTTGCTGCGACTCATCAGGTTGGGCGCGTCGTCACTACCCATCCAGACGGCGATGTCGAAGCCGTGTTCACCGTGCCAGGGCGGAACGACATGAAGGCCTACACTTTCGCTGCGCACCGCTTGCACCTCGTAGCGCGGCCAGTGCCAGTGGCCACCGCCATTCTAGCTGCTGCGGCCACTCAATCGGGGGCAGACCCCATGTCACTGCAGGCCGTGGTGGAAGCCAGCCAGAACGGCCAACTGGGCTCGGCGGAAGACGTGAAGAAAATGGTGTTCAACGCGGTAAGAAAATCGTTTGTATTCGACTTCTTCTTATCCACATGGTACCTTCACGTTGATTGGTCTCTACATTTATTTCTATTTCTTTTGCATTGGTGATCAAGATCTTAAATTGGAAACACACTTTATTTCCCTCCTTCATTCACACCATGTCGTTCACACTAACTTCTCAAGGTGGAGAGCGCCGACGCGCCCGCGCTTTCAGCGCTCTTGCACCACGCTTTACATGTGCTCGGGTCCATGGACGTGATGGACAGCGCAAGCGGCGACACCCCTTTGATGCTGGCGTGCAGGCTGGGCCATGAAGAGATGGTGGCCATTTGCTTGAGCTACGGCGCCAAGAACGACCCTCATCCTTCCTTTGGCCAAACCGCCCTGCAGGTAGAAAAGGAGTCAAGTGATGATGAGGACGACAAGAGAGAAGAGATTGTTTTTCAAATAACTTGTTTTTGCATGGAACGAGTACTGATGCCCCCCTTGACTTCCTCACTTTGGCTTTATCTCATTTACCTTTCGATGTGTGTGTGTTTTTTTTTAATACATACACCAAAAAAAGGCGGCAGTTGCGGGCGGGCATTCAGCTTGCGTGAAAGCTCTGTTGAGTGAAGCTGCCCCATCTCAGGCGGATCGCATCATCGTGAACCACGTAGATCCCAACAAACAGGTTTGAGGGACTTGAACTGAATTCCTAATCTCCACTAGTAAGTGTTGCTTTCATGTTAGCCCTTGTCCCTACGAGCATCGCTTCTCCGTTGTCTTGCGTCAACTCTATTTTTCTTTGTTTGCGCCACTCTTCCTGCCAATCACTTAGGCTCCGCTGCACGTGTCTGCTGTCTTGGGCAACCTCGCGATCATTGAGTTGCTGCTCTTGCACGGCGCAGATTTGAGGCTAGTGGATGCGCGAGGAGGTTCAGCTCTGCATTGCGCGGTAATGGAATTGAGGAGGAGATTGATTGATTTTTTCTGTCGGTTATAGTAGCTCCTCGAATAGGCTTACTTTGAACAAATAAATGAGCGCTTTTGAGACATTGCTGGCGTAGTCAATCTGATTGCATAAAATTATACGCTTGCGCGCCATCATCTCAATATCTCTGCTCTCGTCTACTATTGTCAGGTGTTTGGTGGCGCGACCGATTGCTTGGCGTATCTGCTGGACAACGGCGGCGACGTGTTGATCGACGAACCCAACTTAGAAGGCTGCACCTGCCTGCATTTGACGGCAATGCACAACCGCCTGGATTGCGCGAGGCTTTTGCTGGAAACGTGCGCGGACGCGACTCTGCTCAACAACCAAGGCCAAAACGCGTAAGTTTAAGCGACGGTGCTCTCATGTTTCGTGGTTCACAAAGGCATCTGTTTTGTTTTGATCCATGTGCAAAGTCTGTTATTTCGTGGTCTGTTAAGGGTTTGTGCCCAGCTGTACATCCTCGCATATCGTACACGCATTCAGAACACCATCTCTCTCCATGTTGCTAACATTCACATCTTGTAATTTCTCTACGTTTCCCCTCTCTTGCTCTCTCTCTCTCCCTCTAGATACCGTGTCGCCATCTCCAAAGGTCGCCAAGACATCGCCAACCTCTTGGCAGAATTCGGAGGCACTAAAAACGGGCGACCCGCCATGCAACCACATGCACCACCCCCAGCGGTGCCACCCACCACACGCATGCCGCTCGTACAGCCGCCACTGCCGCCAGCACAAGCAGGAGCAGGAGCTATGCCGTTTCCACCACCGCCGTCTTCCAGACAGTGGCACGCCCAGACTGCACGCGCTGGCACAAGCAACTCCTCGTTTCACCAACCGTACCCGTCTTCCATGGGGCATCATCATGGATCGTTCACAGCCCGCCCTTTTCAACATCACCACAGCAGTAGTGTCGATGCTATTCCACCTTTTCCGCCTTATGGCCCTGCGAATCTACCCGAATACGGTCCTGTCAACCGGCCTCCTCTTTCGTCATCATCCGCGTCATCGCCGCAGTCACCGAACCGCGCGCATTCGCTAGACCCATTTGAAGCGGCGGGCCACCAGTGGCGCAAGAAAGAGCAAGGAGGTAACAACAACAACGGCCAGAGGAGCGACTACCGCGACAGCAGCAGCAGCGGGTTTGCCACTGCTCGCGACCATTGGCGCAGCAACAATTATTATGATCAGGAAGGCGACACAGGCACCGGTCAAGCCGCGGTTCCGTTGACAGCGCGAGATCGCATTCGGTCGCGGCACCTCGGGCACCCGCCCCAGCCGCCGGTGTCTGAGCAACAGCAACACCATCACCATCATCAGCAAGCGCCACAGGATCGGCGTCGAGCGTCCTCCGTGTCCACCCTGCCTTCGTCCGTGTCGTCGCAACCGTCGTCGTCGTTTACATCCTTCTCGGAGTTCTGGCCACAACAAAGCGACGAAGGAGAAGGTCACAGTGAGGGCGACGCAGTCAGCGGAGATTATGTCGGCAATGAAGGAGGAGGAGAAGAGGAGGGAGAAGAAGAACAAGAAGAAGCTTGGTGGTTGCCGCTAGCACCCGAGGAGCGCGAATGGTACGGGGCGGTAGGCGAAGGCGCGTTTTACTTCACCGCCACCAACGAAGTGTGGGACGTGCAAGAGAGCGAGGGCTATCCTTATTACGTTGAAGTGGCGTCAGGCCATTCGCAGTGGGAAGATCCTCGCACGGTCGATGCCTGGAATGAAGAGGAGGAGGATAATGGCGAGTACGTTGCAAACGAAGTTGATTTTGACAGTGAAAGTGCCCACATCCACGAAGAAGGTACTCCTTTTGGTGAGCAAGGCGATCAAGATGGAGTATTCGAAGGAGAAACTAAAGAAGATACACCTACCTTAGGTCGAAAACATAGCCGCCGCGGCAGTGGTGGTAGAGGTAAACACCGCAACGAAAGTGCTTCGCCTCTGGCATCAACTTCTGGTGCTCGCCGAGGACCCCCCCCTATTCTAATCGACGTGCCGGGCAACAGCAGACACAGCAGTCACAACAACGGCGGCCGCAGTAGTGGCTCTCGAAGCCCCGTGAAAGGAGGAAGGCCGTCCAATACGCACTCGCCATCATCGGAACGGCGGAATCACGGATTAGAGGCCGGTGACCGCCATACTAGTGCTAACCAGTCATCGCACGGCCACTCTTCACCTTCCCACGCTCACAGCAGCAACCGCAGCAGCAGCAGCGGTGGGAGTGATGCTCACTCAGCAGGTGTAGAGCGAGGCCATGGCCTACCAGCAGACGGTGCGCTGTCGCCAGGGTACGTGGCATCCTTGGCAGCAGACGTGCTTGCAGGGAGAGGAGCCACCTCCGGAGGCGCTCCAAGCTCCAACCGAGCAGCAGCTGTCGACGACAATGTTGTGGCATCGAGCGAGGCGAAGGCAGAGACTGCTGCCAGTAGTAGCAGGGACCCCAAGGCCGACAGTGGTGATGTCAAAAGCGACAAGAGCCCACAAGTAGCGCGGGAAGAGTCGTCCCTTGATATGCCAGCAGAGGCAAAGCAAGATGCCCAAGCTGAGGAGTCATCGTCAGTGACTTCAGGAATGAAATCAAGTGCTGAAATACCTGCTGCGGATCATGCAAGGACAGCAGATAGCGCACCAGACCCCCGCTCTGCTCTTATGGCTGCCCTGCAAGCTCGCCAAGGCAATGGCGAAAGTATGAGTGTCAAGAAGGCAGAACCGAAGCGCGAAGCCATCCATGAAGATCACAAGAGCGACTCAGCCGCCGCTGCATCTTCCACCAAAACTGCGGCGGTTGCCCCAGGACCTGCGAAGAAAATGACCATGGGGCCACCGCCTTCGATTCCACCTCCGCCTTCTGCCCTTCTGGCCAAACAAGCGAACGGGGACACCGGAGCAGGTGAAGCAGGGAACAGCGATCCTCGTGCTGCGCTCATGGGTATGCTGGCTGCTCGAAATGCGTCGAATGGGTCAACGGTGGCTCCGCGGAAAGACGACCCACCTCCTCAGAAAAGTGAAAGAAAGGTCGATGCTAAGCCCGAGAGCAAGGGGCACGAGGAGGGTGCAGCAGAGAAGGCAGCCAAAACAACCTCTACTGCGCCCAAGGAGAAGAAGAAAAAGAAGAAAACGTCCTCGAAAGATACAGCAATTGCGGCAGCTGGTCCGTTAGTCCTGCCAGTAGTGGAAACCAAAGATGCCTTACGAGAAGATCCCGTGCTTGCGAAATACGTGAAAATGGCAGCGATGGGCGTGCCGGCGCCTGCGGTGCGCAACAAGATGACCGCGGAAGGGGTCGCCACCGGTGAAGCCCGGCGCTTCGAGCTTTGCTTTGGGCTCGTCACACCAGAAGAGGCCGCAAAAGCTGATGCAAAGGCTTCGGGCAATGGGGGTGGTGACGACGATGATGATGATAGTAGCGACGATGGCAGCGAAAGTGAAAGTGAGGACGAAGAAGAAGGGGAAGATGGTGGCGCTGACGACGATGTCCCCTTGGTTGATAAAGCCGTCCTGCGAGAGGATCCACAGCTAGGGAAATTCGTGAAGATGGCCTCGATGGGCGTGCCGCCAGCGTCAGTGGTTCACAAAATGACCCTAGAAGGCGTCGACATGCAACAATTGGCCATCTTCAAGAAAGCGCATGGGTTACCCGTCACGCCTCGACCCAAGAAGAAGAAAAAAGAGCCAAAACCGGGCAAGGACGGCAAGAAGAAGAAGGGCAAGAAAGACAAGGCCGCGAAAGCCAATTTGATCAACGTCCATTGGGAAGCTCTCTCCACCGAGTCTGTCGCAGGCACGGTATGGGGCGGTGGCTTGAACGACGAAGGTGGCAGCAGTGACGGCGTCGCGCCAGTCTCTCTGGGCGCCGACCACTTAGAAACTCTGCAAGCCATTTTCAGTGCGGCGCCGCCTGCTGGAGCCGCCGCGGGCTTCTTGCGACGAGGCTCAATCGCAGGCGGCGGTGGCAATGGCAGCGGCGGTGGGGCGGGGAATGGGGGCAAAGGGGGGAACGCAGCGTTAGCAGGGGCGCCTCTGTTAGACGCCAAACGAGCCAACAACATGGCGATTGCCTTGGCGCAATTCAAGGCCTTTGCGGGAGACACCCCGGCACAAACCCCTACCTCGGCCACTTCTACAGCACGTGCTGCGACACTTCCGACGTCTTCTTCATCGTCTTCATTGTCGTCGCCCTCCTTTCGGTACAAAGCCCTGTGTGTGGCGGTGCTGGAGCAAGACGATCGCGACTTGACGGCCGACAACCTTGAAGCTTTAGCCGAGCTGATGCCCACCGCCGAGGAAGCCCGGAAGCTGCAGTCGTTTCGGGGCGACCCTGCTAGCCTGGGCCCCGCGGAGGCGTTTGCCTATGCGTGCACCCGGTTTCCGAGGCTGCCGCAGCGCCTGCAAGTGTTTGCCACCAAGCTGCATTTGCCGGCCAGCCGGAGCGCCCTGGGCGAGCGGTGCGCGTGCGTGCGGACCGCCGCCGAAGACATCATGGCCTCGAAAGGCCTCGCGCTGGTGCTGCGGCAAATGCTGGTGATTGGCAACATCATGAACGAAGGCAAAAAAGGCGGGCAAGCCAGCGGGATCACCCTGGACTCGTTGCTGAAATTGGTGGCCACCAAGGGTGCCGACAAGAAAACCACGGTACGAGCTGGAAAACCGGACCATCAGTGGATGTTACGTTAAGCGTTCGCTAATATCAATTAGAAAATTCCTTGCATGCAAACGATCAGTGAATTGAATTGTCCAACTTGACTACACATTTCTTAAAGGTTGCCTAGTCCGAACTTCCTCACATCT
>Ga0307971_1001974_pt1 | contig 10314 bp, 8 predicted proteins | sample OrgLakmetagen714_FD_201820 | JGI IMG/M metagenome (GOLD analysis project Ga0307971, IMG submission 201820) | Saline water microbial communities from Organic Lake, Antarctica - #714 | ecosystem: Environmental > Aquatic > Non-marine Saline and Alkaline > Saline | place: Antarctica: Organic Lake... | reverse complement strand
AAAGGCCGTAAGCGCAAGGCAAAGGGTGTATAATTAGGGGGATACTCCGGCACCTAATGTCGTCTTTATCTATATAATTTAAATACTTACAAGAATTATATGGTGCCTGAATGAGGCACCAACACCGATTTATCCGAAGTCACCATGCGAGCGTCGTCACCACGCGAGCGGCGTCACCACGGCGACCAGCGCCGACGCGGCGCACTTGCAGCAAACGCAGCGTTTGATTCGTCATTGTGACCTTAAACCTACTGCTGATCGGGCCGGGGGCGATGCTTCCCGGCCTTTTCTGTGGCTGACCCACGGCGCGACGACCGGGCCGATGGTGCGCGAGGCGTTGAAGCTGGTGCATTGGGATGCGTTTCTGGGGGGCCGAGCAGACACAACACATCAGCCATTATCGGGGAAAAATACGGTTATGACTTTTAGCTAGGGATGCTTTGCATCACGGAAATCTTTTTAACAGCGCGTATCTCCTTCGGGGTTGTAACCTCGATGATCGCCTTTGTCTCGTCGCTTAGCGTAACAACGTAGAGAACGTGACCGCGCTTGCGAGCTCCCCAAGCAGCGCCCAATAAAAGTCCAACTCCTCCGGTAAGAACACCGGCGGCAAGCCCCCATCCCAAGGTCGAACCAAGGTTTCTATACTGCTCTTCACTGTCGATCTCTTCAATCGCTACTGCCTGGTGGCTCGCGTTCTTCGGGGAAAAATTAGACCAAGTTGCTTTTTCCGACCAAGTAATATGCAGATGGCCATCGAAACCAATTTTTGCTTTTACGTCCATTCCTTCGCTATACTGGTGTTTGATCACTTTCATCGGATACTCTCTAAATGGTATTGCCTAGCTGTCACATCCAGGAAGGTAATATGGCTGTTTTTCGAACATTCTTACTATGATCTTGAACCAGTTTTCCATCGCCTGCAAGGGCGCTTTGCTGCCCAAGGCTGATTGTGGAAGCTGCTGGTTATAGAGCCAGACGTAGCGGTGCAGCGTCGCCTCCAATTCTTCGCCTGATCGGAAGCGGTGGCTTCCTTTGCAGTGATCACCACGGCCACCAGCGGCGCGGCCATTTGTTCCTGGTGGCGCGGCGCAGACAGAGGCCGGGGGCGATGCTTCCCGGCCTTTTCTGTGGGCGCGACATTTTGGCAGTCACCCAAATCACCCGCCCGTTACCCTAGATGTTACCCCAAGCCAAAATCCGCCAATGTCACTTGGCGAGATTAAAGCTAAACTGCTGTTTTAATGGGATTTTTTGGCTCCGGCGGTAGGGATCGAACCTACGACCAATTGATTAACAGTCAAGTTTTATGGCCAAACTGGCCCTAACTTTGTAAAACTATCGGCTGCACTTTTCACTATATTTTGCTTGGTATTGCACTAGATGTTATGCAATGGTAGTAACGCGGGGTAACGGCGCAAAACGTCTAAATCTGTTACCCCTGTGTTACCCCGGCGGAAATCTTGAGCCGAAGCCGGGTAGCGACAGCCGCTTTCCGGCAAGCCGTTGGAAGCTAAGGGAAACCTTGGGGTAACAGATGGAGGTGATGAATTGACTATACGCCGCGCACTAACCACGAAAACCGTGGAAGCGATCAAACCCGACCCAAACCAACGCCTAGAATTGCCAGACCCGGCATTGTCTGGCCTTTATCTTGTGGTGCAACCCAGCGGGGCCAAATCATGGGCCTTGCGCTATCGCTACGCGGGCAAGCCTAAGAAACTGACCCTTGGCCGCTGGCCAGTGATGGGGCTGGCCGATGCGCGCGCTGCCGCGTCCAATGCTATTGAGACGGTGGATCATGGCGACGATCCCGGCGCAGCGAAGAAGGCGACCAAGGCCGCGCGACTGGAGGCGCAGCTATCTGAGCGCGACAAGATCAAGACACTGGTGGAGCAATTCGGCGCGCGGCACCTATCGACCCTGAAATCTGGCGAGACGGTCAAGCGCGAATTGAACCGGCACGTTGTGGCGATCTGGGGCGAAAGGGATATTCAAACCATTACAAAGCGCGACGTGATCGACCTGCTGGACGGGATTGCAGACAGCGGGCGGGTTGTGACTGCAAACCGCGTTCGGGCGTATCTGAACAAGTTTCTAAGCTGGTGTGTTGAGCGCGATATAATCAAGCAATCGCCAGCGATGGGCGTTAAACCGGCGGCAAAGGAAAAGAGCCGGGACCGCGTGTTAACCGATCAGGAAATTAAATGGTTCTGGCAAGCCTGCACTGTTGAAGGCCAGCCATGGGGCCGCCTTGGTAAAATGCTGCTGTTGACCGGTCAGCGGCTTGGCGAGGTTGTGAATATGACCGACGGCGAAATCACCGACGATCTATGGCACCTGACCGCCGACCGCACAAAGAACGGGCGGGCGCATGATGTAGCACTGTCAGAGGCCGCACGGGACGTTCTGGGGACGGTGGAGCGCGTCAAAGGGCGGGCGGGCTACCTATTCACCACGAACGGCGCAAGCGCCCTACAGGGCTATCACAAGGGCCGAAATCACATTGCTAAACGCATGGCGGAAATTGCCAGCGATGAACGCGGCGAGGCCGTGGAAATACCCCATTGGACGTTTCACGATCTGCGCCGCACGGCGGCAACCTGCATGGCGCGGCTGGGTATCCCGGTGCGCGTCACCGAGGCTGTTCTAAACCACGTTAGCGGCACAGGCGGGGGCATTGTGGGCGTGTATCAGCGGCACGACTACGCGGACGAAAAGCGCAATGCGCTGGATGCATGGGCGCGATTTGTCGGCGATCTTGTAGACGGGCAACCGGATAACGTGGTGCTTTTTTCAGCCAATTCATGATTTTTTTCGCGGACGACACACGGCACAACCCATTGAAAAGACACACCCGGACCTTTCCTATTATCCACTATTATCCTTTATTACCAGATGGTTAGGTCTCTGGTGTCTATTGACAGCACCCCTCGAGTTGTGTTTGTTCGTGGCATACTGTTCTAACAAGGAAGGAGCGCGACGCCATGCAGACGCAAACCGAATTGAGCCGCGCGGCATTTGCCGCCGTGACAGAGAAACGAATTCAGGCCGCAGCCGTGCGCGAATTGTGCGGAGGCGTATCAGACATGTGGATTTGGCGGCGCTTGGATAGCGACCCGACTTTTCCAAGACCGATCTACATCGCCAAACGCCGTTTCTGGCGTGAGTCTGACGTCATCAAATGGTTCAACGCTCAGGCCGACCGCAATACCGCATAAAGAAACCCGCCCACGAAAGGCACGCGGACGGGGTTCTAGGGTAATGCGGATTGCTTTTTATTACCACGCTGCGCCGCCTTAGGCAATATCTGAGGCAATAAAATTATGGCACAAAAATCTGATTTGGTCCTAATCGTCCTTCCTGGCGCACTGGAACACCCATGGGGGCGAGACGATGCAGCTTGGTTCCGAGCGCGACCATCAAGAGCTCACCGCGTCCGCCGGGTTTATCCGGGCGAATTCATGGAAGCAGAATTGACCGCCGATAACGTTTGGCACGCAGTGGTGCGAAAGATTCATTCACGCGCACGCCTTCGCCTTCCAGTCTGCTTTTTGTCAAAGGCGCGACCGGTAATGGATGAACTGGCAGCACACGCGCTGTTCGATTTAGCCATGGAAAACGGCGAAGGGACAATGACCGCAATCCAAGTCCGTCGCGAAGACTTGCGCAAAGCGCGGGGGCGGATGCAATGAACACACATACCCCAATGCCGAGCGCAGCCGCGCCGGTGCAAAATGAAATGTTGACCGCTGCGTTGGAATACGCAGCGCGCGGATGGCACGTTTTTCCTGCCACACCTGGCCAGCGAAAGAGCGAAGTGGCAGGCAAGGCGAACGGTGGTGCGCGATGGGGCGCGACGTCCGACCCGGACACGATCAAGGGATACTGGCGGCAATTCCCCAGCGCCGATCTGGGAATTGCCTGTCAGGAGTCGGGCCTTTGGGTTCTCGACCTCGATCGAAAGAACGGGGAGGACGGTGTTGCGTGGCTCGACGAGCAGACAGCGACGCACGGACCATTGCCGCCGACACCGATTGTCGAAAGTCCTACGGGCGGGCGGCACATCTATTTCCGCTATCCGCCCAATTTTCACCCCAAGACGTGCGCGGGCGAATTCGAGCCTGGTGTTGACGTGCGGGGCCATGGCGGAATGGTGGTAGCGCCACCGACAGCGCGGCATGATGGGCAATACCGATGGCTGACACCGCCCGACGCCGCGCCCGTAGCCGACGCGCCTGGATGGCTGCTCGACCTGTTGCCGCACAGGCGCGAACGCGCCGCCCCAATACCGCCCGCAGGCGCTCCACTGTCTGCCGACCTAGAACGCCTGCGGTGGGCGTTGTTGTGGCTCGACCCGGACGCGGACGGTTACGACAAATGGAAAGAACGCTTGATGGCCGTTCACAATGAGACGGGAGGCAGCGACGCGGGCTTGGCTCTGGTGGAAGAATGGTCGCAGCAAGGCGAGAAATACAAGCTTAACGGACCCGGCGAGATAGCGAATAAATGGCGCGGTTTCTGGCTTGACGGCGGGACGACATTGGACGCAATCATGCGAGACTTGCCATTGGCTGCACGGCTTGGTGCAGGTCCGGGCGACTACACGCCCGCAGGCATGACCCGGTCGCCGGTGCAGGCCGAGAGCGTCCCGCCGCCTGACCCTGTGGACCCGGTAGACCTTTGGGGGCATTTTCCTGCCCCCGATCTGCCCGAAGGCCTATTGCCAACCGTCATCGAGGAATGGGCGCGCACCAATGCCGCGCAGATGGGTGCGGACCCCGCCGGGCTGGCAGTGGCCGGGCTTGTCACATGCGCGGCGGCGCTGTCCGACGCGATCAAAATCAAGGTGAAGCGACACGCGGACTGGACCGAAAGCGCGCGCCTTTGGGCCGCACTGGTTGGGTCACCATCCGCAAAGAAATCACCGATCATAGCCGAAGCGACCCGCCCGCTATGCGCGCTCGACATGCAACTGATGCGCGCTTGGCAAAAACGAGTGCAGGAATACGATGCTTTGTCGCCAGAGGAAAAGAAAAGTAAAGCCCGACCGGCACAAACCCGGTTGCGAATTGGAGATGCGACGGTTGAGGCAGCGCAACAGGTGCTGGAGGGCAGCCCGTGGGGCGTGTTGCTGTTGCAGGACGAACTGAGCGGCTTTTTCGGGGCCATGGACAAATACGGCGGGGGCAAGGGTGCGCAGGCCGACCGGGCTTTTTGGCTGCAATCCTTCAACGGCGGAAATTATGCGCTGAACCGTGTCACGCGCGGTTCAGCGATCATCGAAAACCTGTCCGTTTCAATGTTGGGCGGGATCCAGCCGGGCCCTTTGCGTAAGGTGGCTGGTGACAGCGTAGACGACGGGCTGTTGCAGCGACTTTTCCCGATCATGTTGGGGCCCGCCACCATGGGCCACGATGAACCGGGCCCGCCCGTGAATCACCGATACAAGGGCGTCGTCGAAGCGCTGCACCGCCTGACCGGCGCGACGCCGCTACAATTCGACGACGGGGCACAACTTATCCGGCAAGAACTGGAAGCCCAGCACCTCAACCTGCAAAGCCTTGAGGCGATCAATGGCAAGCTAGCGTCACACATCGGCAAATATGACGGGATGTTCGCCCGGTTGGCGCTGCTGTTCCATTGCATCGACCATGTGGCGAAGCCCATTGTGGAGGCCCTGCCACGCACCGTAAGCGAGGCCACAGCGCGCCGTGCCGCGACTTTCCTGCACCGCTTCCTAATGAGCCATGCGGTGGCCTTCTACGGCGGCACGCTGGGCTTGTCCGACGATCACGACAGGCTGACCGCAATCGCAGGGTATATCCTAACGCACAAAAAAGAGTGGATCACAAATCGGGATGTGCAGCGCGGCGACACGACCATGCGCGGGTTGAAGGACCACGAAACCCGCCCGCTGCTGGAACAACTCGCCGCTTTGGGATGGCTGGACCGGATCGACGCGCCACGTCCTTCATCGCCGCCGCATTGGCAGGTGAACCCGGCGGTTCATGCAAAATTTGCGGAGCGGGGCAAACGTGAGGCCGAACGCCGCGAACAAGCCCGGCTGGCAATTCAGCAAATTAACAGGGCGTCAACAAATTAACGGGAATACTTTTGTCACCAATGTCCCTTGCGCGCATGAGATACAAAAGGGAAATAGCCCTTTTTTCTATATGTTTCGTCATCTGTGACACGCGCGCAAGGGACATTGGTGACAAAACCCCGTGACGGCAGGTGGCATTAAATTAGCGCACGATAGCATGGCCAATTAATAGGCAGTCACCAGATGGCACGCCCCGTGGTGTTCATCTGCCCCCGGTGGTTTGCGGGTGCGGTAAGGATGCGGGCGGATTGTTGCCGCTGCCCGCGTGGAATATCCAGCCCGACATAAGGCTACTCTCCGCCGCTTTTTCTGCCCCGGCCCGCACGACTGCCCCGGATCACCCAGAGAATTCGGGAGATAGTTTGATACATAGTCAATTTTTCTAAATATAATTAATGCTTTTAAACATGAGCTTAGCTTACCTGTGTTTGCAATATATGCTACAGGGGTAACTTACGGGTAACAAAGGCTGCCTTTGACATGACGAAAGCACCACTACCGCCAGAATTCAGTACACGCCAGGGAACAGGTGCGGTTACGGTGTTTGGGGTAGATGGGCGCACGCCGAGGGCACCTTTGCCAGCGGCAACCGGGCAAATCCAAAACTGGGAGACCCCTAAAGTTGACTATTGATTTCGTAAAAAGCCGGGGTGGCAGATAATGGGTGGATACGGCTCTGGACGTCCCCGTAGCAACCAGTTGGCAGAGGATTGCCGCACGCTGGATGTGAACCGGCTCAACCGTGAAGGTTGTCTAAAACCCGGCTGGTCTGGCAACTGGCTCTGGCACCGCGATTGCGAGCAAGTCGCGGGCATAAGTCTAAGCGCCGAACAGTCGCGGTTGATCATAAGTTTTCACATCACGGAAAAAACGGGCGGCTACTATGATGTAGATCAATCAATCCCTATCATCCGAGCCCCCTGCAACTATGGTGGCAACCGACCGTTCTTTGGCTGCCCCGGCGTCGTAAATGGCACCCCTTGCCGACGCAGAGTTGCAAAGCTGTTTAAGGGCGGGCGCTACTTTCTCTGCCGTCACTGCTACAGCATTGCCTATGCGAGCCAGTCGGAGGTCGTTGAAGACCGGATGCTGCGCCGCGCGGACAAGCGGCGCATGGCAATGGGCGGGCAACGTGGCGCTGCATATGGAATCGCCCTCAAGCCAAAAGGGATGTGGCAGCGGACCTATTCCCGGCACTGCGACGAAATCGAATGGTGCGAAGACCAAGCCAACCGCGCGTTTCTTGGGAGGTATCGACATTCCCTCAGCCGCGAAGAACTGGAAATGTATTTTGGGGAATGACCGGTTGGGCCAAGAAAACCTCGTGACCTCCATCAACTCCCATGTGCCAATGTCAGAACAGCGGCAACCTGAGATTTTACTGGTGACGGCCAAGCCCCAGACTTCATGAATGCTTGATCAACCGCTCCAACAGTGAGACTTTCACAAAAACCAGTGAGGGGCAGGCCGCTTTGTACGAGAACGCATTCAACAAGATCGAGCGGGAACTTCGGAACGAAGAGGGCATCGCCAACGAGCTGGACTATGTCGAACAGACGTCATGGGTCCTGTTCCTAAAATACCTGCATGACCTCGAAGCCGAACGTGCTGACCGCGCGGAACTGGACGGCGACGACTACACGCCGATCATCGCCGGGGCCTTCCGCTGGGACGAGTGGGCAGCACCGAAGGCGAACGGTGAGTTTGACCACAACACTGCCCGCATTGGCGACGACCTGATCACGTTCGTCGATCAGGAGCTGTTCCCCTATCTCGCGGCCTTCCGCCAATCCGCCACCAGCCCCGACACGATCCAATACAAGATCGGCGAAGTCTTCACCGAACTGCGCAACAAATTCCGCTCCGGCTATATCCTGCGGGATGTTCTGGAGGCCATCGACAGCCTGTCGTTCAACACCCAAGCCGAGCGCCACGAACTGTCGCAACTCTACGAAACCCGTATCCGCCGCATGGGCAACGCAGGCCGCAACGGTGGCGAATACTACACGCCCCGCCCGCTGATCCGCGCGATGATCAAGGTAACCGACCCCAAAATTGGCGAGACGATCTATGACGGCGCGGTCGGCTCTGCGGGCTTCCTGTGCGAAGCCTATGACCACATGCGTACCGACGATCTGTCGGCGTCCGACTTCGAGACCCTGCAAACCCGCACCTTCTATGGTCAGGAGAAGAAGGGCCTCGCCTATATCATCGGGATCATGAACATGGTCCTGCACGGGATCGAGGCCCCGAACCTTGTCCACTCCAACACGCTCAATGAAAACGTGATGGATATTCAGGAGAAGGACCGCCACAACATCATCCTTGCCAATCCCCCCTTCGGCGGCGGTGAGCGGCGCGAGGTGCAGCAGAACTTCCCGATCCGCACAGGCGAGACAGCCTACCTGTTCCTGCAACATTTCATCCGCAAGCTGCGGGCCGGAGGTCGGGCAGCGGTGGTGATCAAGAACACCTTCCTCAGCAACACCGACAACGCCAGTATCGCGCTGCGCAAGGAACTGCTGGAGGCGGCGGAGCTGCATACCATCCTCGATTGTCCGGGTGGCACGTTTCAGGGGGCGGGCGTCAAGACCGTGGTGCTGTTCTTTGAAAAGGGCGCGCCGACGCGAGACATCTGGTTTTATCAGCTCGATCCGGGGCGCAGCATGGGCAAGACCAACCCGTTGAACGATGATGATCTGGCGGAATTCGTCGAGCTGCAACGCACCCGTCCCAACGGACCGAAAAGCTGGATTGTGAATCGCGCCGATCTGGATGAGGCGACGTTTGATCTGTCGGTCAAGAACCCCAACGCGCCCGAGGCCGAGGCGCTGCGCAGCCCCGAAGCGATCATCGCCGACATGCTGGCCCGGGATGCCGAGACGGCGGGCATTCTAGAAAAAATCCGGGGGATGCTGTGAAGGACGCCGCTCAATCAGGTTGGGAGACTAAGACGCTTGGCGAGGTTGCCGCAATCGTCAACGGTGGCACGCCAAAATCGAAGGTCGCGGAATACTGGGGCGGTGGCGTGCAATGGCTGACGCCTAAGGACATGGGCCAGATGGATGGCCGCGAGATTGCAGCGACCCCACGAACGATCACTGATGCGGGCCTTGCCGGTTCATCTGCGCGCTTGGCTCCTGCTGGATCGGTGATCCTGTCCACGCGCGCTCCAATTGGCCACTTGGCAATGAACACCGTGCCGATGGCGTTCAATCAGGGTTGTCGCGGTGTCGTCCCAAGCGAAAAGCTTGATCCGATCTACTTGTTCCACTTCCTTGATATGAGCCGTGAACTTCTGAATGACTTGGGCACTGGAACGACTTTCAAGGAGCTTTCGTCCTCCAACCTCAAATCTGTCAAAATCCCCCTCCCGCCTCTCGAAGAACAACAGCGGATTGTTGCGGTTCTGGACGAGACCTTTGAAGGTCTGGCCCGCGCCCGTGCCCACGCCGAAGCCAACCTCCAAAACGCGCGGGAGTTGTTTGAGAACTATAGGGAAGATTTCTTGACTCCCTCAAGACGGCAAGGGTGGTCATATAAAAAGCTTGATGATTTGATCACCATCAAACACGGCTTCGCCTTCAAAAGTGCTTTCTTTGTGGCTGAGGGCCAATATGCTGTTTTGACACCCGGAAACTACCATGAAACCGGTGGTTTTCGTGATCGGGGGGGGAAGCAGAGATACTATTCCGGTGAGTTCCCTAGCGAATTCCTGTTGAGAAAAGGCGACCTCTTGATGGCAATGACGGAGCAGGCTCCGGGCTTGCTTGGAAGCTGCATGATCGTTCCCGAGCACGAAGGCTATTTGCACAATCAGAGACTTGGATTGATTTCACCCAAGGACGGCGTCGCTTGGTCGACAGAGTATTTTTCGCAAGCATTTAACCTCAAGGCATTCCGCAAGGGCTTGAGCGACACTTGTTCAGGCGCGACGGTCCGACATACGTCACCCGGACGCATTCTTGCAGAATCTATTCCATATTCGAACGACAAGGCTGAACTTGAAACCATTGCCATAGACTTGGCCGAACGAGAACAAGACTGTCGTACTCTTGAAAATGCATACTGCGAGAAGCTTCAAGACCTCGATGACCTCCGCCAATCCCTTTTGCAGAAAGCCTTCGCGGGCGAATTAACATGATGTAACGAGTAGACCTGATGAGCATTCACGACGAAACCGAAGCCGATACCCGCGCCGAGCGCAT